>Ga0255429_1019_pt1 | contig 33454 bp, 32 predicted proteins | sample ANMaggSeSYBR02H9_FD_182636 | JGI IMG/M metagenome (GOLD analysis project Ga0255429, IMG submission 182636) | Sediment cell enrichment communities from methane seep in Santa Monica Basin, California, United Staets - ANME aggregate JGI... | ecosystem: Environmental > Aquatic > Marine > Cold seeps >... | reverse complement strand
GTATGCTATAGTGCCGGGAAAAGCGCTTAGCCAATTCCCGCTCGAACATCTTCTTGGCAGCACCGTAACGTGCAATAGTGGACAGCGCCATCCTTATACTGGGTTTTAGTGTTTTCTGGTTGAACCGTACCGCAGTATTACATATCCTCCCTTCCCTGATGCTCTGGAGCATATCCCTTGCAGAAGGGGGACCTTGCTGCCTGATAAAATCCAGCAGGTCGCCGTCATTAAAGATCGTAAAGAACTCAGAGAGACTCAGTACAATAGCAGTGCGATCATCCATCGTATCAAGGGTATCTTCCAGGGCCCTTAGCAGCATTGCACGAACGCTCTGGGTTACCGGATTATGAATAATGGCAGAATAGTGGTGTGAGCGGGCAATAAGCATTGATTCTGCTGCCGCTATGGCCATATCCTCCTCATAACTATCAGTACCACCCAGCACAATGCGGTCGTTATCCAGGATCAGGCTGCCAACGATCTGCTCCACATCGATCAGTCCCAGGGACACACCTGTATGGTATGAATCACGCATGAGAAAATCGATCCTGTCGGCATCGATATCACCAGACACTATCTGGGATAGATAGGGTTTCCCTGAATTCTCAACATCCCCTGTAGCCATTGCAGAGATCTCTTTGAAGAAAACATTGACATCGACCCCGAATTGAGATATCACCTCACCGGCTATGTTGTCATACATTGGGAAATTATTTGTAATAATGTGGGCCGTGAAGGTCTCATGACTGGAAAATCGTATCCCGTTTATTACAGGCATATAATCCGGGTTCCTTGCCAGTACTGCCTCTACAGAGTGGGAGAACGCGGAATGCCCTACATCGTGCAGCAATGCAGCCACCCTTACCTTCTGCACTTCGGTTTCATCCAGTCCAAGGGTACGTGCGATAAGGTTTGCCACATACATAGCACCTATGCTGTGCTCATACCTGGTGTGGTTGGCACCTGGAAATGCAATATCTGCCAGCCCCAATTGCTGGATACGCCGCAGACGCTGCATCTCACGGGTCCCGATAAGAAGAGACTCCAGATGGCTTATGGGAATATGCCCGTGCAGGGGGTCATGGATATTTCCGGCAGGTTGCATGAATTGTTATTTATACAGATGACACTTAAAAACTTGCATATGGCTGTTGTGAATAACTTTTTATATGATTCACTCGCTAAAGTGGATTTGCAACCCTCTATGATGTTTTTTGTCAAAACACGTTGGGTTTTTATCAAAACATGTTGTGTTTTTATCAAAATACGTTGTGTTTCTATCAAAATAAAATACGTTGTGGACTCGTAGGGTAGCCAGGATATCCTAGCGGGCTTCGGAACCGTACCATCAAAACTGGCGGTCGGTGTAGATACCCGCAGACCCGTGTTCGAATCGCGGCGAGTCCGCTATTATTTACCAGACGTATATTATCAGATAGATAGTATCAGATAGATAGTATCAGATCAATTTTTAATGAGGAAGCTGATAAGATCAGGACTTAGTCGAGTCTCCTCAGTCATTTTAGTGTATATGTTCTTTTCAGAAACTCCTTCCTTCTTCAGATCGCTGATCCGATCCATGATACTTGCCTTGATCTCGTAGTATTCGTTAATATCCTTACGGTGTCCCCATACATCGCCTTCCATAAGCTGGACTTGTTGCATTTCCAAAAACATTCCAATAGACTTTGAAACAGTCTTTTTATAGGAACTTGGAATGTGAAGTGCCTTGAGCCCGGGACATCTATTGACCAGGGCAAAAATGTCTTTGTTGGAAGGCCTGAAAGCCAGGTGTACTATCTGTTCATCTGAATCCAATGTGCTAATTTCGTCCTTTGAACTTACAACTCTAATTTTCACTAATATCGACTTCCTTTAATTTTTATCCTCTTTAAGGACTATATTGTCCCCTTAGATATAAATCTATTTCGCAGATCAGAAATAAAATTAAGTATGTATCTTAACATTGAATACGAAATAGTTATGAGTAAAGCACCCCATTCTCGGAATTGTGAGGCAAGTTGATAAATCCTTAAGAAAAACTGCAGTCGAAATTCAAAAATGTACTCATGGCGGCCGGTTTGCTGAAAATGCCAGACAGAACATGACTGAATTACTGGATTTCAGTGCCAACTTCAATCCCTTAGGTCCACCTGATATGGATGCAATCGAAAAAATTGCAATACATGCAATTAATGATATTGAGTGGTATCCTGACAATCGTTATCCTGATTTTAAGAGGGCAGCTGCCGTATTTGCAGGCGTGGACCCTGAAAACATCGTTCCTGCCAACGGCTCCTCTGAGCTGATAAGACTAATAGCCGAGACCATCCTGGATGAGGGTGATACTGTAATACTGCCCCAACCTACCTTTGGTGAATATGAGCTTAACATCAAACTTATGGGTGCAGTACCAAAACACATTGAGTACAGGAACGTGTACCGTAATATCGGGTCAATTACAGATGAGATGCTTGCTGCATCAAAAGCTGTGTTCATCTGCAATCCGAACAACCCGACCGGCACACTTATCCCAAAGCCGGAGTTGGAAAAACTGGCCCTGAGGTGCCAGGAAAATGAAACATTCCTGATAATCGATGAAGCATTCATTGAACTCGCTGACCCTGGCCACAGCATGGCTGCGAAGGTTAACAAGAACCCCTTTATTATAATTATGCGTTCTCTTACCAAGATATTTGCCATTCCAGGGGTCAGGATCGGGTACGGTATTGTACATACTGATGTGGCAAACCGGATGGAAAATGTCAGGATACCCTGGAATTTGGGTACAATATCTACAGCCCTGGGTACCTGGTTGCTGGAAACACATGCTGCTGACCCTTCGTACCTTGAACGTTCAATAGAGTTGATCCATACTGAGCGAGACTGGTTGATGAACCATCTATCCCTTGTAAGGGGTTTTGACCCGCTGCCCAGCGATACCAACTTTATCATGGTCAGGATTCGGGATTTCAGCATGGATTCCAGGGAGATCGACCTGCGCTTGCGCAGTCTTGGAATTCTTATACGTGACTGCGGATCATTCAGACGGGCTGGCAGGGACTATATCAGGGTGGCGGTCAGTATCCGGGAGGATAACCAAAAACTGATAGATGCACTGGCCGAATCGGTCACTCAGTGGGGCAGGGAACTGGCAGAGAAGAAAATCGATGAGGCCCTGCACCAGGGTAAGATCGCCAGCAGGACCAACTGTGAATACTACCCCTGCCATTTTGAGGGCCAGGACTGTACATTCTGTTTCTGTCCTTTCTACCCCTGTAATGACGAAAGGACCGGAGGTCATATGGTAGACAGGTCAACGGGCGGGCAGGTGTGGAGCTGTGAAGGGTGTGACCTGGTACACCGCCCTGAAGTTGCCAACCCCATCCTTGAAGCATTGATGGTCTGCGAGGGTAAACCGGAAGATATCAAAGACATCTGGAAAAAAGTAATGGAACCCATGTTATGAATATGCCGGATGCTATCTTTACCCACAGTATTGAGGTACTGTTGCTGGCTATTGCCATGGATATCCTGTTCGGTGAACCGCCCGGCATTCTTCATCCTGTGGTCTGGATGGGAAAAGGTATAAAATCCATCCAGGGTCTGGCCACCGGGTTTAAGTATAAGAGGTTTTTCGGGATGCTTATGGTTGCAGTTATGGCAGGTACATCCTTTCTGGCAGGTCTGCTGGTTGTGAGCACACAATTCATTCTACCCAAAGCTATTACATTGCTGGTAATGGCCTATTTCCTGAAATCCACATTCTCGTTTCGGATGCTGCTGACTTCCGGGAACGGGATTATGGCCGGACTGGTATCAGGTCATCCTGACGCTGCACGGGATGACTTAAAGGCACTGGTGAGCAGGGATACGGCAGGTATGGATGAACCACACATGGCATCAGCAGTGATCGAGTCGGTCTCTGAGAATTTTGTAGATACGATCCTGTCGCCGCTGTTTTTCTATCTCATCCTGGGTCTGCCAGGGGCTCTTGCATATAAGGCGGTTAACACCCTGGATTCCATGGTGGGATACAGGAACAAGGAATTTGTTGAACTGGGATGGGCATCTGCCCGTTTTGATGACATCCTCAACTGGATACCTGCCAGGTTGTCCCTGATATTTATTGTTGCAGGTGCTGTATTCACAGGAAGCCCGGTAAATGCCATCAGGACATGCCTGAAGGACCGGGGACAGACACCCTCACCAAACTCTGGCTGGCCCATGGCCTCGACTGCGGGGGCACTGGGAGTACGGCTTGAAAAACAGGGGCATTATGTGCTTGGTGGAGATTTTGGTCTGCCTGTGGCTGCAGATATCACACGGGCTAATAAGCTGGTGGGCATGGCTTCGGTACTGCTGTTTATGTCCACTACGGTTGTAATATATTTAATTCAGATGGGAACACTTATAAGATGAACAGGATAAAAAGTGAATTAACATGAAACTTTCAGACAGCCCGGTGGCAGAAAAAAGCGATGCTCCTGAAGTGATCGATACCACATTCGACCGTGATATCAGGGATATCCTCTCAGGAATGGGATTAACTGAAGAAGTGCTCCTGTCGGCAGCCATGGAACTCTATGTCCCCCATCCAGGGATAGAGACAAAAGAAAAGGCTGAAGCAGTGTTCAAGCAAGAACTGGACGTGGCCTTAAGCGACCCCAACCTGTGCATCCTGGTCTATGCGGGCATCCTGCTTGAACAGGCAGGCAAGGCAGGCGAGCTGCCCAACCTTAGCAGGGACTCGTATGAAAGGGACCTGACATTTTTGGTATGTGACGAGGTGCTGGGCATGAGCATAGCCACATACATAGCCGGACACAAGGGTATGTTCGAGTATGTGAGGTTCGACAAACTCAAACCAGGCATTATCAAGGAGCTTGGACCCTTTATGGATGATGTGATAGCAGGTCTTATCGGCGGAGTATCCTCAAGCATGTATACCAGAGCGGAGGTATGAACCTGTTTGACGGACTACTGGGTGCTATTGGGTTTTTAACTACACTGCCGGCAGGGAAAACTGACAGGTTTGTGCACCTTCAAAAACGGACATACCTTTTCCCTGTGGCAGGGGTACTAATCGGTATAATCCTGGGAGTAATAGCTACCATATTAATGGTCCTGCTTCCCGGCCAGCCAGGTATTTTTTCTGTACTTATGATTATTTCAATTTATTTATTTACAGGTTTCAACCACCTTGACGCCCTGTCTGATTTCGGGGATGGTATCACTGCCCACGGCAGCAGGGATAAAAAGGTAAGGGCATTAAAGGACATGGCCCTGGGTACTGGTGGTGTGGCCTTTATTGTATTCTATATGTTGCTTTTATTTGTGTTCATCCAGTCACTTGCAACACTTGAGATAGGCACTCGTTGGGGATTTGGAATTGGCATATCCCTGCTTGTGGCTGAAGTGGCATCCAAACACTCCATGATCACAACAGCCTGCCTGGGCCAGCCCATTCACCTGGGGATGGGATCTGTGATAGCAGATAATACCGGTCCCTGGCAGTTGTTGGTAAGTCTTCTTATTTCGGCGCTTGTCTGTACGGTGGCGATGGGGATGGCAGGACTTGTGGTACTGGTGATGGCAATGCTGTCATCTGTTGTTGTGTTAGTAATATCGAACCGGCATTTCGGAGGAATTAACGGGGATTGTATCGGCACTTCCAATGAACTGGCGCGCCTGGTGGCACTTGGAACTATATTCACCATCTATGCGGGGGGACTGGTAGCATGGATGCCCTGGTGATGGCAGGCGGACGGGGCAGCCGGATGAAGCTGCCTATCGAAAAGCCCATGCTTGAGATCAATGGCAAGAAACTCATTGAATACGTACTTGATGTTTTGGCTGGGGCCAGGCATGTGGACCGGATATATATAGCAGCTTCTTCCAATGGGCCTGATACCCTGAAATGGCTTGAAGATTGCAGCCTAGACATCCATGTGATCAATACGCCCGGAAGTGGTTATGTTTCTGATATGGTAACTGCCGTTGAGGGGGCAGGCATCAAAGGACCGGTGATTATGGTCATGGCCGACCTGCCCCTGATCACTTCCGGGATGATAGATGAAATTATACTAAGATACAATGAGGTGCCCCAACCTGCGCTTTCCGTATATAGCCTGTTGTCTATTTGCAGGAGCAATGGGCTGCGGCCCGATACGGTTTTTAACAAGGATGGACAGTTGATCGTACCTTCTGGAATAAATATCCTTGATGCCGACAATATACGCAAGGAGCAGGAAGATTATAATTATATACTTGACAACCACAGGCTGGCTGTGAATGTTAATACGATGGATGACCTGGAGGTTTGTTCCAGGTTGATGAAAGATGATGAGTTGTGATGTTAAAATGGAAATTTCTGTTGACACGCTTCAATTAATACTGGGACAGACATCTGTTGAGCAAGGGAATGTTCCAGATGAAATACTGCTGCTTGCAAAGGCTATAGACGATCCTTACTGTTTGCCTTTTATTATTGAGGAGCTTGATGAACTGGAGATTGGGGATGAGAAGATGTTCAGGTTTGCTTTGCTGCGTGTCCAGATCGATTCTGAACTGAGGATGAATGAGGATATCCAGATGCATCAGCGTAGGCGTTATGTTGCACAGGTTATTGAAAAAATGATCTTTGGAGAATTGTTGATCGAAATAGGTGCACCATTTATGGACTGAAAATCCGAGACTTTTTAATTTATTCTGAATCAATGGATCTTGGCAAAAAAGATTAACCGCAGAGGACGCGGAGGATCGCAGAGGGTTGTTATTTTTCTCTGCGTCCCTCTGCGTACCCGGCGGTTTTCCAGATTGTCCAGAAAATAATAAAAAGTATCTCATTTTTAATCTTTTTTCGATACTTCTTCACGTAGTTCATCTCTCACTATCATTAGCAATTTGCCGCTTCGATCCAGCCCTTTCACACCCCAGTACATATCAGTAGGCGAGTCCTCATGCAAGCAGGCATTTCCTGTAGCAAGAAGCTTAGCGCCAAGTTTGGAGTGCTGGCTGAACTTGGCCCGCAGTGCTCTAAGCATAACACCCTCTTTCATCTCTGGCCAATCGGGCGGCAGTTCCCTGGTCCATGCAAGTTTTTTGGATTTTACAGGAGTAGAGGCCAGCCTTATCTTTTCTTCCAGTTCAGTTCCTGCATGCTTCATAGACTGGAAATAGTGCTCGACAGTGGCATATTCCTTATTATCTATGATCATTATAGCCTTGTAGAAATTTGACAGGAACCTGTATCTTCCATCCGTCCTGCCCTTGGTATTTTCATAGAAGTAAATATCATCAGGCATACCGGCATCCTCAAGTAAAACCAAGTGACAACGAGGAGCTACTTGTAACCAGTGTGGACCCGCCGTACGGTACTACCAGGACACGGGTGTCGGGCCCATGATCTGCCGATGCCATATCAAATGCTTCCTGTACACTGGAAACAGGCTTGAAATACGCTTTTCTTGCCACTTCAGGCGGCAGGTCTGAAACAAGATACAACGTAAACTTCAGAGCCAGTTTACCAACCAGTGCAGCTTTATGTCCGCCCTGTAGAAAACCATTGTTCAACCGCTCAATAGCCTCCACTGGACCTGCCATTGCATTGATCCATTCTTCAAATACGGTATTCCCCAGTCCTTCACTGCACTGGGCGACCAGGATGATGGCACCTCCGGGCATCACTGCGGCTTTAACATGCTCCAGTGCTTTATGTGACTGGAACAGGTCTATATCCTTGGGCCAGCCTCCCTGTGATGCGACCACAATATCTGCAGGTTCCACTGTATGCTTGTACATTGCATCCACCATAGCAGTCCCTGCCCTGTGGGCCTTGACAGGATGGCCTGCCATTGCACCGACTATTTTCTTATCGCTATTGAGTATGACATTCAGTATAAAATCAACACCAAGGATATTCCCTGCTTCCTCAAGGTCGGTACGAACCGGGCAGTCCGGGTTTCCTGCAGTAGTCCCCTCTTTTGTCATCAGTGCGTGGTTCGCTTCAATCGACCTGCCTGAACTGACACCCGGAAGTACTGCCTTTAACCCGCCTGTATATCCTGCAAAATAGTGGTGCTCGATATTGCCTGTGCAGATAACAATGTCAGATTCGACCACAGGCCGGAACACTTCCACTGGTGTCCCCCTTGAAGTGATCCCGAGATGGATGCACTGATCCTTATCGTGGTCGATACACTGGAATTCCCGGTAGATATCCGGGCCTACGATGTTGATCCTCTCTTCTTCGGTCTGGTGCCGGTGAATACCCAGGCCGAATATTATGCTGATATTTTCCTTTTCCACGTTAGCTGCCAGTAATTTGTTGAGCAGAGGGGGTAATAATATAGCTGTTGGCACTGACCGGGTGGTATCGCTGACGAGAATGGCTACCCGTTCGCCGGGTTGCACTATTTCGCTCAAGCGTCCCCTGCTGATTGGATTTTGCAGTGCTTTTAAGATAATAGTCTCGGGGTTCGCAGTTATGTGGGATTTAGTTGGGACTACTGTTTCTATCGTGTGCGTATCAGGGATATTTAGTGATACTGATGTGTTTCCAAATGGCAGTTCCAGCTTCATGGTCATGGATCTTAGGTTGGTTAGAATGTATAGCTATTGCTCATCAAATAAATTATGCTATTGAATTGTGGTATGCTTCATATTACACATATATTCCTGACACTTCTGTGATGGCAGCTTGTTGCCCTAAGGGCTCACTTAAGAATGACCTGTCAAAATCAATTTATGGTCTCCTGACAGATATATGAGAGATGGAAATAAATCGTCTTCAATGAGTTTTAAGTTTTTTGTATTATTGTGTTGGTTTGTACATTTACCTGAATTGGAGGGGGACAGCCTCTATATGCGATAACTACATGAAAGTTGTCTACAGCAGATAAGTGGCGTATGAAGATTTATACGGATCAGACATCATATAAAAAGATGAGATTATGGATCTAATAACAGCAGTCATTGCACTTTCCATCACAGGGATGTTGGTCGGGCTTGCCAGCGGGCTGCTCGGTCTTGGTGGGTGTTTTATCATGGTCCCTGTGCTGTACTGGGTCTATACATCTATGGGATTTTCATCTGATATTGCAATTAGGGTAGCTTTCGGGACGAACCTGCTTGTTGTGCTGTCAACAGTGCTGAGCAGTGCCTTTGGTCATAATAAGATGGGTACGGTCTGGTGGAGGGCAGCCATCTTTATTGGTATCGCAGGTGCAATCGGAGCAGTGATCGGAGCTACTATAGCTTCACATCTTCCTGGTGAAGTGTTAAAGTTAATTTTTGTTCTTGGAATTCTCGCAGGTGCGTTTCGGATGGTCACTATAAAACCACCAAAACCAGGACAAGAGCCTGAGGATAATCCCGCTCTCTGGGCTGCATGGGGTTTTCCGATCGGCATTGTCAGCGGTATGATAGGGATCGGTGGAGGTATATTGATGATCCCTGTAATGATACTTGTACTAAAATTTAAAATGCACCAGGCTGTTGGGACATCGGCTGCCATTATGATATTTACCAGTATTGGTGGGGTGTTCGGTTATATCATTAATGGACTTGGAGTTGAGGGGATCCCTCCTCACTCGATCGGATATGTAAACCTGACTGCATGGATTGTGCTTGCAGCTACGAGTGTACCGATGGCACAGGTAGGTGTAATAGTGGCTCATAAGCTGCCAGCAAAGCAGTTGAGGTATATTTTCATTACTATGATGATATATATGAGCCTGAAGATGATCGGAGTATTCAGCTGGCTTGGACTGCCGATATAATTCTATTAAAGCTGCTGACTATTTTCTTGAGCTCTGCGCCAGCTGGATACGGTCTCAACTACTACAAAAACTGCAAGAATAAGCAGAATGATACTGGCACCTCCAACCTGAGATTCAGGGTTTTGAGGGCTAAAAAATTTTAATAATATGAAAACGCATGCAGTATAGTTGAATGAGAATTTTGAGTTAAGAAATTTGTAGCCTATATATAGGCTACAGAAATCCAAGTGTAATCAAGTACGTTCGGCTGATTATGAGTGGGTGTAGCCTATGAAACCCATAATGTCAGGCTCCAAGTAGATAATCTCCTTTTGGTATGAATTTTAGCGCAAGGATCACCAGTGCAGCAATTGTTGTCAGCAGCATAAAGATACCATGATATAGCCCATCTTCGTCAGAATAAAGTCAAACGTTGCGATGGCACACCCAACCGCAGCAGAGCTGCGGTGTATAGTTATTAAGATTAATCGCAGACCGACATCCACTAAAACAAGGATCAATCCCTGTTCAATGAAAATGACCCATCGCTATTTTTAGTCACCAATTTTTTCTGGATCATGGATTCCACATGCTTTTCAATATCGTCAACACCAAAATTTCGATTAAGATCCTCAACAGTAGCACTTCCTGACTCCAAACGGTCGAGTATCATTTGCGATAGCATATCGCTGTATGCTGTATCATGGAATTCATCGAAAAATGGAATGACGATAGAGTAACGCTCCACAACTTCTTCAAGCCCGTTGAAGAAAAATGCAACCCATGCAGCACTCATGCTGTTGTCATTTTGCCAGGTGATCTCGTCACGTATCAGTTTAAAATCCAGACCTTGTAAGAACAACAGATACATATCTTCACGGTCGCGTTCCCTTGAGGTGATACTCTTGAAGATGAAAATATCCTCCAAGGATATCATGTTGATCGAAACCCGATCCATCGAAAACAGGTTTGTAGCACGGTCTGCCATTGCATCGGATAGTTTTAATCCGCCGCATACTACATTCACGAATATATCCCATCTAAAACCGTCCTTGTTTTCCATAATTGCACTCGCTTGCATCTGTTTATATGGTCCGCGAATAGCGGGAACCGAGTAACCCATTTGTGCCAGTGCAGATTTTAGGAGGCTCATGTCGTTTTCTGACCTGACCACTACATCGATGTCTTTGGTAGCATCTTTCAAGTTTTGGAAACTCATGGAGCCTCCGCCAATAAGGTAGAGGTTTACGTGTTTTTCCAGCACCCCATCAAGTTTATCAATTTCATTTTCCAGGTATTTGCAGTCAAAAATCTCCTCTCACCACCATGCTGCTGAACAGGTCCATATACTCACTCCACGGAAGCACAGCATCACTGTTCTTCTCTTTTATTCTTAGATATTCCAGAAGTGACTCTATGTGTTTTTCCATGTCATAATACCTGCCTGTGTTCAACAAGTCTGTTGCGCCGGATTGGGTGGCAAGGGCCAGGGCATAGGAATTGTAGGTCGGGTTTTGCGGGTCTATGAGTATCGTGTGGATGATGTGGTCTTCCACCCCCAGCCGCCGTTTGCTGTGGAAATAGTATCGTGTTGTGGTTATGATCTGGAGGTTGTATCCGGAGAATACTATTGTTGCAGTCGGCTGTATGTCTTGTTCACCAGTGTGTCCAAGATCGGTCTGTGTCTTGAACAGGAATTCGGGACCGCGCTGCCAGAGTATGATCGCATCGTCTGCAATGTCACAGAGACATTGGTTTGCTGCATAGCGCCAGTAGTTGTTTACAAGATCCACTGTATGGCGATGGCGTTTGTTCAGTACGAATCGTCTCTTTTCTTTGAGCACTATGCCGTATCCGGATAGTTTTGTGAGTACTGTCGAAACGGTGTGGCGATTTAGTCCGGTCATTGCGGCGGTGTCTGTGATGTTATGGGGTTGTGTCAGTGCACCCAGGACTTCCATTGAAGAATTGGTGAATAGTTTTTCCACCGGCAGTCGGGGGTATTCTTTGAGAATATCTTCCAGTGAGTGTGCATGGAGTGTGTTTGAGCGTTTGGCAAGTACTTTTTTGCCGTCTCTTTGTTTTTCGGCAAGTCCTTCTGCTACAAGTGAAGATACGGCTGTAGATATTGTAGAGTGGTCAAGTCCGAGTATGTCGGATAACCTGGATATGGAGGTGGGTCTTTTCAGTTCCTTGAATATTGCGAGGGCGGTAGGATATGGCATATTGGATAAATATGCCAAAATGATATATATATGTTGTTGGAATTTTTAGACAAATATGTTTGAGGTCAAGTTCTCTGCATTGATCTGGCATAAAGTATATTCCACGCCCCCGTCTTTTAGTATCGACACCACGCACATCCATATCGTGCACCCGTTTTTGAGCGAAAAAAGAACATGCATGGAACTGCGTGTTCCCTACATGCGTTGGGATGTCACTTCCGGCTCCTTGGTGCCGGGGTGGCAGAGCGGACCGATCAAACAGAGCCGTGAAATTCACTGGAGTCTATATGCGGCAGTCGAAAATTGCTGGTGCGATTTTCTTATTCCCTGGCTTGAGACCTGTTGTATAGTAAGATACACTTAGGTTCGAATCCCAACCCTGGCGCTTTCTGTTCAATCTATACATAAAATGTTTAAATTATCGAGATCGTTTGAAATCCTTTGATTTATATTTTCCATGAAGCTCTTCACAGCAGAGTTGTGGGGTATCTCATGTCTCTGGCTACTGAGGTTGCATTGACCATAGCTTGTCCCAACCGCAGCAGAGCTGCGGTGCATAACGATTAAAATAAAAAATATTATACCAAACCAATTATGTCAACATCTCATATCAAGTTATTCTGTGTGATCCTGTTCGGATGAAGTTGAAAATCAAAGACTTTAGAACGATCTCAAATTATCACAATGGGCTAAAAATTTATACTTTGTGATCGAGAAACTTTATATTATTTTATAATCAGTACTTATTAGTCCTTATCAGTACTTATGTATTTCGCAAACTATATATATGGTCCTAGCGTTTCCAGAACAAATTAAAAAATATCGAAGTCAATACTAAAGTTGGGTGAGAACATAATATATCAAAACTGGGAAAAAGCGGCCACATCTGAGTATTACCAATACTGGGCCAAAGCAGAAGAGCCTGTTAAAACAGCTTATCATTTATTGCCATACCATTGTTTGGATGTGGCAGCGGTGGCTAATCAATGGTGGAAGCAAAGTCCAAGCATTCGCCGTAGTTTTACCCAAGCAACAGGTCTAACAGAAAAACAAACCCATGCATGGATAATGTTTTTTATCGCCTTACACGATTTTGGAAAAATCGATATTCGCTTTCAGATGAAAGTACCTGAATTAGCAAAAGCAAACTATGGGGATGATTTACCTAAAAATTCACAGAGCAAAAACTACTATCACGGCGAACAGGGCTATATGTGGCTGGTACAGGAAAGTGCATCGTATTTTGAAGGCATTAAACACAAACCACAGCGATGGTTACAAAATTGGTTTGCCTCGACTGCCGGACATCATGGACAAATTCCAACAAATGCTGAACCTAACCCTCCAGCCTTTGTTGCAAAAGCCATCGAGCAAAAAGATAGGCATGCTCGTGAAGAATGGATACAAGATTTAGTCCAGCTCTTTTTACAGCCAGTGGGCTTGAATTTCGAAGATATCCCAACCGGAGAACCGCCTATTTTACTCGCCGGTTTTTGCAGTGTTTGTGATTGGTTGGGTTCTAATACACAATATTTTCTACATCAAAACATGATACAACCCTTGAACGACTATTTTATCGACAGAGAAGATGATGCCTATCAGATTCTAGAGGATTTTGGCTTATTGACTGACGTTAAAACTAAAGGGGGGATGCAAGCCCTTTACCCAGAATATGGCCCCAGAAATACACAGATCTTGATTGATGACTTAGCAGTACAACAAAGCCTGATAATTATTGAAGACAATACCGGCAGTGGAAAGACCGAAGCAGCATTAGCTTATGCTTCCAAATTATTAGCGCAAGATTTAGCAGATAGCATTACCTTTGCTTTACCAACTCAGGCAACTGCTAATGCCATGTTAGAGCGACTAGAAAACGTTGCCAATAAGATCTTCAAAGGTGGGCAAAATATCATACTGGCACATGGTAAGCGAGATTTTAACACACATTTTAAACAACTGATTGAACAAAGCCAAAGAACCCTAAATGCTCAGGGTGAAATTGAAGCCGGGGCACAATGTAGTGAATGGTTGTCTTCGAGCCGAAAACGTGCTTTTTTAGGACAAATTGCCGTAACCACAGTAGATCAAGTCATGCTTTCTGCCATTACATCCTTGCAACATTATTTTGTCCGTAGTTTTGGAGTAGGTAAAAGTGTATTGGTTATTGATGAAATCCACGCTTATGACGCTTACATGTATGGTATTTTGGAAGCGGTAATCAAACAACAGAAACAGGCAGGTGGTAGTGTGATTTTACTATCTGCAACCTTACCAGCTTATCAAAAACAATCACTGTGCAAAGCTTGGGGAATTGAAACCGGGATTAACGAACAAGCATATCCACTAATTTTACAAGCAGTAGGTGATGAAGTTAAATCATTCACTTTAGCAGAACACGAACCATGTCAGGAAAAAAGCGTTGAAATTCAATTATGGCAAAATAATGATTGCAGCATCACGATAGAACAGCAGGAAAAGATAATTCAAGCTGCAGAAAAGGGCGCTAAAATTGGAATTGTGTGTAACTTGGTTGATGATGCACAACGCTACTTCCATAGCCTAAATGAGATGACATCCGTGCCGGTAGATATTTTCCATTCCCGTTATCGCTACTGTGATCGGATGGATAAAGAAAAAGCGGTACTAGATAATTATGGAAAAGACAGCCATGATCAAGGGCGTATCTTGGTAGGTACGCAAGTCATTGAACAATCGTTAGATATAGATTTTGACTGGCTTATAAGTTTTATTTGTCCAGTTGATTTACTTTTCCAACGTATGGGAAGAGTGCACCGCCATTCAAAAACCCGTCCTGAATTGAATAAAAATCCATTATGTACCGTGGTGATACCCAAAACAATAAATTTAACTGACTCAAAAACATTGCAAACTTCATACGGGTTACATAACCTGATTTATGAAAACACCAGAGCCCTATGGCGAACACAACAATTATTACAGCAGCATACATTCGTGAAGTTTCCAAAAGCCTATCGTGATTGGATAGAACGTGTTTATCAACAAGGTGCATGGGAAGTTGAGCCCGAATTATTAACAGAATTATTTGAAGAATACCAAATGGAGCAATTCGCCAGTAAATATGTCTCAAAAGGATTAACTAAGGAGAATACATACTTTAGAGATACTGAAGGTAATGCCAGCTCATTGACCAGGGAGGGAGAAATGAATTTGAGCATCATTCCAGTGATTGAACAAAGTGGAACACAGTGTTTTTTAGATGGTAAACATGTCCCAAAACCCAATGATAAATATAATCGTGAGCTGTTGAGCCAAAACAGTTTGGGTGTTCCTAAGACTTGGCGAACAATATTACCCGAAAGCCAGTATGATTTATATCACCTGCCTATGCATGAAACTGAAGAAGGTTGGCGATTTGATTTTGAACAGGGGTATTTGCTTTACACCCAGGACAAAGGTTTGCAAAGGATAAACAATGAATAGCTTTAATTTATTAACCGAAAACTGGATTCCAGTACAACAGCAAGGACGATTTGAAACCATAAGCTTAAAGCGCCTGCTTTGTAAGGATGAAGACTGGCAAATCTGCCTGTCCCGTGATGATATGGAACTGGCTGCATTACAATTGATCGTTTGTCTGGTGCAAGTAATGTTTATGCCGGATGATGAAGATGATTTATTGGATGCCTACAATGAAACAATGAGTGAAGTAGATTATGATAAAGGTATCGAACCGTTTATGGATTGGTTTGATGTGTTACATCCAGAATATCCGTTTATGCAGCGCAATGATGTCAAAACCGATAAACTAAAATCCGTACAAGCCTTATTGATTGGATTGCCAGAAAAAACAAGCAGTTCAGCCTCGTCACACAAATTTTTCAATGAAATCGAAGAAGTTAATAGCTTAAATCTAGAACTCGCTACTATTGCCTTATTCAATCGTGCAATGAACGCTCCTTCTGAAGGCGGTGGATTTAAGGGTAGCTTAAGAGGTGGTGCACCTACAACAACATTGATTGTCAAAGGAAGTCTGAGGCGAACAATATGGTGCAATATCTTGACCCAAGAAACTGTGCAGACACGTTACCCAAATTTTGCAACCAATCCTGAAAACGATTTGCCAACTTGGATAGACACAATTGTGCAGAATTCTGAATTTTATTCATATCAAATTGGTTTTAGGAGAGGTTTATTCTGGCAACCAGCTAAAATAAAGTTAGCTATTAACGAGGGTCAAGTAATTGGTATAGAAAGTGAAAAAATGAATTATAAGTTGAAAGATGAAACAGCTCATCGTTGGCAGCATCCACATAGCCCTAAAATATGGAAAGGATTGGGAGGGAGTAGAGAAGAAAAATATCTCTCATTTAAAACTACGGCACCTGCTTGGACACAATTAACCAGTATACTGATTAAAGAAGAAATGGAAAAGAAAGGTGGAGAACCTGCGCTGGTGATTACTCAGTATCAGAATATATTTAGGGGTGAAACACTTCGACTCATTATAGGGGGTTATCGTGCCAATAAAGCCAAAATTGAACAGCGGAGGCACGAACTTTTCTCCCTTGCTCAAGGGTGGGATGATGAACACGGACAAGCTCATATAAAATATTTTGTATCATTTGCCTTAAGTTACAAAACAGTATTACGAAATAAATTGTATGGATTAGCTAAAAATATCGGGGGTGAGAATGGCTTAACGGGATTAGCAGATAGAGGACAAGATATATTTTATCAACAATCCGAACCCTTGATTCACAGCCAGATTACACAAATGGACTGGCGACAAGCCGATCAAAAAATGGGGGATTTAAAATCTACATTAAGCCAATTATGTAGAAATATATTTGACCAGCTTGCATTGCCCTATGAGCACGACCCAAAATTTCTAAAAGCCATTGTTGTTAGCCGTGCCGGATTAAATGCGGCATTAAATAAAATTGGAGAGAATTAAATGCATCAACACAATGAACAACCATTATAACTGGAGAATCATAACAATGAATAAATTTACTGAACTTCATCAGCGTTTTTGGCAGACACTAGACAATGGACAACGTGCCGAAATTCGGCGTGCTTCAACCCTTGAAGATTTGGAAACCTTGCCAGCGTTTTATCATCTTATGGGATACTTTGAACCTAAATATATCAAACAATGGGCAAGGGTGGCATTCTTTTTGCCGTTTGTTGAAAAGCATAGCGAAAAAGCAAAGCCATTGGGTCAACAATTTAGAGATGCAAAAATAAGTGAAAAACGCATTTTTCATATTGTGCGTTCGACTTCACCAAATGACTTAATGCAACTACGGCGAGTAACTCAACAAGCTAAATTAAATAGCATCAATTGGCAGGAGTTTGGCAAAAGTTTATTTTATTGGGGGAAATATTCTAAAAAGTATTTAGTTCAAAATTTCTTTATTCAAACAAAAAGTGAGGAGTAAAACATGGATGAAAAGAATTATATAAACTACCACATTTTGATTTCGCATAGCCCATCCAATCTCAATCGGGATGATATGAATATGCAAAAAACCGCTGTGTTTGGCGGAACAAAAAGAACGCGAATATCAAGCCAGAGTTTGAAGCGGGCGATGAGGAAATCTGAATATTATGGAAATGAATTAGGTCATCCATCTACAAGAACAGCTATTTTAATTAATCAATACGCCAAAGATCTTAAAGAACAATATTCTTATAGATCAAATGACATTGAAAAAATATGCTTGTATATTGCTGCTCTAATAGAAGGCAAAACTAAACCTGCAGATTTGAAAAAATATAAGCGAAATGACAAGGGCGAAATAAAAACACAAGTTTTGGCGTGGAATTCGAACGAAAAAGATTTACTCAAAGAGTTAATAATTTCTGCATTAGAAAAATCGGATGAAGAATTGATACCTTTTTTGAAAAAAGATGTGAAAAGCATCGATGTAAATTTGAAACAAAATTTGGAAAGAGACATCGCCCTATCCGGCAGAATGGTAACCGGAGCAATTGATTCAATTGATGCCTCCCTTGCTGTTGCCCATGCGATTACCACACATACAGTTGATGGTGACATTGACTGGTTCACAGCAGTTGATGACCTTAATCAGGAAACAGGTGAAACTGGTTCTGCTCATTTAGACACCACAGAATTTAGTTCGGGCGTATTCTATCGCTATGCCAGCCTGAATATAAGACAATTACAGGAAAATTTGGGCGATATCAACCGCACACAAGTTCTAGAAATTGCTTCGCATGTCCTTCATCTCCTGGCAACTGTTGTTCCATCTGCCAAACAAAATGCATTTGCAGCGTTCAATTTAGCTGATTTTGCAATGGTTAGTTTTAGTGATCAGCCAATCTCATTAGCCAACGCTTTTGAAAATCCGGTTAAAGCAGATGGAGAAGGATTACTAATTCCATCCATTAACGCCTTTGCTGATTACCACAAAACCATCAGTCAAGCTTATAACTTAAATGATGATCCACAAGCATACTTTAGCACTAAAGAATGGAAGATGGAAAATTCGAATAAATGCAACGATTTTTCAGCATTAAAAGAATGGCTGATAAACGATGGGAAATAAGACATGCAGGAATTTTTAATTATTAAGTTGCAGGGGGCAATGCAGGCATGGGGCGGACATACCTTTGAGGATTACCGCCCAAGTCATATTTTTCCCACCCGCAGTGCAGTTGTCGGCTTATTAGGGGCTTGCCTGGGTATAGACAGGGAGGATATCAAAAGCAGGGCGGATCTAAATGACAGTTTTGAACTTACGGTAAGAACGGACAGCCGCAAAATTCAAACTGAACAATTTGGAAGAACAACGGAAAAAACCTTGAACATGCAAAAAATGACCGATTTCCATACTGTCCTGGACGCACGTAAAGTTGATGGAGCACCAAGACCAGATGCAATCATATCCCGTCGAGAATATCTGTGCGATGCTGAGTTTTCGTTAGCATTGGGTTTCAAAAACAATGCTGTCTTTAACTTGGAAAAAGTTAAACACGCTATTCAGAAGCCGCATTACACGCCATTTCTTGGGCGGCGATCCTGCCCGATACAACGTCCATTATTTGAAATAATTGTGGCAGCCAAAAGTGCCCAGGATGCACTCGCCCAAATCAAACCGAAACAAGGCACATTATACAGTGAACAAATGTTGCAAGGTTCATCTCCCATGCAAATTCGTGATGTCCCTATTCAAGACCCAGTAAGACAATTTGCCACACGGACGCTTTATATTTTAGGAGATTGCCATGTATTTTAATAAATGTGTGCTTAATTCCGTAAAGCCGGTCAACCCTTATTTGCTGCATAAAAAAATATGGCAATTATTTCCAGATAAAGCTGATGAAAAACGTCCCTTTTTATTTAGAGTTGAAAACTTGGGACAAAGAGGTGTTCAACATATTTTGTTGCAATCCATTTATAAGCCACAACAGGTACAAGGCGAATTATTGCTTTTAAAGAGCAAAGAAGTTCAACTAAATGGTATTATAAATGGGAGGAGATATCAATTCCTGTTGCGTGCCAATCCTACAAAGAAAATCAAAGATGAAAAAGGAAAAATCACCAATCAAGGCAAAGTCAGAGTACCCATTATCGATGAAACGGAAATTATTGCATGGCTCAACCGACAATTTGAGGGTATAGCAGAGATTGAGGCAGTTACTTTAGTTCAACAAGACTTACTTTATTTCAAGAAAGATAAAGGTAATCAAAAACACGCCGGTAAAATTCAAACCGTTACTTATTCAGGTATTTTAACTGTTAAAGAAGTGGAGCCTCTGATTAAAAAAATAAAGGAAGGTATTGGTCCTGCTAAAGCCTTTGGATGTGGTTTATTAACGCTTGCCAGAATTTAATTACTCGTACGCCATCCAGATATTTGAGATGATAACCATGCTTCCACCACTTAAACCCATAGCAATCAAAGAACGTTTATCCATGCTATTTTTGGAAATGGGTGAACTTGACGTTATAGACGGTGCGTTCGTACTGGTAGACAAAAATGGCGTACGGACCCAAATCCCTGTGGGCAGTGTTGCATGCCTTATGCTTGAACCGGGATCCCGTGTATCTCATGCTGCGGTAGCTCTCGCTTCACGAGTGGGATGCCTGTTGATCTGGGTTGGTGAAGCTGGTGTGCGATTGTATGCCGCTGGTCAACCTGGAGGGGCAAGGTCAGACCGTCTATTGTATCAGGCCAAACTGGCATTGAGTGATGAAGCCAGGATAAAAGTGGTCCGTAAAATGTATGAATTTCGTTTTGATGACGAATTGCCTCCCAGCCAAACTGTTGAACAGATGCGTGGTATTGAAGGTGCTAGGGTTAAGAAAATATATGAGCTCTTAGCTAAGCGTTCTGGAGTTGTTTGGAATGGGCGCAAATATAATAGTGATAGCTGGGGAAGTGGAGATTTACCAAATCGCTGCCTGAGTTCCGCTACTGCCTGTCTGTATGGTGTTACTGAAGCGGGCATACTTGCAGCAGGCTATGCTCCTGCTATAGGATTTGTTCATACAGGGAAGCCGCTCTCTTTTGTTTATGATATTGCTGATCTATTTAAATTTGAGACTGTCGTTCCAGTAGCTTTCCGTATTGCTGCTCTAAATCCGGCTGACCCTGAAGGAATGGTACGCCGGGCTTGCAGAGATGTATTCAGGGAAACAAAATTGTTAAAGAAAATCATACCTACAATTGAAGAGATATTGGCCGCAGGGAATGTTCCAATCCCGAAGGCATCTCCTGAAGCTGTGTTACCTGCTATCGTAGATGAAGAGGGTATTGGTGATGTTGGTCATCGTACTTGAAAATGCTCCGCCCCGTTTACGCGGTAGATTGGCTGTATGGCTATTGGAAGTACGAGCAGGAGTATATGTTGGAAATTTTTCTGTGAAGGTGAGGGATATGTTATGGCAACAAGTTGAAAAGGGATTGGAAGATGGAAATGCAGTTATGATCTGGAGGGCACAGAATGAAGCGGGTTATGATTTTATGACATTGGGTGACAATCGTCGAATACCACAAGAAATGGATGGAGTGAAATTAATATCCTTTTTACCTAATGAGAACTAATAAGTGTATTAATAATGAAACAATTCTTATAAAATATACTTAAACTGTAGTGGAAAATATGATTGGCATTCTTGCGAACTCATTTTTATACGGAAAAATCCTTCCGAATCATAATATAAAAGATGAAGAGTGTTCCCCACATGCGTGGGGATGAACCGATCACATTGGAGCAGTATCAAACAGCAAATCGGTGTTCCCCACATGCGTGGGGATGAACCGGATTATGTACATTTGGGCGTGTGTCATCAGGTGTGTTCCCCACATGCGTGGGGATGAACCGTCTTGGTCATGCTCATGTTGGGCATGTGTGTTGTGTTCCCCACATGCGTGGGGATGAACCGCGTTAGGGGGATATACTGAAGACACAACCACCGTGTTCCCCACATGCGTGGGGATGAACCGTACTGTGATAATTTAGAGATTAACCAGAAAGAGTGTTCCCCACATGCGTGGGGATGAACCGGTATGGGACCCGAACAAATCGCAATCGCAAACGTGTTCCCCACATGCGTGGGGATGAACCGCAACTATTATGAGCGAAGTTGAAGCTGTCACAGTGTTCCCCACATGCGTGGGGATGAACCGCAACTATTATGAGCGAAGTTGAAGCTGTCACAGTGTTCCCCACATGCGTGGGGATGAACCGATAATTCAGATATGTTAAATTACCGCTACGATGTGTTCCCCACATGCGTGGGGATGAACCGCAATAGCAACCACTGCAAGTGCATCCGGAGCGGTGTTCCCCACATGCGTGGGGATGAACCGCTGACTCGGATGATCCGGATGCCGGTGAACGCGTGTTCCCCACATGCGTGGGGATGAACCGACATCATATTCATTGACCTTTCGGGCGTACCCGTGTTCCCCACATGCGTGGGGATGAACCGTCAACAATCAGGTGGTGGATGTTTTGAAGACGGTGTTCCCCACATGCGTGGGGATGAACCGGGTTCAGTACCTATCTGTTCTTTTGTTACGAGTGTTCCCCACATGCGTGGGGATGAACCGATGTCTGCAAGTGACGGGGATTGGTCAGGATTGTGTTCCCCACATGCGTGGGGATGAACCGCAGGATAAATACCTATCCGGCTTCGATTCTAAAGTGTTCCCCACATGCGTGGGGATGAACCGTGAATAAATTGAATAAACATGTCAAAGAACCGGTGTTCCCCACATGCGTGGGGATGAACCGACCTGTAGATCTGCCGACATGAGCATATATATGTGTTCCCCACATGCGTGGGGATGAACCGATCGAGAAAAACCCAGAGTATTTCGAGATAATGTGTTCCCCACATGCGTGGGGATGAACCGTATAAATTTGTTTTCCTGTGACGCGATCATAGGTGTTCCCCACATGCGTGGGGATGAACCGGACACAGAGTTGAATTTACCCGGACACCCGGAGTGTTCCCCACATGTGTGGGGATGAACCGCTTAGTACAACAATACTCCAAACTACGCTCACAGTGTTCCCCACATGTGTGGGGATGCCACTTCCGCCCTCATAGTCCAGGGCTGCCGTCACTAGTTTCGAATCCAAACCCCGGCACATTCTGATTTCAACAAGGTATCCTTCGTATAAAAATAATAAAAAGAAGCATCAACCCCGCCTATTTCTTAGCAGCCTCAAGCTCTTCCATCAACATCTTCTCGTACTTGTCGGCAGCACTTGGTTCTTTAGATGCAGGTTCTTTCCTCTTGCGCCCCGCCTTCTTCGCAGGTGCCTCAGGCGCAGTCCTTGTTTTTCCCTTAAACTTGATCTTCTCCTTTACCCCAAACAACTCCTGGTCAGTAAAAGTAAGCAGCACACCGATACACATCAGCACTGAACCGATCCACACAGCACTGATAAGCGGAATCTCCTTGATCACAAAATTATATCCGTTGTCAATCCGGCCGCCGTACTTCACATGATAGGTATTGAACAGCTTCTCATCATCCATGATATTTGTCCACTCCACCCGCTCGAAAGTGCCATCCAGATCTTCATCATTAAGCTCGATCCAAAAAAGTGCCGTACCTGTCGATATCTTCCTGCCGTCCCTGTAAAGGTTGATATGGAAAGCATTCTTTGTAAGACCTTCCACCATCCTGTCACTGGTGCTCACGGTATGTATTGCATCCCCATTGTTAAGTACAAGCTCAAGACCAAGAGGATTGTCACTGTAATCCTTGTAATTACCATAATCGTCAAGTACCCCGGTGCTGACATACTGTATCTCACCCAACTCAGAGTCAGAATAATTCATCCTGTAGGTCACATCAAAGGACTGGCTAACAATAACCCCGAGCAGCAGCAGGATCGTACCCAGGTGTATAAGGGTTATACCTGCGGGCTTCATCAATCGTTTACTGTCCTTCGTACCCTTGGCATCCAGCACGAACCTGTACACAATAGCTGCCAGTGCGAACAGGAAGATAGGCGCGTAGCTAAGCAGCGACAGGCTGCCCAACATCCGCGTGATACCCGAAGCAGTAGTGTAGAAAGGGCTGGAATGGTTAATCACGTAATATTCAGGTCCGGGTACAATAAATGCAAAGATTATACTGAGCAATAGAATAACAGCCGCAGCAATAAGATACTTCTGTGCCCCTATCTTCTTTACAATAGGCTTATACGGCAGGCACATACCGATAATAAACATCAGCAGCATAGTGAACGGGTACGCCAGCGTATTAAAGAATTCCCGATCTGTGGGATTGGCGTTTACGTGCATCACCAGCTTGGAATAGATAGGTGCCGTAATGCCAAAGAAGCAAATAAAGGAGAGGACAATAAATACGATGGTTGTCAGGTCGAACATGTGGGACAGGGTGAACAGTCTCCCGCCTCCCCCTTCTTCGTCCTTTGCATCCTTGATCTTCATAAAAGACAGGTATAGTACAACAGCCAGCAACAGGATAGTTGACCAGAAAAAGATACTGGCACTGGGCAGCGCACCTACATCGTGGGTGGATGAGACAGCACCACTGCGGGCCACCCAGCCTGCATAGAGTGTTGAGATAAAAGTAAGTGTACCGAACAGGGGGGTGAGCACCTCATACTCGCTGCCGGTCCTGTACTTGTATGCCATGTGCATGTACATGGTGGTTATCATCCACACGATGAATGGTGTGGTCTCATAAGGGTCCCATGCCCAAATATTGCCAGTGCCTGATAGTGTACCCCACTGGGCAAGCTTGTATATCCAGGCACCACCGAGTATCAGGGTAAGGGACATGGAGAACCATGAGAAACGTATCCACTGGCGCTGCACTTTCTCCCATTGCTTGCCTACGCCACTTGTTATCATGTATGACAGGGCAGCAGCAAATGGTATCAGTGTGGTGGCGTATGCCACGAACTGGGACGGCGGGTGTATGGCCATTATGGGGTCCTTTAATATGGGACGCAATCCAGCACCCTCAGACATTGCATAGTCCACAGGGATATTATACTGGCTGCCCCAGAGATCGAACCAGGTCTGGAAGGGGTACATACTTGACTTGTAAACGATCACGTAGGTGAACACGGCACCCACAGCCAGCATTATGATCAGCATGCGCCTGAAGAACCTGGAATCCGTGTCATATCGTTCGCTTATCCATAATATTTGCAAAAATACAAGTGCAGTCCAGAACAGCATCGCGCCATCCTGCACCGCAATAGTAGCTGCCAGTTGATAGAATGTGCTAAGTAACGTAGATGAGTTCTGGGAAACATAGGTGAACCTGAAATCAGAACTGAGGAAATAATAGATCAACAGCAGCATGGTCAGGACTGATAACAGGGCCGATATCCGGATGGTCCATCTGGCCGAAACTATTACTTCCTTTGTTCCTGAATATTCACGGTACAGCAGCAGTAGTATGGATAGTAAACTGAATAGCAGTGTGGTGTTAAGAAGAAATGTTCCCAAATTCGTCATAAATCTTACCTGTTTTTTTTCAACGTAAGGAAATTATTAACTCATTTCGATATAGATATAGGTAATTGATTTTAGTTTCAATCATATCTTTTGACAGGATTTGCAGGATATACAGGATTGGATTGTATCCTGTCAATCATGTTTATCCTGTCTGAAATTTTCATTTTCTTGAAAATTCCACGCTCGATGACAATCACATAGGATTTATAGTATTTCAATCTTTTTAGGAATACTACTATCATGCAAAACACGACAACTTTAAATTTATTCAGTTTCAATTGCAGACGGGTTGATTATTTGAAAGTATTCAAATGTAAGATATGCCAGGAAGGTTATCTGGGGGATGCACCGCCTACCCACTGTCCGTTCTGTGGTGCCCACCAGCAGTATATGATCGAGGCCAGGGACTTTGAACTCCAGGAATACACATTGACCGATGTATCCCGCAGGAACCTGGAAGAAGCACTAAATCTGGAAGTCAGCAATGCAGAATTCTATTTCTGTGCAGCGGACAGGGCAGATAATGTGGCCGATGCCACCATGTTCAAGCGTTTGGGCAAGGTCGAGTCCGAACATGCCTCCACAATTGTCAAGGAATTGAGGAAACAATCCCCCGATATCATCAAGGACAAAAACATGTGCAGTAACATGAACCTGGACAACCTGGAAGAATCCAACCAGCGGGAGACCAATGCGATTCGCCATTATTCACGGTTTTTGGGTGAGGCAACTGAAGAAAGGATAAAGGAGATATTCAAAGCTATAATAGAGATCGAAAAGGATCACCTGAGCCTTACAGATGGCAGGTTTTAGAGTTGGGAAAAATCCCAACTCAATATTATTTCTTCAATTTTTTAGACACATACCCGGAAAGTACCAGACCAAGGACTGCAATTAAAGCTTCGAATCCCGGTACCTTTGTATCCGGTGTTTCCGGTGTTTCTGTTGTTGTCGGTACTTCAGCCGCTTCATCTGATTCGACCACGATGTCAATGGTATGTTCAGAGAATTCAGGTATATACATCATGATCTGTGCCTGTTCCCTTGTCTGCTGGGATATCCAGCATGTGGCTGTGGTAGCATTGAAGACCAGCCCGGGATCGTTTACACATGCCATGGGAGTACCATCGTAGTGAATCCCAATCCTGTCCATTTCCTGCAGCATAAGGGATGTATTATCCAGGTTGAAAGCCATTATCCTACCTGCCGGATCAGTGCAATTGACCCGTAATTGTATCATATCCTGTGTCATTGACTGCAACTCTACGTGCATCTCTTCAGCATAATTCACTACACTCATCGAACCACCTTTACCCAGACTGACCTCTGCACCTACCCGGTTCCCTGCCATCCCTCTGACAAACATCCCGTGTACATTATCCAGGTCCTGCCCTTGCATATTCACAGGTACCGCCCGCACCACAACAGAACTGTCTGCTGGTGAAGTGATGGATATCAGGCCATTGTCCCCTGAAATATCAATTGTATCAACGGAGGCAGAGATTATATAGACCACGATATCAGAACCTTCAACCTCGATCTTTACAATATTCTCTTCTTCCGATACGGTAGTCCCATCTGCGAGATCGAAATTGACAGTATAATCCTCGGAACTGAACACATTGATCACAGCAGCCGGATTATCATGTACCTGGATAAATGTGGTTCCGTCTGTATCTGCTATCGTGGTCAGGGTTATGGCTTCGCTGACCTGGGTGCTGTCATACTCAAACCCGTTCACAGCGATCGAATCGAATATTTCCACACCGGCAATACCGTAGTTGGTAATCTCACCTGTCAGATTATCCACATCGAAAGTGATATACTGGCCGTACAAACATGCGCCACTGTGCATGAACCCCATGCCCTGCATACCTGCATCCTGGCGTAGCGTTTGCCCCGCCCCCATCATATCACCGGCACTAAAATTCTCACCAAATCGACGTCCCATATCATCTCTCATTGGCCCGCCCATCTGGCACAGACCGGAATTGATCATAAGCACGACCATTAGAACTGATACACTAATCATTATAAAGTATTTTAATTTCATATGCTGCCTCCCATTTTACTTGGTTTTCACCTGATTACGAGATGTATCATTTGGAATATTAATTTTTCCTCATACCCGGGCTTATCCGTTAGACTTATAGGTAACAAGTTATATTCAGATAGTCGCAGCCCGGTAGTGTAGCGGTCAATCATTGGGGGCCCTGGATCCCCGGACCTCGGTTCGAATCCGTGCCGGGCTACCATACAATTCTTTGGTGCCTATCAAATGACGGTAACAAAAGGGCAGGACATGGTCTCAATCGTCATACCTGCCTATAACGAAGAAAAACGCATTTTAGGTACACTACAAGAACTATCCCGTTTCTTTTCAAAAACCCCGCATGAAATACTGGTGGTAATGGATGGGTGCACGGACAGTACTCCTAAACTTGTTGTAGAATTCAGCAAGAACCATACTGCTGTCAGGTCAGTATCCCATCCAACCAGGCTTGGAAAAGGCGGAGGCATACTGCTCGGCATTTCCGGGGCCAGGGGAAGTATTATTGCAGTGGTGGATGCCGACTGTGCCGTCCCGCCCCATGATGTGGGTAATATGGTGGATATGGTCTCGGATGGTATTGACTGTGTAATCTCCTCAAGGTACCTGCCCGGCTCAGTAATACACACGCATCAGCCCAGGCACAGGGTACTTGCCAGCCGGTGTTTCAATGCCATGGTCAGGCTGTTTTTCGGACTGCCCTATAAGGATACCCAGTGCGGCTGCAAGGTACTAAATGCACAGGCAGCCCACCAGGTGGCTGGTGATATCCGGACCTACAACTATGCTTTTGACGTGGAACTGCTCTGGCGCATCAGGGACAGGGGATATACAACAATAGAAGTGCCTGTGGAATGGCGCCATATCGAAGGTTCCAAGCTTGACCTGAAAAAAGTAATACCCCAGATGTTTGCAGCCGTGGTCAGGTTGAGATTAAAAAAGTAAGGTCAAACCGACCAGCTGTGACCTACTATCCGGCATATATCCTGTATCAGGGGATGGTCCCAGGACTGCCGGTACACGAACGTGAACTCTGTACCAGGGTTCAACTCGATGAGCTTTTTAGTGTTCTCAAGGGCACAGGTAAGGGATTCGTGGTCTGGCACATTTGCAACCTCGGCATTAAAGGGATATGTCTCTTTCAGTTCCAGGGGGTATGCACCGAACGGGGGTTTGAAGTGCAGCACATGGTCGTATTCTGATTCATGCCTGACCCGCCCGCCCGGACGTATCAATACCGTCCCATCCAGTTCAAGCCGCTCAAGCCTGGTATTCCACCGGATGACCTCAGGTCTTTTTGTGGATTCGGGACCGCAGTAAAAGTATGTGGATTTTGAGGATGGGTCTAACTGCTCTATCCAGTCAGAATACATCACTGCCCGCTTCAACCCGTCAAGCATCCTGGGGTGGATGCGGGCCCGTCTTTCTACAAGTTCCCAGAGGTTCCCCTCACGCAGTGCCTGCTTAACCAGCCTTATCTCAGCAAATGTAGCGTACAGGTTATGCCGGGCCAGCAGTTCCTGCCTGTCAGGGCTGGCCGCGATCTCCCCAGCGGTATGGCCGATGCATACCGGACACGAACAGGGAAGATATTCCATGTCCTTGATATGGTATGTACCCTCAGCACTCAGGTACCGACCGTCCTTTGCATACAGGGCATAAGCTGCAGAATCGAACAGGTCACAGCCAAGTGCCACTGCCAGTGCGAACACCATCGGATGCCCGGCACCGAAAAGATGCACGGGAACCGATGAGGGCAGCCCTTTCTTTGCACTCACTATCACGTCCACCAGGTCAGCATAGCGGTATGATTCCATCAGCGGTACTACCGCACCTATGGGATATATATCAAAACCAGCAATCCCCAGTTCCCTGCCTGCCTGCTCGCGCAGGTCCTTGAAAATGCCGCCCTGTACAGGAGCTGCCAGCAGCATGGGGCTGTCACTGTTTTGTTCCAGGGCTTCCATGAGCCTCTGGTTTGTTATGGTAAGTTCACTTTTTGCCGCATCCCGATCGGCAGAAGGCGGCGTTGGAATATCCAGTGGCACGCCGATGTCTGTACCGATATCCTGCTGGAACTTGATTATCTGTGCATTATCCACTTCGATATCGCCATATACACTCAACTGGAATGAACCACTGTCAGTCATGATGGGGCCGTCAAATTCCAGCAGGCTGTGCAGCCCGGCCGATAGTGCCTGCTCTTTTAGTTCCCTGTTGCGGTAGATGATATATGAGTTTGTGATTATCATCTGCGCACCGAAACCCGGCATCTCTTTTGCCGGGATAGTCCGGATATTGGGATTGATGACCGGCATGATAGTGGGCGTCTCAACCGTGCCGTGAGGTGTGGCCAGGCGTCCTATCCTGCCCGCAGAATCCTTGTGTGTGATCTCGAATATATCCGGCATGTTCTATTTTGTCCCGTTTTGTCCTGTCATATTCTGTTCTATCCTGTCCCGTCCTGTTCTGTCATATTCTATTTTATCCGGTCTTTTCCTGTCTAGTCCAATTTACCCATTTAGTAGGTCTGCTGCTCTTACAAGTGGCAGCAATTCCACGTCCATACCTTCCAGTCCTGCTGATGCGCCTTCTTCCCTGTCCACTACTGTGATCACCATATTCACAACCGACCCCGCATCCCTAAGGTCCTTAATGGCCTCAATCACCGAACCACCTGTTGTGGTCACATCCTCAAGCATAAGCAACTCCCTGCCTGCCACATCCCCGATAAACCGCCCGCCGGTGCCGTGTTCTTTCAAGGACTTCCTGACAATCACCAGAGGCAGGCGGGATATCAGTGAAACTGCGGTTACAAGTGGAATACCTCCCACTGCAACACCACCGATGGCCTCTGCACAGATATGTCGCTCCTTCATGATGCCAGCGATACGGTTTGCAATCAGTTCCAGTGTGGCAGGGTCGGTGATGGCCTTCTTGATGTCAACATAATACGTACTCTTCCTGCCGGATGCCAGTGTAAAGTCACCGAACTTCACTGCCCCGCAGTTCTTCAATGCCTGAATCAGTTCTTTATCCATTCTTTTCACTACCAGGGTTCTTTCTTGACCTTAATGAGATATCCCAATATGTTCGTGGACAGGTGCAGCAAGGGCGTGGCCACCAGTACTGTTACTATAATCCAAAAGCTGAAATAAGTATTGAACCAGTATGCTGCGAATATGTATGTCAGCAACCATGCACCCAGCACAAAATCAAGCTGGTCCGCCACAGGAAACATGGCACCCCGTTCAAGGTCCAGACGCCGCTTGATAAAACTCTCTGCACTGTCCCCAAGCAGCGCACCAAAGGCCATAAGGAACACTATGGATAAAGTGCTGAATGAGTATGCATCCAGGGCACCATGAAACAATGGCCAGTTATCCAATACTCCTGATGCCATTAGACGGGGTGCAAGTCCGATTTGGATAAGCCCTATCATGATTCCGCAGGCGGTCCCGGCTACCAGTCCCCTTATTGTCTTGCCGTTCCCAAGTATCCGCCTGCCGTCAGAGAAATACTTTCCCAGGTCAATCGGGGTACCTCCACCGAACACTGCAGCCATGGGATTTGCGAGATATGCAGGCAGCATAAGCCAGATGGATGCAGCCAGGATATCGATCAAGGTCATGCTACCTTAATGCTCATTTTTGGTGTTAAAAGTATTGAATCAAATGTCAGACTGTGAACGGTATACACTCGATCCTGCCAGAGTCCAGGTTCCTGAACTCCACACCTCCGGGCACGCCCAGTATCTCGACTCCGCCAAACTCGTCCACTCCGCACAGTATATCCTGTTCGGGATGGGTGCCCGGTGTGATATCACAACTGATGCGGGTACGGCTGCCAATAGAAACAACGATCTTGAGCCGCTTTGAGGCGGGGTGGTTCTTGGGCAGTACAATAAGGGGTGTGCCTACTTCCCTTAACATATAAAGTACGCATTTTATACCATTGATGGTGGTCTTATGTGTATCAAAACCGGATGAAACCAGCAGGTCGTCAGGTTCAAGGCCCAGTACAATCTCCTCATCTTCAGTTTCAAGAAAAAAAAGGTTTCTTGTTCCGGCTTTTACAATACCGATAACTCCACTGTTACCGTGGAGCATCAATATTTCATTGTAATTCAGGGGTATCATAAATTGATGATGCTCGCTTAATATTGGATTGTACGATCATGCAAGTTCCACATTACTGGACCGGCATGCAGGGCAAGTGACATTTTTACCAATACCCTGAAATTCATTTCCGCAATCCTTGCATTTATAGTTCTTTGCATTTAATTCATCTGCCACATCTACTCCAAATGCATCTCCTACGCTGCACATAGTTTGATCTCACCTCCGGACTGGATTATGTCATGATTATGAATGTTCAATTGGGTAGATGTTATATTAAGTTTTCCGAATAACGGCTATCTGTTGGTCTGTAACCTGGTTTATGAATTCATATATTAGTTTGCACGCTATATGCAAAACCATACACGTAATCATATAGGTTAACCATTAATACAAATAAATTCTACTAAGTGATATAATGAGAAACAGGATTACCATTTTAACGCTTCTGCTTATGGCTGTAATGGTCTCGTTTAGCGGGTGTACTGACAACAGCACTACCCAAAAGCCAGAATTAGTAACAGTGAACTCAATAGAAGAAATTGATGCAATGCTTGAAACTGCACCGGTATTTATTGAGTTGGGACGGGGAGGAGGACTGTGTCCTTCATGTGTAGAACAAAAACCTATTCTGGAAGAACTTGCAGCAGAATATGATGGAAAAGTGCATTTTGTCTATATCGACATTGACAAGCAGTACCAACTGGCTGCAATGTTCAATGTATACTTTATCCCTGACATGTTTGTAATAGCCAGATCGGATAATGGCACATACAAATATGTACAACATGGTACTTTGACCACGAATTCTGAACAGGCCAAGATGATAGGTTTCACACCCAAAGGTCCACTGGAAATAGCTATACTGGATGCGCTCAGGTTAAGGTAGAATTGATAATAAAAATGGTTGAGAACACAACACAGTAAGCACAATGATCAATGAGTCTATTATTCCAGATTGAGAACACATTAGCATCAATAGACCTACCACTTCCCTTCCTTGCATTTATAGCAGGTATAATCAGTATCCTCTCGCCATGTATACTGCCGCTGCTACCTGCTGTACTGGCTTATTCCACTGGAAAGGGAAAGTTCAGGCCGGTTGCCATTGTGGCAGGGTTGGCACTGACATTTTCACTGCTTGGAATGACCATGGCAGCTTTCAACCAGTTATTTTTTTCATACCAGCAGTATATCAGGTTCGGGGCCGAGGTTATCATTATACTCCTCGGCATTGCAATGCTGACCGAATATACCCCTGCCATTTTAAATTCAATTCCGGGTATGATAAATGTAGATCCACAAAAGGAAGGTATCGCAGGCGGTTTACTTCTGGGAATGTCGCTTGGTATTGTATGGATACCATGTACTGGTCCTATACTGGCAGCAATAATGATGGGCGTGCTTATGAAAGGGGGTATAATGTATGGCGGGTTCCTGCTTTTTATGTATTCAATGGGATTGGGAGTCCCGATGTTGCTGATAGCCTATTTCATCAATGTTTCAGGTAATAAGCTGAGCACAGTATCGCGATATGACGTGATGATCAAAAGAGGTGCGGGAGCCCTGTTGATATTAGTAGGTCTCTGGCTGGTATATTATAATCATATCGGGCCGTACTTAGAACTTATCTAAAACAAGAAAATGAAAATTTCAGACATGATCCACAGGATTAACAGGATTAACAGGATTAACAGGATACGATCCAATCCTGTATATCCTGTAAATCATGTCAAAAGATTTGATTTAAGATAAGAAAATTACCTATGTCGATGTCGAAATGCGTTTATAAGTTTCCAGGTATTTAAATAATTTTTAAAATATTATTGATAAGCGTAACATTCTTATAGAAAAAAACATTAAGACTATTACAGAACTTTTGCCATTGAAGGGTTGGAGACAAGTTAAAAAAAAATAGGTGATTAATGATGGAAATTGCAGATATGTTAGATTTAGCTCAACCATATATGGCATATTTAAAAGCTATATTGATCCTGATAGTTGCTTTTATTGTAATTGGTTTTATTCGCAGGTTCATTAGAAGATACTTAAGTAATACAATTTTACCTTTAGACACGCAGAACCTCTTGCGAAGGACTGTCGTATACATTTTATGGTTCATTGCCATCATGTCGATCACGGCAGAACTTAATTTAGAAAATATTCTCATGCCTATCATAGGGGCGTCTGTTTTTATCGGAGCTGCTGTTGCTTTAGCTGTTAAGAATATCTTAGCCGACGCGTTAGCAGGTATATTCCTCCTATTAGATAAACACTTTAATATTGGTGACCAAATCGAGACAATGAAATATAAAGGAGAGATCATT
>Ga0255429_1017_pt1 | contig 34509 bp, 29 predicted proteins | sample ANMaggSeSYBR02H9_FD_182636 | JGI IMG/M metagenome (GOLD analysis project Ga0255429, IMG submission 182636) | Sediment cell enrichment communities from methane seep in Santa Monica Basin, California, United Staets - ANME aggregate JGI... | ecosystem: Environmental > Aquatic > Marine > Cold seeps >... | reverse complement strand
AAGTTCTTTATATGTCACCCTTTTCCCTTTAATCGAATTCCAAAACATTTCCAGAAATAAGTAAGGGTGTTTACTGATCTTTCCTACAGACACAACATCCTTTGAAAGCAGGTCTTGCCCCATCGATCTGATTGCATTCAGCGGACGGTTGCAAAACCATAGCGTTACTCTTCCAAACATTCTGTAAGGCCAGTCTGTATCGAGACTGACTGTGGGCTCGCCACCCAGTTTATCAATGTAAAGCCAGAATGCGGCCAGAGTAAGTACCAGCATCTGCATCATCGCCACTACACTGCTTACAGTATATGGATGAAAATCGACCGGATAGGGCAAAAGATCATAAAGTATTTTTGGGTAAACGCCTGTAAGTGTACATAAACCAGCGGCAATACCCATAGCCAGTAACATATTGAACGGGGGCTCCTTTGCATCCTCTATTACGTCTTCATCCCCTTTCTTTACGCCAAACCAGACTCCCCAGGGGAGTTTCAATCCAGTGTGTAAAAATGTACCAATGGAAGCAAGATGAAGCATCAATTCAATAGAAGGCCTGTGCAGCATTCCTGCAGCCGCAACAACCATTGTCTTGCTTACAAACCCATTAAAGAGCGGAACCGCGGAAATGGAAAAAGCACCCACCATGTACAGGGCAAGTGTAATCGGCATCTTTTTGTATAAGTCTCTCCCCTGCAAATCCGTCATCTTGCTTCTTCCGGTCACATATACAACCGCACCCATCCCCATAAACAAAACGGCCTTGTAAAGAATATGACAAAAAGCATGGGCACTGGCACCATTAATAGCCATTTCACTTCCAAGGCCGACTCCACAGACCATATACCCCACCTGGCTAATAATATGATATGCAAGAAGCCTGCGGATATCGTTTTCAAGGACAGCGTAAACTACTCCGTAAAGTGCCATGATCGCACCCAACCAGACCAGAAGTTCAGTACCGGGAAAACCCCTTAACAGAACGTAAACTGCACTTTTTGTCGTAAATGCCGTCATAAATACAGCGCCGGTAATGGTTGCTTCAGGGTATGCATCTGCCAGCCATGCATGAAACGGGGGCACTGCAGCGTTAAGTAAAAATCCAACCAGTATAAACTTGGCAGCAAGTGTTCCAAAATCAAACAACTCAAACGCTAATGATCCGGTGGTTACCGCATGAATGACAATTCCGCACAATAAAACACATCCACCGAAAAGATGCACCAGAATATACCGGAATCCCGCTTCCAGAGACCGTTTTGTTTTTCGATAAAAAACCAGAAAGACCGAAGAAATGGCCATAATCTCCCAAAAAACAAAGAGCGTAAACATGTCTCCGGCAAAAACTACACCGAGTGTACACCCCACATAAAGTAATGCAGCAACATGCTGTCCGTATTCCTTTATATGGATGGCGTAGACCATCCCAATAAAGGACATGATTACAAAGACATACGCAAAAACCATACTGAGTTTATCCACCCTGCCCAAGATTAGTTCGTAATCCAGAAACTGGTATGTCCAATAAACACCGTGGGGCATGTTTATAAGATTCCAGAAAGCTATGGCCGGAACCATCAGCACAAGAGCTTGCTTTAATATTCTTATCCTGATCAGGGGGATCAAAAGCGCCCCTATAATGTAAATAAATGCGGGGGGGAGATTAATCATAATAATCCTCTTTCTTCATAAGCCAGCCATGGCCTATCCATTTGGATACAAGTACAATTACAACACATCCGATAAACCCGAATACAGCATCAAAAACCGGTATCTTCTGCCACCAGAAATGAGGGTGTTGGTTCGGGAACAGAAAACCGAGGATACAGGTTGCTGCGATACTTATATAAAGAATAATCTTTAATTTTTTTACCATCCTATCCTACTCCCATTATGTTTTGTACTGCCAGAGATGTTAGACTGAAAAAGCGAAAAAAAGCATCCGGTACGATCCCAAAGACGATTGACAACAAAGCTGTAATGACAAGAGGAATTACCATGAACATGGGCGCTTCATCAAAATGCGGGGCAACATCATCCAATGGCTTTTTGAAAAAAGAATTGTAAATGATAGGAAAGAAAAAGGCCACATCAAGCATAGCGCTTGTCATAAATACAAACAAGAAAATGATCTGGTTTGCTTCAAGCGCGCCAAGGCATAAAAACCACTTACTGATAAACCCACTCATAGGGGGAATGCCTGAAAGCCCGATGGCTGCTATGGCAAAAGCTCCCATTGTCAATGGCATCTGTCTCCCTATACCATCCAATTGGCTGACATAATCCTTGTGCATTTTTACATGCAGGGCTCCGGCACAAAAAAAGAGCGTAATTTTCATAAAAGCATGATTTGCCATGTGGATGATTCCGCCTGTCATGGAACTCTTGGTCAGAAGAGCTGCCCCAACGACGATCAGGGCAAGGTTGTTAATAGTGGAAAAAGCGAGCCTTCTTTTCAGATGATCCTGGCCCAATGCAAGGAAGCCGGCCACGACTACTGTAAAAGAAGCAATATATGCCATGATTAGCCAGATCCCCAAATCATGGAGAAGGCCAGGACCAAACACATAAAGTATGACTCTTAAACAACCAAACACACCGGCTTTAACAACAGCCACTGCATGCAGAAGAGCGCTTACAGGGGTAGGAGCAACCATAGCTGTAGGAAGCCATTCATGCATCGGCATAATACCTGCTTTTACACCAAAACCGAAGATGAGCATTGCGAACAGCATTATCAGGACAGTGCTCGACCCGCTGCCGGTCATAAATCCACCGGCTTTAAAATCAAGAGTACCTGTCATGTAATAGATCATTGCTATGGCAAACAGGAGGACGCAGCCTGCTGTAAGGGTATAGGCTAAATATTTTCTCCCACCCATGATCCCTTCATTTGACTCCTTGTGAATTACCAGAGGATAAGTGGCAATGGTAAGTATTTCGTAAAACACAAGAAAGGTAAGGAGATTGGCTGAAAATGCGATACCTATTGTCGATGAAAGGCACATGGCAAAAGCGAAAAAATATCTCGTTTGCGCATGTTCGTTAAGCCCCCTGACATAGCCTATGGAATAAAAGGAGGTTGCGATCCAGAGAGACGATGCAATCACCCCGAACAGCATCCCAAAGGCGTCTACCCTGAATTGCAACAAAAGCCCAGGATAAAAAGTTACTATAGTATATTCGATTACTTTTCCCTGCAAGATCACAGGGACCATGGAAAAGACGATCAGAAATTTTGCCAGCGCGGCCATGATGGTCCACGACTCCCGAATATTTCTGTTCTTCTCTCCAGTGGCCAGAATCAGAAAAGCAGCGATCATTGACACCAAGACGGCCCAAAGGGGTCTTGATGAATATAGAACATCCATTCCCATCCTCCCAGTCCTTAAAAGCTTGCAGGGACTGCAAACTGAATTACAGACGAAATGATCTTTCCGCTAAAGATGCCGAGGAGAATAACTCCCGCAGCCATGATAACAATAGGAACAAGCATAGTAAGAGGAGCCTCGTCTCTTTGTATCTCCTCATGTGTTGTTTCCCCGCCATTGTGGGCATATGCCGGCTCCATCGGTTTTAAATAAGCACATTCGATAACCCTGAAAAACAGCACAGCATTTATCAAGCTGCTGCATAAGAGCGCTGCCGCCCATACCCACTGCCCGGCTTCAATAGTGCCCAGAATAAGATACCACTTGCTGAAAAAGCCACATGCCGGCGGTATACCAACCATGGAAAGAGCGGTTATCGTAAATGCGGCCATAGTAAACGGCATTTTCTTATTCAGGTGACGCAACTGATGTATATCCCGCGTCCCTGTCTTATACAATACAGCACCCACAACCAAAAACAGGCACGCCATCATAACAGCGTCGTTCATGATGTGAAGGATAGCCCCGGTAAGTCCCATTCGATTCGCCACACTCACACCAATCACAATATACCCGACTTCCGCAACCACGATATAGACCAGCATCCTTTTGAGGTCTGTTTGGGCAAGCGCTTTAATTCCTCCCCAAAAAATAGCAAAGACCGACAGCCATCCCAATATGACAAAGACCGGCACTATCTCCACGGAAAAATGGGGCTGGAATACAGTAAACATTATCCTAATCATCACATATGCAGCCACTTTGGTCATTAAAGGGGCAATCAGCGCACTCACCGCAGAAGGAGCAGCGCAGTAGGCATCCGGCAACCATACATGCATTGGGAAGAGCCCCGCTTTAATAGCTAACCCAACAGTAAAAAAGGCAAAAGCGACAAGAATAACCTTGGAGTGATACAGGTCCGGCAGGATATTAGCCAGATCCGCCATATTAAGGGAGCCGGTTGCTATATAAAGGTATCCAATACCTAACAGGTAAAAACAGGCTCCGATGGTACCTATGATAATATAATTAAAGGTGGCCATTGGCGCCCCTTCCTCACCGATTGCTATTAAGGCATAGCAGGAAAGCGCAGATATCTCCAGGAATACAAAAAGATTGAATACATCACCAGTGATCACAATACCCATGAGTCCGGTGACGAGGAGTAGGAAAAGTGTATAAAAAGGAACTGTCTTTTCCGGGAGGTTATCTTCCACACTTTTTTTGGAATAAATGGCAACAATCAGACTGATAGACGATACAATGACCAGCACAAATGCGCTAAGATGGTCCAGCATATATTCTATCCCCCACGGAGGTGCCCATCCACCCAGACGATAGGAGAATTTACCAGTCGTCATGACAGTATTCAGCACACTTAAAGAGGAGATAAGCGGTATGACAAGGACGGCGACAACCCATGGATAACAAAGTCTCTTTTTCCACCACCCAATCACCGGGACAAAGATGGAAGCAATCAAAGGAACTACTATAATTAGCGCTGCAAATTGATCTGCCATTTTAGGCTCCTGTTTCCTTTCTGATTTTCAGGATCTCGTCTTCTTCTAACGTGTTATATTTTCTATAGATTAAAATGAGTGTTGCAAGCGCAATGCCGGTTGTGGCTATAGACACCACTATAGCCGTAAGCATGAGTACGTGGGGCAATGGATTAATATAGCTGGCAGCGTCGATAGCTTCATGGCCGTGGCCATGCCCTGAAAGTATCGGAACTGTAGCACCTGCTTTCACACCTATAGAAACGTAAAAAAGGATTATCGCAGACTGGAATATATTCATCCCGATTAATTTCTTGATAAGATTTTTCTTACCAATCATCGCATAAAGCCCGATCATCATCAGGATTATATATATCCAGAAGTTGTATTTGCTGATTACGTAGTCGAGCATATCAGCCTCCTTCACCGTTGCGCTTTTTTCTCAACATCAGAATGCAGCCAATCGCTGCCGTAAAGACAACTACGGTCTCACCCATCGTGTCATAACTCCTGTAATCCGCAAGCACAGCAGTAACAATATTAGGGGTTGCTGTCTTCTCTGTGGCCTGCTGAATATACTGTGGTGAAACATGCGAACTGGCCGGAGAATTGGGATCACCCCACCCAGGCATGTCTTCAACACCATATATCAGTAATGCGCCCGTCATAATGACTGCGATTAAAGCAATAACTTTCAATCTTTTGACCTCCTTTTTGTTTTACTAACCGCTGCAATAAACAAGACTGTTCCGACTCCGGCGCCTACGGAAGCCTCGGTAAAGGCTACATCCACGGCTCCCATTTCTGTCCATAGGAGACACATAAAAAAACTGTAAGCACCCAAAATAATAACAGCCGCCAAAAGATCCTTTACATTAATAGCAGCAATCGCACAGATTATAATAAAAAGGCAGAGTATAAGATCAAGTTGCCAGATCATTTGCTTCCCTCCCTGGTCCATGGTTTGACACCGCACCGAAAAGCAGCTCTTGAAATGGCGTGGGTTGCAGTGGGATTAGCCAAAAAAACAAAAACAGCAACAACGACTATCTTTATACTGTCTAAAATAGCCCCGTGATATGCTGCATGATATATAGAAAGGCCGACAAGAGCTATAAGCACCGCCAGTGTGTCGCCTTTCCCCGTGGCATGCATCCGGGAATAAAAATCCGGAAAACGCAGGAAGCCAATGGTCCCTGTGGCAAAAAAGAAACACCCCACTAAAATCAAGATCATAGATATTCCTTTTACAATTTCCATCAAATTTCACCTCTCCCTTCAAAGTACTTTGCTGCCGCTAATGTCCCGATAAAGTTCAAAATAGCGTAAACCATGATGATATCCAAAAACATCTCTATCCTGCCATAGATAAACCCCATCAGCACCAGAACCACCAGTGTTTTTGTGCCGATCGCTCCGACTCCTACAATCCTGTCTATAATAGTCGGTCCGCATACTACCCGATAGAGACAAAGTAGAACAAGAAAACAAAGGAAAATGCTCACACCTAAATAAAAATTTTCCATCTCAATACTCCCAGGTTAGCTGTTAAGCTTATGTTTAACTGCTAATTTAATAGTATAAGTCATCTTATGCCCAATTAATTCGGTGCCAGTAAAAAGTGCCTAAAGTGAGCTAAAATGCCTAAAATGCCTAAAATGCCTAAAGTTGTGGTACGTCTTCGGCGTGCTAATTATATAATCAAAGCTACTCAGACTTTGCCCCACTCGTGTATTGATGGCTTAAAGAATATATAAAATGATAGAATACCTTAACTTTAGGCACTTTAATATACTTTAGCTCACTTTAGGCACTTAAGCCCTTGCTTTAATTAACCGTTAAGTTGTATTTATTAAGCTTTGAATACAATGTGCTGCGGCTCACATTGAGCTGTTTTGCAACTTTTAATTTGTTCCAGTTGTTCTCCTGCAAAATTTTCATAAGGAATCTTTTCTCATTTTCTTCAAAAGAGGTTATCCCTTCATTTTTTTCTTTTAACACTTCATGTAAAATACGGGAAGGCAGTAACTCACGCTCAACTTTTTCACCCTTTGCCAGAAGGAAGGCATGTTGTATTGAGTTTTCCAACTCCTTGACATTACCTGGCCAGGAATAGTCCATTAAAACCTGCATTGTATCGGATGTAACACCCCTGACATTTTTCCCTATTTCTACATTCAGTATTTCTAAAAAGCATTCTATTAGAAGGGGGATATCATCTTTCCTCTGCCTTAAGGAAGGCAGATGTATATTAATTACATTCAGCATATAAGAAAATTCTTCATTAAAAGTTCCTTTTTCGACCTCTTTCCCAAGATCAGTATTAACAGCGGCAATAATCCTGACATCTGTCTTAATGCTTTTTTTTCCTCCAAGCCTTTTTATAGACCCTTCCTGTAAAAAATCCTGAAGTTTGATCTGTGTCAATGGAGACATTTTATCAATCTCACTCAAAAACACTGTCCCGCCATTATTCCGCTCAAGACATCCTTTCTTTTGAGATACCGCCCCTTCAAAGGCGCCCGTTTCATGACCAAAAAGTCCGCTTTCAACTATAAACCTCGGATAAGCTGAGCAGTTATACACATCAAAAGGTTTATCTTTTCTCGAGCTGTTCAAATGGATACATCTTGCCACCAATGCCTTCTCCGTACCCTCTTCCCCCTGAATCACAACCGAGGTATCAGTAGGAGCCAGATTCAATATCATATTGTAGATCTGCTGCATCCTGGCGGACTGTTTATTGATTTCCTGTATCTTCAAGCTCTCTTCCCTTGAATATTCTTTTCTTTTGAAGGAAGTCCTCCGGTTGCTATGTCTAAAAAGATCGAAATCATCGCAGCCATAACAGTGGCCCCGACACCGACCTCAACGCCCAGAATACCGAGCGATCTTGCATGCGCAATCCCCACATGCAGAATCTGATCAAGTTCCGCATAGTCTAAAAAGTTACCTCCAAGTATTAAACACAACGCCCCTATTCCTGCATATATAAAGACTCCTGTGCTACACAGAATGGTATTCATTTTCTCGCTCATCTTCCTTAATGCATTATCCAATCCATAGGTAATGACCAATAAAATAATACTTGCCCCAAGAATCACTCCACCCTGAAATCCTCCTCCAGGGCTGTAATGTCCATGAGCTATAACATACAGAGCATAAATCTGCATAAAGGGTATCAGCAATCTGGAAACTGTCTTTACAATAACGTCATCCGATTGTTTAGTCATCATATCGTTTACCCCACTCATCAGTCATGGCTATTTATCCTTCAATCCCTAAATCTTTTTGTTTTACTCACTGCCTCTTACTTTAGCGCTACAAAAACAGGCGCTATATCAAGAGTATCCTGTACATATACATGGTCGGCTTCCATAAATATATGCGCAATCTTGTCCTCCATCTCTCCGGTCAAAAGGTCTTCAGCGGTCTTTTTACTCACGGCATGCACATAGAATACCCCATCTCTGATATCCAGAGTAATAGTGCCAGGAGTAAGGGTGATCGAATTAGCAAGTGTGACGAAAGAAATATCGCTTTCCAGTTTTGTTTTAAATTCTATTATCTTTGGATCTATAAGATTTTTTGGCCCCAGAGCCAATCGAACAACATGCATGTTGGACAAAACGATCTGGTAGAAAAGCCATGGAATATAAGTAATAAATCTTTTTACTATTACTCGCATATCACCTGCTCTTGGATTGGCAAAAAGAAGATCATGCGTTGCATGCGAAACCAGCCCGCAACAAAGTAGCCCGATACTGATATGAAACAAATCATAGTGCCCTGATAAGAGCAGCCAGAAACCAAACAAAATGATGAATGTTGCTGTAAATCTGGTAATTTCTCTCTTTGTTTGCCTCGCGCCCTTAAATATTGCCTCTACTCTTTTTCGATGTACGGCCTGGCTTTCAGATGTCAGCCTGGCAGCAGTATCCAATATCTGCTTGCTCTTCTCTCTTGCATTCTCTAATATCTCAAAGGACCTATCCGTAGCCTGGACCAATATAGTTACTTCCATTTTGTTCCGTTCCTCTTCTTTCTATAGTCTTTCAGATACTATTAAATTAAGTGCCTAAAATTAAGGAATCCTACTATTTTATATTAAGCTTTCTTGAGTTATTCATGCATAGAAAAATGTAACAGTTTCTATTCCATGTTATCAATTAGCACGCCGAAGGCGTACCGCAACTTTAGGCATTTTAGCTCACTTTAGGCACTGTCTTTTTTACTCTTTATCTAAGAAGGAACCAGCAATGCAGGAACAGGGGTTCTCTCTACTACGTTGCACGAATGTTTTCCTGTAAAAATATCTTTAAAACTCTGCCCCGACGTTGCCCCCATGACTATTGATGTAGAATTATAATCTTGCGCTGCAAGAATGATCTCATCAACAGTTTTGCCAGCATATACATGATATTCTGTGTCAATTCCCTCTTTTAGGCATTTATTGCGTGTTTCTCTTAATTTTTCCATAAGCCGTCTCAGATCACGCACAGTCAATTTTTTGTGTATTACATTGACGATATCAAGCTCGTTGATTAATTGCTTAAAACCAAGTATAATTTGAAATGCCTTTTCAGATGCCTGAGACCAATCGGTCGCAAACAAAACACGCTCAAATGCCCCTTTTGAAGGAAGCTTCAATCCTGTTTCATCTTTATCAACTATCAGGACAGGCACGCCTGCCTCCTTAATAAGTTTTTTAACAATAGAATCACCAAACAAAATTTTTCTTTTCTTTTTATCAAAATGAACCACGACGAATGATATCTGATTTTCTTGAATTGTGCTCAAAACACAACCGGCCAAATCACCGGAGTCAATTTTTATACTAGCTTCCAGGCCATAGCTGTTTAATTTTTCTTTCCATTGCTCAAACACCTCAGGAGTTACTTCCTCTGGTCTATCCTTTATTACACAAAGAAAAATTATTTCCTTAAAGCCAATATCTTTAAAACATGACAATCCTTCCAGCACCCTGGAACTTGGACGCCTGAGATCTGTAGCATATAATATTTTTCCGTCCATTATCTCCCCTTTTAATAGAGATCAATCTTAAACTTTAAAAATTTTAATTTTAAATTAATTTAATAAAGCAACATTCGTGCCTTTATGATCAAAATGCATGTCTGATCCTGTTTTTTCAGGTATTACCAAAATTTGTAGTTGCAGGCATGAATAATATCATCAACACAAAATGACCAAATTTTGGACATATAATAGTAATTTTTCAGAAACATCTTTATATCTTTGAATAATATTATGTAGGATTTTTGCACACATTTTGCCTAAAAACTGTACAATAATATTTTCCCATCTCTTTGAGCTTTAATGCGCTTGTAAAAAAGCCTTTTTTACAAGTGGTCGCGGATTTAGGACTTACAAATTATTAACAACTTAATAAAATTAGAAAAACCACAATTTTTTATACTTTTTTACGAGATCATCAGCTTTAAAAAAACTCAAGCGTGGACGCCTTCTTAACGCTCTTAATTGCGCTTAATAAACACTTGACAATTTAACTATTATCTGTTTAATATTAAAAAAATTTGCTTATAAATTTATAAAAAGGATAAGGAACGGACCGATGTGCTCGGTTGACCGAAAACTGTAGTTAAGGAGGATATTTCTATGAATCTTAAAAAGATGCTTTTTGTGACCAACTTTGATAAATTGTGGTTTGACGCTCTGGAATCACTGATGGATCTCAGAAAATCAGGCCTTAATCATGTAGTTTTTCTCCATGTAATAGAAAAAGATAAAGTCGCAATGCATCGTGGAAAAGGCTACCTCAAAGAGGAAGAGGTCGGTCTCAAACAAATGGCGGATGTGCGTTTTATAGATTGGGCGGAAAGCATATTCGAAAAAGGAATGGAATGCGGCGCCTATGTTGTAGTTGGTAATTATATTCCCAAGATTCTCTCAACGGCTGAAGCAGAAAAAGCGGATCTCATAGTGATAGAAGCCCATAAGAGGACAAAAGTAGAAAAACTGTATGTGGATTCAACGGTACTGGAACTCCTCCGGCGAACCAAGACTCCTGTTTTAGTGCATAAATATATGCTCCCTTCAGGAAAGACCAACGAAAAGCCTTTTGAGGTACCTCTCTTTGCAACAGACTGGTCTTCTCCATGTGAAAGAGCATTGGAGCAGATTATTGACATTAAAAACAGTGTTAAAAAAGTAGTAGTGGTTCATGTTGTCAGTGGGGATTCTATGAAGGGAAAATCTAAAAATGACCTTCAAATGCTTCAAAAAGAGAATAAAAAAAGGCTGGAAGATGTCCGTATTACTTTTGAAGACGAAGGAATAGAAACCGAGACTCATCTGTATATGGGAGAAGTCATTCCGCTAATTGAAAACGCCGCGCGTGAACATGGCGCAACAATGGTTATTACAGGCTCAACAGGAAAAGGAGCATGGCGAGAGCGATGGCTGGGAAGTATTTCTCAGCAATTGGCGGAATCATCGGAACTTCCCACGCTGTTAATACCTTAAAACCCGTTCGAGTTGTTAAATAGTGTCTGAACGAAAAGTCCGGTTTTTGGCAGGTTGGGTTGAGCGTAATCAGTTATGTTGGGTTTCGTACCTCAACCCAACCTACGAATATCAAGCAATTCCCAAAATATGGTTTTAGTAAGCGAAACCCAACAAATCATGTGGCAGGGGTTTTCGTTCAGGCACTAATTAGTGGAGTAGTCAAGTCATTCCTAAAAATTAAAAAAAGGCGGATAAACAATTATCCGCCTTTTTTATTTCAATTCAGGCCTAAGTTTCCAGTTGGTTGCCTTGATCTTTTGTAACTACTCAGGTGAATAGGCTTAAGACTAAAGATTGTTAGGAAAAAGCACATTTTGAAGCCATGTTTGGTGCAAGAATCAGATATTTCCGCTAAAGTACGGCAATCGTGCTCTTCTGACCCCTTCAGCCTAAACAGCTTTAGCCTGACTACGTGTAGAGTTAGTTAAGACAAAAATTTCTTTATCATTGCCCCCAATTCTTCGGGTTCGACCGGTTTTTCAAGATAGGCTTCCGGTTCCGGCACAGGTTGATCTCCAAACTCGTCAAGGGCCTTCTGAGAGCGAAGAAAGGTTCTTTTAGCTATTCCGGAATGCACGATTACCGGAATATCACTAAATTGAGAATCTGTTTTTAATGTACGATACATCTTGATACCGCTTTCCTTAGGCATCAAGATATCCAGGATAATTAAAGCCGGTTTTTTCTCTTTGACCTTGCCGATACCCTCTTCGCCGTCTTTTGCAATTTCCGGCGTATAGCCAATATCTTCCACAACACTTGAAACAAATGTTCTCACATCAACATCATCATCAACAATCAGCACCTTTTTCGCCATAATCTATTCCTCCTTTTAGTATAATTTTGCAAAAATTATTTTTGCCCTAAACTTTCTTTCCAGGAAGCCGGATGGTAAATGTTGTTCCCTTGCCGAGTTGGGAAACTACATCCATGGTTCCGCCGTGCTCATTTACAATTTTTTGTGTAACCAGTAACCCGAGGCCGGTACCTCGCGTTCCTTTTGTACTGAAAAATTCGGCAAAAAGCTTGCTTTGAGTTTCCTCGCCCATACCACAACCATTGTCAATAACCTCGAATGCCACGCCGCTCTCGTTCTCATGTCGCGTTCTTACTTTTACATACCACAGTTTTTGCGTATCAGAATCAAAAATACAGGCATCGATTGCATTTGAAACCAGATTAAGAAGACAACTGTGTATTCCTTTTGGGTCAAGATATATCTTACCCATCTCCCTGTCAATATCCCTGATCAGGTCGATATCATATTCCTTTGCCTTTGATTCCATAAGATCGCAGACTTCATCTCCTATAATATTCGGATTATATTTTTCATATTCAGGTTCTCGTTCTTTAGAATAACTGAGAAGATCCAGAACAAGATCGGAAACTTTATGTATATTTCTTTCCACCATCTCCCAGCCGGTTTTCAATTTTTTTTGCTGGTGTTCCCTTTCATTGTTTATATTTATAATTCGTTTCAGAGATCGTGGTTGCAAAGGCAGCGCTGACGTTTTGCTATAGTCTATTTTATTTTCTGCTGCCCAGTCAGCCGCTCCCTTTTTAAGAGCGGTATTTACTATGTAAACACCACCTTTCAGGCCATTTAAGATATTTTTGACGCCATGAGCAAGACCGGCCACGGTCTGCCCTATAGCTGCCAGTCTTTCAGATTTAATCAGTTCTTTTTCCAGGCGTTTAATTCCTCTAAGATCCTGGAAAAAGCCAACACTTCCTATTGGCTTGTCGCCCTCATACAGCATTGCGCACGAAAATCTTACCGGCACTGCTTCGCCGCTCTTTGCTGTAACAGATGCTTCATCTCCAACAAAAATATCGCTTACTTTCCGATTTTTACCTGAAAAAACATCAGAGATTTTTTGAGTTATCCCTTCAGGGTAAAGATCGCCGGCATTCATGGCGCTTTTGACTTCATTCTCAGTATATCCAAATATCTCTTCCGCAGCAGGATTAAATATTATTATATTCTCTTCTTTATCCGTGGCAACAATCCCATCGATCGAACGCTGTACAAGCTTATCCTCAAACTCATACCTTCTCTTGATCTCTTCGGTTTTTTCCTTTACCATATTCCAAAGATCATTGGCATAGTTATTCAATGTCTTTTTTGTTTTCAGCCGTTCCTCAGCCCTTTTTAAGGCAATTGAAAGGAGTTGATTGCTCATCGGCTTGGTTAAAAAATCAGATGCTCCAAGCTGAAGCGATTGTATGGCGGATTCCATATCACCATGTCCGGTAATAACAATTACCTCTACCTCAGGGTTAATCTCCTTGATTCTTCTCAAGACTTCTATTCCATCCATCCCGGGCATCTTTATATCGGTAAGCACTATTGGAAAGAATTCTTTTTGAAACAAGTCAATTCCCTGCTGTCCGCTCGCTGCAGTTGCTACATCATATCCATCACTTTTAAGAGATATGCTGAAGACTTTTCTAATGCCCTCTTCGTCATCGATCAGCAAAAGTTTTGACATATTATTTCTTTACCTCGGATACGTTTAAGTGCCTAAAGTTAAGGAATTCTGCATAGTTTATATAGTGCCTGAACGAAAACTGCTAATTTTCCAAATTTCTGCGTCAGGCACAAATTTTAATCCTCAAAATACCTCATATATTCCTGCGGTTAAAACTTGCGCCTTCCTTGAACTTGAAAAAATTTTCTAGTTTTCGTTCGGGCACTATATACGTTCTTTAAGCCATTAATGTACAAATGAAAACAATTTTTAATCTCTTTAGTTATCAATTAGCACGCCGAAGGCGTACAATAACTTTAGGCATTTTAGGCACTTTAGCTCACTTTAGGCACTTTTTTGAGAAATAGCGGGAAATGTTATTTTAAAGGAAGTCCCCACATCTTCTTTACTCTCAACAGTGATCTCTCCCCCATAGTCTTTAACAATCTCATAACTTATAGACAACCCAAGTCCTGTTCCAGCGCCAATTTTTTTGGTTGTAAGAAATGGTTCAAAGATCTTGTCAATAATATCGGCCGGTATTCCTTTGCCGTTATCTGAAACTATTGCTACAACATGTTTGTCTTCCACAAATGTCCTGACCTTTAGAATTTTTTTCCAGGTTTTTTCTCTTGCTTCCAAAGCATCGCGCGCATTAGTGATCAGATTAATAAACACCTGCTCCAGTCTGTTATGATCCGCCAGTATGGGGGGAAGATTTTCAGCAAAATCCAACTCTATGTATATCTGACGAAGAGTTAATTGTTGTTTTAGCACCCGGAAGACATCCGCAATAGGTTTATTGATATTAATCTCAGCACCCGTGCCGTCAGATACTCTTGCGAAGTCTCTCATATGATTGATTATATCACTTGCCCGGTCAACATACCTGCTCATCTCCTCTGCCATGGTACGAAATGTCTTTTTATCTATACTTTCACCTCTGTCCATCATCTTTATAAAAAAATCACTCCCCACCTTAATGACATTGAGCGGCTGATTTAACTCATGAGCAATGCCGGAAGCCATAGTGCCAAGCGCCGCCATCTTGCCAGCCTGAATTAATTGAGTTTCTTTTTCAACGCTTTCCGTAACATCTGACGTCGTTATAATCAGCGCATGTTGCTTCATATATTCTGCAGGACGCACATGGATGTTTACATAAAAAAATTCATTATCTTTCCTGCAATGTTGCCTTTTTAAATAATGGAGAATCTCGCCCTTTTTAATTGAAGCAAAATCATCAATCATATCTTTGTATGCTCTGTTTGAAAGATCAAAAAAGGACTTTTGCAGAAATTCTTTTCGTGAATACCCATAATAAGCTTGAGTTGTCTCATTTACATCCAGGATGGCAAATGTCCTGCCGTTGACAATAAAAATCGGATTCGGATCAGCATTGAACAGATCCCGGTATTTTCTTTCAGAAATTATCAATTCCATTTCAGATTGATTGAGACTGTAAAGCATATGTTTAAATGAATCGGCCAGACGCATTATTTCATTTCCGGAGTATTTTTTGTAAATTTCGCACTTAATACACTCCTCAAGCTTTTCCGGAAACTTTTCTGAAGGCTTTGATCGACAGAGAGTATTCTGCACAAACCAGCACGGTACGTCTGTCCCACCATATGCAGGACACTCTGTTTTGTTACAATCCAATTCTTCCCAACACTTAATAGTTTTGCCGAATTGGATTGTGGATTTTCCGTGACTAGCCAGGTCTGCCATGGCGGTAAGCCTGGAAATAGGACGTGTAATATAATGCGAAAGCCACAGGGTTAGAAAAAACCCCACTGCTCCAATAAGAATCAGGGTGACTACAATTTTACGGTTTATAAGCGCTATAATTCTTTTTTCTGTTGGTAACCAGCTAATCCCCACAGACAATACACCCAGCATATTTCTTTCTGTTCCGTGACACTTATTGCAAGCTTTTTCATTTCTGATGGGCATAGCATAGTTGATAACTTTTTCTTTCCCATAGTATTCAAAGCCATTAACCAGGCTTTTATTTTGCAAACTCCTTTTAGTAATTTCAGATTTAATTGAACTGCCGATAAGGCCGGCATCGCCAGCATGCTTTATAATTCCGTTCCAATCACAAAGAATAATTCTATATAACTCTTCAGCTTCATTCAAGTCTTCTAATATCTTCTGAACATATTCCATCTCACCATCGAGCATCGGATATTCAATGCTCCGCATAACAATTTTGCTGACCTTAAGCGCTCTGCTCTCTTGCTCCGCAGTATAAAACTTTATCTGCCCGATTGTCTGGTAATAAGTAAAAAAACCCATTACAGTACACAAAATCAGGGAGATCCCCAATATTATTTTATTTCTCAGGTTATTGCGAACAAGATTTGAGATAAAGGCTATTTTAAATGGCATTGTTAAATAGTTTAATTAGGGGCGATCTTTGTGATCGCCATGATTAGGGCGAACACAAGATTCGCCCCTACTATTTACTCGAATGAATATTATACTTTTTTAGCTTTGCATAGAGAGTGCTGCGGCTGATGTTCAGTTTTTTTGCAACCTGCAATTTATTCCATTTATACTCCTCCAGCACTCTGGCAAGAAACTTTTTTTCGTTATCTTGAAAGGAGCTTATTTTTTGCTCTTTGTTTACAATAGAGTATATATCAAATGGAAGGCTCTGTCCGTTAATAAATTCATTTTTGGTAAGAATAAATGCATGTTCAATAATATTTTCCAATTCCCTTACATTCCCGGGCCAATTGTAACGCATCAATGTGTCCATAGCTTCCGAAGAAATTCCTTTTACTTTTTTATTCCCTCGCAAGTTCAGCCTTTTTAAAAAATGTTCGACCAGAAGCGATATATCATTTCGTCTCACCCGAAGGGGAGGAACATTTATTGGAATAACATTCAGACGGTAATACAGGTCCTCCCGGAAGTTCCCATTTTCCACCTCTTTTTTTAAATCCTTGTTGGTAGCCGCTATTATTCTGATATCCACCTCAATAGTTTCTATACCCCCCGATCTTTCAAACTTTTGAAATTGAAGAAATCTGAGGAGTTTAACCTGTGACATCAGTGGAATTTCTCCGATTTCATCCAAAAAAAGAGTTCCCTTGTCCGCTAATTCAAATCGTCCGAGCTTCCGATGTGTTGCGCCGGTAAACGCTCCTTTCTCATGGCCGAACAGCTCGCTTTCAAGTAGTGTCTGTGGATAGGCAGAACAATTCACAACAACAAAAGGCTTATCTTTTCGATAACTATGCAAATGAACGGCTCTTGCTACAAGCTCTTTCCCGGAACCGCTCTCTCCCTGAATCATCACAGTTGCATCGGTAGGAGCTATATCCAAAATCAACTTATAGAGCTGCTGCATTTTATGATCCCTTCCGACAATACCTCCATAGCCCGAAAACATTTTGACCTTATTTTCCAGCTCCTTCATTTTTTCGTTGTTCAGGGCAATTCTTCTTATAATGCCTGCAACCTGTGAAAGCATAAGATAGAAAAAGCGTAAATCCTTTCCGGAAAAAACAATATAGTCAGAGGCAAGCAAAATTACCACCCCAACAACCTCATCTTCCTTAATTATCGGAACAAGTGAGAGCGACTCATAGCCGTCAAAGCTTTTCAACCAGGGATATCCACTATCTCCAAGTTCATCAATATTCATGGGATGACGCATCAATGCAATAGCCGAGACAAGGCCTTCCCTGTCTTCAATATTCAGATCTTTGTACCCATTAACCTTAACAAATCCTTTTTTCTCTTTATTAAGAATAAGTGGGGCTATCTCTTCAAAAGAGAGTATATTTTTGGTTTGGTCGATTATAAAATCAAACGCCTCTCCAAGGGATTTTTTCTCACTGATCTTGCGGGTTATATCGCAAAGAGATTCCATTTCCTTGTACGATTTTTCAAGTTCTCCGGTCTTTTCTTTTACAGCTTTTTCAAGATTGTAGGTATAATTCTTGAGTCTTTTTTTGATTTTCAATTTCTCTTCAGCGCGTTTTAATGCAACTGAAAGGGCTTCTTTACTAATAGGTTTTGTAATAAAATCAGATGCATCAAGCTGTAATGATTTTACAGCAAGCTTCATATCACCATCGCCTGTTATTACAATAACCTCTGTCTCCGGATTTATCTCTTTGATCCTTCTTAAAACACCTATACCATCTGTTCCCGGCATTTTTATATCCGTCAAAACAATAGAAGGGGCTTGTTGTTCAAAAAGCTCAATTCCGCGCTTTCCGTTTTCTGCTGTTATAACATCATACCCCTCACTTCTAAGCGATATGCTCAGTAGTTTCCTGATGCCCGCTTCATCATCTATTAACAAGATTTTTAACATAACAATTCTTTATATTTTGAGACCGTTGAAAAATGCTCAATTTTGTTCAAGTTCAAGCCGTGAACGGCTACCTAAAATCATAGATATAAATAAAAATAATAAGACAATATTTAGTGCATTGTCAATATAATAAGGGTTCACTCAAAAATAAGTTCGCAGAATTGGCGCTCAGATTTAGGTTGGGTTTGGTCGATCTGATTGAGCAAAATACGAGTAATAGCGAGCTATTTCGAGGTTTTTGCGATTGAAGATCTGCCAAAGATAGCCTGAAGCTGAGATGAAAAATGTGAAGTTATTTTTGAGTGAACCCTAAGCGTTTAAGTGAGCGCTGATTTTTGCCTTCTGTTTTGTTTACAAAAAACGGTTGTCATGATATAAATAAAATCCATATGATTTGTGAATCAATTCATAAGTATCTATAAATGTAAAGAATCCAGGTCAAGAAGACGTTTTTCTCTGACATATAAATATAGGGTGAAAAAAATGAACACTGAACGCGAAAAGATCGAATTTGATGTGCTGTTTGTTGGCGGCGGCCCTGCAAGCCTTGCGGGCGCAATAAGATTGATGCAGATTGCAAGAAAAAAAGATATAAATCTTGAAGTGGCTCTCATTGAAAAAGGATCGGATATAGGATCAAATGCTTTGAGCGGAGCTGTTTTAAATCCCATTGCATTAAAAGAGCTTGTACCTGATTTTCTGCAAAGAGGCTGTCCAATTGAAAAAACGGTAAGGAATGACGAATTTTACTTTCTGACAAAGAATAAATATTATCATCTGCCTGTTATACCAAGATACATGCATAACAAAAATTTCTTTATTATCAGTCTATCTAAATTTACAAAGTGGCTTGCTAACATAGCAGAAGAACTTGGGGTAAATATATTCCCTGGTTTTGCAGGGAAAGAGATTCTTTATGCCTTAGATCAAAAGACAATAACCGGAGTTCGCACAGGTGATAAAGGACTTGGAAAGGACGGTGCCCCAAAAGGTAATTTTGAACCAGGAATAGATTTACTGGCTAAAGTTACTGTTTTGGGAGAAGGCTCAAAGGGAAGTCTCCTCAGAGATATTGAGGAAAAGCTTGATATTTTTTCCGGGAAGATGCCGCAGGTTTTTGAAACCGGGATTAAAGAAGTTATACAACTTCCTGAAAAAAACTATTTTACAACCAGCAAAGGCAACGATATTCATACTTGCGGTTATCCATTAGGCATTAATACACCGGGTGGTGGATTTATTTATGAAATGAAAGACAACAAGGTTTCCATAGGATTTCTTACAGCGCTATCCTATAGGGACCCAATGCTTGATCCTTACGAAGAATTCATAAAATTCAAGCGACATCCTTTTGTGGCAAATATTATTAAGAACGGCAAAGTAATAGAACAAGGCGCAAGGACTGTTCCTACTGGAGGATATTTTACAATGCCGGTGCTCTCTGTCGATGGTGGAGTATTTGTCGGGGGCTGCGCTTCAATACATAATACTCCGGGACTTAAAGGTATCCATGTATCTATGAAGTCCGGTATGCTGGCAGCAGAAGCGATTGTGGAATCTATTGAAAAGAACAGCTTTACTCAGAAGAGTCTCGGTCATTATCATGAATTATTTGAAAAAAGCTGGGTAAAGGAAGAAATTTTTGAAGGAAGAAATTTTTCACAGGCTCTTTCGAAAAGCGGATTGTTTAAATTTATACTTCTTGGAGCTCAATATTTCACAAAAGGACGGGGTATCTATGATAATATGTCTGTTGAAGAAGATTGCAAAACATTAAGGATTGCAGAAAATGGTGGGCATGCCGGGAAAAATTTGGACAAAAAGGTCTTTGATGGTGTTTTGTATGTAGATAAACTTACAGGTGTTTATCTTTCAAAAACCATGCACAGGGAGGACCAGCCGTGCCACATTATAGTTTATGATAAGAATTTATGTGTTAATCAATGCTACACAAATTATCAATGCCCCTGTACTAAATTTTGTCCAGGTAATGTTTACGAAATTGAAATAGACGAAAAGACTTCTCAAAGACGACTTAAACTTAACCCAGCCAACTGCCTTCACTGCAAAACTTGCGAGATCAAGGATCCGTTCAGGAATATTACCTGGACATGCCCGGAAGGTGGCGATGGCCCAGGTTATACTATACTTTAGAGTTTGTAGGGATTATAGGGATTGGGAATCGGGGCTGATAACCGGGTAAACGCATTTGGGAATAATGTTACCCTTTAGGCCCCTCCCTTTTAAACTGATTTTATTTTTCCAAATGCGTTCGCCCTATGGCTAATAATATTGCCACTTGACTGTTTTGTTAAACTGGCATAATTGTTTATGCGTGCCTAAAGTGAGCTAAAGTGCCTAAAATGCCTAAAGTTAAGGAATCCTGCCGTTTTATATAGGTTCTTTAATGCTATCAATGTACAAAGAATACAAATTCTCTCTATCTTTGGATTATCAATTAGCACGCCGAAGGCGTACCACAACTTTAGGCACTTTAATATACTTTAGCTCACTTTAGGCACTTATAACTTGATCGCAACATATAGTGTGTGTTCAATTCAATGAGCACAAGAAAAAACTAACGAAACGTAAGAATTATCTTTGGAGAGATAAGCATTATATGCCTTTTTCAATTGCTCTGGCCGGAAAAGGAGGTACAGGCAAAACTACAATAGCCGGCATGCTGATAAAATATTTGGTGCTCAAGGGGAAAATCCCTGTACTTGCAGTAGATGCGGATTCAAATGCAAATCTAAACGAAGTGCTTGGCCTTGAGGTTAAAGATACACTTGGGAATGCCCGTGAAGAAATGAAAAAAGGGGAAGTCCCCAGCGGTATGACCAAAGATGTCTTTATGTCAATGAAACTGGAACAGGCTATTGTTGAAACCAAAGGATATGATCTAATTGTTATGGGACAACCTGAAGGAGCGGGTTGTTACTGTGCTGCAAATAATCTTTTAACAGGATTTCTTGAACGGCTTACAGGCAACTATCCTTATATAGTAATGGATAATGAGGCCGGCATGGAGCATATCAGCCGTTTAACAACAAGAAACGTTGATATTCTGCTTATTGTTTCCGACACATCAAGGCGAGGACTTCAAACAGCTATTAGAATTAAGCGACTCGCAGATGAATTAAATATAGGAGTTTCAAAAAGCTATCTGATTATTAATAAGGTAAAGGAGAAACCATCTGAAGTTGTATTTGATATGATTCAAAATAATGGTATTGAAATTGCTGGAACAATACCTGATGATAGTACACTTTACGAATATGATTTAAATGGAATCCCTACTATTAAAATGCCTAATGACAATAAAGCCGTTAAAGCGGCATTTGAAATATTTAATAATATTATTAATTAAATTAATAGGATAGGAATTTCCATTTTTCATGGAGTTATTGTTTTATCGGCACAATGTAGGGGCGAATCTTGTATTCGCCCTAATCAGGGCGATCACAAGGATCGCCCCTACTAATTTAATTAAGAGACAATTATGAATAAAACCGGCTTTTTATATGATGAAAGATATTTACTTCACGATACCGGCCCATACCATCCTGAAGTTCCTGCAAGGCTGAAAGCTATTTATAGCGGAATAAAAGACGCAAATCTTCTTTCCATACTGACCTTGATCAAGGCAAGCAGTGCGGATCTTAAATGGATAGAAACCGTGCATGAGAGAGACTATATTAATCGCTTTAAAGAAGCCTGTCTTGCAGGAAAAAAGATATTCGACAGTCCGGATAATCAGATGTGCCCTGAAACTTATGATACAGCCCTGCTTGCAGTGGGAGGCATTCTTGATACAATAGATCTGGTCATGAAAAACAAAATTGATAATGCATTCTGTGCTGTAAGGCCTCCAGGGCATCATGCCGAAATTAACAAAGCTATGGGGTTCTGCTATTTTAACAATGTTGCAATTGCTGCAAGGTATCTTCAAAAAGAATGGGATATAAAAAAGGTCGGAATCGTTGATTTTGATGTCCATCATGGTAATGGTACCCAACATATTTTTGAAGAAGATCCATCTGTATTTTATTATTCAATTCATCAGCATCCCTCATTTGGATACCCGGGTACCGGCCGAGAATTTGAAAAGGGATCAGGGCCCGGCTATGGATTTACATTGAACTCTCCGGTCTTGCCGGTCCAGGGAGACAGTGAATATAAGAAATTTTTTGAAAATGATCTTTTTGCTGCCTTTGAAACATTCAAGCCTGAAGTTATTATTGTATCTGCAGGTTTTGATGCTCATATTGATGATGATATGTCAGATATCAGCTTGTCAACAGAAGGCTTTTCATGGATAATGGAAAAAATAGTCAAAATGGCAGGCATTTATTCTAACGGTAGATTAATTTCTGTGCTGGAGGGAGGATATTCCCTTAAACGCCTTCCTGAGCTGGCAAAAAATCATGTTGAAATTCTATTAAATAGTTAAGTTAAAAGGCAAAATGTTCGGAGGATAAAATGTTTGTCAGCCAATCGATGACCAGGGAGGTCATCACAATTAACAAAGATGCTGATATTTTTGAAGCAAAAGATAAAATGACCAAACAGCGCATACGCCATCTTCCGGTAGTGGGGAAGGATAATCGTATTATAGGGATTGTTTCAGATCGTGATATAAGAAGCGCTCTTCCCTGCAGTCTATTAAAAGATTACGATACAGGAAAAACAAGGGAAAAACTTTTAGAGTTTAAGATTAAAGATATCATGATAATTGATCCCTTTACTATTTCTTTGTCATATACCATTCAAGATGCCCTTATGCTTATGCAGAAAACACGTGTTGGAGCTTTTCCTGTTGTAGATAAACAAGGCAGAATTAAAGGCATCATCTCTACTCGTGACCTTTTACGCGCATTTATCAATGTTCTGGGTATAGAAGAATCCGGGACTCTATTATGTATTATTGTAGAAGAAAAAATCGGTCAGTTGAAAAAAATTGTCGATGCCATAACCGAGGAAAATATTTCTTTTGGCAGCGTTCTTGTAGCCAGATACTGGGATGAAGGCAAGAAAGCCGTTTTTCCATACCTTTTAACAAAAAAGGTAAGTCACGTGAAAACAAAACTCAAGAAAATGGGCTACACTCTCCTCGACCCGACAGAATGGTATATAGATCAGACATCTCAAGATAAATAGTGCCTGAACGAAAACTGCTAATTTTCCCAATTTCTGCGTCAGGCTTAAATTTTAATCCTCGAAATACTCCATGTATACCTGTGGTTAAAATTTGCGCCTTCCTTGAACTTGAAAAAATTTTCTAGTTTTCTTTCGGGCACTAAATAAGTGCCTAAAGTGAGCTAAAGTATATTAAAGTGCCTAAAGTTAAGGAACTGAAGTTTCACGCTTTTTTCATAATGCCATTGTTGTAAATGCCACTATTGACTGATATCTGGGCCAAATTGGATTTAATTTTATAGGAGTTTGCCTCTACAGTAGCAAAACCCTATAAAACCTTTTTCAAAATCACAACAATCCAAAGTGGCTTTTAAAGCCGCATGTTATAAAGGTTTTATGATAATAACTTTGGTTCATAATATTCAAAAACGGTGAAACTTCAGTTAAGGAATACTGCCATTTTTATATATTTTTTAAGGAACGTGGACGAAATAACTTCCACAAGTAGGCGCATAGATTTGGGTTATCAATTAGCACGCCGAAGGCGTACCATAACTTTAGGCATTTTAGGCACTTTAGCTCACTTTAGGCACTTTTTACTCATCTATACTATCAAGTTAGCACCCTTAATTCCAAATGCCAGAGGGAGAGGGTAAAATGTATATTAAATGCTGGGGATCAAGAGGTTCCATTCCTGTATCAGGGAAAGATTATATTAAATACGGCGGTGATACAACCTGTCTGGAAATAAGAAGCAAAAGCAATGATATAATTATTGTTGATACCGGCACTGGAATTCGAAGGCTTGGGAACCAGTTAATAAAAGAAAGTCTATATAAATATAATATTATCTTCACACATGCCCACTGGGATCATATAATGGGTTTCCCTTTTTTTAAACCGCTTTATTCCAAACATGCCGAATTCCGAATGCACAAATGTCCATTTCACGGTAACTTTGTGCAAACCATGCTTTCAAAAATTATGGCCCCGCCTTATTTCCCGGTACGGGATTCTGATTTAAGGGCAAAAATATCCTATGAAGAAGCATGTAAAACAAAATTTGAAATAGGATCCGTCACAATAATACCCATCCCTATCAGTCATCCTAACCGGGGTAGTGGATATAAATTCATTGAAGAGGGGAAATCTTTTGTTTTTCTTACAGACAATGAACTGGGTTTTATCCATCCTGGAGGTCTGGAGTATAAAGAATATCTTGAATTCTCTTATGAAGCGGATCTGCTTATTCACGATGCAGAATATACACCTGATGAATATAAAACAACTATTGAATGGGGCCACTCGGTATATACCGATGCGCTTGATCTTGCTTCTGAAGCCGGGGTAAAAAAGTTGGGGCTTTTTCACATCAACCAGGAAAGAACTGATAGTGAAATGGATAGAGTTGTTGAAGATTGTATGGAAAGTATAGCTGAAAAAGACCATAAGTTTGAATGTTTCGCAGTAACCAGCGACATTAGTTTCGTTTTATAAATTAGCGCACCTTCGGTGCGAACTTTCAGGTTGTAATTATATTGTTTTTTTCGTAGGGGCGATCCTTGTGATCGCCCTGATTCGATTAGGGCGATCACAAGGGTCGCCCCTACTAACCTATTGATAAAATTGACCATAAAATAAAAACTCCCATACTATTAAATTAATGACAGAAAATAACAAAACCCTGATAAAAACCGTTTCATTAACCCCACCCTCTTTACAAGATAATACCGCGGATGCTGAACGGCTGATAAGGGCCATAAAATCTAATCTTGAAACTGATGCTGTTGTAGATATTGATCTTTATTTATTAAGGCAGCTTCCTGGTCTTCTCAGGAAGTGGAACTATAATGTCCGCTGTATTTTTTTAAAAGACCGCACAAGATGGATTCTTACAGGTATCACCAGCTCAACAGATACAGTTCCCATTGCAGGTCTGGCTGTTGACTTAGGCACTACAACAGTTGTCCTGCGCATCATAGACCTTTCAACAGATCAAATTCTTGCTGAATATACCTTTGACAACCCCCAGATAGCTGTTGGGCCCGATATATTAACCAGAATACATTACTCTGATCAGGATGAAGGGCTGAAAAAGATAAACAGACTGATTATAGACGGTCTCAATCAAATGATTGAGAAATCGTGCAGCTCATGCAACATCCAACCTGATAATATATACGCTGTTTCTATAGCAGGTAATACTGCCATGACTCATCTTTTTATGGGGCTTAATCCATATTGGATAATACGAGAACCGTATATTCCTGTCGTAAACAAGCCCGGCCTTATTAAAGCGAAAGAATTGGGCATTAATGTTAACTCTCTTGCGAGAGTTATTATATTCCCGAATGTCGGCAGCTATTTTGGAGGCGACCTGATAGCAGGTATTCTTTTCTCGGGCATTGATAAAAAAGAAGACGTGTCCATTTTAGTAGATGTCGGGACAAATGCAGAGGTCTTGCTTGGTAATAAACACTGGCTTGTAGCATGCGCTGGCGCGGCAGGTCCTGCTCTCGAAGGGGGTGTAACCAGGATGGGAATGCTGGCTGGTCCCGGAGTTATTGATCGGATTACAATTGATCCGGTTACTTTTAACATTAAAGCTCATACAATAGAGGATGAGCCTCCCAAGGGAATCTGCGGATCAGGACTTATAGACCTTGCGGCCTGTCTCTTTCTTTATGGCATTATCGACATTTGCGGCAAGTTTGTGCCATCAATGTGCAGTAACAGGCTGAAAGATAAAGATGGTATGAAATATTACGTGGTAGTGCCTGCAAGCGAATCCGGAACAGGGTCTGATCTTATAATCAGCCAGGCAGATCTTGACAGCCTGATAAGATCTAAGGCCGCAATGTATACAATACTTGAAACAATTACTTCTTCGGTAGGAATGTCACTTAAGGATCTTTCTACATTTTATGTGGCAGGCACCTTTGGTTCTTATATCAATCCCAAATCAGCCATTTCCATTGGAATGCTTCCCGACTTGCCTGTTGATAGCTACAAATCCTTGGGTAACAGTTCATTAGGCGGAGCAACAATGGCAATTAGATCAAATGATTGCCTGAATGAAATTGATAATATCAGAGACAAAATAACCTATCTTGAGTTAAACGTAAATCAGGAATTTATGAACAGATTCAGTGCCGCCAAGTTTCTACCGCATACGGACAACTCTCTTTTTCCTTCAGTTAAACGTAGCCGTTCACGGCTTGAAATTGGAAAGTAGAAATTAGGGAGAAATTAAAATAGAAATTGGAAATTGGGAAGAACATTACAAAAGCATATACCTCGGAAGGTTGCATATCATGGCTTCTGGTCGATATTCCCTAACCTGCATTGCTTTGTAAGGATTACCCAACATTCGATGTTGGATGTTCATTTTTTTATGGATTATGCCCAAACCTCAGACAAATTTATTTTGAGCCCTTCAAGAGCCCTGCTTTTAAGAATATCATTTTCAGTCAGATATTCCGGCTTACCATATTTTACTCCCTCAAGGTGATAGATCATGACATACTTTGCATCAGGATTAACAATCCAATATTCTTTGACACCATGCTTTTCATAAAGCAGCAGTTTCTCGGTCTGATCTTTATAGGATGTAGAGGGAGACAATATCTCGACCGTAATATCGGGCGCACCAAGACATCCCCGTTTGTCAAGCTTATTTTGGTCACATATAACGACAATATCCGGCTGCACAACGGTTTCTATCTCTTCATCGGCCTCATCTTGACTGCTTGTAAGTCGTACATCAAAAGGAGCAAAATAAACTTCACATTCCTTGCCAGATACAAAATTATATATTTTAGCGAAAATAATTGCGGACAATCTCTGATGCTCTCTCGCAGGCGCAGGAGACATATCATAGGCCACGCCTTCTATTATCTCCCATCTCTCATCATCAGGCCAGTAAAGATAATCTGCATAACTAAATTTTTCATCTGATTTTTCATTTAATATTTTAGCTAATGGGGCCATTTTTTTCACCTCAATATTGGAATGAATAATACGTGGTATAATACAGAGTTTCTCGACATATCCTATGGCAAATTGCCGCTTTGTAGAGGTATTTCAAATTTTCCTCTCTGTCCGTATAGACTGCTTTGGGTACTAGTTCACGGATCGCCCATCCTGGGCCTGCTTTAGAAAATAATTTTGCCAGTCTGTCCTGTAGATGTCAAGACCTGTGGTAAAAAGGATAGACCTGCCTCTTACCCACTCAGGAACAACAATTTTTTATCTTTTTATTAATATAAGCCTGTTTAACACCTATTGCTTTTGCCGTTTTAGAAATATTATTCTTATTCTGTAAAAGTTTTCTTTGAATAAATGCCTTTTCAAATGCTATTTTAGCATCCTTTAAGTAATCTATTAAAAAAAACTGTTCATCAAAAGATCTTGTTTTTTCCATAGTTCCAGGCTTATAAGCGTTCGGGATATCAGACGCCTCTATAATATCGCCCTCCACCATTATTGCCAGCCTTTCAACAAGATTCTTCAACTCTCTGACATTTCCAGGCCACGAATAAGCGCGTATTACTTTAATTGCTTCTGCCGTCATTGTTTTTTTTGTACTTCGATTCTGTCTGGCACATTCATCAAGAAATGTTTCAATAAGTAAAGGAATATCTTCAGAACGTTCCCTTAAGGGCGGAACTTCAACAGGTATTACATTCAGCCTGTAATAAAGGTCTTCTCTGAAAGTACCCTTTTTAATCTCTTGCTCAAGATCTTTGTTGCTGGCAGCTATTATTCTTACATTTACTGTTAATATTCTATCGCCTCCAACTCGCTGAAATTGCTGCTCCTGTAAAACACGAAGAATTTTAGCCTGAGTTTTCAAGCTCATATCACCTATTTCATCCAGAAATATAGTGCCATTGTTAGCTAATTCGAATTTGCCTTTTTTCTTTGAGGTTGCTCCTGAAAAAGCGCCCTTCTCGTGGCCGAAGAGCTCGCTCTCTATTAATTCCTCAGGAATTGCCGCACAATTTACAGCTATAAGAGGCTGATCAACCCTTGAACTCAACTGATGTATAGTACGGGCTACCAGTTCCTTTCCTGTGCCATTTTCGCCTGTTATTAATATCCAGGTATCAGTAGGGGCTACAAGCTCTATCTGCTTTTTCAGTGTTACAGTCGGCGGACTATTGCCGGTTATTGAATGTTTTTCAATCGTTTTTTTGCGCAGATACCTGTTCTCTTCTTCAAGTCGTCTGAAATTAAGTGCATTGTTAATTGCAACAATAACCTTATCTATGGAAAGCGGCTTTTCTATCAAGTCGTATGCTCCAAGCTTTGTTGCTTTTACGGCTGTTTCTATTGTCCCGTGACCGGTTATAATTATAACCGGAATAGTTGGATAATTTTTCTTTATTTCTTTTAAGGTTTCAATACCATCAATACCCGGCATCCATATATCAAGCAGAACAAGATCAGGAGATCCTTCTTCAACTATCTTCAATCCCTCATATCCATTTTGGGCCGTTTCAATCTCAAATCCTTCATCAGCAAGCAGGCCGCTTAAAGATTGAAGTATGGAAGGCTCGTCATCAACAATTAAAATAGATGGAAACATTTTGTATAGCTCCTTAGTGATAAAATGAAGTGCCTAAAGTATGTTAAAGTGCTCTAAAGTGCCTAAAGTTGTGGAATGCGCCTTCGGCACTGCCAGTTCTAATTTTTTTTACCATACAACTTTGCTCTCTTTGTTTCTATCTGAACTTATAACCAAGCCCTGGAAATCTATAGCCACGCCGAAGGCGTACCATAACTTTAGGCACTTTAATATATTTTAGGCACTTTAGGCACTTTTTACTCATTTATCTTTGGACTTAGCGCCATTTGGGAGGACTGTTAAACCGGAAGTTCAATTACAAATTTAGCTCCTTTGGGCTGGTTGTCCTGTATGCGTATCATTCCATTATGATCAGCAATTATCGCGCTGACAATTGTCAGCCCTAAACCCATTCCAGCTTTTTTGGTTGAAAAATAAGGTTCAAAGAGGCGTGTTTTATCTTCATCGGAAATACCTGCTCCATCATCAGCAACCTCCATTCTCACCATCTTTAATATAGGGTCATGAGTCAAAGTTATAACAATATTGCCCTGTTTCTTAATTGCAACTATTGCATTGTCAACCAGATTAATCATAGCTTGCTTTATTTGCTGACGATCAAGATTAATACGCGGAATCTTATCTAAAATTATAACCTTGAAATTAATGTTTTGATGACTTTCTTTGTAAAGTGCTACAGACTCTTCGATTATTGGCGGCAATTCACAGGGTTCAGGATTCGCCGTTGGGAATCTTGCAAAAGCAGAAAATTCATTTACCAGATTTCGAATCATATCAACATGGTCAATTATCATCTGAGTACATTCCTCAAAAATCGGTTCATTTATCTTTTCCGAATATTTCCGTTTAAGTCTTTGGGCCGAAAGCGTTATCGGAGTCAGAGGGTTTTTTACTTCATGGGCAATCCTGCGAGCAACTTCACGCCACGCTACCATTCGCTGCGCTTTTTCCAGGTCAGTCAAATCATCAAAGACCATAACTATACCCATATGGTGTCCGGAATTATCTTTGAGTTCATTAACATGTATCATAAAACTCCGAGGTCTTCCATCTATTGTAAGTTTTAAAGGAAGCTCGACATGATCATCATGATAACTGGTAAGATTTTCTATCAGTTCTATTGCAGCGCCAAGATATCGTCCTTTTAACAGCTTTTTATAGCTTTTGTTTAATATATCCCCGGATTTAAGGTTCAACATCTTTTCAGCAGACTTGTTAATTGTAGTAATAAATCCATTGGCCCCCAGAGTTATTACACCAGCAGAAACATTCTTTAAGACAATTTCCATATACTGCCGTCTTTCTTCAATTTCCACATTCTGCTCACGAAGCATTCGTGCAGAAAGTTCCAGTTGTTCTCTGCTGCTTCTAAGATCCCTTGTCATCTTATTAAATGAATCAACAAGACTTCCTATTTCATCATCAGCTACGGCACCTATGTTTACACTTAAATCTCCTTCCGCAACCCTTCGGGTGCCTTCAGCGAGCTCCATAATTGGTATTGTAATTGTCTTTGCCAGATAAAAACCAAACCATACTGCACAAAAGACAACAAGCAACGCCACTATTGAAAGATTTATATAATAAGTAACCTGAATAGGTCCTTTTAATAATTTTATCTGCTGGTATTCCTCGAAACCTCTTGAAATAGAAGCCATATTTTCTGAAAGATCCGAAGGAATAAGAATATTCAATACAACAAATGCCTCAGCATCTTTATGTTTGACTCCAAAAGGGACTGTTCCGATAGTTCTTATTAACTCACCCGTGTTAATGTTTTCAAAAACAGACATTACTTTTTTTGACTCAAAGTCTTTCTGCAGGTTATCTGCTGAAACAAGACTAAGATGTTCATCCTCTGGCCCCTGGACTATGGCAAATGTAGTACGTTTTGAATTTACGTTATAAACTTCTACAGCATGGAAATTGAATGCCCGTTGGACTACTTGGATATAATGGGAAAGAGAACTTTTATTTTTAGGATCTAAAAATTGCTTGGTCTTAATCTGGTATGATATTTTTTCCATGAAAAACTGATTATTTTCCTCTGCATGTTTATAAACACTTCTTCCAACAAGCAGTGAATTTTCAAGAGCATGCTCGACAGGTACGTCAAACCAGAACTCAATGCTGGTTGTAATAAAATTGATCGAAAAGAAAAACAAAACAATGGTCGGCAGAAGGGTAAGGGCTATAAATGCAACAACGAGCCTTGTGCGGAGCTTTGCTCCCATGACTTTACGTTTTCTATCATAAAGAAGCTTTACCAGATTCCTGAATACAAGAAATATCAATAAGATAAGTAATAGCAAATTGATATTGATCAGAATGAACATAAGGATTGTGTTGGAAATTGGGATATCAGCTCCAAAATGAACAATCCTGCTTTCAGCAAAAGTCAAAACCGCTACGACAGCGATTATGGCGACAATCAAAATGCCTTCTCTTTTACGCCTTTTTCTTTCATCTTCTGAAATAAAGGATTTAAGCTTTTTAAATCTGTTCTTACTCATAATAATTTTGGAAAGAATTGTAGTAACTACTCAGGTTGTTAGGTTCACGGTTCACGGTTCACGGTTCACGGTTTTTTATTTTTTTCAGAAAACACCTTAATCTCACATAAAATATAAACTTGAGTTCTCACAATTGCCTGCCGCAGGCAGGACTGCCTCTGGCTGATATGTTTTGATCAACCGTAAACCGTGAACTGTAAACCGTTACATATCTAGTAGATGAAATCCGTTGTATGCCAATCGGTTTTAAAGTCCTTTAGTGAAACATAATGCAGATAAAAAGGAAGGGTAAGTTTGCCACGCTCGGCTTTAGCTCTAATTTGATATTTCCCGCCTTTTTTTAGTTTGGCAAGCGGAACAATTTTTAAGCTGTCAACTTGTGCCATCAACTTCTGAGCCTCTTCGAAAGATTTTGTTACAAAATGTTCTCCACTTTCTGATGAACGCGTTATAATAAATTCTTTTTTTAAATTATCATATTTAATTGTATGAGTTGTAGTTATATCGGCTATTTTATTATCAAACCAAAAATTCTTAACTTGATAAAGACTGGTAAAAAACGTAAAAGTCGCCGGCACTCCGTTTAATATGGCTTTTTTCGTGTCATCTCTAAAAGCCCCCTCAACATTTAAATAAAGAAGAAGATGGTCGCGTGTATTTGTTACTATCATGTTGGCTATTCTTGCATTCTGATCCTGAGCAAAAGCCAAATTTGGTAACATGAAAATTATAGCAAAGAAAAAAAACCAAATTTTTCGATTAATTAATATAATCATATATGTAACTACTCAGGTTCACGGTTTGCAGTTCACAGTTGGTTGTATGAAACCGTAACCCTAAGTAGTTATAATATAGAATACTCAATTAAATGGCAAGTAATTTTGATTCATTATTATCATGGATTATGCGTGTTTCCCATGACTTTTTGTTTTCGAAGAATTTTTTCAGAAAAGCATGGTTGAAGGAATGGCCGGATTTGTTTACTATAACATGGCCTAAAACCGGCATGCCGAGAAGAGAAAAATCGCCTATGCAGTCGAGAATTTTATGTCTTACGAACTCATCCGGAAAGCGCAAACCATCTTTGTTTAATATGTCTTTTTCGTCAAGCACTATGACATTATCCAGCGAACCTCCACGCGCAAAGCCATACTTTTTCAAGTATTCAATTTCTTGAAGAAAACCAAAAGTCCTGGCTCTGCATATTTCTTTTTCAAAAACCTGGTCCGACACATCTATGGAATATGATTGTTCTTTTATTAGCGGATGATCATAATATATTGTACATGTGATTTTAAATTTTGATGCCGGATAGATACCAACGAATTTTCCATCTTCTTCAAGTTCAATGGGCTCCTTTACAATAAAAAAATACTTTGGGCCAAGCTGTTCCTCTATTCCTGCGGTTTTTATATATGAAATAAAAGGGCCGGCGCTTCCATCCATTATTGGGAGCTCATAGGCATCGAGTTCAACAATTGCATTATCAATTGAAAAGCCGGCAAAAGTGGCCATAAGATGCTCTATTGTTGAGACAATAAAACCATCATAACCTATGACCGTTGCAAGACTTGTATCCACAACCATATTAAAATGAGCGGAAACGCTTGGTTTATCAGTGAGGTCAGTTCTCACAAATTTAATTCCATGATTAACAGGTGCCGGCTTAATTGTCAGATTAACTTTTTTCCCTGAGTGTACACCCACGCCTGAAAAACTGACTGGCTTTGAAATCGTTCTTTGTCGAAAATGCATCAATTATAAATATCTCCAAAAAATTATCGCCCTTTGGGCGAGCTATTACTATCGAGTCTATCATAAAGCAGATCAACATGATTTTTTAAATTTTGTCTTATTACAGACAGTTCCGGAGCCATTGGATTATATGTATTAACTATGGAATTACATAGTTCCAGCAAATCTGTTTTTGAAAAGTTTGAAATATAGTTTATGAAATCAGATGCAGGGGTATCTGGAATTAAATTATTGCAAGATAGTTGGGACAGACCCTTTAAAAAGCCTTTTAGTGTTCCCTCAACGGCAATATTATCAGACCAGACTATTTCTCCAACGCCATCAAGCCTGTCAAGGCGGTTTCTTATTGAAAGATTAAGAAAAAATACAAGCATAGCTTCAAGCATTAAATAGATGTCACTATCTGTGTTATTTTTTGCGGTTTCATTTTTATTTTCAAGCATTGGCGCATATTGCCTGACTGTAATAAGCTTCATTTCCACATTGTTTTTTTGAAGTTTTATGACAAAATCTCCTGCCGCATGATGCCATGGAAATATTTGCTCAAAAGTCTCAGCATTATAATAGCAGGTCAAAATCATGGCTACCTGGCTGTATAGTTCCAGAGTTTCATCATCTGAAAGTAAAAAGTTTCCTTTTTCATGATCCCATACAACTATTTTTATACTTGAATCTGTTTTAGCTTGTTTGTATTTATTTTGGGAAATATGAAATTCATTAAAACCTTCGAACCATTCCCCCAAAAACATGCTGATTTCAGCGTTTTTATTTTTTATACATATTTCACCCCGGCTATAAACTTTTGGAATAAATGAAAACGAAAACTCATTATTGAGTTTATATAGAATTTCGAATTCCCTTTTAATAAAACCTTTGCCTGCACTTGATATGGCAGCGTTTAATACAAAAAGGATTCTCGATCCATTAATAAAGGTTTCAACCCTTGCGGGATGGTAAAATTCTCCATGTTTTTCCAAATAGATACGTATTTCTTGTATTTCTTCGGGCTTTATATTTTGATTTAAATGTTGAGAGATCGCAGAAGTAATAGATTTAAATTCGTCTTTTTCCAAAAAAGAGCGGACAGCATAAAAATAATCTCCATAAGTTACAGAAATCCCTTCAGCTTTCTGCGGCTTTTTAATGCTTAATGGAATTGGTAAAGACCAGATGTCGGTTTTTTCATCTATAAAGTATTTTTTACTTTGAAGATAGTACTTGAATTGAGGGGGCGAAACTTGAGTTAACATATAGTAACTTTGGGCATGATAAAAAATTGATGATTGTCGATTGGT
>Ga0255429_1016_pt1 | contig 34969 bp, 31 predicted proteins | sample ANMaggSeSYBR02H9_FD_182636 | JGI IMG/M metagenome (GOLD analysis project Ga0255429, IMG submission 182636) | Sediment cell enrichment communities from methane seep in Santa Monica Basin, California, United Staets - ANME aggregate JGI... | ecosystem: Environmental > Aquatic > Marine > Cold seeps >... | reverse complement strand
ACTTTTTTATAAATGCAATTTTAGGAGTGTGCCCGAGATATGAGGCTGGACAATTTATTAGAGCAAAGCAAAGATGTTATTGTAAAACAATGGCTGGTCTCAGCTATTGATAACTATCCTGCCGACAGTGCCAAATTTATGAAGAGACAGAAAGATCCTTTTGCTAATCCGGTCGGCAATACCCTTTCTGTAAATTTAGGGCCGCTTTTCGATGAACTTCTTAATAAAATGGATTATGAATCCATAACATCCTATCTTTATCCTATTTTAAGAATCAGAGCTGTACAGCCCATTTTATCCACTTCACAATCAACCGGCTTTATCTTTTTGTTAAAAAAGGTTATCAGAGAGGTTCTAAAAAAAGAACTTTCAGATCCTGATTTTTTAAAAGAGTTGTTGCATTTTGAATCAAAGATAGATGAACTAACTTTAATTGCCTTTGATGTTTATCTAAAGTGCAGGGAGAAGGTTTATGAAATAAAGGCAAATGAGGAGAGAAACAGAACCTTCCGCGCATTTGAGAGGGCGGGTTTGTTAACCGAGATTTCGGCAGATGGACCGAGTCTCTGAAGATTCAAATATTACTATGGAGGCTTCAGGCAGCAAGTAAAAGGTGTAGTTCAAAATAAATTTGAAAGTTGCTGTGAAGCCATAGAGCGAGGTAATGTTAATGAATGAAAAGTATTTGTATTCCCTCATGGCAGTTATTGCTCTTTTTCTGGTTGCCTATGTGGGCGTTGAAGCAGTAGGGCTTCAGTGGTTATTTGGGGTTATTATCCCCTTCCTGGCCTTGATTACATTTATAGTGGGATTTGTGATGCGAGTCAATGACTGGGCGCGTTCTCCGGTTCCATTTGCTATTCCCACAACATGCGGCCAGCAAGAATCGCTTCCATGGATCAAACCCAGTAAGATTGATAATCCATTTTCAACAGGCGGTGTTATTATAAGGATGGCCCTGGAAATATTGTTATTCCGTTCGTTATTCAGGAATACAACATGCAAAATAAACGAAGGGCCAAGGATTTCTTATGTATGGGAAAAGTGGCTGTGGCTGTTTTCACTGGCGTTTCACTATTCGTTTCTCGTAGTGCTGGTGAGACATCTGCGTTTTTTTCTTGAGCCCGTTCCTGTGTGTTTTCAAATTCTTGATAAGATTGACGGGTTTTTACAGATTGGACTGCCTGGTGTCATGCTTTCCGGGGTGGTTCTTCTGGCGGCGGCAATGTTTTTGCTTCTCAGGAGAATATTGATTTCACAGGTAAGATATTTTTCACTTGCCGCAGACTTTTTTCCCTTATTCCTCATTATCGGTATCGCCGTATCCGGGATTATGATGCGATATTTTACAAAGGTGGATATCGTTGGCGTTAAAGAGCTGACAATGGGTCTGGTAACATTTCATCCACACATTCCGGATGGGATTGGTGCCATTTTTTATGTTCATGTATTTTTTGTCAGTGTTCTGCTGGCATATTTTCCTTTCAGTAAACTAATGCATTTAGGCGGAGTATTCCTGAGCCCAACGAGAAATCTTCGTTGTAACACCAGGGCTCACAGGCACATAAATCCTTGGAATCCAGAAGTTAAGGTTCATACATATGCAGAGTATGAAGATGATTTTAGGGAAAAAATGATAGGAGTTGGACTCCCAGTGGAAAAGGAGTTGTAATGGCAGATTTAAAACCAGATGAATTAATTGCAAGAACAGATTTTACTCCGCCCAAAACCGGGTGGATGGACACTCCCACTGTAATTAGAGAGGGGATGTTTTGCTATGCTGCTAAACCTAAGAGCGTTGCAACACTTGGACTTCCATATCCAAGAGAATGGAACCCGCTTGATGATGACTGGAAACTTCCCGAAAATTGGAAAGAAATCATTATAGAGGGGATGAAGGACAGGCTGGAAAGGTTTAGAACATTTAAAATTTTTATGGACATCTGTGTGCGGTGCGGCGCATGCGCTGACAAATGTCATTTTTTTATCGGAACAGGCGATCCAAAAAACATGCCTGTTGTTCGAGCAGAGCTTCTCAGATCCATATACAGAAATGAGTTTACCAAGGCCGGCAAAATACTTGGCAAGTTTGCTGGAGCAAGGGAGCTTACTTTGGATGTTCTGAAAGAGTGGTGGTATTATTTCTTTCAGTGCAGTGAATGCAGGCGATGTTCGGTATTCTGCCCTTATGGTATTGATACGGCAGAAATCACAATGATGGGCAGAGAGTTGCTTAATCTCCTGGGCTTAAATATAGACTGGATCGCAACTCCGGTAGCAAATTGTTACATGACAGGAAATCACATGGGGATCCAGCCGCAGGCATTTGTAGATATGCTGGATTTTTTTGCTGATGAAATTGAAGACACAACCGGCGTAAGGGTTCACCCGACATACAACAAGAAAGGTGCGGATATCCTGTTTACAACCCCTTCCGGCGATGTATTCGGCGATCCAGGTACATATACAGCTATGGGGTATATGATACTTTTCCATTATCTAAAGGAAAGATACGGGCTTGATGTTACATGGAGTACGTTTAATTCCGAAGGTGGAAATTTTGGTCTTTTTACCTCGAATGAGGTAATGAAAAGGTTGAATATAAAAATGTATGCCGAGGCAAAAAGGCTTGGTGTTAAATGGATACTTGGCGGTGAATGCGGTCACATGTGGCGGGCGATAACCCAGTATATGGATACCATGAATGGTCCTGCTGATTTTCTTGAAGAACCGGTTAATCCAATAACCGGCACGAAGTTTGAAAATGCAAAATCCACAAAGATGGTACATATAGTAGAATTTACCGCCGACCTGATCAAACACGGCAAGCTAGAACTTGATCCCAGCCGAAATGATAATTTAAAGGTCACGTTCCATGATTCATGCAATCCGGCCAGGGGTATGGGAATGTTTGATGAGCCCCGGTATGTAATCAAGAAAGTATGCAATAATTTCTATGAAATGCCTAGAAACTGCATACGTGAACAGACTTTCTGTTGCGGCAGTGGATCAGGGCTTAATGCAAGTGAAGACATGGAGTTGAGGTTATCAGGTGGATTGCCCAGGGCAAATGCAGTAAAATATGTTCAAGAAAAACACGGGGTTAATATGCTGGCCTGTATTTGTGCAATTGACAGGGCAGTTCTTCCACCATTAATGGGGTACTGGGTTCCTGAAGTAGATGTTACCGGCATTCACGAGTTGGTAACTAATGCTTTGATAATACCCGGTGAAAAGGAAAAAACAGTGAATTTGCGTGGAGAAGATATTCTTGATAAGGAAGAGGTTGGTCCTGATGAATATTATACACGTCCTGAATTTTCCGGCCGGTAGCGGGGAACCGATTTTGTGTAATGTAAGTAATGGGGGATGAAACCTATGTATGATAAAAACAAAATAGTTACCGGCTTGGTTATTTTTGTTGCAATTGTAACATTTCCTTTTTGGTATAATTTAGGAAAAGCAATTCCCGCACCCGAGCCAAAGCTGTCTGAAAAGGCGAAAGCTGCAAAAGAATGTGTTGTGCCTAAAGCGGATATGAAATCAGAGCATATGCAGATTCTTGACCTGTGGAGAGATACAGTAGTGCGGGATGCCAACAGGGCTTACAAGACCGGCAAAGGTAAGACATTTAACATGAGCCTTTCCACTGGAGAAGATTCGTGCACGGGATGTCATGATAATAAGGCTGAATTTTGTGATAAATGCCATAATTATGCTTCGGTAGACCCTTACTGCTGGGATTGCCACATAGCGCCGAAGGAGAAGAAGCCGGAGGAGAATAAGTAATGGGAAACAGCAGAAGAAGTTTCTTGAAAGTAGCTGGAATAACAGCTTTAGGGATAGGGACAAAGCCAGTTCTTGATGTATTTGCTGCATCAGGAGGACACGGCGCAGAACCCAAACCGGAAGTCTCTCAAAATGAAGAAGCCCTAACAGCTAAGAGATGGGGAATGGTAATAGACACCAGGAAATTTCATTCAGCAGAGGATCTTGACCCGATCATTGAAGCCTGTCATAAGATCCATAATGTTCCGGAACTTACAGAGCCAAGACATAAGGTTATGTGGCTATGGGGGGATGAGTATAAACATGTCTTTACTCACAGGGAACATGAATTAATTAATGACAGAATTAAACATCTGCCATTCCTGGTATTATGCAATCACTGTGAAAAACCAGCATGTGTCAGAGCATGCCCTACAAAAGCAACATTTAAAAGGGATGACGGAATTGTTTTGATGGACTTTCACAGGTGTATTGGGTGCAGATTCTGCATGGCGGCTTGTCCATATGGATCAAGAAGTTTTAACTTCAGAGATCCGCGTCCTTTTATCAAAGAGGAAAACAAGGAATTCCCCACGAGGATGAAGGGTGTTGTGGAAAAGTGCAATTTTTGTGCTGAAAGACTGGCTGTCGGCAAAATGCCGGCCTGCGTTGAGGCATCAAATGGTGCAATAACAGTTGGTGATCTCGATGATTCTGAGTCGGAAGTAAGAGAACTATTAAGAACAAACTACACTATTCGACGTAAACCAGACCTTGGTGCTGGGCCGTCTGTTTATTACATAGTATGATGATGAGGTGGTTATGCTTGAATTAGCTCTTAAAGGAGACAAGAAATACTGGGGATGGGTAATTGCATTGCTTGCCGTTATAGGTGTAGCCTTTGCTGTTTACCTGAAGCAGCTTGATTTTGGTTTGGGAATTACAGGTATGAGCAGAGATGTTTCCTGGGGTTTTTACATCGCTCAGTTTACATTTCTTGTCGGAGTAGCTGCAGGGGGTGTTATGGTGGTTCTTCCCAGATATCTGCACGATTATAAAGCATTCGGCAGAATTACGATTCTGGGAGAGTTTTTGGCTATTGCTGCAGTTGTAATGTGTTTATTGTTTATTATTGCTGACCTTGGGCAGCCGATGCGTGCATTTAATGTTATATTGTATCCCACGCCAGGGTCTGTCCTTTTTTGGGATATGATCGTATTAAATGGGTACCTTTTGTTAAATATAGTAATCGGCTGGAATGTTCTTGAGGCTGAGCGAAACAATATTCATTATGCAAAGTGGGTGAAACCGTTGATAATTACATCGATCATATGGGCACCAGCCATACATACGGTTACGGCATTTCTATACTGCGGTTTGCCTGGAAGAGGATTCTGGATGACTGCTATTCTTGCACCAAGATTTCTTGCCTCGGCTTTTGCTGCCGGTCCTGCATTGTTAATTTTGCTGTGCCTTATAATCAGAAAGGTTACTAAGTTTGATCCAGGAAGAGAGCAGATCCAATCTTTGGCCAAGATAGTTACTTATGCCATAATTATAAATGTATTTTTCTTGCTGTGTGAAGTGTTTGTGGTATTCTACAGTAGAATACCGAGCCATATGTCCCATATGCAATATCTTTTTGTCGGACTTCACGGGCACGGGGCTTTAGTTCCATGGATGTGGACATCAATGGCTCTTATGGCGACAAGTATCGTTTTACTGGTAATCCCTGCTGTAAGAAAGAATGAGAGTGTACTTGCCTTTGCCTGTGTGATTTTGTTCATAGGTACCTGGATTGATAAGGGCATGGGTATGATTTCAGGTGGTTTTGTACCCAACCCGCTTCATCATGTTACTGAATATATGCCTACGCTACCTGAAATTCTTATCACCCTTGGTGTATATGCAACCGGATTACTTGTACTAACAATTCTATTCAAGGTCGCTGTGGGCGTTAAGGAAGAAGCTGGGGGCCTAAAAGATAGTTGTGAGAGCTGCTAAGTATAAGAAATAGAAATAATTATCGCTGATTAAAAAAGGGTTTGTTCTATTAATTGGACAAGCCCTTTTTGTTTTGTGACTACTCACGTAGTCAGGCTGAAGCTGTTTAGACTGAAGGCTGAAGGGGTCAAAAAAGCACGATTGCCGTACTTTGGCGGAAATATCTGATTCTTGCACCAAACATGGCTTCAAAATGCGCTTTTCCCTAACAGTCTTCAGCCTTCAGCCTATCCACCTGAGTAGTTACTAAAGAACTTAGTCATGATTATAATGTTGAGAAGAATATTTTCAGTGTAATTCCGTGAAAATCTGTGGTGAATTACCTTGTTTTAATTATACGAGACGAGATTTACCGCAGAACACATATAAACCGGATTTTTCGGCAAGGCACGCTATTGTGATGTTCATCTGTGATGCAAGCTTAACGGCATGAAATGTTGGACGTGATATCGCAAAAATCACAGGGATACCGGCTTTAGCGGCTTTTTGGACAAGTTCGTAATTTATTCGCGAAGAAAGAATTAATAGAGAGGCTTTGCGGAGCGTGTTGTCGAGAAAGAGTTTGCCTATTGTTTTATCAAGAGCATTATGCCGGCCAACGTCTTCAGAAATAGATAAAAGTTCAAAATCTGAGCTATAAAGGGCGGCTGCGTGAGATGAGCGTGTGTCTTTTCGTAGAGGCTGAATAGAGGAAAGATTTTCGAGGAGGTAAAGAGCATTATTGAAGTCTAATTTAATATTATCTTTTTTTACAGGGCAAATGACCTGGCAGTGATTTCTAATTATATGTGAATAGCTAATATTAAATTCCTTTTGGGATGATAAAGAAAATTTCTCAAACAGTTGAGAAATTTCATTTCTTCTTGATTTATTCAGTAAGAGATTAACTTTATTACCATCTGATTTATTTGAAAAAGATAGTGATTCAATATCGTCCGGTTTGTCCACAACGCCCTCTGAAAAACAAAATCCGGCGGCAAGTGGCAGTTCGTCGCCCGGAGTTCGCATTATAATAGAATATAATCTGTCCTGTATAATTATTTTAAGAGGTTCTTCACTAATTAGCTTGTGATGGGAAGAAGCAGTTCTGTTTTTATCCATATAGAGCGCTGAATGTTTTAAAAAAGTATCCAAAATATAGACTCCTTCATTTGCCAGCTTACACTTTTTTTAGATGGTTAGCTTTGGCGAAGGGATAAAGTAAAATAGAGTTGAAGTGAGCTAAAGTGCCTAAAGTATGTTAAAGTGCCTAAAATTAAGGTATTCTGCCTATTGGTATATATAGGCTTCTTAAGCCATTAATGCATAGGTGGTAACTGTCGCTATTTCTATATTATCAATTAACACGCCGAAGGCGTACAATAACTTTAGGCATTTTAGGCACTTTAGCTCACTTTAGGCACTTATACTTATGTCAGCTCCGAAGGGCGCTAATTTAAAAAAACCTAAAACCCTGAAACTTTGAACTGTTACGTTTATATTTACTGTTAAATCAAAATGCAAATATATCTTGACAAAATTTAAGAATATAATAAGAATAAATACTTTTAATTTATAAAGTTATAATTGATATTGCAGTTATCAGGAAGGATAATTTATGTACGCTATAGTTTCTTCAGGCGGAAAACAATATAAAGTTCAGAAAGGTGAAATCCTGAGAGTCGAAAAGATCTCAGGGGATATTGGCGTTCCTGTTTCATTTGACAAAGTCCTCATGTTTTCAGACGGTGAAAATGTTAACATAGGGCAGCCTGTTCTTGAAAATGTTTCAGTTAATGGTCATATAGTTGAACAGGATAAAGCAAAAAAGATTATTGTTTTTAAATACAAAAGGCGCAAACGATATCGTAAAAAACAGGGACATCGTCAGCAGTATACTGCTGTCAAAATTGATAGCATAGCACAAAACAGTTAGTTTTATTACTTAGGTGGATAGACCGAAGGTGGAAGGTAGAAGGAAACAGATGATTCATGACTGTTATTCTCTATGTTTAGGACAAAATTTCCGGCCGCTTTAAGAAAATATTGGCTTCTGGGAGTCTTTTTCCTAAAGGTCTTCAGTCTTCAGCCTAACCAACCTGAGTAGTTACGTTTTATTTTATATTGAGGAGTTGTAATAATGGCACACAAAAAAGCAGGCGGCAGTTCGAAGAATGGCCGGGACAGTAATGCGCAGAGACGCGGTGTAAAACGATTTGGTGGAGAAAGTGTGAGGGCCGGCAATATACTGGTTCGCCAGTTGGGCACTAAAATACATCCAGGAGAGAACGTTGGATTAGGGAAAGATTATACTTTGTTTGCTAAAATAGATGGCATCGTTGCTTATGAGCGAATGGGACGTTCTCGTAAAAAGGTAAGTGTTTATACAGAGTGAAATTTATTGATGAGGCTATTATTACCGTTCAGTCCGGCGATGGAGGCAGAGGGTGTGTTAGTTTCAGGCGTGAAAAATTTATCCCGCGGGGAGGGCCGGACGGCGGAGATGGAGGTAAAGGCGGAGATGTAATTTTAGAGGCATCATCTCAAAAACGGACACTTTATTTTTTTAGATATAGAAAAGATTTTAAAGCAAAAAATGGTGCCGGTGGTCAAGGCAAACGCAAGGCAGGTAAATATGGCGATGACCTTGTTTTAGAAATTCCTCCAGGAACCGTGATTAGCGACGCCGATACCGGACAAGTAATCAAAGATCTTACTAAACCCGGTGAAAAATATATAATAGCAAGAGGCGGCAGGGGAGGACGGGGTAACGCTCGTTTTAAAACATCAACAAACCGTGCGCCTCGTTTTGCTCAGCCAGGTGAATCAGGTGAAATATTAAAACTTAAACTCGAACTCAAACTTCTTGCCGATGTTGGTATAATCGGTCTTCCCAATGCCGGCAAATCCACCCTTATCAGCGCAATTTCTTCAGCACATCCCAAAACAGGAAGTTATCCCTTTACAACTCTTGTCCCAAATCTCGGCGTTGTTAAAACAGACTGGGGAGAGCCTTTTGTAGTGGCAGATATTCCAGGTTTGATTGAAGGTGCACATAAAGGTGCCGGGCTTGGTATAAGATTTCTGCGCCACATAGAAAGAACACGTATTCTTATTCATTTAATAGATTCGTCATCAATTGATCCGGCAGACCCGCTTAAGTCATATAAAACTATAAATAAAGAACTTGAAATGTATAATAAGGAGCTTGCAAAAAAATCTCAAATAGTTGTTCTTAACAAGATTGATATGCCTGATGCTAAAAAGGCTGTTGATATTTTTCAAGCTTTTGCCAAGGGGATCAAAATTATATTAATTTCTGCTTTAACCGGAGAAGGAATTGATAATTTAAAATCAAAAATTGTTCGATCCCTGGACATTCTTCAAAATAGGTCAAAAGTAGTTGACAATTTTTAACTTGTACGATTACACGAAAATAAGTGCCTAAAGTGAGCTAAAGTATGTTAAAGTGCCTAAAGTTAAGGAGTCGCTTCGCTCCATCAATTTCATAGAATTTGCAGCACCGAAGGTGCATTCCTTAACTTTAGGCATTTTAGGCACTTTAGCTCACTTTAGGCACTTCATATTTCCGGTCAGAAACTACCTCTAAAAAGTGTAAACTGGCAAATAAAGGATGCCAATCCCTGGATAACATAGATGAATGATAAAAGAAAAATATGTTTTGAAGACGCAAAACGCATAGTCGTAAAGATAGGCAGCGGCGTTCTTACAGAAGATAATGGATTAAATTTAAAGGCTCTTAGATCAATCAGCAGACAGATTTGCCAACTTGCCGACAGGGGATTAGAGATAATTCTGGTATCATCCGGCGCAATGGCTTCAGGCATAAAAAAAATAGGACTTTCTAAAAGGCCGGATGAAATCCCAAAAAGACAGGCCATTGCAGCCGTTGGTCAGGCCGGACTAATCATGGAATACGAAAAGTCTTTTGCGCGATATAATAAAAAGGTTGCGCAGATACTTCTAACAAGTGACGATCTCGTGAATCGAAAGAGATATTTAAATGCACGCAATACTCTTTGTACCCTGCTGTCATGGCAGGTTATTCCAATCATAAATGAAAACGATACAGTTGTGGTTGAAGAGATAAAGTTCGGGGATAATGATAATCTTGCCGCAATGATAACCTTGCTTATGGATGCAGATATTCTTATTAACCTTACTGATATTGATGGTCTTTACACCGGTGATCCGCGCAAGAATCAGAATGCTGAACTTATTTCAGTAGTTACGACAATTAAAAAAGAGATTGAAAAATATGCAAGCAATATTCCGGGTCCTCTGGGAACCGGCGGCATGCTCAGCAAGATAATAGCGGCAAAAAAGGTTACAGCCGCAGGCATACCCATGTTAATAGCCGGGGGTGAAAAGCATGATATTCTGATAAAACTTTTTGCCGGCAAAGAGCATGGTACTTTTTTTATTCCAAAAAAAGAAAAGCTGGCAAACCGCAAATGCTGGATAGCTTTTACATTAAAGCCTAAGGGAACTATCATGATTGATGATGGAGCTGCGGCTGCTATCCTTAAAAGCGGCAAGAGCCTTCTGCCGAGCGGTATTGTAAATCTAGATGGGGAATTCAGCGTGGGTGCCGCAGTTGAATTCAGAAGAGAAAGCAATGATGAGATTTTGGGTACAGGCCTTGTAAATTACTGTGCTTCCGATATACGAAAGATAATGGGGCTCAAGTCCGGCAAGATAAAAAAATATCTCGGGCATAAGTCCTATGATGAAGTCATACATAGAGATAATCTGGCGATAACGTGTGACATAAAAACTGCATAAAACCGTTTACGGTTGTCGGTTTACAGTTTACAGTTGATCAAAACATAAACCAACATGTGAAGTTAAGGCGGGCGGGTGGCATGGACAAACTCGTTTGTCCGTGCAAGACAAAACCTGAAGAATGGAAATGGCCGAGTGCAAGCTGGTAGAGAACAAAAAGTAGAAGCGGTGTTAAACGATTGTATGTTTTCATAAGCTATTCGTTTATGCTTTTGCCAGAAGAGCACGGACAAACAAGTTTGTCCATGGCACCCCTGTAAAAAACACAAATCGTTGAGTCAGCGCTTACGGGGCAAAGCCCGGGATGATGGGGATGTAACGCACAATTGTAAAATCCATAATTAGAATTGCTGGCATTTTAACCGTTAACCGTGAACTGTAAACCGTTCAAGGAGGAATCAGATGTCTGTTGAGGCAACAATTGTTGAAATGGCAAAAACAGCCAGAGCAGCTTCCATTGAAATGGCAAGATGCCCTTCGGATAAAAAAAATGAGGCGCTTATAAGGATAGCTGATAATATTGAGAAAGAGGCGCTCTATATCCAGGAGGAAAATAAAAAGGATCTTTTACGCGCCGGGGAAATGGGGCTTTCCAATGCAATGATTGATCGGCTCACTGTAAAGGATTCAACAATTAAATCCATGGCAGATGGGCTCAGAGAGGTGGTCCGGATTCCGGACCCTGTGGGCTCGATGAGTAATACATGGCTTAGGCCCAACGGGTTGGAAGTGTCACGTATGCGCATACCTCTTGGAGTCATTGGTATTATCTATGAGTCAAGGCCAAATGTCACTGTAGATGCCGCCGGTCTTTGCTTGAAAGCTGGAAATGCAGTGATACTTCGAGGAGGCTCCGAAGCTCTTCATTCGAATCAGGCACTATCTGCAATAATCAGCAGTGCTCTCAGAGAATCCGGACTTCCTGATGGAGCAGCACAAGTTGTTCCCATAAGGGACAGAGAGGCTGTTAATGTTCTTTTGAAACAGGAAGAATTTATTGATCTTATTATTCCTCGAGGCGGTGAGGGCCTGATACGTTTTGTGGTAGAAAACTCGAAAATACCAGTCTTAAAACACTACAAGGGCGTATGCCATGTATATGTTGATGAAGGGGCGGATCTTGCAATGGCTGGGGATATTTGTTTTAATGCAAAAGTTCAGCGTCCGGGTGTTTGCAATGCCATGGAAACAATGCTTGTCCACAAATCCGTATCTGAGGATTTTCTTCCGGCCATGGGAAAACGTTTTGTTGAAGCAGGTGTAGAAATAAGGGGTTGCCCTGAAACATGTCGAATCTTGCCGGAGGCGGCAAATGCCGTGGAAGAGGACTGGCCGGCGGAATTCCTTGATCTTGTTCTTGCAGTGAAAGTTGTGGAAGATATGCAAGCGGCTGTTACGCACATCGCAAGATATGGATCAAGCCATACAGATGTGATCGTGACTTCAGATTATAACAGGGCAAGGCGTTTTGTACGTGAAGTGGATTCATCAGTTGTTATTGTCAATGCTTCTACTCGTTTTAACGACGGGGGGCAGCTTGGGCTTGGAGCGGAAATAGGTATAAGCACTTCAAAACTTCATGCCTTTGGGCCCATGGGTGTTAATGAACTAACAACAACCAAGTTTGTTGTTTTTGGAGAGGGACAGATAAGAAAATAAGTGACAGTTTACAGTTCACGGTTCACGGTTGAGGCAAAAACTGTAAACCGTGAACTGTAAACCGTAAACCGTCACTGAAAGGTCTGTTTTTTGAAACATATAGGGTTGTTTGGAGGGACTTTTAATCCGATTCACGTAGGGCATCTTAGAGCTATTCAGGAGGTGCAAAATCGTTTTGCCCTGGATAAATTTTATATAATCCCAACAGCCCTTCCTCCTCACAAGGAGCCGGGTGATGTGGTCGATGCAAAATATCGCCTTGAGATGATTCAGCTATCTGTTTCAGAATATCCTGAACTTTTGAAGTCCGTTATTATTTCCGATGTTGAGCTAAAGCGTTCAGGCCCTTCATATACCATTGATACCGTTAACCACTTTAAATCCATTCTGCCGGATTCTTCCAGGCTTTATCTTATTCTTGGTATTGACGCCTTTCTTGAAATAGATACCTGGAAATCTTTTTCAGATCTTTTTTATCTTACATCTTTTATTGTTATGACACGGCCCGGAGGTGTAGATACTGAGGGAGCGTTGAAATGGAAAGTTCTTGAAGATTATATTAAGGGAAAAATATCCGGCACCTATGAATTTTCCATTTCACAATTATGTTTTGTACATGATGAAAAACAGAAAATTTTTTATGTGGATATAAATTCACCTGACATATCATCAACTAAAATTCGTGATTTTATTAAGAAAGGCATGCCGATTAATTCCCTGGTTTCTAAGAAGGTGGATGACTTTATTATCAACAAAGGACTTTATATATGATTTATAAAAACGATCCCTCTCTTGACGTTTACGTTAAAGCAGCTTTGGAAAAAAAAGTTATAGAACCGGTTGTTCTGGATGTTCGAGGGCTGACTTCTATTGCAGATTATTTTATAATTTGCAGCGGGCTTTCTAATCGTCAGGTTAGAGCGGTTGCTGAATCTATTCAGATAGATCTGAAAAAAAATGGAATAAAGCCGCTTAGCGTTGAGGGTCAAAAAGAGGGGCACTGGGTTATTATGGATTATGGCCATGTTATTATTCATATTTTTTATGAACCAATGCGTACTTTATATAATCTCGAAAGCCTCTGGATAGATGCGAAAAGGATTACCGACTATAATGAATGATAAAAAATTTTGTATGCTGATTATCCTGGATGGATGGGGAATTAGTTCTAATAGCGAAGGCAATGCTGTCAAGCTGGCCAAAACTCCTTATCTTGACAGGCTTGATAAAGAATATCCCCACACCAGCCTTTTATGTTCCGGAAAAGCTGTAGGCCTTCCAGAAGGAATTATGGGAAATTCCGAGGTCGGGCATCTTAATATCGGAGCCGGAAGGGTAGTATGTCAGCATCTTCTAAGAATAGACAAATCAATAAGATGCGGAGAGTTTTTTGAAAACAATGTTTTAAAGTCTGTAATATCAAAAGTTAAAGCAAATGACTCTGCCTTACATTTGATGGGACTTGTTTCAGATGGCGGCGTTCACAGCCATTTAAGTCATTTGCTGGCTTTGCTGAACATGGCAAAAAAAGAAGAGCTTAAACATGTTTACATTCATGCTATCCTTGATGGCAGGGATACTCCTCCTGACAGCGGGGCTGATTACATAAAAAGTTTGCAGAATCATATAAATAAAACCGGCTTTGGTTCTATTGTTAGTATCTGCGGGCGTTATTTTGCAATGGATCGCGACAAAAGATGGGACCGCATTGAAAAGGCCTGTCGTCTATATACACTTGGTCAAGGTGTTAAGGAAACGCATCCCGTTGAAGCTGTAAAAAATGCATACAGCCGGAATGAAACTGATGAATTTGTACAACCGGTTGTTATTACAGATGAGCACGGGAAGCCGCTTAGAACTGTTCAGGATGGCGATGGCGTCATATTTTTTAATTTTAGGGCAGACCGTGCGCGGCATATCACACAGGCACTTACAGATCCGGAATTTACATTTTTTAATAGAACTTCCTTTCCCAGGCTTTGTGATTTTGTATGTATGACGATTTACGATGAAAAATTTCCACTTTCAGTTGCTTTTCCTCCCGTTCATATGGATGAAATACTTGGTGAAGTTATAAGCAAAAAGGGGTTAAAACAGCTAAGAATAGCGGAAACAGAAAAATATGCTCATGTAACATACTTTTTTAATGGCGGTGAAGAAAAGCCTTTTCCTCTTGAAGACAGATGTTTGATACCATCGCCACGCGAAGTTCCAACCTATGATCTAAAACCGGAAATGAGTGCTTTTAAAGTAACAGAAGAAGTTATCTCCCGTTTACAGTCAAAAAATTATGCTATGATAATTATTAACTTTGCCAATATGGATATGGTGGGACACACCGGCGTGCTTGAGGCTGCAATCAAGGCCTGCGAGACGGTTGATAAATGCGTGGAAAGAGTTGTGAGCCAGGCAAAGACCCAGGGAGGCGTTGTTTTGATTACCGCCGATCACGGGAATGCAGAAAAGATGACTGATACAGACGGACATATCCATACAGCCCACACACTCAACCCTGTTCCATTTATACTGGTCGATGACAAACAACAAAATGTAAAACTAAGACCGGACGGCACCCTGGGAGACATCGCCCCTACCATTCTTCATATCATGAATATCGATAAGCCTGAACAGATGACAGGAAGCTCTTTAATCGAAAGGTAATTACTCAGGTAGATAGGCTGAAGGCTGAAGACTGTTAGGAAAAAGCGCATTTTGAAGCCATGTTTGGTGCAAGAATCAGACCCGCCCGCCTCGCCTGAGCTCGCGATGGCGGGCTGTCCCGCCTTACGTTGGTAGCCAATAATATTGAGTAAATTTGACTTTAGTAACAAAAGCAAACATATAATTCAGATCCCAAAACATGTTGCTTGATTATTTTAAAAGTATCACTATGATACATTTAGATTGACAAAATATTATTCATCTGGTTTACAGCGGCTATGGAGTGACTTTTGAAAAGAAGGCGAGAACAATTCGGAAAAGCGACCTATGATCTTGATGAGCTCAAAAAGTTTATAGACAAAGGTGATTACTTTATAACAGGCACTTGTCGAAAAGAATTTTCAAGACTTGATTACTCTGAAGGCGCAGTTATTCGAATTGTAAAAAGACTCCGAAAGACCGAAATTTATAAAACGATGCCGGCAGAAAAGAAACCGGACCTGATGCAAGATGTGTATCACACAAGGAAAAAAGCTGACAATCTTTACATCAAACTGCAAAAAAGTAGTTATGGGGACAGATGTATTATTATTCAGTTCAAATTAGCATAAATAAAGCAAGGAGGCGTAGCCATGTTTAAAGACGGAAATAAATGCCCGGTTTGTGGTTCTGGTACGCTGACAAAAAAAATCATCGAAGAGGTCTTTGATTATAAAGGGGAGACTCTCACAATTAAAAACTATGTTATTTATGAATGTCCTGTATGTGAAGAGTCAATTGTTGACAGCAAGACGTTAGAAGACACTGAAAGTTCACTCATAGAATTTCGCAGAAAAGTTGATAACCTGTTAACACCAAATGAAATTAGAAAGATCAGAATATCATTTGGATACACACAGGAGGAGTTCGGCAATATTCTTGGCGGCGGGAAAAAAGCGTTTGCACGTTATGAAAACGGCGCTATAACGCAAAGCAGGGCAATGGATAACCAGCTTAAAATGTTAAGAAGTAATCCAAAGATATTAGCCGTAATAGTGAAAAAACTTCCTGATACCATTAAAACTTCACATTTTTACTCTCACTCCTATCGCAGTATGGTGAAGTGACTTACCGGAGAACAAGATTAAATCCAGGAAATCTGAATGCTGAAATAGTATCTGAAAAAAATATTTAAAATCGCAAATCAGGGGGATGCCGGAGAAGAAAGTTATTATTCGACCCTTGAGGCATTCCTGAAAGAAGCGGCCAAATCCTTTGGTAAACAAAAAAGACACATTACAACTCTCCCCAAAACCACTGAAGCGGGCAATCCTGGTTTTAGAATCTGGGATGGAAAGCAGCATATAGTCGGATATATTGAAGCTAAAGCTCCAACAACCGAAAACCTGGATTTAATAGAACGTTCAGAACAGTTAGAGAGATACAGAAACACATTCCCCAACCTGATATAACTCTTATTACCTAAATTGAGCGATTTTTTACTCAATCTGCGCCAATCTCTTGCGCATAAAGGCTTCGCAAAAATCCTCGACATATCCGCGGGTATGCCTGCGGTTTTTGCAAATCCTTATGCATCAAGATCTCAGCACATATCTTCGCAAAAAATCGCTCAACTTAGGTATTAGAATCATAGAAACGACACAACAAAAAGCAAAAGCTCGAATTTTTAGAATCCGTCCAATGTAACATCTTTTAGTAGATGAAAATCATTTTCACAAAATTATTAATTCGGGAGATAAAATGATTGGTGCCAAAGCTGGAAGAAATTTGTCTGGAAGTGACAAGGCACACCTTGCAACGGGATTTAAACAACTTAATTGAGTTGAATTTAGTTAGACTGAAGGGATCTGCTCGACAATCGAACTACGAGCCGGCCAAATAGTTTTGCGACATGGTACAGAAAAGTCGATAATATACGAAAAAGCAGTATGAATATATCTGTAATTTGCGAAAAACTCGTTGACAAAAATAAATATCCTCATATAATACTTTTATGAAGCGAACAATCTATGCAAAGCTACTTGAATGGAAAGATGCTGCCGCACGCTTTCCCCTCATTCTGAAAGGAACGCGTCAGGTTGGGAAGAGCTATATTCTTCAAGCCTTCGGGGAAAACGAGTTTTCCGATTGCCATATCTTCAATTTTGAGAAGGATAAAAAGCTGTCAACGGCATTTGAAGCCGATTTGAACCCGGAAAGAATACTAACTGAGTTATCCATCTATTCCGGCAAAAGGATTGATATTGCCAAAGATCTTGTCATATTTGATGAAATCCAGGAATGCCCCGGAGCCCTGACATCCTTAAAATATTTTTGCGAAAAAATGCCTCAACTTGCGCTTTGCTGCGCCGGTTCACTGATCGGGGTTAAGTTGTCTTCAGGATCTTTCCCTGTGGGTAAGGTCGATTTCCTGAAACTATACCCGTTGAATTTTGAAGAATTTCTCATGGCATTGAATGATGAGGTCTCATTGGAGTTGTACCAGGATTCAGACAAGGTTGATTCCTTCTCAGAAATAGCCCATCAGAGGCTGTGGAATCGGTTGCGGGAATATTATGTCACAGGCGGAATGCCGCAGGTTGTTTCAACCTATTTGACTTATAATAGGGATGATCTTTTTGAAGCAATGAAAAGAGCAAGGGATGTTCAGGAAAAGCTGGTTGAGAGCTACAATAACGACTTTGCGAAGCATTCAGGCAAGATCAATTCAATACATATTGTGTCCGTATTCGAGAATGTACCTGTGCAGCTTTCTGCAAATATTGACGGGTCAGTCAAAAAATACAGATTTAAAGGGGTAATTCCCAGGAAAAAAGGTTATGCGGAACTGCTGGGTCCCATTGCCTGGCTGGAAAAGTCCGGGCTAATTCTAAAAGTTAAGGTATGCAAAAGGGCTGAGATACCCCTGGAATCCTTTTGCAGAGAAAATATGTTCAAGCTGTTTTTATTTGATATTGGTCTCCTCGGGTGTATGCTGGATCTACCGGTTAGCCTCATTTACTCACAAGATTACGGCATTGCAAAAGGGTATCTCGCAGAGAATTTCGTTGCCCAGGAATTTACTGCTTCAGGTGTTTCAAGGCTGTACTCATGGACGGAGGGGACTTCTGAAATTGAGTTCATAAGGGTTATTGACGATACCCTTGTACCGGTAGAGGTTAAATCCGGGACCCGTACACATGCAAAAAGCCTGCGGCAGTATATCTTGAAGTATTCACCGAAAAGGGCCGTCAAGATATCCGGAAAACCGTTGAGCAGGATCAGGAACCAGGTTATTCAGAACTATCCGCTCTATCTCGCTGCAAAGATATGATCGGCGCAGTCTCCAGCGTGATTTAAAAGGTTTGCTGGATAAAGAACTTATAAATGAGATTGGTGATAGAGCAACAGATTCAACACGTCACTATGTTTGGCCAAGCTGTGACATCAAGCTGTGACGTTACTACGACATCTGCTGTGACACGTTCTTCAGATTATAAGTTTCTCATGCCTTCGTTTGTTTTTGTGCTGTTGCCAAAAAAAGCCCGGAGAGTTATTTTGACCTAAGTTGAGCGATTTTTTGCGAAGATATGTGCTGAAATCTTGATGCATAAGGATTTGGAAAAACCGCAGGCATACCCGCGGATATGTCGAGGATTTTTGCGAAGCCATTATGCGCAAGAGATTGGCGCAGATTGAGTAAAAAATCGCTCAATTTAGGTTTGAAGTTAGTTGGGGTGAATTCAGGTGACAACGATTGAAATCGGTTGACATAAGCACAAATGCGGTGTACACATAAAGTGTACTATTAATTATGGAGGCCATTATGTTGGAAGTCAATGTTAAGGACGCCCGCAGCAATTTTAGTTCATTGCTTGATAAAGTTGAACGAGGCGAGGAGATTATTATAAAACGTCATGGTAAAAAGATCGCATGTCTTGTTTCATCAGGTGTCAAAGACCGGCTCCCAAGCCTTAATAAATTTCGATCCTCTGTTAAGATAACCGGAAAACCATTGAGCAAAGTTGTGACTGATTTAAGAGATGGGGAGCGGTACTGATGGTATATTTTGATACGAGTGTTTTAGTTGCCTATTATTGCCCTGAACCTATCAGTGGGCAGGTAGAAAAGAAGATAAGAAAGATAAAACAACCGGCAATCAGCCCATTGACTGAAGTAGAGCTTGTTTCGGCAATTTCAAAAAAAATCCGGGAAAAGGGTTTGTCCCGGGAAGACGGCAATAGAGTAATTGGTCGATTTCAGTCACACATTAAAAATAGATTGTTCAGGTGGATTCCAGTTGAGCACCAGCATTTTCAAATGGCAAAAAACTGGATCTCTCAATTCAATACTCCTCTCAGGACATTAGATGCTCTCCATCTTGCTATTGCGTCCATAAACAATTTAAATTTATTTACTGCGGATTTCAAACTTGCAGAATCAGCAAGGCTCTTTGGAGTTGAAGTGGTTATGATCGGGAACACATAAGGGGCTCGCTCCTGCGTGGGCACGCATAATCGGTATCAATTATTTCCCATCAAGAAATAGACAAGGAATATCTTGATAGTATAGGAATTTCCATTTTATGCCTAATGAATTCGGCAATATAGAACATATGAGTAAAAAGTGCCTAAAGTGAGCTAAAGTGCCTAAAATGCCTAAAGTTATGGTACGCCTTCGGCGTGCTATATATTTTCAGTGCTTGATTATAACTTCAGCCGGAAATAAAGTGAGCAAGGTTGTATGGTAAAAAAATTAAAATTGGCAGCGCCAAAGGCGTATTCCTTAACTTTAAGCACTTTAATATACTTTAGCTCACTTTAGGCACTTATGTTCGCACCGAAGGTGCGCTAATTTAATACTTAGTGCCTGAACGAAAACTGCTAATTTTCCCAATTTCTGCGTCAGGCTTAAATTTTAATCCTCGAAATACTCCATGTATTCCTGTGGTTGTGGGGGCTACAGATGGTAATAGCTTTCAAAAAAGCATTTTTCTGCGTCAGCAGTGCCGATTAAGATCATCTCGTCATTTTTACCAAGAGGAATTAAGGGATTGGGGTTAATATTTAACTTGCCCTGTGTGTTAATGGCTATCACGCTGCAACCTGTTTGTTCCCGGAGCTGATTTTCAGCAAGAGATTTACCAGCAAGAGCTGAGTGCACTGGAGCGCGAAAAATATTCAGCCCCTCCTGAAACATCAATATTTTATTTGGGTTCAGAAGATTAATTATGGTATTAGTACCCATGGAAGCATATGACATAACCAGGTCAGCTCCCGCTTTATGTAATCGGGAAATATTTCTATCCATGTTTGCCCTGCTGATAATTTGGATATCGGGTCGTAATCGCCGACAATAAATGGTGAGATAAATATTCATAGCGTCATTATGTGTGGTAATTATGACGGACGGCGCCTCTTTTATTCCAGCCTTATGCAGGATATTGATGTCGGCAGCATCCCCATGAATATATTTTTCATTGTTTTCAATGAATTTCGGATTCTTCTCCACAAACCGATAAGCAACCTGACGCTTTTCCAGGAACTCTGCTGCAGCACGCCCGACACGGCCTCCACCTAATATCAGGACAGGAGCATTGGTGGTGTGATAAATGCGATAAATGCAGAAGATCTCATTATATTTATTGATCTGTTCAGCAGAACCGGCCAGCAGAAGAACGGTTGTAGGCTTGATTCGAGTTTGGGGATGGGGAATTTCAAATTTGCCTCTCTCCCAAAGTCCGACAACTGTTACACCGATTGTTTCCCGTAACTTGCTTTCAATAAGGGTTTTTCCTTCAAGGGGCGTTCGCATTGCAGGAGCTTCAGCGATAAGAAGCTGATCGAATTTTCCGATGATATTCGCCCCCATGCTTACCCCAAGCGTTCTTTGGGCCAAAGATTTTCCGAGCATTTTCATGAATTGAAAGACGTGAGTACTGCCGGCAAGCTCAAGAATGTCAATAGAATGATCCGCATCAGCATTTGTGACGATGGGTACTTTTTCTGAGATCTCCCTGATCGTAAAGGATATTTTTGTATTCATCATATCGTCATTGTTGGCAATCACCATGGCAGCATTTTGTACGCGAAGACGTCTATATGTCTCCGGATCACCGAGATCACCCACTACCACTTTGAGGTTCAAGTCATAAAGCTTTGATGCATGCTCCCAATCAGGTGCAATAATAGCATATTCGTAATTATATTGTTTCAATTTTTCTACAAGATTTATTGTAATAGGATCAAAGTTTGTCAGAATCACATGGCCTGTTGTGTTTTCCGGTAATTCACGCGGAGCTCTCGCTCTTGATTGGGCTTCGAGCCATGGGGCATAAAAGAACTGTATGAAGGTAAAAGGGAGCATGACGAGCAAAAAAACAATCCCGGACATCAGGACAACCAATGTAAAGATTTTGCCTAAATCGCTTGCAAAAGTGATATCACCAAAGCCAAGCGTGGACATCACAGTGAGAGTCCAATAGAAACCCGTAATCCAGGTAAATTTCCTATCTTCAAAAATCATTATGAAATGAAACAGGACACTGTAAATTAAGACAATAGCCATTAAAGTCAAAAAAAACCTGAACAGTAGTTTGAGGTTTTGCTTTGTTGTCCTGCTTCGAACAAAGTACAGTATCTGAGCGGGAATAAATTTCATCAAAAATAGCCTCTTGTGCTGCTTTAGAAGAAATTGAAGAGTTTTAAGGATTGATATATTTTTTTAGTTCTCGATAGAAATTTTGATGAGAACCAAAGGTATAAAGAATAAGAGAGTTTTCTATAATTTCATATGCCAAAAGAATTAACGATTGCATGGACTTAAATTTATATACTCGAACCCCGCTCAGATCACCAATTTTCATGGTTCCTATTTCCGGGTCTTGAGTTATTTCACGAACTGCCTTATCTAAATCTTTAATTTGGTTCTTATGTAATCTTTTTTTCTGTTTGGCAAACAAAGGGGACTGAATGACTTTATTTATTTCAATCATTCGCCTTCTCCGAAAACATACGGGGTTCCAAGCCCAGCTTTAATTTGCTCTTTTGCAATGAGAATTTCTTGAATAAATGGCAATGGCAGATCCGGATTTTCTTCAATTATTTGACCGATGCTTGCCCAATATTCAATTTGACCGGCAATAGATCGTTTAAATATTTTTGATTTAATTTTGGCTTTTATTACAAGATCATCTGACATTTTAACAGCCGTCGGCATAATTATACTCCATTTTTATTGTTTTTATTCATACAAAATGATAACAATATGAACCATAAGACAATATTTTGCAACTATTAGTTTCAAAAGTGGGGTAATGGATGGAAAAACACCTTAACGAATATTGCCGAAAGATGCCTTTTGCCTTAACTTGCAGCCGGACGATTCTTTTTTTGCTTCTTACTTTCCTCTTCTTTCATGGAGACATAAGAAAAAGTTTCGGAGAAGAAGGTCGTTTTTCAGATCATTTGGATGGAACAGTTACTGACAGGCTGACCGGACTTATGTGGACAAGAAATGCTGATCCAGCCGATAATACATACGACTGGTTTCGCGCCCTTGATGCTGTTTCCCGGCTCAATGCAAAAAAATACTGCGGATATCACGATTGGCGATTGCCTAATGTAAACGAACTTGCAACCCTTATTGACAGAAGCAGGTATGCTCCGGCGCTTCCTCGCAGCCATCCTTTTTCCAATGTAAAAGTCTGGTACTGGACAAGCACTACTACAGCCGATTACAGCAATCACGCATGGCGTATATATCTCTTTCTTGGACATATCGACTATGGCCACAAACACCATATGCTCAACCATGTCTGGCCGGTACGCACTGCGGGCAGCGCCGTTGATCTGATTCCAAAGACCGGACAGAATGTTTCTTACTATGCCGGAGATGATGGGGCGTTTAAGAGTGGAAAAGCCTGGCCTGAAAAACGTTTTTACGATCATGGAAACAGGACTGTTACGGATCATCTTTCCGGATTAATGTGGACAAAGGATGCAAACCTTCTGCACGGCAGAGGGAAGTGGTTCGAGGCTAAAAAGTTTATTATGCGCCTCAATGCTGAAAAGCACGGCGGTTATAAGGACTGGCGACTTCCGAAAGTGAAAGATTTTAAAACACTGATCGATTACAGCAAAAAAAATCCGGTTCTTCCTGATCATCATCCGTTTTTGCATGCAGTTTCAGGTATATATTGGTCATCCGAGCAGAATATTCAGGATCCCGATTATGCCTGGTGTGTGGACATGAAAAACAGCAGAGTTGATTACTATAACAAGATCAATCACGCAGAGTATGTCTGGGGAGTAAGGGACTCCTCTATTGTTTATTGAGATGTTACAACTGTTTTACCATTGCCCTTCAACATTTGCTCCATCAGCAAGGGGCAATTTCCCTTCATTAAAGGCATTTACAGCATCTCTGACCGTGCCGCCGGCATCATTCGCCACCTTTACCCCTGCAACCCCAAGTGTCTTAAACGCATTGGGTCCGCAGAAACCTGTAAGCAAAACATCTGCGCCTTTGTCGCTTAACATGGCGGCAGCCTGAATTCCAGCGCCTTTAAGAGCGTTTACATTCTCTGAATTGTCCACAACTTCAAACTCAAAGCCGTCTGTATCAACTATAAGTATATACGCAGCCCTTCCAAATCGAGGGTCAACCTGTGAATCAAGATCTTTGCCTTTGGATGTAACAGCTATTTTCATTTTCTGTTTTCCCTTTAACCTAACTCAAGTTTCGCACCCACTAATTCCTATGAGCCTTCTCTGGCAGGGCAGGTGCTAGATAGTTTTTTAAAAGAGCAAAATAATATGATTGATATTCTAAACCACTATACCTTGGGATTTGACCAGGACAGGCACATAGAAGGTTTTTCACCAGGGATAAAATGCCGTGCATGTCTCGCTCCTTACAAACTGAGTGGGTATGGTGCCGTTGCCAAAACCAGAGTGAACATATTTTGCTTTTTAAAAAAACTATCTAGCACCTGCCCCTTAAAGCTTTTGTTGCATAGAGGGGGTGCGAAACTTGAGAACCTAAGTTGTTCCACCGCCACCGCCTCCGCAAACCTGGTCATTTGCAATAATTTGCAGTTTGTCTGCTATAAGATCTTCAACCACCGGCCTTATGTCAGCCCGTTCTGCATCATAATAGACATCAATACCCACCTGCTTGAACCCCATAAGGGGTCGCATGCCGATTCCTCCGACTATGAGGGCCTTGACTTTATGTTCTGCCAGCAGGTTGACGGGAACCATGCATCCGCCCTGGGCATGTTCCTGGTTCTGCTGTGTTGAAACATTTTTTATTTCTCCATTTTCCACATCAACAAATGTAAAAACGTCACAATGACCGAAATGTCCTGCCCTGGTTCCGTCAAGACCACCCTGTCCGTTTGATGGAACTGCTATTCTTCCGTTTTCCATAATTAAAAGTTCTCCTTATTTACTTACGTTTCGATAGTTTTTTCTTGTGCTCATAGAATGAAACACACACTATATGTTGTGATTAAATTAGCGCACCTTCGGTGCGAACTTTCAGGTTGTAATTATATTGTTTTTTTCGTAGGGGCGATTCTTGTGATCGCCCTGATTCGATTAGGGCAATCACAAGGGTCGCCCTACTAACCTATTGATAAAATTGACTATAAAATGGAAATTCCTATACTATCAAGTTATAAGTGCCTAAAGTGAGCTAAAGTATATTAAAGTGCCTAAAGTTAAGGTGTCGCTTCGCTCCATTAATTCATAAATTTTAACTTCCTTTAGACACTTCATATTTTGTTAGCTTAGATTGTTTTTTTGCCAGGCTTAAAATTAGCTGCGCCGAAGGCGCATTCCTTAACTTTAGGCATTTTAGGCACTTAAATATACTTTAGGCACTTAAAATCTTAGGCACTTTGGCTCACAGAATTGATAAATTATACCTCTAAAAAATAGCGAAAGCTAACTATTTAATCAGCTTGGGCTACCAACATAAAGCGGGACACTTTCCGCCATTTTGTCCCTATAGCAATTCCGCAATCAAGAGTAGAGGCGGGTTTCAAACCCGCCCCTACTGGCTGGCGGGCTGTCCCGCCTTACGTTGGTAACCATCAGCTTGTAATATTTAAAATTTTATTAAGGTGCTGCAACAGATTCTCTGCATGAATTTTATCCGGCCTGGGCGGGAGTTGCATAAGAATGCCAAGCCCTTCGCTTGCCGCATGAAAATCCTTGGATGAAAGAGAACTTACTGCGGCACAATTGATCATCGGATTTGTTAAAACCAGTTTTTCCACGAATTTAAGACCGGTCATGTCGGAAAGCGATTCATCAGTAACTACCAGTTCAAAGTTATTAACTGAAATCATGGAAAGAGCATTGCCGCCGGACTCTGCACGGGAAATGTTCAAATTGACATTTTTTTCCATGTTTGATGCTAAATCAATAAAAAAATCTTTATCAGAACTTACCAGTAATATATGAATCATTTATCTCTCCTGTATTGAACCTAAGTTGAGTTTTTTACATATATTATAATACAGTATTCTGCATATTCAATTAAAATTTTTTCTATCGGCATCCAAAATTCGACGTTGGACGTTCGATGTTCATAGTCTGACGGCTACGTCGTCAGGAATCCCGATGCTTTTAGACCCCCTCGAGGGGTTTTCATCAAACCGCTTGTTCTACGGGTGGTAGGTGATTAAGGGGAGGAAAATTCGGAATAATACCCTTTGGGCCATGGACGGCCAAAGCCCCAGCGAAACGGGCTCGGCAACCAGCCGTGGCCGCTGATTCTAACTCCAATATACATAAATATCGGCAGGATAGTATGCCCCCTCTCAGATATGCATTTCATTAATCTTAGATCTGATTCTTTCCTCTCCTGAGGTGTTCCGCCCCACCAGTAATCTTTGTCATGGCTATAACAGCAATCATAATAGTCCCAGTCAGGCCAGCAGGAACAGCCGTCGCTGGCAAACGGCTTTTCAGGAGGCTCCGTGGGTTTTGGAGGAAAGGTACAGCCTGATATTATTACAAGCAATAGTGATGTGATAACAAGAAGTTTCATTTCGGCTGACAGTTTAATATAGACTTTCAGATAAATAATTTCACTGTGTTATCAGTCGTCAACGTATAACTAGTGCCTGAACGAAAACTGCTAATTTTCCCAATTTCTGCGTCAGGCTTAAATTTTAATCCTCAAAATACTCAATGTATTCCTGTGGTTAAAATTTGCGACTTCCTTGAACCTGAAAAAATTTTCTAGTTTTCGTTCGGGCACTAACTATAGCGCGTACCGTAAATCTTGATGCTAAAAACTTTCGTATCTTGGTTCGCAGAGCCGCAACATATAGCAATTTTCATGTTTTAAATATACAAGATACAGTATCAGCATTTCCGGTACACGCTATAATACGCCTTCCTCCTTCTGGCCTTGTGAAATCAGCAAAAGCAGTTGGACATGGGTGCAATACAAAAAAGTTGCATCATTGATGATAATATCTTTAGCCATTGAACATACTGATTTAATGTCGAATGTCGAACAGGGAATAGGGAATGTCGAATTACGAAGTCTTGTTTTTGTTTGGCAATACCTATGCTTGTTACAAAAATCTAGATCAATTGATTATTTTCATCTATCAATACGTTAAATTTAGCGCACCTTCGGTGCGGACATAAGTGCCTTGTGAGCTAAAGTATATTAAGTGCCTAAAATTTTGGTACGTCTTCGGCGTGCTAATTGATAACACTATACTATGAATCTGCCCCATTGTGTATTAGTGACTTTAAAAAACCTATATTAAATGGCAGAATTCCTTCCTTCGACATTCATTATTCCCTGTTCGACATTCGATATTCAAAAAAGCTACCCATTTAATTTCTTATATCTTATCACTTTTTTGTATTGCACCCGTTGGACATTTATAAATCGTAAATGTCAACATTCTTGTCTTTTAATTCATTTTCAACTGATTTGCAAACCTCTTTAACAATGGACTCCATATACCCAAACCCTAATCCCTAATCCCCAATACTACCCACTTTTCAATCTTCTTCAACACCTCTTCCGGATCAATGGGCTTGGCTATGTGGTCGTCACAGCCAGCCTCAAGAATCTTTTTCCTGTCACCCTTCATTACGCGGGCAGTCAGCGCAATAACAGGGATATGTCTGGTTTCTTTGTTTTCTTTAATCTTTCTGACCACTGTAAAACCATCTATTTCAGGCAAAGACATATCAAGAAGAACCAGGTCAGGAATTTCCGCAAGCGTTTTTTTCAGCCCCTCTTCTCCATCTGCTGCCTCCAGTATGCTGTATTTATTTTGCAACACAGCCTTTATTGTAATCATGTTGTCGGGATTGTCTTCAATCACCAGGATGGTAGCTGGTTTTGGGTTTTGGGTTTTGGGTTTTACTCCTGGTTTTGCGTCAAGCATTAATCTGGTTTTGAATAATAAGTTTTGGCGGTCCACATCCCCTTTTTGAATCAACTGCTGGATATTGTTGTGGCCTAATTTCTTGAAATCTTCCTGCGTCAGATCCTTGGCTGTGAGAATCAGAACCGGAATTTGTGCTGTGGTTCTGGTGCCGCGGATTTTTTCCAGCACTTCAAAACCATCTATTTCAGGCATCATCAGATCCAGGATAATTCCTTCCGGGATCTTTTGCTTAACATACTCAAGCGCTTCCTGACCGCCGCGTACCACATCCACTTTATACCCCTCGCTTTCCAGAACTTTTCTTACCTGGATGACAGCGGCTTCGTTGTCTTCAACCAGAAGAATTTTAGTGCCGGCTTCGGGTTTTTTGATCTCCTGGTAGTTATGCTGGTTTTCAATTTCCGGCTCGTCGTTTGCAGTCAGGAAAGTTTTTTGCGTTGGAGTGATCTCAGCGGGTGTTGTCAGTGGTAGAGGTTCAGCTGGCCCGGGCCATTTAAGCGGTAAGGTTAAAATAAATGTTGATCCCTTTCCAGGGGCGCTTTTTACTGATAGATCTCCGCCCAGTATTTTGGCAGTCTTATAAGCGATGGCAAGACCAAGGCCTGTGCCTTCATAAGGCCTGGAGGAAGTGCCGTCAATCTGTCTGAACTCTTCAAATATATAGGACAGGTCTTCATTGGACATTCCAATGCCCGTATCTGCGACTTCAATATAAAATTTGTCTGCATCAGTGCGAGCAGAGACAGTTACATGTCCTTTTTCTGTAAATTTGACGGCATTCCCCAGAACATTCTGCAGGATTTTATGCACCTTTTGTTCATCGCTTTCAATTTGCGGGAGATTATCCTGAATCTCCTGATTCAAATCAATACCCTTTTCTTTAGCGACCGGCTCAAGCCTTTCCATAATGGTCTCAATGGTTGAACGTATTGAAAATAATTTTGGCCTAATATCCATCCTGCCGGCTTCTATCCTGGACAGGTCAAGAATGTCATTAATCAAAGAGAGAAGCTGCTTTCCATTCCGTTCAATGATCTCAAGGTAGTTAATCTCTTCTTTGGAAAGTTTGTCCTTTGCCTGGATCATGAGAACCCGTGACAATGCCATGACAGAGTTAAGGGGAGTCCTGAGTTCATGACTCATGTTGGACAAAAACTCGCTTTTCAGGCGGTTGGCTTCCTCAACCTGCCGGCTCTGCACTTCAAGTTCCACATTCTGTTCCTGTAATTCTTCTGACGTTTGCTGGAGTTCTTCAGTCTGAGTCTGCAGTTCCTCTGTCTGGGCTTGGAGTTCCTCTGCCTGGGCCTTTAATTGCTTCTTGGATTCCTGAGTTCTTTGCAGAAGTTCTTCAATCTGCATTCTCTGCAATACGCTGTAGAGGGATATGGAAATAGTGCGAGCGGTTGTGTTCATAAATTCCACTTTAAGCCTGTCTATCTCTTCAAATGATGCAACTTCCAATACTCCGTACAGTTTTTCTTCGTACAGCAACGGCATGGCGTAGATGCTCTTCGGGGGCTCACTGAGAGTGCCGGTGTTCCCTATTGCCTCTTCTCTGGTAATGCCTTTAAGCAGAATAGGTTTCTTTTCAACAGCAACCTGCCCCACAATCCCCTCACCGAGTTTAAATTCACTGGAAAGAAACTTTCTTTCAGTAAAAGCAAATGACGATTTCAGTTGGCATAGAGAATGCTTTTCGTTATACACATAAAGGGCTCCGGTGCATGCGTTCACATATCTTGATATAAAATTGATGCTTCGGATCACAAGATCGTCAAAAGAAAGATCGCCGGGCAACTCTTTAGCCAGTTTAGTCTGACCGTCTTTGAGCCAGAACTCATCCTGCAGCCTGTCGATTACGCCGTTGAAATGTCGCGACATCTCCGTGATTTCGTTATTTCCGGAAAGTTTTGTTTTGGTGAGAGTTCCGGTTTTTGTGATCTCAGACATAGTGTTCTTCAGGGTGGACACGCTTGATATGATACTGGTTATCATAAACCAGGCGATGATAAATGAAAGTAAGGCGACGATGCCGATAAAAATAATCGTGTTTCTCAGGGATCGATGCTGCATATCACGAGCGCTCTCCATGAAGATGTCCGCTCTATTTGCGGCATAGGAAGCAAGTTCCACCCCCTTTCTTTCCAGGCGGTAAACATAGTCTGCGCCTTTGCCTCTGGTGTTGCGTGCTGCGGCTTTTCTACCCTCTTTTAAAACAAGTTGCTGCACCTCCAGCCGGATCGGTTTCCAGCCGGTAAACAGCTCTATGGTTTCCTGAACCAGCTCCTTTCCCTCTTTTCCCTGAATCTGTTTTTGTACAATATCGAGATGCTGGTAAACAGCCTTCTCTTCAGACTGGATCGCCTGAATCGCCAGTTGTAATTCCATCTCCGTCGTGGACATAGACACATCCTTCATGCTCCTGTGCATCCTGATAACGCCTGCTTTTGCTTTTAGCGACGCATTTAAAACCTTAAACGGATGTTCATACATGGTGGAGGTCAATTCACCCAATTTATTCATTTCAATGATTGAAAACAGACCAAAAATAACAAAAATAAGCAGCATCAGCGCAAATGCCAAAACCATTCGGCTCTTAATAGTTATTTTATTCAGCATATTCATGGTTATTCCTCTTTGGCCTTTATTAAGTTCAATGTCACATCCCAACTTCACCATATCTTTATTTGAAAATGAGAAGTGATATAAAGTGAAAATTGAATAGTGAAAATTGAATATTTATTGTATCGCTTCGCTCCATCATTTTTACTATTCACTATTAAATTTTCACTTTCCACGGTTCCTTAAATTCTCACTTCTCACTATTCACTTCTCACTTCCCAATGCTTTCCGCACTTTTTTACCCAGGCCTTCCGGTGTAAAAGGCTTTTCAAGGAAATTCAGCCCCGGCTCCAGAACGCCGTGATGCACAATGGCATCGTCCGTGTATCCTGACATATAGATTACCTTCATCTGGGGATAAAGAGGCTGTAACCTTTCTGCTGCTTCCCTGCCGCCCATCTTCGGCATTACCACATCGGTTATCATCAGATCAATCTGGCCATCATGTTCCTTGCAGACCCTCAGGGCATCTTCACCATTTTCAGCATTAAGAGTCCTGTACCCATAGATATGGAGAATCTTTTGCGCAAAATTTCGGAGCGAATCATTATCTTCTACAATCAAAACAGTCTCAGAACCGCTAAGATCGTCCACAGGGGATTGTTCTTTTTCCTCCGGCTCTGCATCCCCCTTTACCTTTGGCAGATAGACCTTGAAGGTGGAACCCTGGCCAGGCTCGCTGTAAACCCAGACAAAGCCATTGTTTTGCTTGACAATGCCGTAAACTGTGGACAAACCCAGTCCCGTGCCCTTGCCGACTTCTTTTGTGGTAAAAAAAGGCTCGAAGATATGTTCCCGGGTTTCTTTGTCCATCCCGCTGCCGGTATCGCTTACAGTTAGCATTACATAATGGCCTGGCTTTTCTTCTTTAATACCGTGCTCGCGAAAATAGTTCTTGTTCAGATCAGCGTTGGCTGTCTCAATGGTAAGCTTTCCTCCCTTTGGCATGGCATCCCTGGCATTGACCGCAAGGTTCATGATGACCTGCTCCATCTGGCCGGGGTCTATTTCCACCTGCCATAATTCAGGTTCCGGAATCGTCAATAACTCAATATCCTCTCCAATAAGGCGGCCAAGCATCTTTTCTATATCTGTTAATAATTCATTAATATCCAGGATCTCAGGCTTTATCATCTGCTTGCGGCTGAAGGCAAGAAGCTGGTGGGTCAAAGAGGCTGCTCTTTTGCCGGCTTTCTTGATCTCTTCTATTTCCTTGCGTAAGGATTTATCCTTGATGACATCCATCAACGCAAGCTCGGCATTACCGATGATGGTGGTCAGTATATTGTTGAAGTCATGGGCAATCCCTCCGGCAAGTGTGCCGATGGCCTCCATCTTTTGGGCCTGAGCTAATTGGGCTTCAAGTTGTTTTATCTTGGAAATATCTGTAATAACACCGAGACTGCCTTTAAATTGACCATCAGCATCAATAATAGCGCTTGGTGATACGATCACAGGAATTTTTTGCCCGTCTTTTCTAATGAATGTAAGTTCATAAACTGCGTGGCTGTCTTTTTTATGTAATTCCATTTGTTCGTCAAAAATGCGCTGGTTGCTTACATCAAGGAAATGATGCATGGACATTCCGATAATTTTATCCTTTGCGTATCCTAATATCTCAAAGAGCTTTTTGTTGGCAAAAGTGATTAGAAAGTTTTCATCCATCAGAAAAAGACCATCGTTCATAGTCTCGATCAGCATCCGATACTGCTTCTCCGTATTTATGCGATTATTTATTTCATGTTTCAGTTGCTCGTTTGTTCGCAGCAATTCGGCAGTTCGTTTCTGCACTGTACTTTCCAGCAAGTCTTTTTGTCTGCGCAAATGATCTTCTGCTTTCTTGATCCGCAGGGCTGTCTTAACCTGTGCAATTAACACGTATTCATCAACTGGTTTGGCCAGATAAGCATCTGCTCCGGTCTCAAGCCCTTTAACAAGGTCTTCTGATTCCGTCTTGATGGCGGAAATCATAATAACCGGAATATGTTTTGTTGTTTCATCGTCTTTCAGTCTATTGCAAACTTCATATCCGTCCATTCCAGGCATTTTGATATCAAGCAGAATCGTATCAGGCGACTCGGTTTTTGCTTTTTTTAGACCTTCAGCTCCTGATTTAGCGATTATCACATTGCAACCGGGAATCAAGGCATTTAATAATGCTGAAAGAGCAATCAAGTTATCCTTTTTATCGTCAACAGCTAATATCTTTGACATAATCTTCTCCCTTCGGTCGGGAACCTGGTATTGGGTTACGGGTTTCGGGTTATCTTTTTTGATAGATATGGCAACACTCAGTTACCTTTTTGAAATGTGTTTGAAATTTTATTGAAGGCTTCTCTGCTTCCCCTAATATCAGATAGCCGTGCTTGGCCAATGCGCGATATAACTTGTCGAATATCAGATCCTGATATTCAGTGTTAAAATAAATCAGAACATTTCGGCAGAATACCATATCAAAATCACCATATATGCTTTCAGGGGGCGCGTAACTTTTTTTTTCAAGCATGTTGTAAAAAGCGAAAGCTACCATTCCCTTTATTTTTGGAATCAATCTGAATGACTCGCCTTTAATCTTAAAATATTTGGTCAAAAGCCTGTATTTGACATCCTTGATGCTTTCAAAGGAATAGACTGCCTCTTTGGCCTTTTTTAATGCCTTGCTATCAATATCCGTGGCAAAAATATTCAAATTCAGACTGAGATCTTCCTTCTCAAAAATTTCATTGATCAGGATAGCAATGGTGTAAGGTTCTTCACCCATTGAACAGCCGGTTGACCAGATTCGCAGACAAGGATCAGCGGACTTCTTTTTTTCATGAACAATAACGGGGAGAATTCTTTCGGCAATATATTCAAAGCTCAGCGAATTCCTGAAAAATCGGCTCACATTGATTGTCAGAACATCCATTAGGTTATCAAGCTCATCCGGGTGTTCCCGGATGAAGTGGAGATATTCATCATAATCTTTACATTTTGAAGCTAAAAGTCGCTTTCCAGCCCGACGTTCGATCATGGGAACACGGTACCCGGAAAAATCAAAACCCCGTTTCTCATTTAAATGCTTGAGAATCTTTTCAAGTCCTTTAACCATGGCAATGCTATTCTTCAATAAATTGAATAGTGAATAGTGAATAGTGAATATTTATTGTATCGCTTCGCTCTATCATTTTTAATGTCACATTTCCTTAAATTTTCACTTTCCATTCACTATTCAATTCTCAATTCTCACTTTTCACTTTTCACTTTTCACTTTTTTTATTCGGGGGTGGTTCATTTATTAACAGCCAGTATAACCCCAACTGCATTACCACCCCGATAAACTTCTCAAAATTCACAGGTTTGCGGATATAACTGTTTGCGCCAAGCCGGTAACTTTCAGAAAGATCATTTTCTTCTTTTGAGGATGTTAAAATAATCACAGGAATAACTTTTGTTTTCGGATTCTTCTTGATTTGTCTGAGCACCTCCATCCCATCTACCATAGGCAGATTCAGGTCAAGCAATATAAGATCCGGTCTCTGGCCCCCGGCGCTTTCCTTCCCGCGTTGAAATATGATGTTCAGGGCATTCTCACCGTCCCTGGCAACAGTAATGTGATTGGCAAGATTGTGTTTTTTAAATGCCCTTAATGTTATCTCAACATCATCAGGATTATCTTCAATTAAAAGAATTTTTAAATCTTCCGGCCTCATTTTTTCTCCTTTTCAAATTTATCCTTCCGCAACCCGCAACCCGCAACCCGTAACCCGCAACTCGTAACTCGCAATCAACTTTTCGGTAACGTGAAGTAAAACGTCGTTCTCACATCTATCTTCGATTCCGCCCAGATCCGGCCGCCATGTCTGTGAATTATACGTTGAACAATTGCCAGACCAATACCTGAACCTTCATATTCTTCTGCACGATGGAGCCGCTGAAACGGAATAAACAGTTTATCAGCATATTTCATATCAAAACCTGCGCCATTGTCTTTTATAAAAAAGACTGTATGGCCATCTTCAGTCATGAAACCTGTTTCAATTTTCGCATTTTCACGAGTTCTGGTAAACTTCAACGCGTTAGACAGCAGGTTCGTAAACACGATTTTTACAAGATGAGAATCAGCAAGAGCAGGTGGACATTCATGAACAACAAGGTCAACTTTCCTGTCTTTTAATTCATTTTCAAGTGAGTCATAAACTTCTCTGACAATGGACTCCATATTGATTGTTTTTTTGTCCATAGTATGACGTCCACTGCGGGAAAGGCTGAGGATGTCATCTATAAGTTGACCCATATTCTGTGTGCCTGCCCTTACTCTTTGCAGGTAATGCCGCCCTTGTTTGTCTAAAATATCTGAATAGTCTTCCAGCAATATCTGGGAAAAACCATCAATGTTCCGCAGCGGAGCCCTGAGATCATGGGATACGGAATATGCAAAGGCTTCCAGCTCCTTGTTGGCGGCTTGAAGCTGTTTGTTTAAAACATCAAGTTCAGCCCGCGATTCATTTACATCTTCCATAAGACAAGTAAGGGCTTGTTGTGATTCTTCAATTTTTTTTGTTTTTTCTTCCAGTTCAACTGTTCGTTCATTTACCAGTTCTTCCAGGTGTTCGCGGTGTTTTTGCAGTTCTTCATCTGTCTTTTTTCGCTCAGTAACGTCAATCACAAACGCAAAATAGCGTTCAACATTTCCATTGCTATCAAACCGAGGATGAACCAAAAGTTCAACGGAAACTCTTGAACCATCCTTCCGAATATACTCCTTTTCGTATTGTACGGATTTCTTCATTCTATGAAGTTCTTGCAGTTTATCGGTTTCTGATTCTTCCCATTCGGGGGGTGTCAAGATCTTGTTCCAATCAATGGTTTGTAATTCCTTTTCACTGTAACCGGTGATTTTCTGATAAGCAACATTGCACATGCCGAGGCGTCCATCAGGATAGCCTGTGGCAACTCCCACAAAAGCGTTTCGAACTATATCAGCCCAGAACCGTTCGCGCTGAAGGCTCTCGGTCAGCCCCTCCTCCGCTTTCTTGCGTTTCGTAATATTCATAACAAGACTGATAATAATCAACA
>Ga0255429_1015_pt1 | contig 36397 bp, 37 predicted proteins | sample ANMaggSeSYBR02H9_FD_182636 | JGI IMG/M metagenome (GOLD analysis project Ga0255429, IMG submission 182636) | Sediment cell enrichment communities from methane seep in Santa Monica Basin, California, United Staets - ANME aggregate JGI... | ecosystem: Environmental > Aquatic > Marine > Cold seeps >... | reverse complement strand
ATTGGCTTTTGGCGCAGGTGACTCGCACGTTCGCCAAGCGTGACTCGACTCGGTGGTCAATTGAGGCGCTCAGTGAGCCTAACTCCAAATTATTATGGCTGACATTGGAAGGTACATATGGCTGAGATTTTGTCTTCTCCTTGGGTGTCTTTTTTACAAGCCGTCCTCGGAATTACAGGCACATGGCTTCTGGCATTTGGCCTGAAATCAGTAAGGGAAGCCGGAGGATTTAACACAAGCAATCCCCAGCCACTATCGATCCGGTTTTGGGTGGGGTTGATTTTGCTGACCTTGTCTCTGGTTCCGCCTTTGTTATCGCCATTTATGTCACACCCTGACCAAAAACAGTCAAAGTTGATTGATACTGAAACCATTATTGTAGAGCAAAAACTTGATACCGCGCTGAAAAGAGTGAATCAAAAATGACATCGACGAATCGGGTAAGGGGAAGTTTTTCTCTCCCCCTCCCCACACCACATAGCAAGCGGGTCCGCACTATGCGGTTCCCCGAGAGTTTTAAAATACCGCCCAACTTCTGACTGTATTCCAAGGCTGGCTACGGCTAACACGCCGAATATTATTGGCTCCCTCTGTTGAGTTCATCGCCTTTTCGAGTATGACCGGCTCCTCCCTGCTCTCAAAGATTCAGCCCCTCACCCTGTCCTGTCTATTAAAACAGGCGTTTGGTTACTATGGCCTCTGCTGACTTCTGCCCGGTCGCCTTACGAGTTACCCCATAAAGTGCTGCCTTATAATGCCTCATACTTACCAATCCTGAATAGCTCCTCTTTGTTTTGTTTCTCGATATCAGGCGGGATGCTCTCCCGATATCGCCGGGACTTGCTAAACCGGTTGCCCCTGCCGGTAATTTCACCGAATGGTAAAATGAAACATCAAAAGCCGCATGCCTGACAGGTCTCCCCGGATAAGAGCATGAACTTTCGCTACACAACCGCAGCATTTACCATATCTCCTGAACCACTGGGCTTTGTTATGTTGTGCTAACTCACCCGGAAACTTGGCCTTGTATGCTGTTTCTGTTAGTCGGCTCATAGCTTTGCACTCCGGCTTCCTTCAGACCCTTCCTCACGGAAACGCCCTTGCCTTTGGCTAATACTTTTGCTAATATATTAAATTTTAACAGGGTTCTCGTATAGGGGACTTCTCGCCCGAAGCGGACGGGTCACCCCATAAGTTCACGCCCATGCCGGGCGTACACCAACGGGCTGCACTGGACCGGTGGGGCACAGCGGCTTTTCATTTTACAACTTTTTAGGGGTATCAACTTTCAGCGCAGTTGCCAAAGTTTTTATCGCCCCACCGGTAAGTGAGCCAGGACGTTGGGGCTAAAGGGAATGATCAGTAGTGGTAGCGCAACTGGGCGATATGAATTGCATTTTCAGATACTTTATAAACGAACCTTTGTTCATCAGTGATTCGTCGGGACCAGTAGCCGGAAAGAGCATGTTTAAGAGGTTCGGGTTTTCCAATACCCTCAAATGGATTTCGTTTCGTTTCTTTGATGAGGGTATTGATACGACGAAGAACCTTTTTATCGGTTTTCTGCCAAAAGAGATAATCATCCCAGGCGTGATCAGAAAAGATGAGCTTCACTCTAAAAGTTCCTTTTCGGTCCCTTTGTCGTTTTCAAGTTGGGCGATAGATTCAATCAGACGTCTGGTGTTCTTTGGTGACCGTAAGAGATAAGCCGTTTCTTCAAGGGCCTCATAGTCCTCAAGTGACATAATGACCACAGAGTTAGAGGTTTTACGTGTTACGATCACCGGCGCGCGGTCTTTACATACTTTTTCCATTGTTTTTGCAAGGTTTTGCCTGGCGGCTGTATAGGTTATAGCTTCCATAAAGCACCTCCTGTACAGGTTATTGTACATATAAAAATGCTGTTGTCAAGTGCATATTGGGAGCCCCACTTTTAAGAACATGTGCCGTGCCCGGCACACAACCAGCTTGACATTGTTGATATTTGGCGATATATTTTAGACAAATGTCAACAATGAGGTGTAATTATGCAATTAGCACAAGTCTGTAAAATTTTAGGTGGTGAGAAAATTATAGGCAAAAAGCTCGAAAGCAAAATGGATTTAGTCGAGCTTGGCAGTATTGGAATCACCAAAAATGCTGTATCACATTTGGCAAATTATCTTTCCTTGTCATGGAAGCAGGTAGCTGCTTTATTGCCAGTAACAGCGAGAACCCTCCAAAGGTATACATCGCACCAGCATTTTAACCCGACAGTCTCCGAGCAAGTTCTTCATATCGCAGAAGTTTTAGCCAAGGGCACTGAAGTTTTTCAAGAAAAAAGAAAATTATTATTGTGGTTAAACACTCCACATAAAGTCTTCTCTGGTAACACGCCTTTTACCATGCTGGGTTCACGTTTTGGTACAGAGTTAGTATTAGAAGAATTAGGTCGTATAGAATTTGGAGTTTATTCGTGATACAACTCTTTCGAATAAGCACATCCGAACATATCAACGACATAACTGGTACAGGAGCCAGAATTTATGGTGGGCGCTGGAACCATACCGGCTATCCAGTAGTTTACACTTCAGGCAGCAGGTCTCTTGCTGCATCAAGATTTTAACACATTTCTTCGCAAAAAATCGCTCAACTTATAGCGTGTCCCGTATATCTTGATGCGGGTTTATATTTTTAACTTCTTTAATTACAATATGTTATCAATAATTTTTAGAATCATCATATACGGTACGTGCTATAGTTAAAACAAGAAAGTCCCGGGTGGCATTGAAATGAAAAAGTATCATTTTTTTCAAGCCTTCTGCTGGCTTTCTTATCAAGAGCATCTATATCTAAATTTTTCATAACTCTTTGATAAATTTGCTCTTCACTGTTTATTCACAAAATCAGAAATTTACAAACTTATAAAGCAACTTGTCAGCAACCTGAGGTGGTAGGCACTTAAATTTAAAACGGCTGACTGTTTGAGTGTATTAGATATCGTTAAGAAAGAATCTGGATAGATCTTGTCATTGTTTATTAAGAGCTTAGTAAGTGTCACTGTTGTCTTACATTCATGGCAAGTTCTTTCTTTACGATATCTTGTACGCGAGTTTCAGACGTTCTTAAATTTAATTGCCTGCTACCTCAGGTTAATTTTACCCTAATTGAGCGTAAACAATGGGTTTCAAGAAATCAACATCTGTGCCACGGTCATTTTAAACTTCTGCGCAAAACCGACCGCTTCTCTTAACTGGCTTTCAAGTTTAGCCATTTCAAGATAAAAAGGTGTTCTGTCAAATTTAATATATTCTTTCTCTTCACACTGTTTTGTGAAGGATTCACACCCAGGGCTATACACTATCCCTTGACCTGGCCTTTGAAGCTGATGGGAAATACCATGCAGCCTGCATATCATAGGACGGTATTCATATAATATGCACAAACCGTCATAATTCAGCGGGCACAACAATCGCACGGTTTTTCCTGTTTTGTCATACTCTACGGTTTTAGCACATACTTCCAGGGCCCTTTCTGCCACCTGATTCTGTATTTCATGATCAAGAGCGCTGTATCCTTTCATAATAAAAAGATATTCCAAAAGTGTATGATGATAAAAACGGGTATAACAACAATTATCCTCACATCCATTACAGAAAAAACCATAATAATCAGCGGCTTCCTGATATTTTTTCCCCATATCCGCCCATATTGTTCCCAGCCTTTTTAAAAAAGGCGAATACTTAGGGCTCGCTAAAAAATAACTTGGCATTTTTGCATCCCAACTTCACCATATCTTTAATCGATTTTCATTCGCAAAAGTCCTCGAAATAGCTCGCTATTCCTGCGGTTTTGCTCAATCAGATCAATTAAATCTACGGCAAATTTGAGCGCAAATTCTACCAAGTTATTTTTTAGCGAGCCCTTATTGTAACTACTCAGGTTCATGGTTCACGGTTCACGGTTCACGGTTTAAACAAGTGGAGAAGGGAAAAAGATTTTCTCATAAAGATCAAGAGCATATCTGTCTGTTATACTGGCAATTAAATCACAAACAACCCTTTCTCTGGATTGGCTGTTATTCATGCAATCTGCCATTTCCATATTTTCGAGTTCTCTTTGAAGGTCATCTTCATTATTTAAAAAAAAGGAATATAGATCGGAAAGAATTTTCTTTGCCTTGACAAACTCTTTGTGCACCTGAGGCGAACGATATACATTTTCATAAAGAAACTCTCTTAAAGTCTTCATCGCGGAATATACTTTATCGCTAATGCGCAAGCATAATTCATCATCTATAACTTCACTGGACGAAAGAACATCTTCAATCATTGTCCTGGCTCGCTCCGAATGCGAACGCCCAATTATCTTCAGGCAGGATTCAGGCACCTGGTCGGAACTTATTACACCACTCCTGATCGCATCATCAAGATCGTGGTTCAGGTATGCAATTATATCGGAAACACGCAGTATTCTGCCCTCAATGGTATATGCCTGTTCTGATGGATCGCTCGGCATAATGTTCCCATATCCTTTTGAATGTTTCAAAATTCCATCACGCACTTCGTAAGTAAGATTAAGTCCCTTCCCCTTATTGCTTAAAATATCCACAACACGCAGGCTCTGCTCATTATGCGAAAAGCTCTCCGAATATATTTCTTTGAGAGCTGTTTCTCCGCCATGACCAAATGGTGTATGTCCAAGATCATGGCCGAGAGCAATGGCTTCAACCAAATCTTCGTTTAAACGCATTGCCCTGGCGACTGTTCTTGCTATTTCCGACACTTCAAGAGTATGGGTCAGTCGTGTTCGATAATGATCGCCCAGGGGAGATAAAAAAACCTGGGTTTTGTGCTTTAGACGCCTGAAGGCATTGGAGTAAACGATTCTATCTCTGTCTCTCTGAAAAGCGGTGCGGATGGGGCAAAGCGCTTCCTCTCTCACTCGGCCCTTTGATTCCGAACTAAGACAGCCGAATGAAGAAATAAATGTCCTTTCACGATTTTCAAAATCTTCTCGTATTGACATAGCCTTTTAGTATTACCTAAGTTGAGCGATTTTTTCGCAAAAAATCGCTCAACTTAGGTATAATCCTCTACCTTTTATTGTTGAGTTAATTATAAAAATAGCGTAACTACTCAAATTGGTTAGGCTGAAGTTTTTCATTAAACAAACTGAAGTGTAAAAATAATTTTTAATATCAATTATTCACAGGCATAATTAATTGTAAAGCAATAATTCACGTAACTACTCAGGTGAATAGGCCTGCTCTTTACCCATAAGTTATCTCTCCATTAGCAATTAACAGTTATCAATTGATTATTAACTATTATTATTGGCTTTTGGGGCATAAATATAAAAACATAAAACAAATAATCAATTGTTAATTAAGGATAAAAATATGTCTCAACACTTATGGGTAAAGGCCAGGGATAGGCTGAAGACTGTTAGGAAAAAGCGCATTTTGAAGCTATGTTTGGTGCAAGAATCAGATGCTTCCGCTAAAGTACGGCAATAGTGCTCTTCTGACTCCTTCAGCCTGACTACGTGAGTAGTCACTAATTCACTATTATTTGATGCTTTAATATGGATAATCACCATCTAATACTTGGCGAACTTGTCGATTTTATAACTGGTGAAACCATAACAGATACCCATGACGAGCGGTATAGACAAAAATTAGCTAAAATACTGGTAACTGATAAAGGGTACCATAAAAATGAAATTAAACCACGTTGTGATCTTAATATAAAGGCTTCTAATAAAAGTGCTATTATTAAAGTTGATTTCAAGCTTACCTTATCCGGAAAAGTATGTATGATAATCAAATATGCCCCGGGTTCTTTGGTAACCAGGCACCGCTCTGCATTGGCTGCCTCCAGGCTTATAGCATCATATCAGGTACCTGTTGTTGTTGTAACAAATGGCGAAGAAACGAATATTCTGGACGGTTCAACAGGAAAAGTAATGGGCGATGGCTTTGAATCTATCCCCTCAAGATCCGAACTAAGGAATATAACGGCTGACAAGCATTTTGATCCGGTTTCGATAAAAAGGTCGGAAATTGAATCAAGAATTATGTATGTCTATGAAGTTGACGGGAGCTGTGCTTGTGATAACACCATATGCAAAATTAAAAGCTGAACCGTAGTAACTTCTCAATAAGTTCTGACACCAAACGTCATTCCCGTGAAAACGGGAATCCAGAAAATCCGAAAAAGCTCTGGATTCCCCCCTTCGCGAGAATGACGATAAAAATTTTTAAAAAGTTACCCGAACTTATTGAGAAGTTACGAACCGTGAACCTAACAACCTGAGTAGTTACGATTTATGGATTATAACCACTTTATGGAAAAGGCGATTGAGGAAGCAAGAAAAGCGTTAGAATCAGGCGAGTTCCCGGTTGGCTGCGTAGTCGCATATAAAAACAACATTATAGTTACCAGCACCCGAACCGGCACCTCCGGAAACTACACAAATGAAATTGACCATGCGGAAATGGCTGCATTAAGACGTCTTTCCGAACTAAAGGAAAATGTGGATAAAAGTAAAATAAAACTCTTTTGCACTTTAGAACCATGCCTTATGTGTTATAGCGCCATTGTTCTAAGTGGCATCGGAAAAATTGTTTATGCTTACGAAGATGTAATGGGAGGTTGTACAAGGTGTGATTTGACGAAGCTATCGCCTTTTTACAAAGAGCGGAAAATTAAAATTATACCTGATATTTTGCGAGATAAAAGCATGAAACTTTTTAAGATCTATTTTGAAAATCAAAAAAACACTTACTGGAAAGACAGCCTTTTAGCCGGATATACGCTCAGGCAGTAATTTTTGTTACATTTTTTTGTTGCATTTCGTTATGTTGTTATATATTTATTAAATTTATATTAACGGGTTAATAAGATGGTCTCGTAAAAAGTTCCAACATTTTATTTTGACCGCAATATATAGTATCATCGTCTTGCATTATGCCTATATGTTGTGGTAAGAAATCGGTTTTCCGACTTTTTACGAGACCATCAATAAGGAACGGGGACGAAATAACTTATCTAAGTAGGCGCATAGATTTGGGTCAAATTTGTTCGATCTCAAATCACAAAAGTTGATGGAATGGCAGGCTATTTTGATATTTTTGTGATTTGAGATCGGGCAAAGGTGGCCTGAAGCTGTGATGCATAGTTGGATAAGTTATTTCGTCCCCGTTCCTAAGTAAGCTATAACAAAATCAGCGTGTTATAAATATAAACTTGATATTAACCTCAAATAACAAATAAATTAATAAATATCGCTGCTGTAGGAGGTAAAAAGCATAGCTATATCGAAGAGGACAAACAGGCCAAACAAGTTTGACAAAACAAATATTAATACCAATATAAGAGCGAGAGAGGTAAGAGTTATTGATCCTGACGGCAATCAGGTGGGTATTATACCAACCTATAAAGCTCTTGCGACAGCCGGTGATTTCGGTCTTGATCTTGTGGAAATTTCTCCCAATGCCAATCCGCCTGTATGCAAAATAATGGATTACGGCCGCTATAAATATGAGCAGACCAAAAAGAAACAGGAAGCAAAAAAGAAACAAAGCACATTCCAGGTTAAAGAGATAAAAATACGTCCCAAGACCGGAGAACATGACCTGAAAATCAAGATCGGCCATATTAAAAAGTTTATAGGGAAAAAGGATAAAGTTAAAGTTACGGTTATATTCAGGGGACGAGAAATATCGCTTTCAGAGCTTGGCAGAAATTTGCTCGAAAAAATTGCTGAAGAAACTGGTGATATTGCGGTAGTAGAGCAATATCCTAAATTTGAGGGCCGTACCATGATGATGATTCTATCACCAAAGTAATTGCGGTAATAAATTTCGATATATTACTCTCCTGCGAACGATATAAGTAGTGCCTGAACGAAAACTGCTAATTTTCCCAATTTCTGCGTCAGGCTTAAATTTTAATCCTCAAAATACTCAATGTATTCCTGTGGTTAAAATTTGCGCCTTCCTTGAACTTGAAAAAATTTTCTAGTTTTCGTTCGAACACTAAGTAACTATTCAGGTGTTTAGAATGAAGGCTATAGGCTGAAGGAAACAAAAGTCTTCAGTCTAACCAGCCTGAGTAGTTACGGATATAACATTTATTTTATGGAATTTTCAAAAGCTGGCGTGAGCCGCTATCTGTGGTCGCTCACGCCATCTATGTTTTAAATATAGACTTTCAGATAAATAATTTCACTGAGTAATCAGTCGTCGACGTATAACTAATACGCCTTCCTCCTTCTGGTCTTGTGAAATTATTTATCTGAAAGTCTATAGTGCCTGAACGAAAACTAAATAGGGAGAAGAAAAACAATGCCAAAAATTAAGACAAATAGAGCTGCGGCAAAGCGTTTCAAAAAAACAGGTACAGGCAAATTCGTATTTTCGAAATCAAACGCAAGTCACATTTTAACCAAAAAAACAACCAAGCGTAAAAGGGGTTTAAGGAAGAGCCAGATTATTAGCAAACCAGATAGAAAAGAGATAAAACTGCTTTTGCCCAATGGTTAATTAGTGATTCTATTATAAGGAGTAACACTATGCGAGTAAAAAGAGGTTTTAAAGCAAATAGACGTAGAAAGAAAATTTTAAAGTTAGCCAAGGGATACCGTGGAGGCCGCAGTAAACTTTTCCGTACAGCTATAAATGCTGTTGATAAGGCACTAATGTATGCTTATCGTGATCGAAAAGCGCGAAAACGTGATTTTAGAAGGCTCTGGATCGCAAGGATAAATGCAGCAGCTCGCATGAACAACTTATCATACAGTAAATTTATTCACGGATTAAAACTTGCCAATATCGAGATTGACCGAAAAGTCCTCGCAGAATTAGCTGTGTCTGATCCCTCTGGATTTACCAGGATAACCGAACTTGCCTCACAACAAATATAGCGAAAGCCGATGATACCCCATCTCCTGCGTTGGCAAGGGTTCGCAGTAACCTTACTACGGCTTCACCCTTGACGCCTTGGATCTGGGGCATCATCGGCTTTCGCTTAATTAGGATAATACTTAATCTTTCGATACCTTTACGAAATAATAGGTTAAGATTAGAGCAAAAAAAGTGACAAAAACTATAGAACAAATTCATGAAGAAGCCTTTAAGGAAATAAAATCCGCTACAGATAGTGAAAGTATCAAAGCTCTTTCAACCCGGTATCTTGGCCGAAAGGGTATAATAACTCATTTTTTAAGAAACATTTCAAACCTTCCTCTGGAAAAAAGACCGGAGGTGGGGAAAAGGGCTAATGAGGTAAAAAAGAGCTTAGATAAGGCTTTCAAACACGCGTTAAAACATCTTGAAACAAAATCTCTGCAAAAAGATTATAGAATTGATGTTTCCTTGCCGGGAAGGACAATCCAGCAGGGTTCTTTGCATCCAATAACGCAAATTACATGGCAGATATGTGAAATTTTAGAAAAAATCGGGTTTGATATAGCTGAAGGGCCTGAGGTCGAAACAGATCACTACAATTTTGAAGCTCTAAATATCCCCAAGAATCATCCTGCAAGGGACATGCAGGATACTTTCTATGTTTCAGATAATATAGTTCTTAGAACTCATACATCATCCATACAGGTCAGGATAATGGAAAAACTTACTCCGCCTGTAAGGATTATTGCACCCGGCAAGGTTTACCGCTGTGATTCCGACCTGACTCACACACCCATGTTCCATCAGGTAGAGGGTTTAATGGTTGATGAAGGCCTTTCTTTCGGTGATCTAAAAGGAATACTTACAACTTTTATCCACCACATTTTTGATAAAAAGACAACCCTCAGATTCCGCCCAAGTTTCTTTCCTTTTACCGAACCAAGCGCCGAGATAGATATCCTTTGTGTCATGTGCAGGGGCAAGGGGTGCAGGGTATGTTCACACACAGGATGGCTTGAAATTATAGGCGCAGGCATGGTCCATCCGGCTGTTTTTGAAAATGTTGGATATGATACAACACGTTATACAGGACTTGCCTTTGGCATGGGAGTAGAACGTATTGCCATGTTGAAATATGGAATTGACGACATTCGAAAATTCTTTGAAAATGACTTGAGATTTTTAAGGCAGTTTTAATATGAAAGTTAGTTTAAGCTGGTTAGAGGATTATATACCAATAGATAAGGAATCATATAGTAGTGTTGCCGATTCACTCACCATGGTGGGGCTTGAGGTTGATTCGGTTACAGACAGGTATGATTACTTGGACAGCGTTGTTGTAGGACGCATTGTTAATATCAAAGCCCACCCAAATGCTGAAAAACTCAAGATATGTGATGTTGATATTGGAAGCCGTGTCATCCGGATTGTATGCGGAGCACCGAACATACATGAAGATATGGTCGCGCCGGTAGCTTTGCCGGGCACCCGCTTCCCTGAAGGTTCTGTACTTGAAAAAGGAAAAATCCGAAACGAGCTGTCGGAAGGAATGCTTTGCAGCGAAGCGGAACTTGGTCTTGGCTCAGACCGCAGTGGCGTCATGATTCTTGATCAAAAACAATTGACAGGGGATAAGTTAGCAAAAGCTCTTGAACTTTCAGACATGGTCTTTGAAATCGACCTTACCCCTAACAGGCCGGATTGTCTAAGCATAATCGGAATAGCCCGTGAAATAGCCGCCCTTCGGCAAACCACAATAAAATATCCCGAAACATCACTTTCAGATGCCGGCGATAAAATTTCCGACCTTACATCTATTACAATTAAGGCACCGGATCTTTGCCCAAGATATTCGGCAAGGCTTGTTTTTGATATTAACATTGCTCCTTCTCCTTTTTGGCTGCAAGATCGTCTAATGTCAGTCGGTTTAAGGCCTATAAACAATATAGTCGATATCACCAATTTTGTATTGATGGAAACAGGACAGCCTCTTCATGCATTTGATTTTGACCGGCTGTCAGATCACAGAATAGTTGTCCGCCAGGCAAAAAAAGGTGAAACCTTTATCACTCTGGACAAAAAAAAACATTTGCTTACCCCTGATATGCTTATGATCTGCGATGGTGAAAAACCTGTTGCGCTGGCGGGTATCATGGGTGGGCATAATTCCGAGGTAACGGAATCAACTACCGGAGTTCTTATCGAAAGCGCTTATTTTACACCTGTGGGAATTCGCAAGACTTCAAAAAAACTTGGCATAAGCTCGGAATCCTCGCACCGTTTTGAACGTGGTGTTGACCCTGGAGGTATTATTACGGCTTTGAATAGAGCTGCTCAGCTTATGTCGGAACTCGACGGGAGCAATTTAATTAAAGGAATTATAGATAATTATTCTAAAATTAATAATGCCGGGCCCATAACTCTGAACGTCGGACACGCTAATCGTCTTCTTGGGACCAGTTTTGATCAGGACGAAATCAAAAATTTACTGAAATCAATTGAATTCAATGTTGAAAAAACAGGCAACGACGAGCTTGCAGTTGTCCCACCCTCCTTCAGAGTTGACATAGCAAGGCCGGTTGATCTTATGGAAGAAATTGCCCGCCTGTCCGGGTATAATAATATACCCACTACCTATCCCCTGATACCAGCAGAAGCCAGACACCCTGAAAAACAGTTCAGATTAAGAAACAGGCTGAAAAAAATTATGACCGGCTTTGGATTTACTGAAACAATTAATTACAGCTTTATAAATAGATTATATTGCGATAGCCTCAGACTTGAATCTGCCGACCAAAAAAGAAATATGGTAAACATATTGAACCCTCTGACCGAGGAGCAGGCGGTTATGAGGACATCATTGATACCCGGCCTTCTCGAAACAATTCATCGCAACATAGCACAACAAACTAAGAGCCTGAGACTATTTGAAGTTGGTAAAATTTATATCAGCAGGGAAAAAGACAATCTGCCGGAAGAGATAGAGATGTTATCCGGCATCTGGACTGGATCTCGTACAAATGCCTCATGGTACTCAAAAGAAAGCGGTTGTGATTTTTTTGACATAAAGGGAGTGGTTGAAGGACTGCTGAACAGAGTAAAAATTGATCGTATAAAATTTACCTGCATGCCTGATAATTCATGTACTTATACCAGACCCGGACATACAGCTCAAATTTTGCAAGAAAAAAAGCTTATAGGTCTGGCAGGAGAAATACATCCTCAAGTGTTACGTAATTTTGATCTAAAACAGGCTGCCTTCATTTTTGAACTTGACTTGAAGGCCATTTCCGACTTGATACCCGAAACTATTCGTTCAAAACCAATTCCAAAATTTCCATCTATTTCAAGAGATATTACCATTATAATCGATAAAGATTTGGAATCCTCCAAACCGCTTGAAACCATTAGAAAATCCGGCGACGAGCTAATTGAAAATTTATATTTGTTTGATGTATTCGAAGGTGATACTATTCCTCAAAATAAAAAAAGCATATCCCTGAGAATAACTTACAGATCAAAACATAAAACCTTAGAAGATGACGAAGTAAATTATACTCATAAAAATATTACAGACAGGCTTCTCAAAGAATTTGACGCTTTGCTTCCAACATAGAAGATGCAAAACAATAAAGCCCATATAAAAGAACTGCCTGACAAACTATATTTCAAAATAGGAGAAGTCAGTGAAATCGCTGAACTTCCATCCTATGTTCTAAGATTCTGGGAAAACGAATTCTCTAAAATAAATCCCAAAAGAACTCCCTCAGGCCAGAGGCTTTACAGAAAGAGCGATATAGAGTTCGTTCTAAAAATTAAACATCTTCTTTATGAAAAAAAATTTACTATTAAGGGCGCCAAGAAATACTTAAACTCTGAATATAGAGAAAAAAAAGGAAAACTATCAACCGATGTTGTTGATAAAATCCGATCAGAACTAAAACAAATTCGGGGCTTGCTTGACTAAAATGTTGACAATATAAAATTATTGTCGTATTTTTTATATCTTAGGATGCGGGCATAGCTCAGCTGGTAGAGTACAAGCTTCCCAAGCTTGGTGTCGCGAGTTCAAATCTCGTTGCCCGCTCCAGCTTAGAAAGGCCGCTTTTGCCATTTTTATGATGATTTAGGGGCAAAGCTTTATCTAATTATGTGTGGTTTGGATTTAATTTATTTCTTATGATGATTTACATGAACAGATAAAGTTTTTCGATCCATAACGTAAGGATCTATAGACTTTCAGATAATTCATTTCACAAGGATAGAAGGAAAAATCTGAGTAAGTCGTGCTGATGTGTACGTCGTCGAAGATTTTGACTGATAACGCAGTGAAATTATTTATCTGAAAGTCTATATAAAGGTTTAATTGAATGATAAGAGACGGGCGGTAGCCCGTTTTTGTTTTTTGTATGAGTCATATTTCATGATAAAATTACAAAGAAAAAAAAGAAACAAGCTAATAAAAAGCCGGGAGCCGGAATTCGCCGCAAAAAAATTTTCTCCTAAAAATAAAGAGGAATTTATTGCTGAAGTTAAGAACTTAACTGAACCTTTGAGCGAAGCTGTGGGCATGGAACTGGTACATGTTGAATACCAACGGGAAAGCAGGGGCATTACACTCCGTATCTATATAGACAAACCAGGAGGAATTACAGTAGATGATTGTGTGTTTATCAACCGCCAGTTGAGAGATATCCTGGATTTACATTTTGATAGCAGCGGTTCATACAGTCTTGAGGTGTCATCTCCAGGTTCTGATCGCCCTTTAAGCAAAAAACTCGACTTCGAAAAATTTAGAGGAAGGGTTGCAAGAATCAAAACAATAGCTCCTATTAATGGACAAAAAAATTTTAAAGGCGTTTTGTTGAACATATCAGAAGAAAGTATAAACATATCATTAGATGATAAAACAGTCGCTATTCCTTTTAAGGAAGTTAAAAGTGCGCGGCTTGTCAATAATCTATAAAATATTTGGCATCCTTCATTCACCAGTTTACACTTTTTTCGAAAAAGCCTGTATTATCGAATTGAATGCCGATGTCGAAACTGGAAATTTGAAATTTGAAATTTGAAATTAGGTAACGCATCTACATCTTAGTATTTTTTCCAATTTCTAATTTCACTGCCGAAATACAAGATCAACAAAGTGTAAACTACTTTTGACTTGTCGTGAAGGATGCCAAATATTTGAAGCAGCTTCTAAGTTTAACGGAGAAAACGAATGTTTATATCAGATATAAAGCGTGTCGTTGAGCAGGTCAGCAAAGACAAGGGCATTAATCGTGAAGTCCTTATTAAGGCACTTGAAGATGCTATGAAATCTGCTGCCAGGAAAAAATTCGGAAGCAACATAGATATTGAAGTTAAATATAATGAAGAATCTGGTGAAATAGAAGTATTCCAGTTTAAGGAGGTGGTAGAAAATATTACCGAACCTGACCTTCAAATCAGCCTTGAAGAAGCATATAAACTGGATCCGGAAAGCACGATTGGTGACAGCCTCGGTACAAAAATGGATGCCTCAACCTTTGGTAGAATAGCCGCACAGTCAGCCAAGCAGGTTATCATTCAAAAAATGAAAGATGCGGAAAAAGATGCGGTTTATTCCGGCTTTATTGATAGAAAAGGCGAAATAATTAATGGAATTGTTCAGCGCGTTGATCGCGGTGATATTATAGTCAATTTGGGCCATACTGAAGGTATTCTTCCTGAGCGAGAGCAGGTTCCAAGAGAAGTATATCGGAGAGGTGATCGCGTCAGGGCTCAAATATTAGATGTGCTTCATGACTCTCGAGGGCCTCAAATTATACTTTCGAGAACACACCCAAATTTTCTTGTCAGTCTTTTCAAAACAGAAGTGCCGGAAATCAGCGAGGGTATAGTTACTATAATGGGCGCGGCCCGCGAACCTGGTGTAAGGGCAAAAATCGCTGTTGCTTCAAATGATTCAGATATTGATCCTGTCGGCGCATGTGTTGGCATGAAAGGCAGTCGTGTACAAAATGTTGTTCAGGAACTCAAGGGCGAAAAAATCGATATTGTATCCTGGCATCTTGATCCTGCAAAATTTGTTTGCAATGCTCTGGCGCCTGCCGAAATATCCAGAGTTATTATTGATGAAGAGAACCGTTTGATTGAAGTAATTGTTCCGGATGAATTTCTTTCAATAGCTATCGGGAAAAAAGGTCAAAACGTACGGCTTGCTTCAAAACTCACCAAATGGCATCTTGATGTAATTAATGAAACAAAATACAGCCTGGCCATGCAGGATGGCTACGACTCTCTTGTAGCCTTGCCGGGAGTTAGCATCAGCCTGGCAGACGCATTATATGAAAAGGGTTTTTTTTCCGCTGAGGAAATAAGTAACTCTTCATTAGAAGATTTGATGCAAATCAGAGGTATTGCCGAAGAAAAGGCCACAAAGCTTCTTAAAGCCGCAAAAGAGTATGTTGCGAATCCTGATAGTTCTGATGAAGTATCTAACGAAATTTTATCAGATAATACGTTAAGTGACGATGACACATCTGAATCAAAAGAATCATCTGTTTCAGATAACCAGGAAAATCTTGATGTAGATAAAAGCGATGATGATCCATTAACAGGCTTAGAGGAAAACAATAGCAAATAGCTTTTTGAAAATATATCCGCCTCAGGTATAATACATTCAAACCATGAAAAACTCACGCACACACCTGAAGCTCATACGTAATCGGCTTGTTTCAAAAAGCCAGACTATTACAAATAATCGATTTAAGGGGGATGGATGGGGAAGATCAGAGTATATGAGCTTGCCAGAGAACTTAACATAAAGAACAAGGAATTACTTGAAAAGTTAAGTAAGATGGCTATTAAGGTAGGCAGCCATATGAGTTCTCTGGACGATGAAGCAGTAGCCAGAGTCAAAGCAAATCTTCTTGGCAATAAAACCGATGTTGTCGAAGTGACACGAATAAAACCGACTGTTATCAGAAGACGTAAAAAAATTGTGCCGGTTGAAACAGCTCCTGAAAAAAAAGAGGTACCTCTGCCCCACCCCCCCATTGCAGAGACCGAACTTAAAAAAGCCGAAAAGCCTGAAAAAGTAAAAAAGCCTGAAAAAGTAAAAAAGAAAGATGCGAAAAAAGTAATGGCTGAAGAAAAGGCAGCACTTGCAAAAGATGAAAAAGCCGACGAGGCTGTTCAGAAAACAGTCTCCGTGGAAGAGGAGAAAAAGCCCAAACAGCCACCTGTAGCAAAAAAGGCTGAAACAGTAACTTTTCCTAAGGGGAAAAAGCCTAAAAAAGTAAAAAAGAAACTCAAAAAAGAGACGCCGGCAAAGATCATAAAAATAGCGGCACCCCATGAAGAAAAGCTACCTGAGACTGAACAACCCCAAGTAGAAAAACTTAAAACAAAAGTTAAAAAACCACCCAAAATAGAAAAAAAGGGGCCGGTTAGCGAAAAGGTTCAAATAGATTTACCCACAAAAGAAAAAAAGGCAACGAAAAAAGACAAAAAACAGGAAGAACCCGTCAAGGATAAAAAGTTCTTCAAAAAGAAAATTTCTTTTAGAAGAAAAGAGGTCGTTGAAGGGGCAGACCTTTATCCGAAACAACATCGGGGCCGAAAAATACGTAAAGCCGCCGCTAAAAGCAAAGCCGCCGTACAAGGACAAAAACCTCAGATTACAACACCGAAAGCCATTAAACGCAGGATCAAAATTGACGACGCCATTGTTCTGGCTGATCTGGCAAAGCGCATGGGAATAAAGGCCAATGAACTAATTAAGGGCCTTATGGATATGGGTGTTATGGCTACCGTAAATCAGACAATTGACTTTGATACAGCTTCTCTTATTGCCACAGAATTTAATTACGAAGTAGAAAGAGCCTCTTTTGAGGAAGAAGTTATATTAAAAGTTGAAAAAGACGATCCGGACAAACTAACCGAAAGACCTCCTGTTGTTACCATTATGGGGCATGTAGACCATGGAAAGACATCTCTTCTCGATGTAATTCGCAAAACCAGAGTAACAGAAATCGAGGCAGGAGGAATCACACAACATATAGGTGCATACTACGTATCTACAGATAAGGGACAAATCGTCTTTCTGGATACACCGGGCCATGAAGCTTTTACTGCAATGCGTGCTCGAGGTGCCAAGGTTACAGATATAGTGGTACTGGTTGTTGCCGCTGACGACGGTGTAATGCCTCAGACCCTTGAGGCAATCAACCATTCAAAAGTTGCGGGAGTCCCTATTATTGTTGCCATTAACAAGATAGATAAAGCAAATGCAGACCCTGAACGCGTTAAGCGTGAAATCGCTGAATTAGGACTCGCCCCTGAAGAGTGGGGCGGAGATACTATATTCGTCAATGTTTCTGCGAAAATAAATCAAGGGATAGAGGAACTGCTTGAAATGATACTTCTTCAGGCTGAATTGATGGAATTAAAGGCTAATCCGGATAAGTTTGCTCAAGGCAATGTTGTTGAAGCAAAAATAGACTCGGGGAGAGGTGCTGTTGCCACACTTCTTGTACGGGAAGGCACTCTCCACACAGGCGATGCAATAGTATGTGGAATACACCACGGCAAAGTCCGTGCCCTGTTGAATGACAGGGGAAAGCATGTTGAAGCCGCCGGGCCTTCAATTCCGGTTGAAGTTTTAGGGCTCACGGGTGTTCCTAATGCCGGAGATGAATTCATAGCTCTTGCCGATGATAAAAGCGCTAAACAGGTCAGCCTTCACAGAATCCAGAAACAACGGGCTAAAGATCTATCTAAAACCAGCAGATTAAGTCTTGAAAAACTTTTTGAACAAATGGAGGAAGGCGAGACTAAAAAGCTGAATCTTATCATTAAAGCGGATGTGCATGGCTCTATAGAAGCCCTTAGCGATTCCCTGGCAAAGCTTTCCAATAATGAGGTTAAAATTAATGTTATTCATGCAGCTACCGGAACAATTATCGAATCAGATGTTTCCCTGGCCGCAGTATCCGACGCCATAATTATAGGTTTTAACGTCCGACCCAGCACAAAAGTACAGGCACTTGCTAATGAAGAAAACGTTGATATGCGTTTTTATAATATCATATACAATGTAATCAAAGACATCAAGAATGCTATACTTGGCTTGATGGAGTCAACCTATGACGAGCGAATACTTGGGAGAGCAGAGGTCAGAGAAGTATTTCATGTTCCTAAAATCGGGACAATTGCGGGTTGCTATGTAACGGATGGAAAAATTGAACGCGATCAGCTTGTCCGCCTTATAAGAGATGGTATTGTTTCCTATGAAGGCAAGATTTCTTCCCTTAAACGTTTCAAAGAAGATGCCAAAGAAGTTCAAAGCGGGTATGAATGCGGAATTGGTATTGCCAATTTCAACGATATTAAGCTCGGTGATATAATTGAATGTTATTATCTTGAAGAAATCAAGCCTGAAATGGAAGAATAGAGCAGGGATCAGGGGTCGGGGATCAGGGGCCAGGGGGTAAGGGATTGGATGGTTGTCGGTATCGGAATTATCACATTCAGGCTGCATGACTGCCGCTCATTAAAAAGTAAAAGAAAGATTGTAAAGTCCATCATCGCCAGGATACGTAACAGTTTTATTGTATCGGTCGCAGAAGTGGGATCAAATGACATTCACCAAAAAACGGAAATAGGCTTTGCGATAGTGGGCAATAATCGGGCGGTAATAAATTCCAATATCGATAAAATTTTTAATCATGCCGACAGGATAGGTCTGGCTGAGATTATTGATACTGAAATGGAAATTATTAATTTATGAAATCATTTCCTCGTTCTGACAGAGTTGGCGGCCATATACAAAGAGTTCTGTCGGACTTATTGCAAAAAGACATTAAAGACCCTCGCCTTGAGATGGTTACAATTACTGATGTCAAGTTGTCGGATGATTTAAGGAAAGCCCGTATATATTTCACCACTTCTACTCCGAAAAACATTGAGAGAGCAATAGAAGGCTTTAAAAGCGCTCATGGATATGTGAAACGAGTTCTATCTCAACATCTTGGTTTGCGCTATATGCCTGATATCGAATTTTTATATGATGAATCCTTTGACTATGCTTCACGCATAGATAAATTGCTCAAAAGTACAAAAACAGATAATGAAAAAGATTATAAACCACCTGAAAAATAGCAACCATATTATAATTGCTTCTCACAAAAATCCTGACGGAGATGCCATAGGCTCGTTGATTGCTATGGGACTTGCTCTCGAAGCACTGAACAAAAATATAACTCTTTATAACGAAAGCCCTATTCCATCTGCATATTGTTTTCTACCGTCAGTTGAAAGAATTGTCCGTCAAATCAAGGAAACAAATACTTATGATACCGCCATTATTCTTGACTGCGCAGATTTCCAGCGTATTGGCAAAATTTCTTTGGTTATCAGCAAGATACCAGTAATAATAAACGTTGATCACCATATAACCAATGATAGATTCGGCAATCTTAATCTTATAGATACATCTGCATGTGCCACAACGGAGATAATATACAACCTGTTAACAGAAATGGCTCTCCCCATTAGTAACAGTGCGATTGCCACCTCAATATATACAGGTATTTTGACTGATACAGGGTCGTTCCGTTTTTCAAATACAAATAAATCTGCTTTTGCGATCTGTGAAAAAATGGTTGAAGCCGGCGTTGATACATATAATGTTGCCCAGCATGTTTATGGCAGATACTCTCTTGGGCAGATAAAGCTCCTGAATATGGCGCTTGAATCTATTGAAATTTCAGATAACGGTAAAATGTCCATGATGATATTAACAAAAAACATGTTTGATGAAACCGGAACGCGGCATGAGGACTCAAACGGTCTTATCAATTATGCAAAAAGTATAGAAAATATTAAAGTTGCCGCACTTATACATGAATTATCAAATGGAAAAGGAGTATCAAAAAAGCCTGAGGATTACCATGTCAGCCTCCGTTCTGATGGAACGGTTGATGTGGCTGTAATAGCCGGTTCGTTCGGCGGCGGCGGGCATAACAGAGCCGCGGGATTCAGTATTAAATCAACACTCTCTGATATAAAAACACAGATGTTGAACATTGCTGTTGAACTTTGATGGTGACTACTCACGTAGTCAGGCTGAAGCTGTTTAGGCTGAAGGCTGAAGGGGTCAAAAGAGCACGATTGCCGTACTTTGGCGGAAATATCTGATTCTTGCATCAAATATGGCTTCAAAATGTGCCGGATTTTCGCTTTTTCCTAACAGTCTTCAGCCTATACACCTGAGTAGTTACCTTTGATGAATAGAATTTATGGTAACCGTGAACCGTGAACCCTGAACCGTGAACCTTTTTTATATATATCTATGAACGACGATTTAAATGGAGTTATAGTTATTGACAAGCCCGCTAATATAACTTCAGCAAAAGTTGTAGCTATTGTAAAAAAACTATTCGGGGCCGGAAAAGTTGGACATGCAGGAACTCTTGATCCGGAAGCAACAGGTGTCCTGCTTTGCTGTATTAATAAAGCAACAAAGATAGCCAGGTTTTTTTTAACCGGCAGTAAAAAATATGAAGGTGTCCTGCACCTCGGAGTGGAAACAGACACTCAGGATGCCGCCGGAAAGATTATTTCTACAAGCGATGAACTGAATTTTACTGAAAAAACAATTCAAGCTGTATTTAAACAATTTGAAGGAACGATAGAACAGGTTCCACCGGCTTTTTCAGCATTAAAGCACAAGGGTGTCCCGTTATACAAACTCGCGAGAAAAGGCAAAGCTGTCATAAAACCTTCAAGACCTGTTTTTATATCGTATAACAAAATACGTAAGATAAATATGCCTTTTATAAGTTTTGAGGTGTGCTGTTCTTCAGGCACCTATATCAGGACTCTATGTTCAGATATAGGTAAGAAACTTGGCTGCGGTGGACATCTTAAAAAACTTAGAAGAATTGAAAGCAGTGGATTTACCATTAATGAAGCTGTAAACTTATCAGAACTGGAACAGCTATTTTCAACCGGAGCAATAAATGATAGAATAATATCCATGTCGGATTCCTTGCGCAATATGCCCGAATATATAGCTGATAAATTTCTGACAAAAAAAATAAAACATGGTAGTATATTAACAACAAAAGAGTTTATGCCACGAAATACAGACAATTTAAAAAATTTTATCAAAATTATTGATACAAAAAATAATCTCGTTGCAGTACTTAAATTCAAAAAAGATATTAACAGATATAATTACTGCTGTGTGTTTAATTAGGGACTTGGAAATAAATAATAGGAGGCAAAAAAGTGGTTTTAACTGTAGTAGATAAAAAGGAGCTTATTGATCAATATAAACTTCACGAAACAGATACTGGTTCACCTGAGGTTCAAATCGGGCTTCTTACACATCGTATTTCTTATCTTACCGAGCATTTTAAGGTTCATAAAAAAGATCATCACTCCCGAAGGGGTTTATTGATTTTAGTCGGCAGACGCCGCAAACTATTAAACTACGTAAAAAACAATGATGTAAAAAGATATCGGATAATAATTGCAAACCTGGGGCTTAGAAGATAGGTAACTATTTACGGTTAACAGTTTGCAGGTAGGGCCGCCCTACGCGGCGGCTGGCTTATTAATACGATAAAAAGATGCAACAAGCTCCGGGCAGTTATTTGTTTGAACTTGTTGTTTGGAGAAATAAATATGGAAAATTTACTTAAAACAGAAGTTGGTGGAAAGACTCTTAGCATACAGACCGGCAAGGTTGCAAAACAGGCTTCCGGTTCAGTTACGGTTCAATATGGAGAAACCATCGTACTGGTTTCGGTTGTATCCGCTTATGAGGATAAAACAGTATCTTTCTTACCACTTACAGTTGAATATCAGGAAAAAATTTATGCTGCCGGCCGGATACCCGGTAATTATTTCAGGCGCGAAATTGGAAGGCCATCTGAAAAAGAAACATTAACTGCCCGCCTTATTGATCGACCCATAAGGCCTCTTTTTCCCAAAAAATATAATTACGAAACACAAGTTATTGCAACTGTATTATCTATGGATCAGGAAAATGATCCTGATGTCATGGCGCTGTTAGGAGCCTCTGCTGCGCTTGAAATATCAGACATTCCATTTGAGGGGCCGATTGCATCTGTCCGTGTAGGACGAATAGATGGTGAATTAATAATAAATCCAACAATCAGTGAATGTGAAAAAAGCGATCTTAATATCATTGTTGCAGGTTCAAAAACCGGCGTGGTAATGGTTGAAGGTGGAGGCAGCTTAATAAACGAAGAAGATATGCTTGAAGCCATATTCTTTGGTCATAAAGAAATGCAACCGATCATAGATTTGCAAGTACAACTAAAAGAGATTGCCGGTGTACCTAAACGTCCTTTTACTGCCCCTGAAAAAGACGAAATGCTGGTAAAAAAAGTTGAGGCAACAGCCCATTCAAAATTGCGTGAAGCAATACTTATACCCGAAAAAACTAAACGTCGAACCGCTCTTCGTAGTGTTAAATCTGAAATATTTGAAAATCTTGGTGAAGAATGCGCTGATCGCAGGGAAGAAGTTTACGATATTCTTAAAGACTTACAAAAATCAATTAGTAGAGAACTTGTCCTGAAAGAAGGGCGGAGAATTGATAACAGGAAATTTGATGAAATAAGACCGATTACTTGTGAAGTCGGAATTCTGCCGAGGCCGCACGGCAGTGCCCTGTTTACAAGGGGAGAAACTCAGGTATTAGGAGTTATGACTCTTGGTTCAGGCCCGGATGAACAAAGGGTCGAAACACTTAGTGGGGAAGAACTCAGGCCATTCATGCTTCACTACAATTTTCCGCCCTATTCAGTTGGTGAAGTAAAACGAATTGGCGGCCCAAGCCGAAGAGATATAGGACATGGCGGACTGTCAACCAGAGCTATTGAAAAAGTGCTTCCAGATAAAAAAGACTTTGATTATACAATTCGCATAGTATCGGAAGTGTTGGAGTCAAACGGTTCTTCATCAATGGGTACTGTATGTTCAGGAATCCTGGCTCTTATGGACGGTGGAGTCCCGATTAAATCACCTGTTTCCGGAATTGCAATGGGACTTGTAAAAGAAGGAGATGATGTGATTATCCTGTCGGATATACTTGGCGATGAAGATCAAGCTGGAGACATGGATTTTAAGGTTGCCGGCACATTTGACGGCATAACAGCCTTGCAGATGGATATTAAAATTCACGAACTTTCAAAAGATATAATGCAAAAAGCCCTTGAGCAGGCCCGCGTTGGCAGGCTTTTTATTCTTGACAAGATGCTGGGAGCTCTAAAGGAACCCCGCGAGGAAATTTCTACTCATGCCCCAAAAATAATTACCATAAAAATTAATCCCGACAAAATACGGGAAATAATAGGGCCTGGAGGAAAAATCATTCGGGCAATGCAGAGTGAAACAAATACCAGAATAGAAATAGATGATACGGGCACTGTTAAAGTTGCCGCAATTTCCGAAAAAGATGCAAATGCAGCATTGGAAATGATCAAGGAAATTACAAGAGAACCCGAGGTCGGAGTTATTTATGAAGGTACTGTAGTAAAAATAATGGACTTTGGGGCATTTGTTCAGATAATGCCCAACGTGGATGGACTAGTGCATATTTCTCAACTTGCTCCACATCGCGTAGCAAAAGTTACAGATATAGTTAAGGAAGGGGACAAAATAAAGGTTAAGGTTCTTGAAGTAAAAGACGGGAAAATTCGCCTGAGTCGTAAAGCAGTTATAGAAGAAGAGAAAAATGGACCAAACAATAAATAAAACCACCCTTAACAACGGCATCAGGATTTTATCCAAAAAGATACCTCATGCTCGTAGTGTTTCAATGGGAGTCTGGGTTAATGTTGGAGCCAGAGATGAGACTCCATCAGAAAACGGACTTTCTCATTTTATCGAACACATGATCTTTAAGGGGACAAAAAAACGTTCGGCCCTTCAGATAGCCAAGGAGTTTGACTCTGTCGGCGGGAATACAAACGCTTTTACAACCATGGAAAATACCTGCTATCATGCGAAGGTAATGGATACGCACCTGGAAACCATGACTGATATTCTTTCTGATATATTTTTATACTCAACATTTGAATCAAAAGAGGTTGAAAAAGAACGGACAGTTGTATTCCAGGAAATTGGAATGACCGAAGACACCCCGGAAGAATACATCCACATACTTTCAGGAAATACTTACTGGGGAGATAACCCTTTAGGGCGATCAATACTTGGTCCTCGAGATAACATTTTAAGTTTCAATTCTGAAACCATCAGGGATTTTTTTTCCCGGCTTTATCAGCCCGAACGTATCTTCATATCTGCCGCAGGTAACATAGAGCATGATCACTTTGTCAATTTAGTAGGACAACAATTTGAATCAATTAATGCAGGCAATAGCTTCCCTGTTCGTATAACCCCGACCGGCCAATCTAAAGTTACCATTCATTCCAAGGATCTCGAGCAGATTCATATCTGCATGGGCACAAAAGGTCTATCAATTACCGATCCAAAACGTTATGCTTTTTCACTGATTAATACCATACTCGGCGGGAACATGAGTTCAAGGCTCTTCCAGCAAATTCGTGAAAACAGAGGGCTTGCTTACTCTGTTTATTCTTTTATATCATCTCATGTCGATACAGGTATGTGCGGAGTCTACGTTGGAGTCGATCCTAAAAATGCTAAAGAAACCATAAAAGTCATTCTAAATGAAATATTAAAACTTAAAAAAATACCTGTTGACTCAACTGAGCTGCGAAGTGCAAAGGAATATACAAAAGGCAACCTTATGCTTGCATCAGAAAGTATCGACAACCAGATGGTTCGATTAGCTCAGAATGAAATCCATTTTGGCCGTTATATTCCTTTACAGGAAGTTGTGAATAAAATAGAAGAAGTCACAGCAGATGATATTATTGATTTAGCATCAACTCTTTTTGATAATGACCAGCTTGCAATTACCTTACTTGGCCCTGTTCCCGACAAAAAGGAATACGAAGATATATTAACCGTTAACCGTTAACAGTTTACAGTTAACGGTTAACGGTTGATCAAAACATAAAACTATTAGGCATCCTTCATTTGCCAGTTTACACTTTTTAGAGGTAGTTTCATCTTTGACCGGAAATATGAAGTGCCTAAAGTGAGCTAAAGTATGTTAAAGTGCCTAAAGTTAAGGAGTCGCTTCGCTCCATCAATTTCATAGAATTGGCAGCACCGAAGGTGCATTCCTTAACTTTAGACAGTTTAGGCATTTTAGCTCACTTTAGGCACTTATTTTTGTGTAATCGTACAAGTTAAAAAAAATTGTCAACTACTTTTGACCTATTTTGAAGAATGCCAACTATTAACTGTAAACCGTGAACCATATTCCTACTATTAAACTGCTTCGTATCAGGCCGGACGATGATGCAGATATACCTCTGCCTCGCTACATGACTCCACACTCTGCAGGAATGGATATATATGCAGCCGTCAAAAAAGATATCGTTCTTGAAAAAGGCGAAATCGCTTTGATTCCCACAGGTTTTGCCATGGCCATTCCAGAAGGATTTGAAGCTCAGATCCGCCCAAGAAGCGGATTGGCGGTTAAGCATGGTATCGGCCTTATAAATTCACCTGGTACAATTGACTCTGACTATCGAGGAGAGGTAATGATCCCGGCTATAAACCTCGGCACTAAAAAATATACTCTTAAAAGAGGCGACAGAATTGCCCAGATGCTCATAAAAAGAGTTTATCATGCCAGGATTGAAGTTGTAGAACAATTAGATAAAACCGTTCGCAACACCGGAGGCTTCGGACACACCGGAAAATAAGATTGAAAGCTTAGAAAAAAATTCTGACAGGATAACAGGATAAACAAGATTTTGTTTCAAGTAAACAAACAAGGTTAAGGCTCACTTTAGCTATCCGTAAATCATAACCCTGAAAAAGGTATACAAATTGTAACTACTCAGGTGGATAGTCTGAAGGCTGAAGACTGTTAGGAAAAAGCGCATTTTGAAGCCATGTTTGGAGCAAGAATCAGATGTTTCCGCTAAGGGATTTTGATGAGGATTTACAGGATGAGTTTTGATGTTTTAATCCTGAATATCCTGTTAATCCTGTCAAAAAAGTCTTTTTGTAAAATCTAATTTGAAAGTTGGATTATATGACTGCCGAGCAATCAATTTTGAGCAATTCAACTAAGAATTCCAGCTATAATCTTACAGTATGTATGCTGGCGAGCGGCAGCAAGGGAAATGCTATTTTTATTTCCAACGGCTCCACCTCAATACTTGTTGATGCAGGTCTATCAGGGATAGAGATTGAACGCAGGCTAAGATCAACAGGGCTTAATCCCGAAGATCTTGATGCTATACTCGTATCTCATGAACATACCGACCATATTCAAAGCGTAGGAGTACTTTCACGCCGCTTTGACCTGCCTGTATATATAAACAGCAAAACAATAAAAGCCGCCTCATCTAAATTAAAAAATATTAAAGACATAAGAAGCTTTGAGTGCGGTTCGGCGTTTATGTTAAAAACGCTGGCCCTGCATCCATTTTCAATATCCCATGATGCGGAAGATCCTGCCGGTTTCACCATAAAACAAAATGGTTCAAAGATCGGTATCGCAACAGACCTTGGCATCGTTACTTCCATGGTCAAAGAGCATCTTAAAGACTGCTCGCTACTGATCCTCGAAGCAAACCATGATCAGACCATGCTCGCAAACGGGCCATATCCCTGGCCTCTAAAACAACGTATCAAGAGCCGAACCGGACACCTTTCAAACGAAGATTCGAAAAATCTTTTAAATGAAATCAAACACAATAAACTGGAACATGTAATTCTTGCCCATCTGAGCGAAACAAATAACACCCCTGAAAAAGCATTAAGCGTTGCAGGACAGGCGCTTGCCAATATTAATACCAAACTAAGCGTTGCTTCACAGTATGAATCCAGTGGTTTACTGTACGTCAAATAGATTGCCGGAAAAACCAATTTGAAAAAGTTAATTCATAATTCAAGTAATGCCTCAGCTAACAACTTCTTGGCTCCATTGCGTAATATTTCAGTAATAGGGTCAAGAATGCTTTAAATAGATGCACAAAAAAGGCTGGATTGCGACAAATCCGAACCCATGCCTTGCGACATAGTTATGCTACAATCAGATTAATGAAGGGTCATAATGTTGGAGATGTGAGTTATCAGCTTGGTCACAGTAGTATAAAAATCACCTACGATGTTTATGCTCACTGGATGCCTGGGCAGTTTAAATCCGAAGTGGATGAACTTGATAATATGCAACAATCCGCAACCTATACGCAACCAGTTATCAGGGCTGCTGATGTTTTATAGTGATTTCAATAACCTTTCATGAATATTGTCAAATCCGCCGTTTGACATTACCAGAACAAGGTCGCCGGGCTTTGCCGTGTTTTCAAGATATTTTATTATAGATTCCGTGTCCGGGAAGTAGTGTGCGTCCTTTCCTTTATTCTGCAGATCCTTAACAAGTTTTTCAGATGAAAAATGCTCATCCGGGGGGATCTTGTTGAGAAGAGGAGGTTTGCGGATACAAATGATATCCGCATAATCAAATGAAAGAGGATATATGTTTTGGAAGATGTTTCGCATGCTGGTATTGGTTCTGGGTTCAAAAACAGCTATTAGTCTTTTGTTTTGATAAAATGATTTAACTGCTCTTACAGTTTCTTTAACAGCAGTAGGATGATGGGCAAAATCATCCATAACTGTAATGCCTCTTTTTTGGCCTCGTATTTCCTGACGTCTCTTTACACCCTGAAAACTTTCAAGTGCTTTCGCGATAACGTCGTTCGGTATCATCAATTTGTCGGCTACAGCAACTGCCGCCAACGTATTTAACAAATTGTGCTCTCCGAAGATTCCGGTTTTAAAGGTTTTAAAAGTTTTACCTTGTTTTAAAACCTCAAAAAAAGTCCAGGGAGGTGCATAGGATACTTTCCCAAGGCCCCATTCTGAACTCGTATTCTTTCCATATTTAATAACGCAGCATTTTCTATCGCTGATAAGCTCGTCAATATTTTTATCGCTGTCAAAAGCAACCAATGTACTTTTTTGTGAAATGCCTGATATAAAAATATCAAAAGCCTTTTTGACTTGGTCAATATCTTTAAAAATATCGGCGTGGTCAAATTCAACACTTGTAATAACCGCTATGTGGGGATCGTAATGTAAAAATTTCGGCCCCTTGTCAAAATATGCCGTATCGTATTCATCTCCCTCTATTACGATGAATTCTCCTTTGCCGAGCCGGTAGTTGCTGTTGAAGTTTCTTAATATTCCTCCAATAATAAATGAGGGATCAAGTCCCGCGACATAAAGTATCCAGGCCATAATAGAAGAAATCGTTGTTTTACCGTGAGTTCCTGTAACAAGTATTGCTTTCTTGCCATCTGCAACAAACCTGTTAACTGCCTGGGGCATTGAACAGAAATTGAGCCCCAGTTCATTCATTTTATTAATTTCAGGATTATCCTTTTTTACTGCATTCCCAACAACTACAAGATCGTGAGCGCTGAAAACATTCTTTTCATTAAAACCTTCTGCGACTTTTATACCCTTGATAGAGAGAAAATCGCTCATGGGAGGATAGGTTTTTTGATCCGAGCCCGTTACTTCAAAACCCATATCCTTGAGCATGCCGGCAAGCGCAGCCATGCCTGTGCCGCATATGGCCGTAAGGTGTATGTTTTTCACTCTGTCGGGAATTAAATTTTTACTCAGATCCATAGTCTGCAGATCACTTAGATTTTTTGTAATAATTCACCACGGATTTTCACGGAATTACACTGAATTATAAAAATATCCTTCTCAACATTATAACCATGGCCAAAGTTATTTTTTACCAAACCCTTATTGTTTACAATTTTCAGTGAAACTCTGTGTCCTTCTGTGGTGAACTTTTACGATTTTTTTTCATCAAGATCTTTTTTAAATTTCTTTTCCAGTTCGGAAAAAAGATTTTTTTTCTTTTTTTCCTGTTCTGCCTTAAAAAGCTCTATTTTTTGTATATAATCCTTTTTAGCACTTTGAAATTTTTTGAGTTCTTTTTCAAGATTATCTTCCATTGCCTCCTGGGGAATTTCTTCTAACAGCAAGTGATCTTTTATAAAAAGTTTGGTCCCAAAGGCTCCTTCGACAACATCTATGATATTCATTTCGTTAAGCTTCCTGCATACGAAATTGCCCTGTTCCAGAGAGAATGATATTGTCCGGCAAACTTCATCAATTGAAGGTGATGCTGAATTCCGGTGTTCAAGAATCCTTATTGCCGCAACTATAAGATGAGCAGCAGAATAAAAGTCTTTACCTTTCATGATAAACCTATTTAGTGCCTGAACGAAAACTGCTAATTTTCCCAATTTCTGCGTCAGGCTTAAATTTTAATCCTCAAAATACTCGATGTATTCCTGCGGTTAAAATTTGCGCCTTCCTTGAACTTGAAAAAATTTTCTAGTTTTCGTTCGGGCACTATTTAAATATAAAATTTATATGGTTACCATACCTTGACATAAAAACGTAAGGAGAGTAACATTTCATAAAATTTTGTCAAGTTAATGAAATGCATAATTTATTTGGAGGGTGCCATGACTGAGATTATTGATGTAAAAGCTAGAGAAATCCTGGATTCAAGAGGAAATCCCACAGTTGAGGCGGATGTCATTGTTGCCTGTGGCGCTGTCGGACGTGCGGCGGTTCCTTCTGGAGCTTCTACAGGCAAACGTGAAGCATTAGAGCTTCGCGACACGCGCTCTAAACGATTTGGCGGAAAGGGTGTAACCAAGGCTGTAAAAAATGTTTTAACTATAATTGCTCCTGCTGTACGCGGTATGGATGCGGCTAATCAGATGGCACTTGATAAATTGATGATTGAATTAGATGGTACTCCCAATAAATCAAAACTTGGAGCAAATGCAATTCTCAGCGTATCCATGGCAGCTTCAAGGGCGGCGGCGGCAGCTTATGGCTTACCGCTTTACAGATATTTAGGTGGGATAAATGCAAGATATCTTCCCATCCCAATGATGAACATTATAAACGGGGGCGCACATGCTGCCAACAATCTTGATATACAGGAGTTCATGATAGTACCTATTGGCTCAAAAACCTTTGCCCAGGCTGTAAGGATGGGAGCTGAGATTTTTCACAGCCTTAAAAAGGTGCTTAAAAAGAAAGGACTTAGTACTTCGGTGGGAGATGAAGGCGGTTTTGCACCTGACCTTAAATCAAACGAAGATGCAATAAAATTTATCATTAATGCAATTGAATCTGCAGGATATCAACCAGGCAAAGATGTTGGTCTTGCATTGGATTCGGCTGCAAATGAATTTTACAAAAAAGGAAAATATATCCTGAACTCAGAGAATAAAAAACTCAAACCAGAGGAAATGATAGATTATTATGAAGATTTAATTGATAAATATCCTGTTTTTTCCATAGAAGACGGCCTTGCAGAACAAGATTGGGACAACTGGGAGTTGCTGACGGACAGGTTGGGTGGAACAGTACAAATAGTAGGCGATGATATATTTGTGACAAACCCAAAAATTTTCAGCAAGGGAATTGAAGAGGGAATAGCAAATTCCATACTTATCAAACTTAATCAGATCGGTACTGTAACCGAAACTCTGGATGCTATTGAAATGGCAAAACAGGCTGGATATACCACAGTAATATCCCACAGGTCAGGTGAAACAGAAGATACCTTTATTTCAGACCTGGTTGTTGGTATAAACGGAGGTCAGATAAAGACAGGTTCAATGTCTCGTAGCGACAGGGTCGCCAAGTACAATCAGTTAATACGGATAGAAGAAGAACTTGGAGATGCTGCAATGTTTTCAGACAATATATTTATATGGGGGTAACCGTTCACGGATAACGGTTCACGGTTCACGGTTAAAATGCTTCCACCTCAATTGAGCTTTTATAGTTCCGGTCAAATGACTTGATACAGAGAAAGATATCTCGACTCATTATAAACTTAGGATTGATATGCTGAGAATAGTATCAACTCATATGACCGGCACTATAGCTGTTAGTACAATAATTTCAACATATTGCTAAAGATCAACATTTCATCCAATGGGTGAAAATCGAATTAATGGTAACCATATGAAATAATAAGAGCTAATTGCTTATCTTGTGTTCAATTGTTGCATACACTGAAAAAACTGTAAACTGACAACTGTAAACCGTGAACTGCTGTTAACCGACAACCGCAAACCGTTATTATATGGAATTAGTTGTGATAGAAACAAAATACAATTTAGGTTTACAAAAATTTTTAGCTTTTTTCAGCTTTATAATTTTTGTCTTTTTTTATACACAAGCTAATGCATATGTAATTCCCGGCCCCCATCTTCTGGAATTAATGATTGAAAATTTTGGTAGAGGAAAAAGCCTTTTAATTTTTCAGAAACTATCACTTTATGATGTCAGCCATGAAAAAAACATTATTGAGCTAAGAGAGACCTTGAAATATAATTTCCCTGAAGAATTCCGATCGGAAATTCAGTCTGAAAACGCTAAAAGAATTTATGTTTTTTCTTTGGGCGCCTCTTTAACGGTAATTGACAATAAAATTGTATCTACCACCGAAACAAGGTTTGACTGCTATAAGGATGTTTTCCTTTATCGCTCCAGGATATTGCTTCAGAACAGGCTTTCCCTTCTGGGAGTAGAGACATCTGTTTCAAGTCTGGGAAGGTTTCAAGACAAAACCGCCTATGTGATAGGTGCGGAATATCCTGACGAGTCAGTTTCCCAGATATGGTTAAACAAAAATACTTTTCAACCGGTTCGCTGGATAATCATAGACAAGGACAATAAAAGCAATAAAGATGTTTTGGAAATTCGCTATGGAGATTGGGAGCAGACACATAAGGCCTGGTACCCTATGCATATTGAATTTTATCATAATGCTATTTTGGTGCGTGAAATTTATGCTGACAAAATAAAAGTGAATCCTTCTTTTTCCGATGAGCTTTTTGACATTGAACATCTTAAATCAGTATATTTGAATCTTGGCTCAGTTAAAAAAGATAAAGATGATTCGCAGGGATTAAGTGATATTCAAAAGACCATCGAGGAATTCAAGAAGCTATATGAATGAAGGTTTATTAATACCTGTTTGTTGCGGAGAAATATATGATTTCTAATACAAAGTATATATTTGTTACAGGCGGAGTAGTTTCATCTCTTGGGAAAGGGCTTGCTTCTGCGGCCATCGGAGCACTTCTCGAAAGTCGCGGGCTTACTATAACCATCCAGAAGCTTGACCCCTATATTAATGTTGACCCTGGAACCATGAATCCATTTCAGCACGGAGAGGTCTTTGTTACGGATGATGGCGCAGAAACAGATCTGGATTTAGGACATTACGAGCGTTTTACAAACGCTAAATTGGGCAGGGATAACAACTTTACAACCGGCAAGATCTATCACTCCGTCATTACCAAGGAGCGTCAGGGAAAGTATCTGGGAGGTACTGTCCAGGTTATCCCGCATATTACGGATGAGATTAAAAGAAGTATAAAGCTTGTGGCAGATGGTGTGGATATAGTTATCGTGGAGATAGGCGGAACAATCGGCGATATTGAGAGCCTGCCCTTTCTTGAAGCTATCCGGCAATTCAAAGCTGATGCAGGAAAAGAAAATGTACTGTACATTCATCTAACACTTGTTCCTTATATTGCAACAGCAGGAGAGGTTAAAACCAAGCCAACCCAGCACAGCGTAAAAGAATTAAGAAGCATCGGTATTCAGCCGGATATTCTCCTGTGCCGTACGGACAGGTATCTGGACAATGATATAAAGGCCAAAATAGCTTTATTTTGTAACGTTAGTGTGGATGCAGTAATAACCGCAAAAGATGTGGATTGTATTTACGAGGTTCCACTTATATTTCACAATCAGGGTCTTGACGACAAGATTATTGAACTTCTTAACATTTGGACAAGGGCGCCCCGTCTCGATGCATGGGAGCAGATTGTCAACAGGCTAAAAGAGCCTGAGTTTTCCGTTACAATAGCTATAGTTGGAAAGTACACGGATTTGACTGAATCATACAAAAGTTTAAATGAGGCACTTTGCCATGGCGGTATCCCCAACGACTGTCGTGTTAATCTTAAATTTATAGATTCGGAAACAATAAACGAAAATAATACCAAAGAAATGCTTGCTGATGCCGATGGCATACTTGTACCAGGCGGATTTGGGTCACGCGGTATTGAAGGGAAGATTTCCGCAACAAAGTATGCAAGGGAAAATAAAGTTTCTTTTTTTGGCTTATGTCTTGGAATGCAGGTTGCTGTAATTGAGTTTGCCCGCAACGTAGCAGGCATGGATGGGGCTCACAGCTCAGAGTTTGATACGAAAACTCCTTATCCTGTTATTTATCTGATGTTGCAATGGTATGATGAGAGGACTAAAACAATTCAGAAACGTGATATAAACTCTGACAAGGGTGGGTCTATGCGTCTGGGAGCTTATTCGTGCAGCATTAAAAAAGATACTTTTTCTTTCAAAGCATACGGCGTATCTGATATTTCTGAAAGGCATCGACACAGGTATGAATTCAATAACCAGTTTAAAGAAAAACTGGAAGAAAATGGTTTGATAATAAGCGGCACTTCGCCAAACGGTGAGCTGGTTGAAATTGTCGAAATCAATGATCATCCATGGTTTGTCGGATGTCAGTTCCATCCTGAATTCAAATCCAGACCTATGAATCCACACCCACTTTTTAAGGATTTCATAAAAGCTTCTCTGGAAAACTCGAAAACCTAATATAAATTGGGAAAAAGCCAAGAGAACTGTTCTTCCGAACCTCAAGCCTTCTCTCAAAAAAATCTCCTTGCGCTTACCTGAATTGATACTTGAAGAATTCAAGGCGTTGGCCAATAAACGTGACATTTCATATCAATCGCATCATCAGATAACCGGTTTGCGGTTCATTTTTGATGATATGTCCGAAGAAAAGAATTTAATAAACCAGACAAAATATATATCTGCGATCTCCGTAAAAGACCAAAAATAAAATGAGAAATGCATAAAATCATGGGCGTCCCGCTGGACGGCCGCCTTGCCATTGGCCTTTCTTTTCATGTGGCTTGACATTGGGTGTCAAATGTACTAACATAAATATTAATTCTGAACAAGGAGATCAATCATGACAGCCACACAACCGATTGCAAAAAGAACCGTTAAATCGTCTCGACTTGGACTTCGGACAACGCCGGAACAGGAGGTCATCCTGCGCCGTGCGGCAAAGGTGTGCCACAAGTCACTGACAGAGTTTATCATGGACAGTGCATATCAGGCCGCCGAAAATGCGCTGCTGGATCAGCGGATGTTTATGGTCTCCGGCAAGCGATATCGGACACTGCTGGATCTACTGGATCATCCCGCTGAGGAAAACATCGGGTTGCGGGATTTGTTCTCCAGACCTGCACCCTGGCATAAGCAATGTCCCTGATTCCTCCCGAAGCGCTGAATAGTGGACATTGTGTTTCACCCTTCGACTGCGGCAAGCCGGTACTGAATGACTGGTTGGTTCGTCATGCGCTCCAGGCGCAGGCCGGCGGCTCAGCCAAAACCTTTGTGGTGGCTGATAGTGACCGGATTGTTGGATACTTCAGCCTTACCGTCGGACAGGTGGACACGCTGGAAGCTCCGAAGCGCATCCGTAAGGGCATGGGGCAGTACCCTATTCCTGTTGTTTTACTCGCTCGGCTTGCCGTTTCTCTACACTATCAGGGACGTGGTATTGGCAGAGGTCTCCTTCAGGACGCTATTCGCCGCACTCTTATGATGGCTGAACATGCCGGCATACGCGCCTTGCTGGCGCATCCGATTGATGAGAATGCAACCCGATTCTATCTTCGTTTTGGTTTTGTTGTCTCACCGCTTCGTGAACGACAACTTCTTCTTTTGTTAAAAGATGCACGTCACCTGCTCCTTACGTTTAACACAGCGTCCCGCTCCACAAAACTACCAGCGTCCAGCTCCATGCAAGTAACCAGCCCCCAGGGGCATCAAAGATCAACAGCCTTTGGCAGTAGTGGAACTAAAGTTTGAAGTGAACTAAAATGGCATTACCGATAAACATAGACAATTTATTGACCGGCCAGATTGTTGAATGGAAACGGCTGGAATTCAAGGCCGGATGGAATCCTGAAAAGATACTGCATACTATCTGAAAAATGTAATCTTAAAAGAATATGTGCGGAAAGTGCCTGATCAGGGCAGAGGCGATCCGATATTTCAATTATCCCTATGTTGCTCTTGAGGAAAGTATTGTCAATGCCATGTACCATAGAGGGTATGATATCAGGGAACCTGTAGAAATCAGAATTCATCCGGACAGGATAGAGATCCTGAGTTTTCCGGGACCCGACCGATCAATCAAACAGTCTGATATTGCAAAAGGAAAACTTGTTGCCCGAAGATACCGTAACCGAAGGATCGGCGAGTTTTTCAAAGAACCGAAGATGACCGAAGGCAGATGTACTGGAATACCAAAAATAATCAGAGCCATGAAAGCAAACGGTTCGCCGGAACCGATCTTTGAAACGGATGAAGACAGAAACTATTTTCTGGCAATTTTGCATATTCATCCAGAATCCCAAGTCAGTGAGCAAATTGGTGAGCGAGTTGAAGCTGTTGAGGGATTAAATCATTCAGAATTCAACAAGCTTGTATCAAGTCTGTCCCAGGTCTGTCCCAGGTCAAACCGCAGCAAGTGTTATTTTAAAAGCAAGAGATAGTATTGATATGGCTACACTGATGTTAACGCTCAATCAGAAAAACAGAACCCGGTTTCGCAATCAACTTATCAAGCCATTGATCAAAACGGGATTGATCGAATTAACCATTCCGGATAAGCCCACAAGCAGCAAACAAAGATATAAGACTACGATAAAAGGTTTTAAGATAATTGATGAAATAAAGAAGAAAAAAACATCAGACATCACGGTAAATGGGCCGATTTCTTATGTTAAATTATGCACAGTATCAGGCGTTGCAGTTGATCCATGCATTGGATACTGAGAAACATAAAAAGCCAGCTTAAGTTTCAGTCGTCCCATCAGCTTTATTCCTGTTTGATTCAATCGGCGGCAAAACCTCACCGCTGCCTGGCGATGCTTTTTATTTTCGATCCAATCCAAAACAACTATCAGGGTTTCGCCAAACATTTTGATATACCCTGCTCTGCGGGTTATCATATCCAACACCGGTTTAACATCGCGATGATCATCATAGCAGTCACGAAAAAGCTCAACTAAGCGCTCACGAGAATTATATGCTATAAACTGCATTAAATCATAGAGCTTTTTCTTTTCCAGATCACATCGACTCATAGGTTTGCCTTTAAGCAGATCCATGATGGATATCTTTACGGGAAGTTGGGATAGCTTATCTTCAAAACCGGCAATGTCTTCATCTTTTTCGGTTATTGAATCC
>Ga0255429_1014_pt1 | contig 36463 bp, 36 predicted proteins | sample ANMaggSeSYBR02H9_FD_182636 | JGI IMG/M metagenome (GOLD analysis project Ga0255429, IMG submission 182636) | Sediment cell enrichment communities from methane seep in Santa Monica Basin, California, United Staets - ANME aggregate JGI... | ecosystem: Environmental > Aquatic > Marine > Cold seeps >... | reverse complement strand
GCTGAACTTTTAGAGCTGATATCGTGAAACAGTATATCGTTGGATTTATTTTTGCTCGTGGTGGATCCAAAGGGGTTCCGGGAAAGAATATTCGTCACCTGGCAGGCAAACCGCTCATTGCCTATGCCATTGAAACCGCATTCCAAAGTCAGTTTATAGATAGAGTTGTAGTTTCAACTGATGACGAAAAAATAGCACGAGTTGCTCAAGATTTTGGCGCTGAAGTTCCATTTTTGCGTCCCAAAGAATTAGCTCAGAACAATTCTCCGGAATGGCTGGCCTGGCAACACGCTATTCGAACTTTAGAGGAACAGGACAAGGGCAGGGAATTGGATGTATTTGTTTCCATTCCGCCTACCGCACCTTTGCGAGCCGTTGAAGATGTGGATAATTCCATTAAAACTTTTTTAGAAAGTGATGCAGACATAGTTATTACTGCAAAGAAAGCCAGTCGTCATCCCTCTTTTAATATGATTACTCTGGACGAACAGAATTGTGCAAAATTAGTCTTGCCTTTAGATAAGCAAATTATTCGTCGCCAGGATGCGCCGGCAGTATATGACATGACCACGGTTGCGTATGTCGCAAGTCCAAAATTTATTATAGAATCGAAGGCTATTTTTGAGGGTAAAGTTAAAGCTGTGCTCATACCTGAAGAACGTGCCCTGGATATTGATACCGAACTGGATTTTAAGTTTGCCGAATATTTGATGACCAACAGGATAAAAAGAAAATGAAAAGAATAAGTGAGCTAATGTCACTCAAAGGACGAGTAGCCGTGATCACAGGAGGCGCTGGTCATATTGGCTCGGCAATGGCTGAAGCGTTAGCCGAGCTTAGCGCAAATATCGTGATCCTGGATATTTCTCTGGAATCGTGCTTGTCTGTATGCGAAAGTATTTCAAAGGGATATGCTGTTGAAACTTTGCCATTAGCCGTAAATCTTGGACAGGAAGAACATATCCGAACGGTTCCTGCTGATGTTGTAAGCAAATTCGGTCGATTGGATATCCTGGTCAATTGCGCTGCCTTTGTTGGCACTTCAAATCTTCCTGGTTGGGTAGCGCCTTTTGAAGAACAGAGCGCAGATACATGGAGACAGGCTTTAGATGTGAATTTGACAGCTCCATTTACATTAACGCAAGCATGTACACCAGCATTAAGAAATTCCGGCAATGGCTCAGTGATCAATGTCGCTTCGATCTATGGACTTGTAGGCCCGGACATGCACTTGTACAAAGGGACAGAAATGGGAAACCCCGCCGCCTATGCTGCAAGTAAAGGAGGCCTTCTGCAATTAACCCGATGGCTCGCAACCGTTTTGGCTCCAGATGTCAGAGTTAATGCAATCTCTCCTGGTGGAGTTAGTAGAGGTCAGCCCGAAGTATTTCAGAGAAGATATATAGAGAGAACACCGCTAAAACGCATGGCTATTGAAGAGGATTTTAAAGGAGCTGTTGCTTATCTTGCAAGCGATCTATCTTCTTATGTGACCGGGCAAAATATAATCGTAGATGGCGGCTGGGCTACCTGGTAAAATTAAATTCTTATACAGAAAGGAAAAAGGGGAATTATGAGTAATGCGATGCAATATTGTACAAGATGCCTGACACCATCCACCAGGCCAAGGGTAGTTTTTAACGAAGAGTCTGTGTGTAACGCCTGCCAATGGGCGGAAAAGAAAAAATCGATTGATTGGGCGCAAAAATGGAACGAGTTGGAAAAATTTTGTGATGAATTCAGACGAAAAGACGATTTTGATGTAATTGTTCCCTGCAGTGGGGGGAAAGACGGTTCCTATGTTGCCTGGCAAATGAAACATGAATTAGGCATGCACCCTCTTTGTGTATCTGTTTCCCCTCCACTGCAAACAGAACTTGGAAGACGCAACCTTGATAATTTTCGTAACAGCGGATTCGATCTGATTGAAATTAGACCTAATCCTGCAATATACCGCCGTTTGTGCAAACGAATGTTTATAGAGCAGGCCCGCGCCAAGTTTCCCTTTGTTATAGCCATTAGTACTGCCGTTGCTCAAGTAGCAATTAAATTTGGCATTCCTTTTGTTATTTATGGTGAGGAAGGTGAAACCGAGTATGGCGGATCTGACAAATACGTTGATCAGATATTTATGGATTCTGAAAGTATGGTGCGGGTTTTTCATGAAGGAAATTTGCTGAGTGAATATCTGGATGAATATTCGAAGGCAGATCTGAGATGGTGGTTGTTGCCGGATGAAGATGATTTGAAAAAATTGAGAATAACATGGTGGTCGAAGTGGGAATCATGGGATGACGAGTTACACCGTGACCTTGCTGTCCAAAAGTGCGGGCTGCAAACCAGCAGTGGTGAGGTAGGAACATTTACAAATTACGCCCAGCTTGACGATATCCTGCAGGATTTACATATGTATGAATGTTTTATCAAATTCGGTTATGGCCGGGCTACGGCTGATTGTAACCTTGCCATTAAAGGCTGGAGGATGACTCGTGAAGAGGCTGTCGAAATAGTAAAGAAAAAAGACGGAGCATTTCCGGAAAAATATCTTTCAGATTACCTTGAATATTTCAAGATGACTGAGGATGAGTTTTGGAGTGTGATAGACTCATTTGCGAATACTGATGTCCTGGAAAAGGTTGATGGACGGTGGTGGCTTAAGCCTGCCGTAATAAAGGTATTGGAAAAAGGTGGTAATATCATATAATTAGTGTGCTGCGCAGCCATCAATAACTATGAGGTATGGTATAATGGTGGTGAAAATAGGAAAACAGGCATGAAAAATTTGAAAGCCATATTATTATTGTTCGCACCGAATTCAAGTTTACGTGAACTCTTTCTGCTTTATGCATCGTGTTGAGCAAAACTTTCGTGGGGGAAGAAAATAATATGAAAAAAGTTTATGTAGGTATGAGTGCCGATCTTATTCATCCCGGGCACATCAATATTATAAAGGAAGCAACAAAACTGGGGGAAGTTACAATTGGGTTACTTACAGACGAGGCAATCGCCTGCTATAAACGTTTGCCATTTCTTACATACGAACAGCGTAAGGCTGTCATCGAACAAATTAAAGGGGTGCATAATGTAGTTCCCCAGTTTACGTTGGATTATTCATCTAATTTGAAAGAGATTAAACCGGATTATGTTGTGCATGGTGATGATTGGGGCAGTGGTGTACAGGCAGGGACTCGTCAAAAAGTTATAGAGACGCTGAATGAATGGGATGGAAAATTAATTGAAGTGCCATATACTCCGGGCATTTCTTCAACGCAGCTACATAATGACCTGAAAGCCATTGGCACAACACCGAATATTCGTTTAAGGACATTATCAAGGCTAATTCAAGCCAAGCAGTTCGTAAGGGTACTCGAAGTACATAATGGTCTGACAGGATTGATTGTCGAGAATTTAAAGATTGATCAGGATGGTTCTGCTCGGGAATTTGATTGCATGTGGTCAAGCAGTCTAACCGATTCTACTGCAAAAGGAAAACCTGATATTGAAGCGGTGGATATGACTTCACGTATGGACACAGTCAATAGTATCTTTGAAGTTACAACAAAGCCGATGATTTTTGATGCGGATACTGGTGGCAGGCCGGAGCATTTTGAATTTACAGTAAAATCACTTGAGCGGTTGGGTGTATCCGCAGTTATTATAGAAGATAAGGTGGGTTTAAAGAAAAACTCTCTCTTCGGAACAGACGTGCCACAGACACAAGATTCAATTGAAAATTTTTGCAACAAGATTCAAGTTGGGAAAAAAGCGCAGATAACTGGCGATTTTATGATAATTGCTCGAATTGAAAGCCTTATACTGGAAAAGGGTCTTGATGACGCAATCAAAAGAGCAATTGTATACATAAAAGCTGGAGCGGATTCAATAATGATTCATAGCAAAAAGAAAGAACCAGAAGAAATTTTTGAATTCTGCAAACAATATAATGAATTGAATAATCGAGTACCGTTAGTTGTCGTACCCTCAAGTTATAACAACGTATATGAAAAGGATCTGGCAGACGCAGGTGCTAATATAATAATATATGCAAATCAGTTGCTGCGAGCTGCCTATCCGGCAATGCTAAACGTGGCAGAATCAATTCTCAAAAATGGTAGATCATTCGATTGCAATGAAAAATGTATGCCTATAAAAGAAATACTGAATCTAATCCCAGGGACAAGGTAAGGAATTAAAATGATACAATCTCAAGATTTCATATCAGCATGCACGTCACGCGACTATACTTTTTATACTGGTGTTCCTTGTTCTTTCCTTAAACCGCTAATTAATTACGTTATTCAAAATCCTGATGTTGATTATGTTACATCAACCAGTGAAGGCGAAGCAGTCGGTATTGCCGCAGGTGCATATCTGACTGGTCGCAAGGCAGTTGTTATGTGTCAGAACTCCGGTCTTGGCAATATGGTCAATCCCCTTACATCGCTAAATTTCCCATTCCGCATACCCCTGCTTCTTATAGTAACACTCCGGGGCGAACCACAATTGAATGATGAACCGCAGCATGAATTAATGGGACAGATTACAGGAAACCTTTTGGAAACGTTACACATTCAATGGGACTTTTTTCCAGATGTGCCTGAAAAAGTTGGTACGGTTTTAGATCGAGCAGAAAAGGAGATGGCAAAAACAGACCTGCCCTTTGCGCTCATAATGAAAAAGGGGAGTGTGGGCAAAACTGATTTACTTTATGACTATACAAGGAGCAGTCAACCCAGGGCCACGCCTGAAGGAAAATTCAGGAGTAAACCTGAAAACCGCATGTCCCGCATTGAATCTATCAAAATCATCCGTGAAACATTTTGTGATGACGATGCTATAATTGCAACGACGGGAAAAATTGGAAGGGAACTCTTTACGCTTGGTGATACTAAGAATCAATTGTATGTTGTAGGTTCAATGGGATGCGCGGCAGGGATCGGTTTTGGAATTCAGCGCATAAAACCGAATCAACGGGTTATCGTATTGGACGGCGATGGAGCTATTTTAATGAAAATGGGGATCCTTGCCACAATCGGAAGCAACGAACCAGAACGCTTTATTCATATTATACTGGATAATGAAGCCTATGAATCGACAGGGGGACAACGAAGCGTGTCACCGACAGTTGATTTTTGTCACATTGCGGCCGCATGTGGATACCGACAGTGCTGCCGAGCCGATACGCACCATGATTTAATCCATGCCATTCATACTGTAACAGAAAATTCAGGGCCATCATTAATCCATGTTAAGGTGTCGAGCGGTTCTGATTCCAATTTGGGAAGACCAACACTCAAACCCTTTCAGGTTAAGGAACGGTTTATGAAATTCCTGGCGGGTGATAATAATGTCTGAATGGCACTATCATAATCCAGTCGAGACCCATTTTGGACCAGGGATCATCGACAATCTTCAAGATTTTGTATCAGGGAAAACAGTCCTGATAACAACTCCCGGTAGTACCAGACGGGGAATTTCACGAAAAATAAGTACATTACTCGGCACTTCATTGGTTGCTCTGTTTGATAAGGTGGAACCGAATCCGACTTTTGAGACAATAACGGCGGCATACAGAGAATTAAAACAACTTGAGTACGATTTCATTATTGCGGTAGGCGGCGGCAGCGCCATAGATACTGCCAAAGCAGTGGCGGCGCTTGCTGCACTGGATAGTGATGAAGCACTGAAAGAAAATTTGAAGAAGGGTGTTGATATTCCTGAAGATTTTGTTCCCAAACCCGTGATTGCCATTCCCACAACTGCCGGTACAGGAAGCGAAGTGACCATGTGGGCAACGATATGGGATATGGAAGAAAAAAAGAAATATTCTTTAAGTCATCCAAGATTATACCCGGAAATAGCCTTACTCGATCCTGAACTAACACTGACGTTACCTGAAAAAGAAACCATCTATACGGGCATTGACGCCCTATCACATGCCATGGAAGCAATCTGGAACAAGAATCATAATCCTGTTTCGGACATGTTTGCTCTTAAAGCTATTGAGCTTATTCGGAAGCATTTACCAAAGTTGCGTCATGATCCGGGGAATATCGATTTGCGGACATCCATGCTTCGCGCGAGTTTCTTTGCCGGTTTGGCATTCAGCAATACCAAAACAGCTATAGCACATTCTATTTCATACCCGTTGACAGCGCATTTTAACATCCCTCATGGTTTGGCGTGTGCTTTGCCGTTGCCCCACGTCTTGAGATTCAACGGAAAGAAAGCTGCTAAGCGCATCGGAATAATGGCAGGGGCTTTAGGGACGAATCAGACCTCTGAATCGATGGCATCGGAAGTTATGCTACTGTTCGATCGTCTAGGTGTATCTCCACATTTGGCTGATTATGGCATTGATAGCAGTAAGCGTGAGCTCATTTCAAAATCAGCATTTACTCCGGGCAGGGCGGATAATAATGTAATTCAACTTAATTCCACCGATATTGTTAATTTAATCAATCAACTCTTAGGATAATTGACCTATGGTATTGCAAGAACAGACATTCACATAGCGGGGGAGTATTTTGGTCGGAGAACTTTCCAGGTCAACATATTTGGGTAAGAGGCTCTACGACAAGCAGATTCGAGGAAGCTATCCGAAAATATATCAGAGAGAGAAAAGGTTGGGGAAAAATGAATGGAATCAAGGAAAATGTAATTCAACAAAAACAAGTTGAACTTATTAGAGACAATACTTTAGTAAGTGATTTTGTATTAGTCGATGGTCAAGGAAGGTCAGGAAAAGCTATGCTGGGCGTGATTCTTTCAACAATGCGCCGAATTGAGAAATTGCGTCTTGATACTGTTTTTGATTATATTCCCCGCTACTATTTCTTGGGGAAAATGAGCCACAATGCTGCAATTACAGCTTTAAAGATAGAAGCAGATGAAAAACTATATAATACAATGATATCACGCGGAGTAAACTTTCGCTTTGATGATTATTCCGGTGTATTTAAAGATGGTAACCCGTTTCGTTATTTGAAAAGGCTGGTTCAAAGATCAGAACAATCTGCCGTAGAGAGAATAAAAAAGGAGAAACCGATTTTCCAAAACTTGACTCATGATGCGTTGCATACGGCAAGTTTATATTTTGATGCTTTTGGAGATAAATTGAAGATAATTCATATGATGAGAGATCCTGTTGAGAATATTTATGAATGGGATAAAAGAAACTTTGGAGAAAGAATAGGAAAAGATCCCAGAGAATTTCAATTGGCTTACGAGTGGAATGGTGAGTGTGTGCCCTTGAATGCTGAGGGCTGGGAGGATGATTATTTATCTTCAAATCCCACAGAAAGAATTGTGGGTATGATCAATCACTTTTTTAAGATAAATCTTGAAGGATATTTAAATTTAGACGAGAAATGGAGACAAAGAATATTTTTTTTAGAGTTCGAAAAATTTGTTGTGGAGCCTATGAAATATTGTAAGCAACTGGAAGAATTCTTAGGCACGGAAATGACTTTCAGAACAAAGAGAGTTTTAAAAAGGGAGAGATGTCCCAGAAAATTAGATGAGACACAAAGAGAGAGGAAAATTAAAGATATAGAAGAAAAATTGTCTCCAAAATTTAAAACAATGCTAAGAAAACTTCTGGAAGATTACGAAAAAAGGATATGGGAATCTTTTTGACAGCATAGAGAATAATGAAGGAATTTGAATACATTAGGGGAGGAATATGGCTAAATTAACGGTTGGATCGTGGATTTCATTCAACTATCTCCCAACGTGTGAATTGATGGGGGGTTTCATTTTTATTGACACGTTTCGCAGGACCCAAGGAGTAACATGAATAAAAAAAAGAAGTTGCTTATATTGCTTGAAAACAATGGCCACTGATTCTCTTAAAAAACGCTATCTTGCCAAGCTTATTGCTAATATCTTTGGGTTGGCCATCGCTCTTGTTACTCAGACCATCATCCCCCGTGGCTTGGGTCCCAGAGCATATGGAAATTTCAGCTTTCTATCAGATTTCTTTACCCGGATTGTTGGCTTTCTGGAAATAGGTACGTCCACCGGCTTTTATACCAAGCTTTCACAACGACAGCAGGATTTTGGACTTGTTTCTTTCTATATCTCGTTTGCAGGACTGGTTTCTTTTCTTGTGTTCATGTTTGTGGTGTGTATGCACGTGACTGGTATTTATGCCACACTGTTACCTGACCAACATCTATTTTACATCTATCTGGCAGCAGTCTGGGGAATCCTTACCTGGCTTGTCCAGATTTTGAATAGGATGGCTGACGCATATGGCGTAACCGTATCCATAGAAATTGCCAGAATTATACAAAAAGGGCTGGGGCTGGCTCTTATCTTAGCCCTTTTCGTGACAAACCAACTAAGTCTAACCCATTTTTTCTATTATCACTACTGCATTTTGATATTCTTAGCCCTGGCATTTATTTGGGTAATGGAACATAATGGACATTCACTGCGGCGGAGCTGGATACTTTCCTGGAATAAAATCAAAGCATACACGAAGGAGTTTTATGATTATAGCCATCCTTTGTTTGTTTTAGCGTTGGTTGGACTAATAATCGGCTTTCTGGAAAGATGGATGCTGCAAATGTTTGGTGGAAGTCTGGAACAGGGTTTTTACGGACTTTCCTACAAAATCGGAGCGATTTGTTTTTTGTTTACGAGTGCCATGACACCACTTATCATGCGGGAATTTGCCATTGCCTTTGATAAAAAGGACATTAATGAAATGGCGAGGCTGTTCCGCCGATACATTCCCATGCTCTACGCCATATCTGCATATTTTGGATGCTTTATTGCAGTCCAGGCGAGCAAGGTCACTTATATTATGGGAGGGGAGAAATTTAACCAGGCTACTTTGGCCGTCATGATTATGGCTTTTTACCCTATCCATCAAACCTATGGTCAGCTCAGCAGTTCGGTCTTTTTGGCCACAGGTCAGACCGGATTGTATCGTAATATTTCCATTATTTTTTCATTAATCGGACTTCCATTAACATATTTTTTAATAGCTCCTGGCGATAAGATGGGATTAAATGCAGGTGCTTCGGGGCTGGCAATTAAAATGGTAGCCATCCAATTTATCGCAGTTAATGTTCAGCTTTATTTCAATGCCCACTTGTTGGGGCTGCGTTTTTGGCGTTACCTCGGCCATCAGGTCGTAAGCATGGGTACTTTATTAACACTCGCGTTACTAACCAGTTTGGTAATTGATCATGTTTTAAGAGTCTCTGATAGTGTTATTATCAGCTTTGTAATCAGCGGAATAGTATATTCGATTTTGGTTGCAGGATTATTGATGGTGTTTCCAATTGTTTTTGGGTTAAATAGAAATGACATAAGAAGTTTTAAACAGACGGTTTTTCAAAAGATAAATTCATTATAAGTATTTTCCTGTTAGCATCTGAATAGAGGTGCCTCAACAACTTCGTGAAATTTTTTCCCGCTTGGTTGTGGACAAGGTAGTGCTTACGCCGGATGACCTGAGGAAGGACAGGCTAATGAATGTGAACAATGCCTGATACACCAGTCAAAGAATTTTTGTTTGTAGTTATATACCCGTACAAATTCACCGACTTCGTATATGACCTTATAGAGCTCGGTGATTTTAAGCGTTACTGTGATGTGCTTGTTTTGGACATTTCAATAATCACAACGCCAAAGTTTTCCAAAGGAGTCAGTGCCAAGAGATCCGAAAAAAATGAGGTTGTCACATTATCATCCTTGCTTAGTTTTATTCGACGCGTATATGAATTGAGAAAGCGTTCAGCTAAAATAAACATTTGCATATTGAATGAAGTGCCATATAGTTCACCTTCTGAATTTATTTGCAATCTGATTATTACCGCCTTCTTGAGAAGAAAGTGTGTTATTCTTAATCAATATAATGGGGGGGTGCCTATTCACTATCTTGGCGGCGCATTAACACCCAACGAGATTACTGCGAATTCAGGGTTTCTTGCCAAGGCCCTGCGTTTTTTCAAGAACACCTCTACGCTTTCAGAGGCAAGGAAGAAAATTTCAAGTGTGTTGTTCGGTTCGCTGGCGCGCTTCGTGCCATCAGCAACCACGCATCGACTGGTCGCCGGCGAGGACTGGTTGAAGCTTGCGAGGCAAAGGAAGCCGGCAAGCAATCAAATCAAGTTGGTATTTGGACACGGTAATGATTACAGCAACAATCTGCTACAGAAACTGAAGTCGGTAGCATTTACCTTACCTCAAAAAAAAATAGCTATTCTTCTGGATGGCGCTGGCCCTATGTATGGAACCGATGCTGTTCATACGGGTCGCAAGGTTTATTTTACGACTGATGTATGGTACCCGTCGTTAACGCGGTTTTTTGACCGGCTCGAAGATCAGACCGGAGTACAGATAGAGATCGCCGGTCATTACAAGTCTACTCATCCGGCAATGGCACAGTGCTTTGGAAACCGCCCGGTTCATTACGGCAAAACCAGAGAGTTGGTGCAAAACAGTGAGTTTGTGATTACCCGGGCGAGTACGGCAATTTCGTATGCTGTGATGTTTAAAAAACCAATACTATTTATTTATTCTAATCAGCTTAAAGAAGATCACCTGGCTATGCGGGATATTCGTGGCATGGCGGCGATGTTAGGTGACGAGCCGGTCAATATCGATGAGCCGCCAATTGACATTGAAGGCCTGCTGAAGATAGATGAAGGGCGATACCGGAATTACGAAAAGGTATGCCTTACATCGACCAGCTCTCAGAGACCAAATGTGCAGATCATTCTCGAAGACATTATGAACATCAACACTGAATCTGATTTTACGAAGACCAGCCCTAATTGGAGGACAAAGTGAAGCTAACGATCATACTAACCCTCAAAGATCGCGCCCCATTCACGTACCGCTGGATGCGGTACATGAATGACATGCGATGCCCATGCAGGATTCTCATTGCCGATGGAGGAGAAGACAGCGCCATCGAACAGCATTTGCGCAATCATGAAAACTACCGTCATCTCGATTACGAATACATCCGCTATCCTTACGATGCCACGATTGAAGACTACTATATGAAATGCGAGAACGTAATCTCACGGGTTGAGAGCGAATATCTGCTGCGGGCAGATAACGATGACTTTTATCTGCTTGACCGCATTCCGGAAATCCTGGCATTTTTGGATATGCATAAGAACTACGTGGGGGCCAGAGGTGAGCTTGTCAATCTCACATTGTTTGACCGTGCTGGCCTGTCAAGCCATGTTACTCTTGGTACGCGTTACTTGGCTGTCGCCGATGAAGTGCCGTCCATTGAAAATACGTGCCCATACGAGCGCGTTGAAGCCTTGTGCAAAGGCATGAGTACTTATGATTACTATGCGAACTGGTATTGCATCTTTCGTTCAGCGTCGTTCGAAGAGGTGTGGAAGTCGCTGATCACACTGCCTATCAAAGAAATGATTGTTAACGAGGTGTTGACCCATGTTTTAATGGTAATGAAAGGGAAGATTAAAATCATGCCGACTCCCTTTTATGTCAGGCAAACTGGTACATCTATATCTGCTGCCACCCTCGTGGTCGGTAATGAATTCCTTGAGCGGTGCATCGTCAATAACGCCTTATCGGAGTTTGGGGTCGCGGTGGATCAATTTGTCGAGGTTCAAACCAGAGATGAAAGAGATCGACTACTCCGAGCCATTGCGGCCTGGCTCGAGGTGTTCGTGTCGAATATCTATTGGGGGCGGGTTCGTGTAAGGACGGGAGTCATGTTTCGCTTGCGGCAGAAGATAAGGCGTGCTCCCCTGCTCGGTTCGTGTATGGCGCATATTTATTATCGAATGGCTCATCTGTTCTCACCATTACGACAAAGAAGACTCGTACGTCTCAAGTCAATTGAGCCTTATATTCTTTCCTGAATTTCAGCCCTGCCTGGTATTCCATGAGATTCAAACGGATTGGGGGTGCTGCACGTGTGTAGCGGTTTGCTTCGAGTGGAGTTATGTGCTATGCAACCTGATGTTTGGAAATAGGAGGACTAATTAATGAAAAAATGTCTGATATGTGGTCTTGAATTACATCCTTTCATGTCTTTTGGTCAGATGCCTCTTGCCAATGGATTTCTTACGCCTGACCAGTTTGCCGATGAATACTTCTTTGAACTATCCGTAGCTTCTTGTCCTCATTGCGGTATGTTTCAGCTTATGGAACAGCCTGACCGTGAAAAGATGTTCAACAAATATTATCCTTTTTATTCAGGGACGTCAAAGGGAATGGCAGTTCATTTCCAGGAATTTGCAGAACATGTAAAAAAAGATTATCTTTTTTCTAACGATCCTTTTGTTGTGGAAATTGGAAGCAATGATGGGATCATGCTCCGGCATTTTGCAGGTGCAGATATTCGCCATCTGGGGATTGAACCATCTGCCAATGTCGCTCAGGTAGCAAAGGACAATGGTATAAATACCATAAGTACATTCTTTGACGAAGATTGTGCTCGTGAGATTGTAAAGAAATATGGACAGGCTGATGCGTTTTTGGCCGCCAATGTCATGTGCCACATTCCATACCTACATTCCATTATAAAGGGAATGGGGATACTTTTAAAGCCAAAGGGCGTTGTTATGTTTGAAGATCCCTATCTTGGGGATGTCATAGAGAATACATCGTATGACCAGATTTACGACGAACATGTCTTCCTTTTTTCTTTATCTTCTATTGGTTATCTTTTTGGTCAGCATGATATGGAGATTATAGATATTGAACCGCAGGAAACGCATGGGGGCTCCATGCGATATGTAATAGCCCGGAAAGGAATACATCCTGTTTCTGACAGGGTGTATATGCAGTTAGAAAAAGAAAACAGGTTGGGACTTCATAAGCCGGAAACTTATGACATGTTTCGCAAAAATTGTGAGCATTCACGGGATAGTTTGATGGCGCTTCTAAGCGATATCAGAAGCCAAGGGAAAAGTATTGTAGGATATGCTGCTACATCCAAAAGCACAACCACTATTAATTACTGTGGGATTACGACCGATCATATTGAATTTATAAGCGATACTACTCCCATCAAACAGGGTAAGTACAGCCCAGGGGCACACATCCCTGTTCGTCCGTATGAGGAATTTTCAAAGAATTATCCTGATTATGGTTTGCTGTTTGCTTATAATCATGCCAAGGAGATTATGGCGAAAGAACAAAAGTTTATGAAGCAAGGCGGTAAATGGATTACCTATGTTCCCGAGGTTAAAATACTATAATGATCCTTTGTGCTAACCCCAAAGCCCAGTATCTTTTGTATAAAGAGGAAATAGATACTGCAATTTCCAGGGTCCTCGATAGCGGATGGTATATCCTGGGAAATGAAGTTCGGTTGTTTGAAGAAGAGTTCGCCGGCTACATCGGTGTAGCACATGGAATCGGTGTTGGTAGCGGTACTGAGGCGCTTCACCTGGCTTTGTGTGCTTGTGGTATAGGGCGCGGCGATGAAGTGATAACGGTTTCGCATACCGCCGTTGCGACTGTAGCGGCTATTGAATTGGCTGGCGCAACCCCTGTGCTGGTGGATATTGATCCCGACTTTTACACAATAGATCCGGATAAAATAGAATCAGCTATTACCTCGCACACAAAGGCAATCATTCCTGTCCATATTTACGGACATCCTGCAGATATGGATCCTATAGTGGAAATCGCAGAAAGATATAGTCTAAAGGTGACAGAAGATTGCGCTCAAGCTCATGGAGCGACGTATAAGGGGAAGCGTGTGGGTTCAATGGGCGATATTGGATGTTTCAGTTTTTATCCGACGAAGAATCTGGGTGCGTTGGGCGATGGAGGGATAGTTGTAACCAACAATGAAAAACTCGCCGAAAAAGCAAAGCTGTTGCGTGAATATGGCTGGGCTGAGCGTTATGTAAGTCATTTTCCCGGATGGAACACCAGATTGGATGAAATACAGGCCGCCATATTACGCATCAAGCTAAAGCATTTGGATGAAGATAATTTGAAAAGGGTGCGTATAGCGGAATTGTACAGTAAAGAATTGGAAGTGTGCGACATAATTCTTCCGAAGCAAAGGAAAGATTCTGCGCATGTATATCATTTATATGTAATCCGTTCTGAAAGGCGCAATGAATTGTTGACTTTTTTGAAAGAGAAAGGCATTTACGCTCTGATACATTATCCGATGCCCGTGCATTTACAGCCTGCATATAGGCGTTTAAAAGCAAGCGATAAATTGCCGGAAACGGAAAAGATTACTAAGGAAATAATTTCATTGCCCATTTATCCCGAGTTAAGTGAATCGGATATTCAGACAACAATTAAAACTATAAGAGATTTTGCAGGAGCAGCAAATGATTGATGGTGTTGTTATAAAAGCCTTGAAAACCCACGAAGACGACCGTGGCTTTTTTCGAGAAATATTCCGCTTCTCCGAAGAATTTTGTGATGTTTCTGTTGCTCAGATGAGCAATTCCCTTGTGAATGAAGGTGTTATCAAGGGACGGCATGGTCACAAAGTACAATCACAATGGAATTATGTAGTTTTGGGCTTGATAAAAGTGGCCCTCCATGACAATCGAGCCAATTCTCCGACCTATAAGGAAACGATGGAATTTCTTGTTGGAGACGGACAGGAGCCTTGCGCATACTTTTTCCCTCCGGGCGTTTTGCACGGCTATAAGTGCCTGAAAGGACCCATGCAGATTATCTATGTGACCTCAGGGGTTTATGATTTGGAGGATGAAGTACGGGTTCCATTAAGTGAACACTCTGTAACATTCAACTGAAAAAGAAGATCAGATGGAAAAAAATGACTTTAGACAAAACCACGGAAAAGATGATTCTGAAATAAACATGCTCGCATGCGGTATACCAAATTTGGGAGATTTAGGTGCACCATTTATGTGTGTATGGGAAAGAGTGGGGTAGTGCAATGACTAATGATATACCAATATTAATGGCAGGCCCATGGATTACTGACCATGAAAAAAGGATTGTTGCGGACATGATGGAGAATGGCTGGGACAATTATGACTATGTAGAAAAATTTGAACCGTCCTTTGCAGACTGGCACGGAAGAAAATATTCTTTAATGACGCCGTGCTGTACCCATGCCATACATTTACTATTGCTGGCTCTTGATATTAAAGAAGGTGATGAAGTGATTGTGCCGGAATGTACCTGGACTGCAACGGCTGCACCAATTACCTATCAGCGAGCGAAACCTGTCTTCGCGGATATTGATCCTGAAAACTGGTGCCTGGAACCCGATTCAGTCAGGAAAAACGTAACAGAAAAGACAAAAGCCATCATTTTAGTTGACCTTTTTGGAAATATGCCGGACATGGAAGCACTGGAATCCATTGCAAAAGAATATAGGATCCCGCTCATCGAAGATGCAGCCGAGGCGCTGGGTTCAAAATACAAGGGTACCCGAGCAGGAAAATTCGGTGTGGGCAGTGTACATAGTTTCCATCGCACCAAAACAATCACAACAGGAGAAGGTGGTGCCCTGCTTCTTGATGATGATGAATTATACGAACGAGCCAAATTTCTGCGAGATCACGGCAGGTCTCCTAAAATTCCATATTTTACTCTGGAAGCAACACCGAAATACATGCCATCGAACCTTCAGGCAGCCATGGGCTATGCCCAGTTCCAGCGGATTGATAAACTGGTGGAAAGAAAGAGATATTTTTTGCACCGGTATAAAGACAAGCTTTCTGATATTGAAGATTTGCAATTCAATATGGAAACTGATGATGTGTACAATGGAGTATGGGCGACAACGTTAGTCTTCGGGAAATCACATGATATTACCAAACTTGAAGCCATAGAGAGACTTGCAAAACTGAATGTGCCGGCACGGCCGTTTTTCTACCCCCTGTCCTCACTTCCGGCCTATGAAAATTATGGAACAGGCTCCAAGAAAAAAAATCCCAATGCTTATGATGTTTCGGAGCGGGGGATCACTCTTGCCTGTAACTATGTTCTTACGGATGAACAGATAGATTTTATTTGTGACGGAATAAAAACCATACTTGGTTATAAATAAGGGGGAATTCACATCATGGAATTAAAGGGTAAAAAGGTACTCATTAACGGCGGGATGGGTTTTATAGGAAGCAATCAGGCTCATAAATGCCTTGAATTGGGAGCAAAAGTAACTGTAAGGTGGTCTGGATAAGTATTCAGGTGGGAATAGATACAATATAAGGGAAATTGAACGTAAAGTTATACTATGCAATTAGAATATTCTAGACTATGAACGGTAACTGGAACAAGTTACGGGGAAGGATAGACGACAGCATTGGACAGACAATTAGGCTGTTGGAGGGTTTGACACGAAACAATGCATTAAAAAAATGCAGGGTTGATGATGTCTAAATATGTAATACATATCGGTGCCAATAAGACTGGTTCAACGACCTTGCAACGTTGGTTGTTCTCAAAATTTGACAATATCAATTATCTGGGTGAAGATTGTCAGAATTATGATGAGCTGAAGGATGTATTAAATTCTCTTGTTTCCGATGATGAAATCTTTTTTGACCAATCCAAAGCAAGAGATCTGTTCAGCAAGAAATTCTTGAACGATGATTCTAAAGTCAACCTGTTCTCCAATGAAGATATCATGAGGAGCCGGAATCCATCGCAATGTGCCCAACGCCTGGCCGATCTCATGCCAGGGGCGAAAATCCTTATGGTAATCAGAAACCAGCTCACCGCAATCCCCTCATGGTATGCAAACCATGGCACATATTTGAGAAACGTTCCCAGTTATTACTGGAGAAGGTATGTCTCATTTGAAGACTGGATGGAGTATTGCACACAATTTATAGAGAGGGGCCCACTTGCCGGGTTCTTTTATAAAAAGCACGCTGATTTGTGGGCCAGGTATTTTGGAAAAGAAAATGTAAAAATATTGCTGTTTGAAGACTTGGCACACAATAAAGAGAAATTTATTAAACAAGTAAGTGAAACCCTCAACATTGACCCAGTGAAAGCCTTGAAAATAATTTCGGGAAAGCATGAACGAAAAAGATATACACTGCGCATGCATCGATTTCATAAAATCAACAGTCGTTTTTTAAGGGGTGTCCCAATTGGCGGTAATTGCTTGGGGGATTATATAGAAAAAGTATTGCGGAACTATTTAAATAGAGGACCGAAATTTGACAACTTTATTCAAATAAAATGGCAAGAAAAAATCGTTGACCTATATAAAGGAGAAAATAGTGCCTTATCCCACGAATATGACCTTCCATTAAAGAAAATCGGATATCCAGTAAGTTGAAAATTAAGCCGTAATTGTACAGTAAATACGAAACCTTTTTTCAATTGGTGTAACAGCATATGATCTACCAAGGATGCTAAAGCAGAATCTCTTGTCAATTCTTGATCAGGAGTTCGAAGATATTGAGGTTGTGGTTTGCAACGACTATGTTGAAGAAAAAGTTCCTTCAAATACCATTGCGTATATACGATCCAAGAGTCAAAATTGTGAACAACAGTGAAAACGTCGGGCCGCTTGCTAACCATAATTTGGTTTTACAGCATTGCAATGGGAGGTGTATCACATGGCTGGCCGATGATGATATGTTTGCAAAAGGAAGGCTACTGGCAATTCATGATGCATTGATTAAATACGATTATCCTAAATGTGTTTATACATCTTATAGCTCAGGAAGTGAATCTTAAAATAGAGAGTGTCAATATTCTGGTAGCAGCATGATGTTAACTGGACAGGACTTTGTTAGATCGTATTTAAATCGTGAATTAACTGTTGCAGGTAACTACGGTTTTTTCGATACGAAATGGCTGAGAGTCCTATGTGGAATGAAGAAATTAGGGACTGGAACTTTTTCACCATACTCTGACAATCTTCTTGCAGTTATGACAGTACAATTGTGACCTATTGTTTACCTAGATGCGAAGTTTATACTGCACAGACTTCATTCAGGTTTACCATCATATGCAAGCAAAGATGTTAAAGTTTTCTGGACTGCTTGGGCCGCCTTTCTTGAAGTGGCCATCGAAGTGCTCGGAAAACAAAGATTGGATGAAGATATGGATGAGAACCTATTTTTAGTCATAAAATGGTGTCAAAACGATATCCGCTCTGTTGTCTGCGTTCTTGCTCGCTAAATATACGAGAAATAATGAAACATATGGCACTAATTTTGAAGTATTATTCTGTTTTGCGGAGAAATAGAGACAAGCTTTGCCTTAGGACCCTTTTGGGGTTTTTCCATACAGTATGTAGGGATGCTGAGGTACGAATGAAGTGATTGTGCCGCTATTCCGCAAAATATTTTCCAAAAATTATGAAGGCGATTTTGCACAAACTCGAGCAGAAGGGAGAATATGGTGAACAGTCTACCTAAACTAAGCGGACAACGCATATTAATAACAGGCGGCCTGGGATTTATTGGCAGCAATCTGGCTCATAAATGTGTTGAATTAGGTGCTACGGCAACAATTTTTGATTGTCTGGATCCGAGATCAGGAGGCAATCTCTATAATATTCAGGAGATACGGGATCATATTGAAATATGTTTTCATGATATTTTAAACTTTGATCAAATCACTGAACATATTGTTGACAAAGATATCATCTTTAATTGTGCGGCATCCACCTCGCATTCCTTTTCAATGCGGGAACCGTGGCTTGACCAGGATGTAAACAGTAAAGGAATGATCAATTTATTGGAAGCTATTCGTCGTTTCAACCCGGATATTAAGTTCGTGCATATCGGCACATCAACTCAATTAGGGAAATTGCACTATCAACCAGCGGATGAATTTCATCCGGAGTTTCCAACTGACATATATTCAGCCAACAAAAGCGTTTCGGAAAAATATGCTTTGATATACGCAACCGCATATAACTTGAATCTTTGTGTAATCAGGCTCGCTAATGTGTTTGGGCCTCGTGCAAGTATTCACAGTCCAGAATTCACTTTCAATAATTATTTTATTGGCCTTGCGTTGCAAAATAAAACGATCACCGTTTTTGGTGACGGGAAACAATTAAGAAATGTTTTGTTTGTTGATGATGCTGTAAACGCTCTCATCTTAGCCTCACAAAGTGATAAAATGAAAGGGGAAACTTTTTTCGCGGTTAGTGATAGCCATTACAGCGTTGCCCAGATAGCTGAAAAAACAGTAGAATATATTGGGACAGGCAAGGTCAACCATGTTGACTGGCCGGCAGAAAAAAAAGCTATAGATATAGGTGATGCAGTAATAACCAATAAGAAAATAAAGGAATTTATTAATTGGCTTCCTCAGTGTAATTTGGAATTAGGCCTTGTTAAGACTAAGGACTATTACGCAGCTTGTCTGGATAAATATTTAAGGTGATAAAAGGTAATAAAATGAAAATTGTTGTTACAGGCGCCCTTGGGCATATTGGCTCAAAAGTAATTCGCGAGATACCGATCACTTTTCCTGGCGCTGAGATTGTTATGATAGACAATATGGTAACTCAGCGATTTCCTTCACTATTTGATTTGCCACCAGAGGGTAAGTATCAATTCATAGAAGGGGATGTTTTGAAGACTGATTTGTACAAGTTGATCGATGGCGCCAATGTCGTTATTCATCTGGCGGCGATCACCAACGCCGCCGGTAGTTTTGAGAACAAAGAACAAGTGGAGCATGTTAATTACAATGCTACAGTAAGAGTCGCAGAGGCATGCAGCCAGGCCAAATGTTCGATGATCCATCTTTCGTCAACAAGTGTCTATGGCACCCAGGAAGAAGTCGTTGATGAAGACTGTTCGCCAGAAGAACTCCAGCCTCAAAGCCCCTATGCCGAGACAAAATTGAAAGAGGAAAAATTTCTTCAAGATTTAGGCACTTCAGGAAAATTAAGATTTACAATTTGTCGTTTTGGAACGATTTGCGGAGTTTCACAAGGAATGCGATTTCACACAGCGGTCAACAAGTTTTGCTGGCAGGCGGTCATGGGCCAGCCACTCACTGTCTGGCGAACGGCCTTGCACCAGAAACGGCCGTACTTAACCCTGGAAGATGCCATAGCAGCCGTTGTTTTTATTATTAAGAATAATCTATTTGACCAAAGGGTTTATAACATACTTACAGAAAACTTAACGGTACATTCCATTATTGAACAGATAAAACAACATATCCCGGATCTTGATATCCAATATGTCGATACAAAAATCATGAACCAATTATCATACGAAGTTTTGAATCGGCGCTTCAGGGAGCAGGGGTTTGAGTTTGGCGGAAGCATTGGGAAAAGTATCGGCGAGACTATCGGTCTACTGAAGAATGCACGAATGGCCGGATGAGATTTAGGAATATACTAAGGGGCAGATATATATCCTCAGAAATTTACAAACTCATTTTGCAGTATTCTAAGTAGTTGATATTTAAACTAAAGTTAAGAGCCAACAATCGATGTTTCCTAATAGTTTGAATTTTTGAGCAATTGCGATTTGCAATTCTGTCTGTAACTATATAAAATAATTACAAAATCGCAGGGTAGCATGACGTATAAAATGGTCGATTTAATTTGCTAACAATATCAAGCAGTTATTCAGTTTGTAAATTTCTAATCTTTTAAATCGAGATGACTTTTATGCATATTCCAAATCCGTTCGTAACAGTTGTTACCCCGGTTTATAATTCTGAAAAGTTCATTGGGAAAACCATAGAGTCTGTGATTGGTCAGTCTTATCAGAGTTGGGAAATGTTAGTCGTTGATGATGGTTCAACTGATAAGACGGAGTCAATTGTTCAATTTTACATGTCTAAAGATACACGTATCAAATATCTTCCACTTGGTTACAATAGCGGAAGACCAGCCATACCAAGAAATTATGGAATAAAACATGCTAAAGGTGAATTTATTGCCTTTCTGGATTCTGATGATTTTTGGCATAAACAAAAATTAGAAAAGCAATTGCCTCATTTTGGGAAACCTGAAATTATTGGGGTAGCCAGCAACGCTGTATTAGTTAGCGAGACTCCATATTACAGTAAGAGTAATTTAGCAAGATCGAAGCGAGGATATGTTGATTGTAAATATAGAGATATTTTGAATCGTAATCGCATAATGACTTCTTCACTTATTGTCAGAAGAGATATATTTGATCAAAGCGGGTTGTTTGACGAGGATAAAACCTTTTCTTTTATTGAAGATTGGGAACTTTGGCTAAGAATGGCAAGATATGGCTCATTCAGAGTTCTTGAAAGCCCGCTTTTGACTTATTTTGTTTCTCCTAAAAGAGGACATCAAGCTTCTGTAATTTCAAAAAACTGCTTAAAAATTCTCAAGAAGCAGGTGAATCTGGGTTACGTAAAACATGATGATATTATAGAATCGACTGCCTTGATTTATTTGATCATAGCGGGCAAATTGCTGGAGTTTGATCAACAGCAAAGCAGAAAATATTATATGCAGGCATTAAAAACTACCTCCAATATGTCCAGAAAGATAAAAGGTTGCACAGGCCTATTGATATCATTTCTTCCCTCCTATTTACGAAAAATAACACTTCTAATCCTATACAAAGCTGACTGGATTTTATGCAGCATAAAGGAATAGTTGTGGAAGATGTCAAAAAGTTATCATTGCGATAACCGCCCGGCAAGAAATTAAAATGCATGTCATAAATTGTTATTTAATAGCTATCTGTGCTATCAGGAATTTCCACCAACGCAAGGTTTTCATATAATGGCATCTGAACAATATAATAAATCCACTCAACATTTTTTATACTTTTGCTGTTTGCTCATAGCTATTTCATTCTATTCCTTTGGGAACTTTGGTTTTTTAAATATATTTGGTGCAAGGCGTGAGATTCAAATAGTATTACTTCTGATGCTAATGCCTGTTCTGTCGATAATTGCTGCACAAAAAACAGGACAGTTTTTAAAGGAGCCGTTGTGGTTGCTGGTTCTTTGTTTCTTAATTGCAGAGATTATTCTAACGCAGCATGCCATAAACATACTTAATTACCTCACGGCACTGATAACTATCGGAGCATTGTTTTCCCTAAAAGATAAATATGTAACCTTTATCACTAAAGCTATAATCGTTCTGTGTGGCATTTTTTCAATAATGGGTATAATGCAGTTTATTCTGTTATGGTTTAATCCTGGCTTGAGCGCCTTTATGGATCACAGATATGCATCAGCTATGTCGGCTAAAACAATTTCAAATATTTCAGCGATTGAATATCTTGGCTTTATTGTTGCGGATGGGGGCACTACTCTTTTAGGTCATCATGTCTATCGGCTTAAGAGTTTTGCGGCCGAGCCGTCTGTTCTTGTTTATTCTTTTTTATGTCCCGGCATACTGGCGTTGTCATACAGAGGCAGAATCAGGGTGTTGGCCTACCCAATCCTTGTTTTCACTATAGTCTTTGTTGCTTCAGGGACAATCTGGCTTTGTATATTATTTGGCCTGATTTTGTTTCCAATTGGTTACTTTTTTAAGAGATCTCCTCGCTCAGGGAGTATGGTAATACTGCTGATTGTTGTTATGGTGGCGTTGCTGATTACTAAAATTGACATTCCCTTGTTTATGAGAAGTACGATTGATTTTCTTTCACCAGTATATTCAATTTCTTCAATGCCTTTGCAAAAGTATCATTCAGGTGTTGTGAGACTAACTTCTATCGCTTATGGTATTGAAAAGGTTTTGAGCCATCCTTTTGGGCTCGGGAGTGTGGGAACATTGGGAATAATATCTGGTTTAATAGTTGTATCCGGTCTGGTTTGTGGTTTCCCGGGTCTATTGCTGATAAGCGTAGTATTTTATAGAATGTTTAAATACGGTATTCATGTATGGCAGTGTTACGGGAAAGAGGGTAAAATATTTAGCGCATTGCTTTGCGGAACTTTTTTCCAGACCTCCTTTTTTTCGTCTTATGGTTGGACAAGTTTTGCAGGATTAACAATACTTTGTCTCCTATATATAAGAATAAGAGCTCTTTCAGCATCAGCAACAGAATCAATGCATCATATGTGAAAAGTAATAAAAATGAATACCAAAAACAACCAGCACGGGGTGTAACTTACTTGTATAAATCCAAAAAAGATATGATAAAAATAGCAATTATTCTTGCAGATAATGTTGAATCATCCATAAGAATAATATCTGAAGATATTGTTTCTAATCTACCTGATTTCTATTCCGTAGATATCTTTTCGATAAAATATAATAGTAGTAAAACTACTGATAATATCAAACCGCTTTCAAAATATTTTTGGCGGTTGAGACGTTATGACATTATTCACCTTCAAGCAGCTATGCCAATTTCTCTTGCTATGATAATACGAAAACTTCATCCAAGAGCTTATCTTTTGTCTACAGAACATGATTTTGGTTGGAAATATTTTAGAAATACACTTCCGTTTATTAAAAGTTCAATTCTGCGATTATTATTGTATATTGGGAGGAGTGTCTGTCATAAAAATTCATACCCGTCGCATTCACTTTTTCATGATGTTACTGGTAAGCAAGATCTTGGCTCTCGTTATGCTGTTGTATATAATGGTATTCAAGATTACTTTTCTACTCTGGAGATTACAGAGGTAAAAGCAAAAGGAATATTGCTGAAAAAGATCGTAGTGGCTGGTAATTATTATTATAGTAAGGGGATAGATTTAATCCTGTCAGTTGTAGAAGAATTTTCGGATATTGAGTTTCATTTATTTGGAAATGTATTAAATGGCTTAAGTGAAAAAAAGCGTAAGGAATTACAATATAAGATAGCCAGAGATAATGTATATATTTATGGTAAGGTCGAAAGAAAAGTTTTTCTTGACTTTCTTAAGCATGAGGAATGTGTTGTATGCATTCCATCTCGCTCAGAAGCGTGTCCTTTAGTTGCATTAGAGGCTATGTCTTTAAAACATCCAATTGTGGTAAGCGATATACCAGTATTTTATGAGCTTACCAATAAGAGTTTTGCAGTGATGTTTGATTTGGAAAACATAGAATCTTTAAAATTATCATTAAGACAAGCTTTTGCTAAATATGAAATATTAGCATCTAATGCAAGAAAAATGTATCTGGATCATTACACTATTGATAAAATGTCAATGGGGTATGATATGTTGTATAGAAGTCTGTTTAGATAGATGATTATAGCAATTATGTTATTTTAAATCGTTTCAATTTTGATTTTAGGTTACCAAAACCAAAAGTAGAGGAAAGTATGTTCTCAAGAGTGCTACCACAAATGCAAAAGGCTCTCAAGCATCCAGAAAAGGCTTATAAATTTGCTATTTGGAAAATAAAAGAAAAGTTATTATGGGATTACTACTACGAGGCTATTTGTGTACCAAAAGTAAAATCAGCAGTGCCGCAAATCAATAATGAGATCATAATAGAAGAGCTGAAAAAGAAAGGTTTCAATGTTATCGATTTTAAAATAAATATAACCCATTACAGACAGTACGTAAACAATGCGGAATATCACAAGATCCAAAGTTTTTATGGTATTGGTGGTAAAGGAAATGTTTTTAGTGAAAAATCTCTTGAGCACTATTTAGCGGCAGAATTATTGAATCTTTCCCCAAATGACGTATATATAGATATTGCGAATGCTTATTCTCCTACACCGGAAATATATCATAAATTATATGGTTGTAAGGTATATACTCAAGATTTAGTGTTTAAAGAAAGTATCCATGGGAGTACTATTGGAGGAGATGCGGGCAACATGCCAGTAGCAGATGGTTTTGCCACAAGTATGGCATTACATTGTTCTTTTGAACACTTTGAGCAAGATGCAGACATAAGATTTATTAAAGAAGCCAGTAGAGTCCTTGCGAAAGGAGGGAAGCTTTGCATATTACCGTTATATCTTTTTGAAAAATACATAATACTAACAGATCCATCTATGTTGCCAAAAGGAAACTCGTTCTCCTTTGAAAGTGATGCTATATTGTATTGTGCAAAAGGTTATGGGAATAGACATGGCCGCTTTTATGATGTCTCTCATTTCATTGCCAGAGTTGTGAATAATCTAAATGATTTAAAATTAACTATTTATGTCGTACAAAATGAAAAAGAGGTTGATTCATCTTGCTATGTTAAGTTTATAGCACTTTTTGAAAAAGAATAGAGTTTAGAGTCCGGAGATTACTGATGCAGAATGAGTTATTACAAAAAAGAGGATTGATTCTAACCTCCCCATCCTCTTTTGGAAAAATTTCAGATGAACCTTTTCGGCTTTTAAAAGAAGCGGGATTTAATTTCATAAATAATCCTTATGGTCGAAAATTAACTGAAGAAGAAGTCATTGATTTGGCTGTAGATTGTGTTGGTATCGTAGCGGGTGTTGAGCCGCTTACGGCCCAGGTTATGGATGCCCTTCCAAAATTAAAATGTATAAGCAGAGTCGGTGTGGGCATGGACAGTGTTGATCTGGAATATGCCAAACAAAAAGGAATTACAGTAGTAAATACGCCGGATGGCCCTACCCGGGCTGTTGCAGAATTTACTCTTGCCATGACCATGTCCCTGCTGAGAAGGATTCCACAGGCAAATGCTAATTTGAAACAAAAAAAATGGAAAAAAGAAATTGGCAATCTACTCTTGGGGAAAAAAATTGGCATTATTGGCCTTGGCCGTATCGGAAAAATAGTGGCTGAGCAATTTCGCAGTTTGGGGAATCAAGTAATCGGATTTGATCTTGATCCTGATTCCAACTGGGCTCAACATAATGGGGTACTTTTGTCAGACATGGATACCCTATTAAAAGAAGCCGATATTCTTACCCTGCACATTCCGGGGAATGCTGATAAAACTCCGGTAATAGGCCAATCAGAACTTTCAAAATGCAAAAATGGAGCATTTTTCATAAACGCAGCCCGTGGGGGAGTTGTTGATGAGGAAGCTCTTTATCAAGCCCTGAAATTGAACAAATTAAAGGGCGCGGCCGTAGATGTTTTTTGCAAAGAACCGTATGATGGGCCTTTGTGTGAACTCGACAACGTGATATTAACCCCACATTTGGGTTCATATGCTGCTGAAGGTAAACTTCAAATGGAAATCGATGCAGTAAAAAACCTAATTCAAGCATTAATGGTAACCCTTTAGTGCGCTATTATTTTTTTGACAGGATTAACAGGATAGTCAGGATTAAAACATCAAAACACATAACTCATTTGGTTGTAAACTTTACATACACAACCGATAATTTCCAGTCATTTTTTTGTATTTCATTTGTACACCTTACTCAGGATTATGATTTTATGATTTACTGGATAGTTAGAGTGAGAGTTAACTTTGTTTGTGTACTTTAAATAAAATCTTGTCTATCCTGTTATCCTGTCAGACTCTTTTTCAAAAGGATAAATTGTTACAATGAATTTTAAAGTAGGAATAATTGGGTATGGAACGATGGGTAAAACCCGGCATCAAGCAATTGATGAAATAGAAATTGCTGAGGTTATTGCCATTTCAGAGCCTGAAATTGGGTCAGAATACAACTCCATCCTTAATTTAACCCATGAAGAAATTTTAGATCATTCAGAAATTGATGCAATAATTATTTGCACACCCAATTTTCTAAACAAAAAACTCACAATAGATGCGCTAAATTCGGGGAAACATGTTTTTTGCGAAAAACCCCCGGCCTTTACCGGTGCAGATGTATTAGAGATTCGTGAGGTTGAAGTTAAAAGTGGGAAAAAATTAATGTATGGTCTTAACCATAGGCACCATGACAGCGTCATTCGGATGAAAGGATTAATTGATAGCGGTGAATATGGAAAAGTGTTGTGGTCCAGAGGACGATATGGAAAAAGTGTAACTGAGGACTACTTCAACCAATGGCGGGCAAAAAGAGAAATGGCTGGAGGAGGAATCCTGATTGATCAGGGGATACACATGCTGGATTTATTTTTATATTTAACAGGTGATTATGACATTGTAAAGGCAGAAGTCTCAAACCTTTATTGGAAAATGGACGTTGAAGACAATGCTTTTGTAATATTAAAAGATTCCTCTTCAGGAAGGGTTGCTTCTTTGCACTCTACCATGACGCAATGGAGACATCTGTTTTCGCTCGAAATATTCTTGGAAAAGGGTTACATGGTCTTAAATGGATTAATTACCTCAACCATGTCCTATGGAGAAGAAATACTATCTGTTGCAAAAAATCGGTCCACGGCCCCTGCGGCCACCTGGGAAGACGAAGTAAAAACCAAATATATTGATAACAACAGTTGGAGATACGAGATGGAGCACTTCTTCAAATGTATTGAAGAAGACCTCCCTGTCCAAACCGGAAACTCTGCTGATGCTTTAAAAATAATGACCATTATTGACGAGATATACAAAACAAAGGATTTTTGATGCCACAAAGCATGGAGCGAAAAGAAAAACTGAGTTCTTATCTGGAAAATTATAAAACCAGATTGAATATTTTACTGAATCTGATTGAAATTGATGTGCTTGAACAGGTGGTTAAATGCATGATAAATGCTTTTAAAAATGGAAATACCGTATATGTGGCAGGTAATGGCGGTAGCGCAGCAACCGCTTCCCACATGCAGGCTGATTTCAGTTTTTTTGTGCGGTATTTCACGAAATTTCGCCCCAGAATGATTGCTCTTACCGATAATGTTCCTTTAATGACCGCAATTGGAAATGACAATGCCTTTGAAGACATTTTTGTCGAACAAATGAAAGGTCATTTTTCAAAAGGTGATGTTTTGATATCTATTTCCGCCAGCGGAAATTCAGCCAATGTAGTTAAGGCAGCCGAGCTTGCGAATGAATTGGGAGGAACAACCATCGCATTTGTTGGATTTCAGGGAGGTAACTTAAAAGAGGTTTCTAAAATTACAATGCACACCCCAAATCCTGAAGGCGATTATGGCCCAATTGAAGATTTACATATGATTTTTGGCCATCTGATTGTAAATTATCTTTCAGAAGATGAAGAATTCCTATCTATTCCTGGAGAGTAAAAGATGAAAACCGGATCTCAAATAATAATAGATCTGACCGGAAAAACCGCATTAGTTACAGGTGGAACCCGTGGAATTGGTCAGTCCATTGGAGAACTGTTTGTGAAAGCCGGAGCCAAAGTAATTTTGACCGGAACCCGTGAAGATGAAATAAAGCGTTTAAATGAATCAAATGCTTGTGATCAGGTAAGCTACAAAGCAGTTGATTTTTCCGAAGAAAAATCAACCACACTTTTTTTGGACTGGATCAAAGAACAGAAAAAAATTGATATTCTGGTAAATAATGCCGGTGTAAACCGTATTAATCTGAATACGGATACTTCCACTGATGATTACGAATACATGAACAACATCAATCTTAAAGCACCCTACCTGATATGCCGGGAAGTTAGTAAACTGATGAAAGTAAATAATTTCGGTAGAATCGTAAATATTACCTCCATTTGGAGTATTATCACAAAACCCGGTCGTTCATTGTATACCTTATGCAAATGGGGCCTGGTAGGCTTAACCAAAACCCTTTCAATAGAATTGGCGGAAAATAATATTTTGGTGAATGCTGTTGGCCCGGGATTTACCCTGACCGAATTGACTGCAAGCACTAATACCCCGGAAGAGATCAAAAAAATCGCTGAGATGATTCCAATAAAAAGGATGGCTCAACCAATAGAAATTGCAAAATTAGTATTGTTTCTATGCAGTGATCTCAATAGTTATCTAACAGGGCAAAATATGATAATCGACGGAGGATACTCCACTGTTTAATTTCAAAGTTAAATCAATTGTTCACGATTACGATGTCCAATTTATCAGCAACACAAGAAAGTCCCTGGTTCAGGAATTAAAAGAAGGGGATTTTGTTATTATCGACAGAAAAGTCAAGAACATCTATTGCAATGAGCTGAACGACATTCTCGAAAACAACAAGCACATTATTATTGATGCAACCGAAAAACAAAAATCTTTTCAGGGATTAATTCCGGTAATTCAGCATTTAATTGACAATGGATTTAGAAAAAATCACCGGTTAATCGGGATCGGTGGCGGCATAACACAAGACATAACCGCATTCACTTCTTCTATTATGTATCGTGGTGTTGACTGGTTATTTTATCCTACCACCCTCCTTGCCCAGGGCGACAGTTGTATCGGGAGTAAAACATCCATAAACTTTGGAGCCTTTAAAAATCAAATCGGTGGTTTTTATCCTCCCAACAAAATATTAATAAATCCTGCTTTTCTGGACAGCCTTTCCGATGCAGAAATGAAATCGGGCCTTGGTGAGATGTGTCATTATTTTATTGTAGCAGGTGAGGCAGATTTTAAACGATATAAACAAGACTACCCTCAAGCTTTGGTCGATAAAGAAGTATTGGCCGGAATAATTGCCCGAAGCCTGGAAATTAAAAAAAGCTATATTGAAATTGATGAATTCGACCGAAATGAAAGGCAGGTATTTAATTATGGCCATTCTTTCGGCCATGCCATTGAATCGCTTACTAATTACCGAATACCTCATGGTATTGCAGTAAGTTACGGAATGGATATGGCGAATTTTGTTTCCGTAAAACTCGGATATATCAGCGAGTATACTCGACAGGAAATCAGAGAGCTATTAGAGGAAATATGGAATGGGACTTCGATAAATGACATTTCTGTGGATAAATTTTCCCAGACCATTAGTAAGGACAAAAAGAATGTGGGAAAGGAACTCCGCCTGATTTTGAATAAAGGATATGGTAAAATTTTCAAAGATGCCGTGAAAAATGACGAACGTTTTATTTCATGGTTAAAGGAATACTTTGAAAACGAATTAAATTAAAAAATAAACTTAGCCGCAGATACACGCAGATAAACGCAGATGAGGTTTAAATACAAAGAACAAATTGGGTTTTGCTTTTTTGTGAAAAAGATCAGCGGTAATCTGTGTAGATCGGTGGCAAAATAATTAAATTCAGCGTAGATCTGTGGCTGAATAGTTACGAAAAAATAACCATTAACGTGGGAATTTATATGGAAATCCCTGAAATAAAGGCTTTAGTTCCCATGAAAGGGCACTCTGAACGAGTGCCCAATAAAAATATTCGCCCTTTGTGCGGAAAACCGGTTTTTCACTGGATTCTGAAATCATTAGCCGGAAGTAAATACATTAATGAAATTATCATTAATACCGATTCCTCTGAAATCGCGAAAAGCGCCAAAGACCATTTTAATGTAACCATCCTGGAACGTCCTGACTTTCTTTTGGGTGACATGGTTGGCATTCAGCCCTTAATTGAATATGATCTTTTGCAAACCAAAGGTGAATATTACCTTCAAACCCATAGCACAAACCCTCTGGTAAAAACCCAAACCATTGATAAGGCCATTGAAGCATTTTTTGCCCAAACCAAACATGATGCCTTATTTAGCGTAACCCCGATAAAAACCCGATTTTACTGGGCCGATGGATCCGGGATCAACCATGATCCCAAACATTTAATAAGAACCCAGGATCTGGAGCCTATTTATGAGGAAAACTCCTGTCTTTATATTTTCTCCCGGGAAACTAATCGCAAAACAAAAAACAGATTAGGATCAAACCCAATGATGTTCCCGATGGATAGACTTGAAGCCATTGACATCGATGATATGGAAGATTTTTACTGGGCTGAATTTTTATTGCAAAGAAAACTTCAACATGAGCAATAACGTCTGTTTATCTCATATTATTTCGCAAGATACACCTTCCTATGGTAACAGGGACCGTTTTTTTATCAGAACCAATTCGGCCATTCAAAAGGGTGAAACCGCAAATTCATCGGCCTGGATCTTCTCAAACAATCACATTGGCACGCATATTGATTCCCCATATCATTTCTGCGAGAATGGGAAAAAGACCTATAAAATACCCGTGGATGATTATATTTTCAATCAGGTTCAACTGATAGATATTCCCTGCAAAGAGGCTGGATTAATTGGCATTAAAGACCTGGAAAAAGCCTCCTCCATTAGTAAAGATGTAGAATTGCTTTTGATCCGGACGGGTTTTGAAAATTTAAGATTTGATGAATGTTACTGGAATGACAATCCTGGAATAGCCCCGGAAATGGCAGACTTTTTCCGCGAAAACTATCCCAGACTGCGTTGCATAGGGTTTGACTGTATTTCCCTGACTTCATGGAAATACAGGCTGGAAGGACGCCAAAGCCATCAGGCGTTTCTTTGCCCTGAATCCGGAAAAAAGGCCATTATGGTCATTGAAGACATGTCTCTAAAATCGCTTAAAAACCGAATTAATTGGGTTGTTGTGGCGCCTCTCTTTGTTGAGGATGGAAATGGTGGACCTGTTACAGTTTTTGCAAATCAAAATTCATAAACCAACATGAAAAACCAAAGTCTAAAAGAAAAATTAAAAAACAGGAAAAACACCATTGGTTCCTGGATAACAATTGGGCATCAGGCCATTATTGATATTTTATCAGAAGCGGGATTTGATTGGCTGACGATTGATCTGGAACATACGGCAATTGATTTTAATGAAGTCCAGATCTTAATTGGATTTATTCAGTCCCATGGTATGGCTGCTCTTGTCAGGGTTGGCAAAAACGAAGAAGTCGTTATAAAGCGGGTTCTTGATGCCGGGGCCGATGGCATTATTGTTCCCATGGTTTGTTCTAAAGAAGAGGCAAAAATGGCAGTAGAATTCGCCAAATACCCACCAATGGGAAAAAGAGGGGTTGGACTAAATCGTGCTCAGCGGTATGGTTTTGGTTTTGAAGAATATAAAAAGTGGGTAGATGAAAAATTGGTAGTTATCACTCAAATCGAACATATCGACGGGGTCAATAATATTGAAGAAATTATCCAAATTGAGGGAATTGACGGTATAATGATTGGTCCTTATGACCTTTCCGGTTCCCTTGGAATACCGGGAAATTATAATCAACCCATTGTTAAGGAGGCCTTAATAAAAGTGGAGGAAGTCTGTCTTGCTCACAAAAAAAGCATGGGGTACCATGTGATAGAGCCCGACAGCGCCTTAGTCATTGAAAAACAAAAGGCCGGATATAATTTTATCGCTTTTAGCACTGATTTTTTGTTTTTAGGTCAAAAAGCAGTAGAAGAAATGAATAAATTGAAATCATTATCCAATGAATAAATATATTGTAACACGCTAAGCCCTTTGAAAAAAAATTCTGACAGGATAACAGGATAAACAAGATTTTATTTAAAGTACACAAACAAGGTTAAGTCTCACTCTAATTAGCCAGTAAATCATAAAATCATAATCCTGAGGAAGGCATATAAGTGAAACACAGAGAATTGACTGAGAAAATCATTGGTTGTGCATACAGAGTTTACAACCAAATGGGTTATGGTTTTCTGGAATCTGTTTACGAAAAATGCTTGCTTATAGAATTGAGGAAAGCCGGTTTATCTGCTGTTTCTCAGAAGCCTATAACTGTATTCTACGATAATAAAGTTGTTGGAGAATTTGTCGCTGACATCATAGTAGAGGACACGATCATTTTAGAATTAAAGTCGGTAAGGCAGATCATTCAAGCCCATGAAGTTCAGATGGTTAATTATCTTGTTGCCACCGAAAAAGCTGTAGGTTTAATTATTAATTTTGGTGAACGAAAAGTTGAAATCAAACGCAAAGTAAGAGATTTTGATGAAGATTTACAGGATGAGTTTTGATGTTTTAATCCTGAACATCCTGTTAATCCTGTCAAAAAGCAGTAGAAGAAATGAATAAATATTTTTATTTTGTTGATTTGAATGAGGTTTTAATTGATCGGTATCCCGCCAGGATATCAAAGTATTTACAGGAAAATTATAATACCAGTAATTTCATTTTTATTTATTCTGAAAAATACAATAAAAATGAACCGAAGAATTTACCCGAAGGAGGCAAATCATTCTACATTCCAGACCTTTCATTAAAAATGATTAATGAATTGATTTTAAAGTACCCGCCAAATTCTTTAACTACCATAGCGCAAAGAATACCTGATATGCTTATGTTGTCCATATTTAATAAAATCAATATACCCACATTTATTGTTCAACACGGTTTATGGTCGGACAAACTTGAAAGAATACCTTTGATTAAGCTTCTTTTAAGTAGGCTTTTGAAATTTAGAAACTATGTAAAATATACGATTTCATTGTGTCAAATAAATAAAATACCAATTATTCCCACATTAATAGAGCTTTATAAGTTTTTACTTGTTGAAAATATTAAAATTCCAAATACAAAATTTTTAAATACTAACGGATTACGAGCACAAAAAGCTTTTGTTTTTGATAAAAGTTGGGACGAGTATTATTTAGAAAAATATGGTTATAATTCAATGGATTTAATATATATCGGCAATCCTGATTTTTTACTTCTGAAAGAAAAAAATCTTAATATTAAAGAAGATGCTGTATGTTATATTTGCCAATCACTTGTTGAAGATGGAAGATATCAGTTGAAAGATTATGAAGAATTTTTAAAGATTCTTAACGATTATGTTGGTTCAGAAAAAAAATTATATGTCAAACTTCATCCTCGTTCCAGAAAAGAATATTATCGAATATTTGAGTCAAATAAAAATGTTGTTTTAACAGATGATTTTCCTGTTTGTGAATATTATATAGCACACTATACCGGCATGCTCGCACTTGCTAAACAATGTAGCGATAATATACTAATCTGGAATTTAAAAGATCACCATATGCCTAACTACTTTTATCAATTTGCTTCAGTTATTACAGATAATATAACTGAATTAAAAGACTTTGTTGAAGGTAAATCAAAACAGAATCAAATGGTATCATATTCAAAACTAAGTAATGAAGAATTAATGAATTTTAACCCAATTAAAGTAATTGCTGATAATTTAGTTAGACTTTCATAACTTCTCAATAAGTCAGGGCTGCTTTAGAAAAATCTTATGCAGGTTGAGCACTACTTACCTCAAAAGAGTTATGGGGTTGACAATGAGGGATTTCATCTGGTAGATTAAGGACATGAAAAAAAGAACGATAGTTATCACATTTATGATCGCTGTGTTAATAATACCGGGTCCCTTATTTGCCATTGAGACCGCTCCAAGGATAAGCGATAGGGAGATGGTGGAGAGGCTTACCAGATTGGAAGAGGGACAGAAGACTATTGAGATGCGTTTTGATGATGTCAACAGGCGTATCGATGACCTTCGTTCCGAGATGAACGGTCGTTTTAATGACCTTCGTTCTGAGATGAACAGCCGTTTTAATACACTTCAATGGATGTTGGGGCTTTTTATTACAATTGCCCTTGTAATACTGGGATTTGTTTTGCGTATGCAATGGCAGATGCATAGAAGGCAGACTCAAGTGGAAACAACTCTTGAGACGCATAAGGATGAGATTGCCTTCCTGAAAGGTCTCATAGAAAAACTCCTTCCCCCTAAGGGCGTATTATAGTTCCTCCTTTTTCCGCCCGACTCCGATCCACAGATTACGCAGATTATGAAATGATGAGAGATTCCGGATAACTTAGTGCTTATGGGAATTTCACCAGAATTTATGTGTTGATTTTTAGTGGGATTTAGGCCCGAGGGAAGATGATTTTATGATTCCATCATTTAACTACCAACGCTGGATTCTTCTATTTGGAGATGTGGTTCTGATTTTGCTGGCCACCCAGCTCTCCCCATGGCTTCGCATGGGTCGGCCCTTTAACGTCTTTGACATCCACACCGGGGCCAGTACCTTTACGTTGCTCCTTTATGTGATCATGCTCTATATATTCGACATGTATAACATAGGGCGGGCCTTTCGTTCTGCTGATACAGTCCTGCGCATAGCGGTGACAGTTTGTGCGGTCGCGGTCTTTTCTGCTTTTCTCTTTTATTCACTGCCTAACTGGCAGTACGGTCGTGGAATTTTGTTCATCCAGATTCTGCTGGTCTGGGGCTTTCTGACTGGCTGGCGGTGGATTTACTCATTCATCTTTTCAATCAGCCTCAATAAGAAAGATGTGTTGATTCTAGGCGCTGGACGTTGTGGAACAGCCCTGAGGCATCTTTTGGAGGCTGAATTTTCACCTTATCGGGTTGTGGGCTTCTTAGACGATGACCCTGCCAAGCAGGGAAAAGTCATGGGATCACCTAAAGTTTTGGGGCCTACCGAACGCTTTAAGGAAATTGCATCTAAAATGAGAGTAAATACTGCTATATTAGCTATTACTCACGATCGGCCCTCTGGCCTTGTTAGACGCGTTTTGGAAGCACGCCTTAATGGAATGAGTATTATGGAGATGCCCACTGTGTATGAGGTTCTCACCAAACGTGTTCCGGTTAAGCATATTTGTGACCATTGGTTGCTTTTTACAGATGGATTCTATTTAGTTTCTAAAGAATACATGCAGAAGGTAAAACGCCTTGTCGATTTTGTGATTTCAGCTTTACTTCTCCTGGGCACGCTTCCGATCACGGTACTTTCCGCTCTGGCCATCCGATTTGACTCGCCCGGCCCGGTTTTCTTCAAACAAGAGCGGGTAGGAAAGAACGGCCTGGTTTTTGTGCTCTGGAAATTTAGATCCATGCGGCAGGATGCAGAGCAGAACGGGGCTGTGTGGGCTGAAGAGATTGATTCCAGGGTGACCAGGGTAGGCAAGTGGATACGACTTTTGAGGATTGACGAAATCCCGCAACTTTATAATGTGTTTCGTGGGGAGATGAGCCTCATTGGTCCCAGGCCGGAGCGGCCGGAGTTTATTCAGGAACTGGAAAAACAGATCCCATATTATAGCATTCGCCACTCCGTGCGGCCAGGCATAAGCGGATGGGCTCAGGTAAATTACAGATACGGAGCGTCTGTTGAAGATGCTCTTCGTAAACTGGAATATGATCTCTATTACATAAAAAATATGTCGTTGTTATTGGATTTTAAGATTATTCTAAAGACTATCGGGGTGGTTTTGTTTGGGCAGGGGGCAAGGTGAATCAGAAGTCAGAGGAACAGAGGAACAGAGGACGGAAGGCAGAGGACAAAAGAGGGGTCGGGACAAAAGAGGGGTCGCGTCTACACTCTTGACAAAAAAGCAATTTTGGATTTTTAATTTTGAATTGAAATGAAAAAGCAAACTTTAATCAATGGAAAATTGAGCAGTATGGGTTGCCATGAGCGGGGAGTGGGGAGCACGATGGCTGGTAAACTGTTTAGGTTTCAAAATTTTGAGATGGGGGATGACATGGGCGTATTGATAAAGCAGTATCGTATTGATGAGATCTGCGTGGCCATTTTTAATATCAGCAATGAAACCTGCATGAAAATCCTGGAACGGCTCAGAAAGAAAAACGTTAATACGTCGTTTGTTCCCAATCTGTACAAGGTTTTTGTCCATAGGGTTAATATAAAGCATATCGGTCAGATACCGATAGTCGAGGATGATGAAGGAGAAGTTGGAAAAGCGTATCTCACCATAAAAAGATGTTCGGATATCTTGATGTTGATAATACTTATGATCTTGTTTTTCCCTGTTTTCCTGGTTGTTTCAGTGGCGATAAAAACGGATTCAAAA
>Ga0255429_1013_pt1 | contig 37410 bp, 35 predicted proteins | sample ANMaggSeSYBR02H9_FD_182636 | JGI IMG/M metagenome (GOLD analysis project Ga0255429, IMG submission 182636) | Sediment cell enrichment communities from methane seep in Santa Monica Basin, California, United Staets - ANME aggregate JGI... | ecosystem: Environmental > Aquatic > Marine > Cold seeps >... | reverse complement strand
GCTAATGATGTCACATTCAAGCTACGAACAGCTATTTCTGTTTCAGCATATTTTTGAATGACTTCTTTCTCAGGTTTATCACGATATTTCTTTAATAAATCCTCTATCTTATCATCTGTATGAGTTTCCTTGACTACTTTTATAATTTCATCAGCTTTTTTAGATAACATATTTTCTGCATTCCCCCATATTTTTGTTTTTGGCCATTTCAACACGGTAAAAATTAAACTAATAGCAGCAAAAACAAATGCCCATTTTGATAGCCGTAGGCTCTCAATGGATATATCCAAACTATTCTTAGCCATTTCGTACGTCTTAGTGTCACCCTTACTTCCATTTACTTCATCTACTACTATTGTGTAAAATGCATCTGATCCAGTAGTCGAATTAAAAATATATCTACTCTCCAAAGCTAATTCTCTACCTCTAGACTGCGGTTTATCTACTCCCGCAAAAGAAAATACTTGTATAACATAAGGCCCCTCTTTTCCAGGTATCCTTAGATTTGCTTTTCCATCATCCCCAGTAATACCACAACACGATACTATTTCTCCTCCTGTCTCATTCCATATTCTGACCCATGCACTTGATACAGGCTCATCTGTTAAATCTACCACTCTTATCTCCACATCAATATACTCTGCTTTAGCGGATACAGAAGAAAGGATAATCAATAAAAAGATTATTATCAACAGAATTACTGTTTTTATATTTTTTCACCTCTTTACGTTTTAATCCGTGTTATTCAGATTCTCACCCATATTCTGTGTTTTCATTCTGCAGTCATGATAAACCCAGTACAAATTGTAACGTGGCCTGTACATCTAAAATTATTTAAAAAGAGGAAGATAATCTACATCTAAACGGATGGTTTTCCCTGCTTGTTTAATCCCAATATCTGTTGTAACAACTCTAGCATTTTGCTTGCGTGCTATTGTCAGGATATACGAATCCACCAAAGAAATTCCAAATCTATGAAGAGTTACCTTATATTCGGCAGCTTGAAAAGCATCAGCATTAGTGATGTTTACAATTTCTGAACCTGGCAAATGTTTAATCAGTTCAAGTTTTTCCCTCATTGTTTTAAAACCATAATCTGAGGAGTTTATATAAAATATTTCACTGATTAACATTTCAAAAATAATCAGTTTCTTTTTCTTAGAACGTACCTCTTTCCAATATCTGGTCCACTTTTCTGGAACGCTTTCAGAAAATATAAGCGAATAAACGTTTGTATCAAAAAGATACTTTTTCATTCTGCTAATTCCTTTGATGTAGGATATGGAACCCGTTTTAATTTTACATTGCCCTTTTCATTACATGCAAATAAAACGCCTTCGTCGTCTCTTGAAATGAGCATGCACTCATTTAAGCTGAGTTTTTCATATATTGGTTCTTCCTTCTTCTTTTCTATCATATTATTATCCCTCTCTCAATAATTATAAACTACAATAGGTGTGCCATAAATCTTTGCATTCATAGGACCTGATCTTCTTTGTCAATATGGTTGCTGATCCATAGCTTATCTTGATACTGCCGCTGCTGGTGTTTTATTCTTGATTATGGATAATGTATGACTTTTTGTACTTTTGCCACAGAGGTTCATCAGGGAATGTTATTGTTTTATCTGTGCATTCTGTGTTTATTCCAAACCGTTCCAGGAAATAATAAAAAAGTCTTAGATTTATTGAGCATCAATAGTCAACAAAAAGTTACTACTCAATATGTAGAAAAAAAAGAAAAAAAAGTAGAAGTAAAATAATCCCATCAATTACTTCTTAGCTTTATCAAAACCTTCCAACAATTTGTCCATTAATTCCGGACTCCGGTCCTTCATACCAAAACCGACAATTATAGCAATGCTAAGACCAATTCCCAGTCCGATTCCCCAGACAAATGCTTCGGACAGAATGTATATGATACACATATCTACGTGTAACTTGGAAAGGGCCATTATTACTACAATGAAATATAATAATAATTTCAACACTGGAGTAATTATGTCAATGAAAGGCAGACCCATGGATTTGCCTGTATTTTTCAGGAAGTTCCCCAAAAAATCTGCAATGACCAGTCCTACAAATAGAATCAACATTGCTGCAAATACGCTTGGCAGGTAATTGACTAAATTATTAATAAAGTTATTAACCTGTGGAATATTTAAATAATCCAATGCAATCATGACAGCTATTAAGTAAATAAACCACCTGATCACCAGGTTGAACAAACCCGGTATAGTTGTGCCGGCAGCTTCTACTCCTTTTTCTATTACAGAGCCTTTAAACGTCTTATCCAGCCCTAATTTTTCTACGATTTTGCTTACTTTATTTCCCAATATATTTCCCAGCACCAATCCTGCAAAGATTGCAATTACAGCTAGAATCATATTCGACATCATATTCTCTATTAAATAAACTGTGGAATCTATTGTCATCAGATTATCACCAGATACTTAAAGGATTTTTATCGTATTTAGTATATATGTTTATTTTTTTAAATATATATATATATATGAATCTCTATATATATTATAAATTCCGCAGCTGAATACAAAATCCAGATATTTTGATCGAGTTTAAAGATCGACTAAATTTTTGCATCCATAAGACCTGATCTTCCTTTTCAATATGGTTGCAGATCTATAACTTATCTTGATACTGCTGCTGCTGATGTTATATTTTTGATTTTATCGAATATCCTGTTGTTTTTTAGTCAAGCTAAATGGATATCCCACATTACTTTACTTATAGCTGGACAGGTAGGTTAAGAGCAACGGACCAGCTGCTGGCATCTTCCCAGATTCCCGAAGGCCAGCCCCGGATCAGCGCATACAGCCAGACAGAGGGCAGCCCGCCCCACACCGCAGCCCTGCCAGTGCCGGGCTGGCAGTCGCATTGGATCTTAACCTTATCATTCTGTCTGCAAATCTGAAGTCTCAAGGGATTCGACGGCACTAAAGCCAGATTTTTTTTTGAACGCCATCCGGTGGATAAAGTTGCTCATCGAATCTGATGGATCAAGCATTTCAAAATTTAATCCTTCAAGTGCATAGATTACGAAGCTGAAACCAGACAAATAAATCTTGGGAGTGATGCCAAAAAAGGTAAGGAAAATAAAGAAAGTACAATTAAGGCTCTCTATATCTTAGAAAAAATTCTAAATCCGCCCGCCACCATAGATGTTAAAACACTTTCTGATAACCTTGAAAAAGCACCCCACTTGAGTAAAGCTATAGATGCAGAGTGGCTAATCAAAAGCGCCAATTCGCGCAAACCCTATCCCCTTGCATATATATTTTGTAGTAAATTGCCTAAAGAAGATGAGCTAGAAAGACTCAAGAAAGAATTAGATAAAGAGGAGGATGAAAATAAGAAGTTTTGGCTGGCTTTTGAATATGAGAGGTTACTTAGGGACAATAAAGTACCAATCATATTGGGAAAACGTTTTTAGGGTACTCGAAGAGTACTGTGTAAATATTGGGATGAATAAACTCCAAGATATCGATAACGCTTGGAATATCCTTGCTGAGGCTGAAGTTCTTTCAAGGCTTGCTCCTTGTTTTGATATTGAACCAGAGCCAGATATTCCAGAATTGAGACCAAAAAAACTGGACGCTCTAATCGAATATGATGGTGAAAAGGCATTGATTGAGGTACGCACGGTTAAAGAGAGATTGGAGGAATCATTGTCACATGGTGTTGTTTCTTCCATTCCTGGGGGGAAGGTCAAAAGTGTTCTTTGTAACAAATTTGATGTGCAATTAAAAGAAGGAAGAGCAGACCCTGGAATACCAATATTGATAGTCCTATGTTTAGAGAGATTTATGGGTTTTATGGATATGGTCGAGGTAAGAAACGCAATATATGGAGCCCTCCAGTTTTCATATAAGATACGCAATGATACCCATGAGATAGTAGAAGAAGGGACCAAAAGAGAGGAAAATGCCTTTTATGACATTCAAGGGACTGAAATAGTCACAGCAATTGGGGCATATCGGCGCGATTACGATAAAGATGATCCATTGGTAGGAAAACTGCATCACCCTTACAAACCTCCAACGAATAAAATGAGTCAGAAATTCAGTCTCAGACTCCGAGATGCGCTTTTTGGAAATAGTGAAATAAGTGATAAAGGATCGTTGATGCGAGTACCTATCATCGATGAAAATATGGCAATGCTACTCTATGCAAATGGGATTGAAGACCTTGGTATTTTGGCAGGTATTAGAGAAAATGATTTTGTTATTGAAGGTGCATCGTGGGAGGAGTTATCTCAGTTACAAAATGAAGCAATAAGAGTAATAAATGCAATTTCTACAGGTTCTGCAATATACTTGAAAGGAATGGACCAGAACACACTCACTATATTACAAAGCAATAATATATATTTAATAAATAAAATATTGGAGCTTGATATCCCTCCAGAGGGAATACCTAATGAAGTTTGGTCTTTATTAAGGGAAGATGCAATGCAAATATTAAGTTCATGAATACCAGCTCATATTTTTTAATTCTTATAGAATGCGACTACCCTTTCTCTTGATAGGATGTCTCAAGTATCACTTCTCCCCTCGTTTCCTCACAAATGAATTCCTTTTTGGCATCATCAAACCATACATCAAGTGTGTTTGATTCCCGGTTGATGATGACTTTTATTATTCCCATTTCTGGACATCTTCTTTTGTCCTATCAAGTGATAAAGCTGTGCTGATAACTCGGAATTGACTAATGAGAATTAAAAATTGAATCAATATCAGGTATGCTGCTGTTCCTTTTTAGCTTCGGCAAGAGTATTCATACCTTTTACTATATCGTTTTTGGATAGATTCAAAGGAATCCCGATCTCCTGGAGTTTATACATGAACATCCTCTTTGGCAATCCCGCTATTTCTGATGCTTTCCCAAGTGAAACTTGGCCTTCAGTGTATTTCCTGATAGCTTTTTTTAAATTGGATTCTTGGATGGATTTCAATATTGAGGATTTTATAAGTTCCTCTTTATTAGTTGATGTTTCCTTTGAAATCTCTTGCAGCCTTCCGAGATAATCATCCTGGAGATTGATTCTTATTTCCATTTATTGTCACATCTTTTGCTTTATCAATAGCCTCATCACTAAATGATATTCTTAGCTTATCGAGCATTTCAAAGGCTTGTTCTTGTTAAATATTCCTATGTAGTCAGTACTTCCACAGGTATATTCAGATTTTTATTTTTGAGAAGGTTTAATTTTTCGAATCCAATGATTCTATTGTCCCTATCCTTTTTGAGTATCACTTCATCTCCTGTTTCCTCACAGATGAATTCCTTTTCAGCATCATCAAACCATACATCAAGTGTGTTTGATTCCCGGTTGATGATGACTTTTATTTTTTCCATATCTGGACACCTTCTTTTATTCTATCAGTGATGTAAGTTGTAATGATGAATCCTTTACTATTATTTGTTACTACACACATATGATAGTTCTTATTGTGGTATTTTATTTCCCTGTAAAACATATGGACCTTTTCATCTGTTTTACTCTGACGTATAGAATCAGGATTTTCCAATGTGCCAATTACATCAGATTCCATACCTTTTACTATTGGATGTTTCACAGTGGTAATGTATTCCCAGTAGTTTCTTGAGGTAGAAACCTTAAAACCAAGGGGTGTTGTCACCTCAAATATTAAATCCTCAGGTTCTGTCATGACCACATCTCTTTGTTATCTTTTTCATCAGATACTTTCCTCTACAATCTTTATTTCCTCATCGCTCAGACCGTACAACCTGTAAACTATCTTATCGATAACTCCATCCGTAGCCTCTATTCTCCCCCTAAGTGGCTGTAATTTATCCATTGAATCCTCATACCATTCCTGGAGATGCCTGTAATTGGTCGGACTCTTCGGATCGTATCCATCCTTTAGCTTCTTCCTGTTCTTACCCAGTATATCAATTAGCTTCTGGAACTCATGATTGTAGTACTCCCGCACCGCAGTCTTATTAGCCATATCATCCACGGCAGCGCCTGTTTCGCCTTCCAGAAAGCCCCGGAAGCTTTTTATCTCAGCATTTTTCTCCTTGTTCATGTCTATCATGCGCTCTGCCAGATGTGCGAGCAGGTCGTGCACCACATCACTCTCTTCCGGCTCTGCACCCAGCCGCTCACCCACGAAGTCCAGCAGTGGGGCGGGTTCTGCGGTTGAGTTCAGGTATTGGATGCAGAGTGCTTTTGCTTTGTCTATGAAGGTTGTGTGGCGGCCGGGGTAATTCTACACTGGTCATCGATAAGCTCAGGGGACACGAGATCCAGATGTTGTACGAGGCCGTGCGAGCCAAATTTACCACTAAATTTTTTTATAATATATATAAAATGAAGCACAATAAGATTTGTGGTTTTAGCATCATATTGCTATTGTCAAATCATAAAACGAAAAATCTATCCAGAATGCACATATTCAAAAGTATTATGAATGACATCAACAAAAAATCACGAACAATTCACCTCTTGTGGGGGAAATCATAATGACAACTGAAAAAAATACTCAACCCGTAGATTTCCTGTTAGATGAAAGACTTCGGTCTCTTGATAACACAGATCTATGCGACCTGGTAGACAACCTGCTGGATAAAAAACCTGAATTATACCAGTTGATCCTGGAATGGTTCAAAGAAAAACAAAAAACCGCACCCGAAACAGATGCAAATGGCGATCTGGCCTCTTTAGATGATAACCTCTTGTTCGAATACTGGGAAGATGCTAGACGTATAATCTCAGAGTTCAATGAGTATGGCGGCGGACCGGAAGATGCTGAATACGAAGCATACGGTTACCTGGACAATATTTCTGAACTGATAAAGGAAGGAAATATTACTGCCGATGCAAAATTCGATTTTTTGGACGAGGCTTTTGAAGAATATAACTACGAAAACTCCGGGTTTGAGGACGGATTAATGGATGTTTTTTTCGAAATCTGCCAGACAAAGGAAGAATGGGAATATTTAGTGAAAAAACTTGATGAGCATCCTTCCAAGTGGAGAAAGAAAATGATCATGCATATTCAGAAAAAATATCTTCACGATGACGAAGCGTATCTTAAAGAGCGCATGAAAAACCTTCAATATGGCATGGATTATTGGGACCTGGTTGAATATTATGAAGAAAAGGGAGACTTACCAAAAGCATTGGAAACGGCAGAAGAGGGCATATTAAAAGGTGAAGGAAAACTTACTGAATTATTTGAATTCCTGTCAGAACACTTTGCCAAAAAAGAAGATACCGCCAACCTGGAGCGGATTGTACATACAGCATTATCCCGCCAAAGTGAAGAAAAGAACATGCTGGATCGGTTGTTTGAACATTATAAATTAATGGGAGACTACAAGAACGCAAAAGAAACTCTGCTGGAATCGTTTGGGTTTACCAGTTGGCATTGCAGCTATTACGATGAGTACAAGAGAATGAAAGAATTCCTGAAAGACCAGGACTGGAAATCCATCGAGCCTGAAATTGTCAATAAGATCAAAGAAAAAGACCTTAATGATTATCTGCGGATATGTCTGGACAAAAACATGAAAGAAACGGTCATCGAAACAATTTTAAATAAGGGCTCTCCCAGAGGCAGGCTGGGACTTTTAAATGATGATGGTTTTGATGAGTTTGCAGATAAATTGGAATTTGATTTTCCAGAAAAGGTCATCGAGTATTACTGGCAAAAAGCCTATAGAAACATCCCTGGTGGGAATAGAAGAACTTACCAGGATGCGGCAAAAAACCTGAAAAAAGCAAAAAGTATCTACATGGATATCTTGGAAGATGAAACGGGGTGGACAAAACGTTTTTCATATCTGAGATCCGAATTTAAGAATAGACCCGCTTTTCTCGATGAAGTGAAGCATTTGTAGTATAAATGGATACGCCAAGGTTATTGTTGCAACAGCGTATGAAAAGAGTAAAACCTGTCGATTTTTTTAATGTTCAGGCGTTGAAGGTGAGAGGAGTGTTATAGCTATTGAAATATAAATTCAATGCGATTTATTAAACCGCAGATAAACGCAAATGAACGCAGATATTGCAGCCAAAATTAGATTATATTCAAATTTATACTATGAATCACAATTGAATTCCATAATAACCGTTATTTGGTATCCACTTCAAATCTAAGGGCAATTTAAAAATTATTAGACATGATTAACAGGATCTACAGGATATACCGCAACGTTAACATCCTGTAAATCCTGCTAATCCGGTCAAAATACCATGCTTTTTGAAGTGGATACAGCCCGCTTCCTTTCTGCACTTGCTTTTTTCCTGCGCTGTTACCTGTGCATGGGTGCAGATGTAAATAGACTGCTTTCGATATATACATTTCATTCATATTGAAATGTTTCAGGCCATTTCAATCATTCGGAATGAAAATGTATATAAGCAAATAAAACTCAGTCTATAATAATGGAATCAAGATTTTTAAAAGAACTGGTCTTAGAGCAAAAAAAAGAGTTCGAATATGATGACGATTTTGTAAAAAGAACTGCATTGGATAGCGTGGCCAGCTATCTGGAATTGCCCCACATATTGATAATATCAGGACTTCGAAGGTCAGGGAAAAGCACTTTGCTAAAGGAGATAAATAAATATTTTTTCAGTAGCGAAACCATTTATTATTTCAATTTTGAAGATGAACGCCTGATAGATTTCACTGTATCTGATTTTGATCTCCTGTATGAGACTTTTTTTGAACTGGCCGGTAAGAGCAAGATATTCCTCTTTGATGAGATACAGAATGTGAAAAACTGGGAATTGTTTGTAAGAAGAATGTATGATCGGGGATTTAAATTCATAATAACAGGATCGAATTCATCAATGCTAAGTAAAGAGTTGAGAACCAGGCTTACTGGCCGTTATATTGGTATTGAGCTATTCCCATTCTCATTCAAAGAATTCCTCAGTTTTAACAATACCAGTGTCCCTGAAATCCTGTTAACTGAAGATCGGGCATTAATAAAGGGGCTTTTCAATGAGTATCTGCAATATGGCGGCATACCTGAATACCTGAGATACAAAAATGACCTTATACTGAAGACGCTGTATGAGAACATACTGTACAAAGATGTTTTTGCGAGATACAGGCTTAATGCTGAAAAGGTGCTAAAGGAACTATCCTTTTACCTTTTCTCAAATTACGGAAGTGAAATCAGCTATAATAAATTGCGGATAATGTTGAATGTAAGCATCAATACTGTGAAAAGCTACATAGGCTACCTGGAAAATTCATATCTTGTATTTACCGTCCCAAAATATGACTATTCTGTTAAAAAACAGATATATTCGCACAAGAAAATCTATGTAATTGACACGTCCCTGATAAATCTCATATCATTTAAGTTTTCAAGAGATTATGGTAAAATACTGGAAAATCTGGTTTTTATCGAACTAAAGAGAAAGAACAGGGACATATATTACCATAAAGACAGGCATGAATGTGATTTTATAGTCCTGGAGAATAACCGGATAACAGGTGCAATTCAGGTTACTGCCAGCCTGAATAACAACAAGGACAGGGAATATGAGGGATTGTATGAAGCATTAACCAGATATGGTCTCGATGAAGGTTTGATATTAACAGCAGATGAAGATTTTGAAGACTCATTTGAGAACAAGAAAATAATAGTAATGCCTGTATGGAAGTGGCTGCTGCAATGACCGGTATATTGGAGTTTCCAGAATCAATGGAATCCATGAAGTACGATTGCCGGATTTTTTTAGCGGTGATATGTAATTTGAAAAAAAGCTTGACTTTCAAATAAAAGCAAATTAATCTCTAATTTTAGTTGAAAACCTTTAGCTATTGGACATGTTGCCGCCTGATAAAGTGCATGGCTTAACTTTTAATATTGAATTAATGCTGCAATACATATCGGTTTGAGCAGATAACTTTTACATATGTATGACCTAATAATACCATATGGTATCATTGAAAAAAAAGAAGATCAAAGGTCACATCTATTGGTATGCCGTTGAAATGGCAAGAGTTGGTGGTAAGCCCAAACAAGTATGGCAAAAATACCTCGGAACTGCAGAAAAAATAATAGAACTAAAAGAAAAATCAGAAGAACTGCCACACATTAAACTAAAATCCTTCCAATATGGAAAAACAGCAGCCTTATTTTCCATATCCGGCGAACTAAACTTCATTGACATCGTAAACAAACACACCAACAAAAAGCAAATCGAAGGCCTGACAGTAGGTCAATACCTCCTCCTGAACATCATCGGACGATGTGATGGGGCACTATCCGAAAATGACATTCAAAAATGGTTCGACAAATCCTCAATGAGCATATTGTGGAAATTCCCACACAAACTCACCTGCCAAAACTTCCTCAACCACTACAAATACATAGACCACGAAACCAGCAAAAAGATCGAAGACGACCTATGCAAAGTACTAATTGAGAAAGGCATAACACCAAAGATACTTTTCCTCGATGAAACAAACTGGTTCAACTATATCAAAAAAGTAGAAGAACTGGCACAAAACGGGAACAACAAACAATACAGAAATCACATGAAACAAATATCTATGGGATTAGCCGTATCTGAAGATAATGTGCCCTTCATGCATGAAGTCTATGAGGGGAACAAACATGATTCAAAGATATTCCCTGAACTGATCGATGCACTAACAGAAAGGTTGAACAATCTGAAAATAACGACTGAAGAGATGATATTGGTTTTTGACAAGGGCAATAACTCCGAGATAAATATCAAAGATGTGATGTCCAAAATGCATATTGTAGCTTCTGCAAAACACAATCAGGCGGAAGAACTTTTGTATGTTTCACTTGAGGATTACAAATATCTGTACACAAACTCCAAAGGCAACGAAATCTACGGTTACAGAAAAAAATATGAATTATTTGGAGAGGATTTTACTACTGTTGTTCTCTACAATGAAGCCTCGCACAAAAAGCAGAAGAAGAGCTATGAGGCAAGCAAAGCTAAGATCTGTGAAAGGCTTGAAGACCTGAAGAGGAGGCTGGGGAGCAACAGGGGGAAAGAAAGGGATAAAAGCAGTGTGGAGAGGGAATTCAATGATATCATTTACAAGGATTTCAGATCAGTATTTGGGCATAAGGTTGGTGAGATACAAGAAGGTAAGAAAAAACCGAGTTTGGAGATATGGATTGAGAAAGAGGTGGAAGAGCTACGCTACGCAGGTTTTGGAAAGACTATTGTCTTTACTGATATGCATACCTGGCATTCCGAAAAGATAGCAAAGACATACAACCAGAAGTATCTTGTCGAGGATGATTTCAAGTTGTTGAATGATGTACTTCTTGTTCCGGTTGGTCCAATTAACCATCATAAGGATTTCAATATCAGGGCACACATTTTCTTGTGTATTATTGGGATGATTTTCTACAGATATTTGGCATGGAAGTGCAAATATCTTGGCTTGAGTCTCAGACGGCTTGTGGAGGAGTTGGAGGGGATACGTGTTGCTCTTGTGCAGGGGAAGAAGGGGGGCAAGGTTGATTTGGTTGTTGAAGAGATGGATGCAAAACAAGCCAGATTGTTCTCTCTGCTGGATTTGGGGAAATTTATGTAAATGTAAGAAAATCGATAGCAAGAGAGTTTATGTTTTGACAGGTCATACATTGATTGGGCTGCTTGATATTGTTTTTCACTACATATTTGAAAGTCAATTTTAACAATAACAATATCACTCTTTAAGCATAAAGCCGCAGGTCTAAGCCGCACATCTCCTATCCAAGTGCCGCTTCAATAGCCTCTGGCAGGCTCAGCCGGCCTGTGTACAGAGCGCTGCCAACCACTGCGGCCCAGGCACCCGTTTCCTTGATCATCCTTATATCTTCAACTGTGGTGATCCCACCCGCTGCCACCACTGGTATGCTCACAGCCTCAACCAGTTCCTGGGTAGGTCTTGGGTCCACACCCTTCAGCAGTCCTTCGGTATCGATATTAGTGAACAGGATACTACCCGCTCCCGCCATCTCCAGCTGCCGCCCCAGTCCAGGGGGTGAGAAATTGGACGTCTTTGCCCAGCCGTGGGTGGTCACCCTGCCGTTTTTAGCATCAAGCGAGACCATGATATGCTCCTTCCCGTGAAGGTCAGACATCTCCCTGACAAAATCGGGATCGTTCACAGCGGCAGTGCCGATGATCACCCTGTCCACACCTACACTCACCAGGGCCTCCACATCATGGGAAGTGCGTATACCACCGCCAACTTCTACCCTTACATCAGTGGCATCTACTATCCTTTCAACCACCTGAGCATTGACCCTTTCACCCTCTATGGCACCGTCCAGGTCAATGAGATGCAGTGTCTGTGCCCCTTCATCGATCCACTTGAGCGCCTCTGCAATGGGGTCATCCAGTGAGACCATTTCGGTCCCTGGTACACCCTGCACCAGTTGCACACATCTTCCACCTCTAAGATCCACTGCCGGTATTAATTCGAATTTCATTGCCCTGTATTTCCACTGCAATAAATTAAAAGTTGCGATTCCCCTGTTCACACCATGCCCACTAACATCAACACAGCCACCAGGCACATTGCACCCGATGCATCTACAATACTGGACATCATGGGAATGCTGTGGTTATCAGGGTCCAGCCTGAGCTTATGGGCAGTAATGGCAACATAATATCCCACCAGGTTCACGATTGTAACTGCGATCAGGCCCGCCGAAGTGCTGATAAAGATCATGTTTACAAGGTCAGGGGAGTCAATCCCAATCAAGATACTGGCCGCATAAGCCGATACCCCTACAAGGGGGAACACCACCAGGGAATAGATATAGATCAGCAGGAAGTTTGGAATTATCTGTTTACCAGGAAAGATACCAGGATCGAACATACCAGTATGCAGCATCGAGGACAGCCTGGATGTAAGTATCCCCCCAAGTGCATTATTATCCTCCAAAAACAGGGGTACCATTACAAGCAGGGCAGGCAGCATCAGGAAGCCCTCAAGTCTTGAATTTATTATCAATCCGGCAAGAGTGCTCATGAACCCGGCTATCAGCAGCATGGGGATACTTTCGTAGATTATACCCCGCATGATGTCAAAGCCTGACCTTATTGTCAATAACAGGCATGCTGCAGCCAGTATGCCGAACAGGATGAAGAGGATATTATGATATCCTGACGAGTTGCCACCGATCAATATCACGGCCAGGAACAATGCGGGAAGGGTCACCATATCCCCTGCTGCCGTAATTATTGGAGCACTCATATTATCGATATCCCAGCCCCTCTTATAGCCGGTCACTGCAACTCCCACAGTGATAAGGAGTACGAAAAAACTTGAGATGATCCCACCTATCATGGAGATCAGCACGAACTCTACCATACCGATACTTTCTATTTTCAGCAGGAGGGCAACCCCCCAGGCCATGAGACCCAATGCGAAGGATATCAATACGGTATTGATCATTGAGGCATAGATATTCTGGCTCAGGATGCTGTATGACTTTAACGACGTTGAGAACATACCTGTATGCAGCGCCGTACCAAGCCGTGACCCCATGGCACCGAAGATATTCCCTCTCATACCTATGGCAGGGGTAATGAGAAGTATCAGGGCAGGCAGCGATTCCAGCATTCCTGTCATCTTGCCTAGTACCATCCCTGCTACCAGGCTCATGAGACTCATGAGCAAAAGACCTGAAAAACCTTCCTTTAATGTGGAAGGAGTAATATGATATCTGAGAGATGCGGCAAATGATATTTCATTAATGGTCTCTTCCTCAAAATCTTGCAACATTTATCCCTCATCGGTGGTTTTATGTATCGTTAACATAAATAGACTGCTGTTTAGGTAGATTTATTATGCCAACGAAGATCAAACATTGTTCCCAGAACATGAAAGAACTGCTTGTGGGAATGAAAGATACTTCTGAACTGATGCTGGATCTGGCTTATTCTGCTGTTATCTATGATGACGAGGATATAGCAGAAGAAGTGATCCGTCTGGAAGAGAAGATGGATACTCTTGAATACCACATGAAGATCACTGCCATGCAGGCCGCCCGTCGTATAGATGAAGCACACCAGCTTTCCGGCGTGTTAAAAGCCGCATCAGCTGCAGAGAACATTGCCAATGCCGCAGGTGATATCGCAAATATTGTGCGGCTGAAGATGGGTATTCCCACTGAACTAAAGGCTGATATAAGGGAAGCCGAGGAAACGGTTACAAGAGTAACTATCGAACCGGACAGCCCTGTGATCGGAAAGACACTGGGTGAATTGAAACTTGAGATAGAAACAGGGATGGGTGTAATAGCCATACGCCATGGTTCTTCCTGGATATATGATGTGGAAAAGGACACGACGATCCTGTCCGGTGACATTCTGTTTGCAAGGGGTCATGATGAAGGACTGCCCATATTTACAGAATTCGTTACAGGTAAACCCTTTGTAAAGCGTGAATATAAACCCACTGAGCCTATTGAAGACCTTGAAAAGGCAGTGGACATTGTTGTGGAGATGAAGAACAAGTCTGAACTTTCTGTGGGGCTTGCATATTCTGCTGTTTTATTCTACAATAAGGACCTTGCTAATGAGGTAGAAATCCTGGAAGAAGAGATGGACCAAATGAAATACGAACTCCAGCACTGGGTACTTGAGAGTGCCAGGCATGTGGAGGACGTTGATATTCTCAGGGGCCTGCTCCACCTGGCCAATGCCTCGGAGTTCATCTCGGATGCTGCCTATGAGATCGCTGATATTGTACTTCGGGATATCGAACTGCACCCTATATTCATGATGGCGGTCAGGGAGTCTGATGAAGTAATGACCAAGATCGATGTGGCTGACTGTTCTCCCATTGTCAATATGACCCTTGGTGAACTGAAACTTGAAACCGAGACCGGTATGCATGTAATGGCAATAAAAAGAGGTAGCCGGTGGATTTACAGGCCTGGTTCAAGAACGAAGATAAAAGGTGATGATATACTGATCGCCAGGGGTTCGCATGACTGTGAGACCCAGCTATTCGAGATGACAGCCTGTCATGTTGAACCAGGTGAATAATAAATTTGTCTGGCTCTTCGCTCTTTAGTATACTTCCATGTTAACTGCTGCCTGACAGTCTGGGCATGAAGGGGATGATAATACTTCTATATGAGTTAGTTCTGTGATGTTCACCCACATACTCACCAAACAATCAATGATATATACCCTAAAAGTCTATTCAGGAACGATGCGTCCTTATACATTTATTAATGCGGCCATGTCAGCAGACGGTAAGATTTCCACATACAAGCGCAAACAGGTCAGGATTTCGGGAAAAAATGATTTTGAGAGAGTGGACCATTTACGTGCAGGTGCCGATGCCGTAATGGTTGGCATAGGCACTGTACTGGCAGACAACCCCAGCCTTACAGTCAAATCAGGAGACTTAAGGCGTAATCACAAGGAGCGTAACAGATGTGAGAATCCGGCAAGGATTGTTGTGGACAGTATGGCAAGAACCCCGATTGATGCCGATATTTTCAAGAAGGGCGAGGGCGAGAGGATAATCGCAGTAAGTAAAGCGGCACCTGCTGACAGGGTCGAAAAACTCAAGAAAAAAGCCAGGATCATCACCGCTGGCAGGGACAGGGTGGACCTTGTGGCACTTATGTTCAGGTTGAAGGAACTCGGTATTGGTACACTGATGGTAGAAGGGGGGGCGACCCTGAACTGGTCATTGATATCCCAGGGACTGGTGGATGAAGTTTTTACTTATATTGGTGCCCTGTTCCTCGGAGGCAAGGATGCACCTACACTGGTCGACGGCGCAGGGTTTGCTGATAATACGGATGCTGCCGGGCTGGAACTTATATCACTGGAACAAATGGATAACGGTGTACTGATACGATGGCGCATATTAAAACCATGAAAAAATTATTCAAACAATAGTGATACATCATGACAAAATCAGTAATTATAGCAAGTACCCATAGCGGTGTCAATGGATGGCTTTGTAAAATCCTACTGGGAGTACAGCCGGGTATGATAGTGAAAGTGAATTGAAAATAGTTATCTATAATCCTGATAATCAGACCAAAGTTATATCGCTAAAATAATATGAGCATCGAAAAAACAGAATCTGACCGCTTTCTTATAGGAGTATTCGTAACAGGAGTGATATCGGTCTCAATAGTGCTTTTCATATTCTACCAATTTGGACTGCTGGGGGAGTTACTACTGGTCTTCAGTACCCAGATGCTGTCCGGCCGGGAGTTCGCTATGCTGCATGGTGCCTCCAAGGAGATGTCCATTCACTTGCTGATATTGGTCAGTTTCATATCTGATATCGGGGCCATGTTAGTAGGTCTTCCTATTTTTGTATTATTCCATAAAGAGTTGAAGCAGTTCCCACTAATGGCACCGTTCATGAACTTCTCAGAGATAATCACTTCCAATAAAAGCGGTGTGATGCATAAGTTCGGTCTTGTGGGACTTTTCATTATTTGTTTTATCCCGTTCCAGATGACAGGAGGGCTTGCAACTGCATGTTTTGCAAAACTCCTGGGTTTCTCTGTTCGGGAGATCATACCTGTGATAGCGTCTGCGTCCCTGATTGCTTCCATGTTCTGGGCTGTGACTGCCGATACTGTAATGCAATACCTGGAGCCAGTCCAGCACTATATACCCTACTTCATCGTGCTGGTGGTGGCATCAATTTTGATATACAATTTTGTGCATTACAGGAATAGATAAAACGTTCGACCAGCGAAGAAATACATGAGGATTGACGTGACACTAACCACCATAACAGGTAAATCGTCAAAACGTATTGGGTTACCTACATAAACGCCATCAATCATTTTTCGGTAGTGTACTACTTTATGTCTGAAAATTTGGTTTTAAAAAATCTACCCAATTCAAAGGAACATCTCGAATATCTTTACATTCCGCATTTAAATATGATGCTCGCAGGCCACGTAATTCAGGACACTACCAAATCTTGTGTTTTTCACTTCAACTACTCAATCAATCAACAACAATCCGAAGAAAGTTATCTGCTCTTGATAGGATGTGCGAACTTCTAATTCATATCCTGCTGCCCTCACGGTCTTAAATACATCTATTCCACATGCCTCCATAGATGGTCTTGCTTTATCCTGATGCTTACAGAATCGCTTAGCTGCGTGGTCTAAAGCAAAATCCTCTTTCTCTGGCAGACAATCACGGCAAAAAGAGCAAGGTAGTGCAGCCATTGCAAACGCTTTGTAATAGCCTGCAAGGAAAGCATGCCTTTCTAGATCAAACATCGTATTGTGTATTGTTAATATCGCATCCCAGAGGTAATGATGGAGATGTGTAGGCGGCACCTTCAAATTTGGCTGTACATTATTAAATCGTGCGATAAGCGCTTGTTCATAGCATTTTAATAACTTTCTTGTCTCTTCTGGCCCTGGTGCATAAGGCGGACATGTCAAATGCTTCCCAAATGCTTTACATCCATATTCACATTTCCAGCGTACCCATTCGCCTACTTCTATCTCCTTAACGGGAATAAGTTTAAAATCATCATGTATTCCTTCTAATTCCTGGATTAGTGTATCTAATTTCATTTGTTCCATCCTCCCTATTATTTTACAGTTTTTGTCGCTTAATGATTTGCAGCATAAAGATTATTTACTGAATACTATTATAAAAAAAATTAAATAATCCCTGATTATTTCCGTATTATCAATCCACCACCACACTCAATGAAAATTGATGGTATATCCTTGAATGGGATAGGAAAGAAGGATTTTATTTCGACACAGTCACTAGCCACCATAATAGGCAAATCGTCAAAACGTATTGGGTAGCCTACATAAACACCATCACTCATTTTTCAATATCACCTTGACATATTGGTTTGCTATCTATCCTATTTCATTCACCTATAAAACCTTTGACCCCACACCCGATAATCTCATGCGTGGTACGCACACGGTTTTTATAATTTTATAGAGAGCCCACCAATATAGATAACCAATATCCATAACAGGAATGCAACTGCTCCCACACTCATTAATATAAAGAAACTGCGCCTGACCTTAACGTATAATTCCATTGAACCAGCCAGTCTTACGAGGATAATTTTATTTGATGTACTGATAATACTTGCAAGCACTGCCACAAGGGCTGCTGTGGTAGGTGACAGATTACCACCAAAGGCAAGTGCCCCTACCGATGCGGTTACAGCCGCCGAACTCACAAGTCCGCCCAGTGCTAATACAAAGACACCGGCACTCCCTAACCAGATATTGAGATAATGTGCCAGTATGATCAGTACTGTGAACCCAAATGCAAACTTGAATGCAGGTTTAAGGGCAAAGGGTGATTCGATCTCCAGTGCCTCATACTTTACATGATCTATTCGTTGATCCTTTACAACCATTCCTATGTTTGCAGCAGTAAGCAGCAATTGCGGGGGCAGCATCATGATCAGAACCCTACCTGAGGGGTCCACGATAAAGGCAATTACCATATTCCTGATCAACATGGTTGCATTAGACAGGATGATTCCATGGTAACTTACATCCATCAGGATATGCTTCTTCTTTGCAAGTGCTGCCAGTGCACCTGTAGTGGCCTCACTGTTGACCAGTCCTCCTATAAGGCCCGAAATATGTATGCCCCGCTCGGGGCCGGTTTTTTTCATAAGAAGGAAACTAATGAAACTCATGGACGCAACAATAACCACTATACCCAAAATGTACCTGGGATTTATCACTTCCATGATAGTGGTATTGGGTGTTATGGGAAATAGTATGAATATTATTATAAAGAACTGGATTGCATTGGTTATCTCATCCTGGTTCAGGTTAACTGCAAAATTCTTTAGTGTATATTTCTCAATAAGCAGGAATGTTACAGCCACTGCCCCCATTATGGCGAACAGGTAATATTCAAAAGCAACCAGCACACCCATGAGGAATACAAAGAATAAGGCTATCCCGCCTGTTATCCCTACCTGGCGGTACACCACGTTCTTGATATATATTATAACTGTAGCTACTATGATAAAGAATATCATGGTCAGGTACAGTATATTCGGCATTCCCTGCTGGATTGCGATATATGTGGCTATCATTCCAGATATTGAAGCTATGGCAAATGTCCTGATTCCAGCAAAGATGTCACCAGTATTTGATTTACGTTCTCTTTCAATACCTATGAGCAGACCTATAAGCAGGGATAGTACGAATTTCTCTAAAAAGTCGTATGTGACCGGGTCTACATATGACAGCCATTGTTGAGTGGAATAGGTGGCAAGTTCTGATAGGTTGTACATGTGCAATGCGCACTCCGGTCAATATATTTGGTTTTTAAAATTAATAAGAGTATCCTAAGTCTATTTTTCAAGAAAATGGAAATTTCAGACAGAATAATCTGGATTGGCAGGATACGATCCAATCCTGTATATCCTGTCAAAAGATTTGATTGGAATTAAGAAAATTACCTATGTCTATGTCGAAATGTATTTCTAATTTCCTAGACGTTTAAAAAAATATCTCAACAATTCAATTGTATTTGTTTATTGATAAAATCATTTAATTTTGAATAATTCTATATTACTATAACTTTTCTACAAGAAACTTTTTCATTCCATATTTTAACATACTTAGACGGGTCTGCAGTAGGGAACGTATCTATCAGGCAAACATCACAATCATCCACCACACCAGCAAGCCGCCTGATATCACTGAAATAAACCTCTGCTATGGTGTTACTGTCCCGGATCGCCTTTGCCACAAGTAACGGTTCATCCCCGATAAGTGGCATATCACCACTAGGGATCAATCGTTCAACTTCCACATCCAGCAGCTCTCTATTAACTTCAAGGTTTAGCAGCACATTCTCAATAGCCGGGCGCCAGGCATCGTTCAATATCACTTTACTTGCACCCATCAGCACCGACATAAGGCCCAGTGTCCCTGGACCGCACATGCCGTCCACTACCACCCTGCCAGCCAGCAGCCCCTCCATGTCCAGCTTCCCAAGCACATCCATCTTGTGTCCGCTCTCCCGCGGAAACTCGATATGGATCCTGCTCTGGCTCTTATATATCACCAGTTCTCCCAGTGCGGTCTGTGCCACATCGCACCTCATGTCGCAACCTGCAAGCAGTGTATATTCATGGGGCCGGGAATCAGGATCAAGTATCCCCACGCTTTGGGCCTGGTCACCCACCCTTAACACGACCCCCCTGACCTCTGGCACCCTATCCACAATATCCTCTGCCGTATCCGGGCGCACATTATCTGCTATAAGTACCAAGTCCCTCTTACCTAGTCTGGGCGGATACATAATGGGAAAACCACAGGCTATCAGCGGGGTCCCGACCAGTGCCAGTCCTGCACCTTCTTCCTTGTCCCCGTGTTCCAGCATAACAGCCAGCACATGCCCCATCACCCCATCCAGTGGACGGCGCCTGCATGAAATGCACAACAACGTATTCTCATCAACAGTATCTCCGTGCAGTAGAGCCGCCAGTGGGGCCTGCTTGTCCCACCCGGGTTCAGGCGGACATCTCGGGCAGGCCATATACATCTGGTAAATAGAATCAAGCACATCTTCAGCCGGTCTTATACAGTCAGTACCGCCGCAGGTGGGGCATATTATCATGGTATCAACCTTTGATTGCAGGTAATTAAACCTTATCCCCGAACTGCTGGAATCCCCTGGGATCCATATCCGCAGTGTGCCTGTTATGCTCAATGGTTACCCCGCTGGCGGTAACTTCACCTATGACTGTGAATTGAGCAACCTTCCCTGCCTTTTCCAGGCAGTCAGTATTGATGGTGAACAGCAGTTCAAAATCGCCGCCTGTGTATACACTCCATTCAAAAACCTTGTCATCAACGACCATATCACCAATGGCCTCAATGACTTTATCATCTACGACCTTATCTTCAATGATCTTATCCCCAACTGGAGCCATATCACGCACAGACCTGTGCACCGGTATATCACTTGCTTTGATATGGAACCCCACACCGCTGGCAGCGGCAAGATCGTGCAGGGACAGTGCCAGCCCGTCACTGATATCCATCATAGATGTCAGGCAGCCCGAACCTGCCAAAGCCATACCTTCTGCTATCCTGGGCACTGGCATGTAGAATTTTTCCAGTACTTCCGGGTCAGGTTCCCTTCCCTGCTGTAATGCCTCAAGTGCTGCCCCGGCAGTGCCTAACTCACCGGTCACGCAGACCAGATCACCCGGTATGGCCCCTCTCCTCGTAACCAGTTGTCCTGCATCAACAATTCCCAGCGCAGACCCCACTATGGTAAGTTCATCGTGCCTGTCAACGTCCCCGCCAATAATTTGTGTACCATACCTACAGGCACAATCACTCATCCCGCTCACCAGTTCCTTAACAAAATCCACTTCCAATCCAGAGGGCAGTCCAAGTGCTGTCATGATACCTATCGGCCTGGCCCCCATGGACGCAATGTCACTCAGGTTTACTGCAATGCTCATCCATCCCATCTGGTACGGTGTCATGCCGGAAGGAAAATCGGCCTTCTTGTGGAGCATATCAGTTGTAGCTACCAGAAGTCCTGAGTCACCCATATCAATGACCGCGCAGTCATCATTTCCTGGTCCTACCACCGGACGGTGGATCGATCCGGTTTTTGATTCAGCTTCAAGTAATTCAGTTATAAGTGAAATAATATCCCGTTCACTGAATTTATTTATTATAGTCATAATAATCTATTATTTTAGACAATCCACTGAAATATTTATAATATCTTAAAAGTAGAAGGAGTATTTGGTACAGATATTTCTTCTTCAAATGGACTTGGGATATAAAGTCAATTTGATAGTAATATCAATGCGAACATGGCTCATGCAGTTTCATCTATAGTATATAACCATACCTGGGACCTTTCAAAACGTCTTGATCTCAATTGGTATGATCATAACTTAACATTCACTAAAGACGGTATTATTGCCCTTTAAGAAGATTGATAAAAATGCGTTGTTCCTTGTTCTGATTAAACCTGGCACTGATATGAACCTTACAATAACCCGGATGGATGATGTTTCAAAAAAGATCAACAGATTGATCTGATCTTTTCCAAAGTCACTCCATCTGCTCCAACGCTTCAAGAATATCCTCGCCCTTGACCGTGGTTCTCTTGGCATGGATTGCCAGCCTGTTGGCTCTGGTTGCTACTTCAATGCCATATTCTTCAAGAAGTTTTGCCAGTTCTTCACTAGCTGTGGCACTGACCCTGTGTGCACCTGCTGCCCTGATCACGCGTTCAACTGCTGCTGTTGGTAAGAGTTTATCTTTCATATTGTATTTCCTCCTTAAATATAATATTAAACCATAGGTAAAATATGATTCTATCTTATAGATACGCCTATTTAAAAATTATGTTTTGATTTTCCAGACAAACTAATCCTAAAACCTTAAATTCAGCTTTATATCACTGTACCGACTATAAAAGCTATTAAAGCCACGAACATGGCCATCTTTAGCAATTTTGAAGCTTTTTTTGCATTATCCCTCAGTAGAATCTCGTTGATTGAAACCAAAAAAAGTATATCTGCCACAAAGATCACAGCCATGTAAGATGCACCGAATGCATTGTTCACATTAAAGACCAGGGGCAATGGGCTCAGTACAATTCCTGTTATTCCCAGTACAGCAGCCAGACGTGAAGCTTTCATCTTACCTATAACAATGGGAAGTGTCCTGGCTCCGGCCCTGCTGTCCCCTTCAATATCCTGTATATCCTTCACGATCTCCCTGGCCATAGTAGCCAGGACCGCCAGCAGGAACAGTATTATTATCGACTGGATGCCTGTACCGTCAAATATTTCCAGTGCACCCCCGAACAGGAAGGTGGAACCCGTGAGGTATCCCACGACTATATTGCCTGCCAGTGGCATGCGTTTCAGGGTACTGGCGTACAGGAACAGCATTAAGGAATTGAATCCGGCCAGTAACAGGCATACAGGTCCCAGCCAGTATGACAGTACGACACCGATCCCGAAAAGGAGCAATGAAAAGTACAACGCTGTTTTCCTGTTCACCCTTCCTGATGGAATGGGGCGCTTGGGGCGGTTAATCCTGTCGATCTCGTGGTCAAAATAATCATTTATTGCATTGCCTGCTCCGGTGATAAGGAACACAACAGAAAAAACCAATACAGGCTCATATACAAGCTGCACCTGCATGGAATCAGGCAATGCCAGGAAGGCTATCAGCGTGCCTACCAGGGCTGCAATACCTGCCATGGCACAATTGGCCCACCTGATCAGCTCAACAAAGGTAAGAAAAGAATTGGACGGCATCAGTCGCCACGTCCGGCCTCAAGCATGCGGTCAAGCGCTTTTTTAGCCTTCACCCGTACATGCCCGGGCACAGTAACTATGTATTTGTTCTCTTCCAGTGCAGTAATGATATTTTCCAGGCTGATCATCTTCATATTCGGGCACACGGCATATTCTGATACCGGATAGAAGATCTTATCCGGATTATCCTTTCTCAGCCTGTGCAGCATACCCACCTCGGTACCTATGATAAATTCTTTATACCTGGACTCTTTTACATGATCCACCATCCCACCTGTGCTTAATACCGCGTCTGCAATGTCGATCACTTCGGGTTTACATTCAGGATGCACTATGACCTCGGCATCCGGATGTTCTTCTTTCAATAGCAATACATCTCCTGAAAGTATTTGGTGGTGTGTGGGGCAGTAACCGTCCCAGGGTATGATCGTCTTATCAGTGTAGCGTGCCGCATAAAGGGCAAGGTTCTTGTCAGGTGTGAATATCACTACATCTTCATCCAGGCTGTTCACTATCTGGACAGCATTAGAGGATGTACAGCAGATATCTGATTCTGCCTTCACTGCTGCACTGGTATTCACATAGGTCACTACTGCAGCTCCTGGATATTCGTTTTTGATTTTTACCAGTTCTTCAGGTGTGATCATGGCCGCCATGGGACACTGTGATGATAATTCAGGCATCAGGACGGTCTTGTCCGGACTAAGGATGGCAGCACTTTCAGCCATAAAGTCCACGCCGCAAAATACTATGACATCGGCATCATGCTTTGCAGCCTGCTGGCTCAATCCCAGGCTGTCCCCAACAAAATCTGCAATATCCTGGATTTCCCCCCTCTGGTAATTATGGGCCAGGATGACGGCATTACGCGATTCTTTTAGTTCATGGATCTTTGTTATTAGCTCATCTTTATTTTGTAGACTCATTGAAATTACCTGTGAATTCAATATTACCATTCAATCTCTTTTATTGAGATGGGATAAAACACTTTCCAATGGAGGTTATCGTTCGCCTGTTGTAACATTGGGGGGAGTGACACTGGCGATAGTAACGCTGGTGATAGTGACACAGGGGGATAGTATCACCCTGGAGTATCCTGGAAGTTAAACCACTCTTTTTTCCTGGGGTGCGACAGTAGTTCGGTATCTTTTACTTCAAAACGGAAAAAAATACTATAAACTTATACTCTACAATGGAAAGATTGATGTATAATACATACTTTATACCGGAATTATGTATGAAGAAATTATTATCCAGAACTTATGGTGGAAGACAAAAAGTGTCAGCGGGTCGAAACTGGGCAGGCTTAAACGAGCAGAATTTAGCAATCTGCTGGAAGAACTTGAAGATGATAAGATAACCTGCCTGCTGGGACCCAGGAGGACGGGCAAAACTACAATGATGTATGACCTGATAGACCATTTACTCAACAATGGGGTCAGCGAGAAAAATATTTTATTCATTTCCTTTGATAACCCCAAGATCAGGCTGGAGATGCAGCATGATTTTGACAGTACTATGAGGGATTTTTCCAACACCATTGTCAAGGAACCAATAGACCGGTTGAGCAGTAAAGTGTATATCTTCCTGGATGAGATCCACAAGCTGGATGATTGGGGAAATATGCTGAAGTACTGGCAGGACCTGGGCCTCAAGATAAAATTTATAGTTTCCGGCTCTTCATCACTGAGGATTCTAAAGGGCAGTGGGGAGAGTCTGCTTGGAAGGATTAATTTTCATCTGATATTGCCCCTGAATTTTTCGGAATTTACCGGCATAGATGTTCAAGCGGACTTTAGGGATTATAATGACATTAAAAGGGTACACGACAGTCTTATACTGGAAAAACAGGAACTTCTCATTACACTGGATGAATATATCATAAAGGGCGGGTACCCTGAAGTTTTTTACATCAAGGATGTGGAAAGGGCCTATGAAGTACTGAAGCAGTATAAGACCCTGACCATCAACAGGGATATACTGGACCTTAAAGACATCAAAGAGCCGCGGATATTGAGTGACCTGACAGACCTGCTTTCTGATGTTATGTCCAGGAGAATGAATTATTCCACATTTGCGCAGGTGCTGGGTGTGAAGGTGGATACTGTGAAGAATTATATTTCGTATCTGGAGGAATGTTTCTTAGTATATACTGCTTATTTTTATTCGAAAAAGCAGGTAACATCCACAAGAAAGGAGAAAAAATTGTTTTTTATGGATTGCGGTCTTCGTAATTCTCTTTTAATGAAGGAAATTGATGAACTGGAGAAAACAAAGATTGTGGAGAACCTTGTGTTCTTACATATTTTTTCCCTGAAAAAGCGGGAATTGTTCCCCAAGATATTCTACTGGCTGGACAGGTCGAGAAATGAAGTGGATATGGTGGTCACATTAAAGAATGAGGTGGTTCCAATTGAGGTCAAGTACTCAAATGAGATTGGTAAACGCGACCTGAAGGGGATGGTTAAGTTCTGCGAGGAATTTGATAGAACGGGGATTGTTGTGACAAAGGATATACTAAAGGAAGAGGGAAATATTTTGTATATTCCTGCGTGGCTATTCTTGCTTATAGTGTCGTAGCCAATATCAATGCTACTTCAGGCAATTGTTATGATGGCGCTTGCAGCATACACCCCATTTCCTTTATTATTCCATGCAATCCTTCCACTCCATGGCCACATCTTCCACGGGGTCCGTCAACAACCCGGCAAAGGGTAGCGACAGCTGTCCAGCACCTCTCCATCCTGCACCAGCATAATGCCCCCCGTCATCTCCTCATTGATATTGGCTGTTAGTGCCATGTCGGCATGGTAGTTATTGCGGGTATGTATCGTTAAAACTACCATTATATTCATACTTAAGTATCTATCAGTAAATTCTTATAAGACCATCAGGACTTTACCTTCTTCGTCCAGGATTCTGAATCTAAAATAATCACCAGAATAGTCAGAAAGATAATCTATTTGCATAGTACCGTTCTCATTAGTAATCTCGCTACATAGATTGCACATATCAATACCATCTATTTTTTCAATTCCAGCGTATCGCATTAAATATCCTTCACCGGTCTGGTCGTTAGAGATACTGAAAATTGTCCCTTCCGGGCACCAGTTTTCTTCTGTTAGTTCACGTTCATTATATTCTACTTCGTATTTTCCCACATTTGTAGTACAACCAGATGTTGCCAGTATGATGAACAGTAATAATATTAATATTATGAGATTGAATTTATTAGACATGCATAATGCCTCCTCGGGGGAATGAATTTCAGATACTAGTAAATATAAATATTGATTTTGGTTTAATATACAAATATTTATATTTTAAAATTATATCTTTGGCTGGATAAGATTTCACTCTACTTTTTAGTCCCAATAATAACCTCGATAATCTCAAATATTTCTACATCGAACAGCCCCATGTCTGTCAGCCGCAGCTTCGGAATCACAGGCAGTGCAATGAAAGAGTGTGTAATAAATGGCGCAGGCAGGGTACACCCCATTTCCTTAATTGTTCCATGCAATCCATCCAGTTCCAGGGCCACCTCTTCCACTGGGTCCGGGCTCAACAACCCGGCAAAGGGCAGCGACAGTCTGTCCAGCACCTTTCCATCCTGCACCAGCACAATGCCCCCTTTCATCTTCTTAATAGCATTTGCTGCCAGTGCCATATCGGCATGGTCGGTTCCGGTCACAACCACATTATGGCTGTCATGCCCGATGCTCTGTGCAAAAGCACCCGACTTCAGGTCAAACCCACTGACAAAACCCAGTCCGATGTTACCATTCTTACCATGGCGCTCGATAACGGCCGTACTCAGGATATCCCTGTTTGCATCAGGTAGCAGGATGCCTGATCCGTCAGTAACAAGTTCGGCATTGTCCTTCTCTGTAAATATCTGGTCAGGAAAAACCTTGATCACATTTACTGATACGGTGCTACCGGGGGTATTAATTATCTTCAGGTCTTGTGGCTTTATCTCCCTGTACCTGATCGTATCAAGCACATGGTCAGGGTAATTGAAAACAGGTGTCTGTGCCTCAATTGTGGCAACAGTGGTACCGCCGGCGATCACTGAATGTATACTAAATCCTTCCAGGTCGTCAAGGATGACAAGGTCAGCCCTGCGGCCTATGCTGATGGAACCCACCAGGTGGTCGATACGGTAATGCCGGGCTGTGTTTATGGTAGACATGGATATTGCATCCAGTGGGTCCAGGCCGAGGGCAATGGCTTTTTTCACAATGGCATCCATGTAGCCTGCCAGCAAATCCTCGGGGTGCTTGTCATCGGTAACAAAGAACACGTTCTCCAGTGACACCCCCTCCTTAAGCAAACGAGGCAGGAAATTGTCAAGGGACTTTGCTGCCGAACCTTCCCTTAGCATCAGCTTCATTCCCAGGCGCAGTTTCTCCAGTGCCTCTTCGTAGGTGAGGGATTCGTGGTCACTGGAAATACCGGCAGCCATATAGCCCCACAGGTCAAGCCCCCTTATGCCTGGCGCATGTCCGTCTACTACCAGCCTGCGCTCCAGGGCCGCCTGTATCATGGCCAGTTTGCCGGCATCACCACTTAATACGGCAGGGAAATCCATTACCTCACCCAGGCTCACTACCATCTCATTATCGATCAGTGCCCGCACATCGGCGGCGTCAAGGGAGGCTCCCGACGTCTCAAAAGGCGTGGCAGGTACGCACGAGGATACGGCAACAAAGATGTTCAATGGCAGGCTCTTTGCCTCTTCCATTACCAGTTCGATGCCCTGCCTGCCCAGTACATTTGCTATCTCGTGCGGGTCGATAACAATGCCTGTAGTACCGTGCTCCAGTGCTTTTCGTGCAAACCGGGACAGTGTGACCATGCTGGATTCGAAATGTACATGCCCATCCAGCAGGCCAGGGGATACGTATCTGTAGTTTACGTCAATGATCCTGGTACTTGCATCTTTCAGTCCTGATACGTCGCCGATACCGACGATGTAACCTGACTGGATGGCGATGTCAGCGTTGAGGATTTCTTTAGTGTTGACATTGATTATTCTGCACTGTTTGAGGATGGTGTCGGCTTTGATATCCCCTTTGCTTGCGAAGATTCTTTCTGTGAGCTGCATGGATGATGTATTGGAGTTTATAAAGTAAGAATTTACCTATATTTCATGGAATAAGTTCAACTAACAGGGAAATATTTCTATATTTATTTCCCTCTTAATTGATCATGGACCATTTAGAGATACAGGAATATTTGCTGGACTTCCAGAAAAGAGCACTACCTGAATTAGCAGACATGTGTCATCGGTTAAGAGTAATATTGTAATGGAACACAGATTGAACGGATGACACGGATTTGCACGGATAATAAATAAATCCGTCAAATCCGTGTCATCCGTGTTCGATTTAAATTAAATTTGAGAATCGTATGAAATCATTGGTCTTTTTGGAAAATAATACATACCGACTCTGTAAAACTCCTTAACCGATGACCAATGAATTAGCAGAAAGAAGACTGGCATCCGGACTTGAAAAAGAACGCATCCTGTATCTTAACTTTGAAGGCCCGAGACTTGTGGATGTACATTTCAAGGAAATCAGGGATATAATAAAAATACACTGGCAGCTGTATCCGGCTTCAATAAGTAAAAAGTGCATTATTTTCTTTGACGAACCACAGATGATAGATAACTGGGAGATTGCAATACGGCCATAGCGTCAGGAATGGCTTGTAACTTCCTAAATTACCCACTCCATTCTTAATTAGAAAAACTTAGCCTGCGCCCCAGAATTGCTTAACGATCAAAACAGAATAAGTTACACATCATGTAGTGTATATATACTAAACAATGAGACCTATCTGAAATAAATTTTATTTGACACAGAAGATCTAGGACGTTCTCTAAGCCCGTTTGTGAAGGATCTTGCAGGACTCCGAAAAGAATACCGTGAAATAAGAAGGGGACCTGTTTTACCAATCGCTGATGTCAAGCGAATATGTGTTCCGGGAGATTTTATTGAAGTTTTGGAGTCGACTAAACCATCGGGTGAATTGATTTCTACTCTTCAAGCCATTTTAGGGGCAGAAATGAGCGTGGAAGCAGTTTGCTGATGCTTATAACTGTAAATCCAAGCCATTCCTGACGCTATGGGTATGTAGTATGACCCATACAGCAAATAACAGTACAGAAACAATACTAATGTTTTTTATCGCCTTGCTGGCAATCGTACTTATAGTAAAGGTAATAACCGGGGATTTTTGTAGATAAATAATCCCCTTAAATGGGAAAACCTACCTCTTTTCCCATTTTTCAAGCCGCAGGACCTTTGATAGAGTGGAACCCTTAGTTATTTCATCGCGTATCCTGCTCTCGTTCTTCTCGACCTCGACGCTGCGCCTTGCAATTTCGTAGGCCCGCTCCTTAGGTACTACCACAATACCGTTGTCATCACCCACGATATAGTCTCCGGGGCGCACAGTCTGTCCCGCACATCTGATCTCGGCATTGATCTCACCAAAACCTTTGGGTTCACCTGCATTTGGTACTACGGCCCTGGCAAATACAGGAAATTCCAGTCTTCTGATATCATCAATATCCCGCACTGCCCCATCGATAACCACTCCTGATACTCCTTTGTTGATGCAGCTCAAAGTAGCCAGTTCACCCCAGGGTGCCACCCGGTCGCTGCCGCCGTTATAGATCACGATGACGTCACCGGACTGTGCCGTGTCAATTGCCTCTACGGTCTTGGCCCAGTCACCCTCAAATGTCTGGACAGTAACTGCAGGCCCCACCATCTTAAGGCCCGGGTTCACGGAAAAAAGTCCGTGCATGGCACCTTTTCGGTGCATGGCATCACTAATATTGGGTGTGGATACACGGGTCAGCAACTGCCTGGTTTCGGCTTCGATTGAGCCCCTGTCCTCAGCAGCGGGCATGGGTGCATCCATGTTCTGGCGGATATTGCGGGCAGAGGCTGTCACATCAGGGGAGCGCACGATGTTACCGCCTACTATTACAATATCGGCACCGGCTAAGACTGCCTCTCCTGATGAGTTGGCGTCCAGGCCGCCTGCAATCGATATTGGGATGTCTATTTCATTTTTCATTTGCCTGAGTAGTTCAATGGGTGTGATGCCCATCATCTGCATGTCGATACCCACATGGATGTTGATGATGTCTATCCCCATCTTTTCCAGTTCCCTTGCCCTTGCAACGGGATCGGGTACAGAGATGAGGTCGCACATGAGCTTTGCACCGTATTTGTCGGCAGCACGCCTGGCATCGGCAATGGTGGAGTCGTCTGCACTACCCAGCAAAATAACGATATCGGCACCTGACTTAACTGCCATCTCTACTTCAAGAGCACCGGTGTCCATGGTCTTCATGTCGGCAAGGATGGTGTGTCCGGGAAAATTATCTTTCAGTGCCCTGACAGCATTCATGCCCTCGCTCTTGATGAGTGGTGTGCCTGTCTCGATCCAGTCTATGCCGCCCTCTACGGCCTCTCGGGCTATCTGGATTGCACGGTCAAGCTCAAGAATGTCAAGAGCTACTTGCAGTATGGGGTGCTCATAGTTCATGGATGATAGATATTGCTAATGTGGCAAAACATTATTTGTTGGACCCGGGACGGTGTGTTTCTATTATGGTCATCATTTACGCAGTACTTTTTCAATAATGTCTCCAACCAAAACCCCGATAATAAATTCTACTGTCACTATTCCCATGATTACTATAAATACAATCGAGCCGGTAAATCCGCCGATAAGTCCTCCTGCAATGGCTGATCCTATTCCTCCTGACAGACCGATAAGGAATGACACCAGTCCCAGGATCAGGCCAAGGACCAATCCGATCTTAAGTCCTTTTAGTAATATGTGGAAATAGTCTTCTTTTCCTTTTCTGGAAAATCCGTAAAATATGCCGATCAGAATAATGATTATAGTAAGAGAAAATTCCATGTTGTTTTTACCTCCGGGTTTAAGAATCTTGTTTTATGGGATATTAATATTTTTGGAGCTATAGAAGCGGTCTAACAATTACTGTCACCAATATTTTCATTGGTTGACTAACGTAATATTCACAGTCCTCTGCCTTGGCCCGTCCATTTCAACAAAAAATATATGCTGCCAAGTCCCCAGCACAAGTCCACCGCCCATTACCGGAATCGTTTCGCTTGAACCCAGCATTACAGCTTTCAGGTGGGCATCGGCATTGTTATCTATCCGGTCATGCTGGTAACCTGCAGAGAGAGGTATCAGTTTTTCCAGGAAATCCAGGATATCATGACGCAAGCCGGTCTCATTCTCATTTAGAATAATCGCGGTTGTGGTATGGCTGGTGCTTACAACACATATGCCATTGACAATACCGCTTTTATGTACCTCACTCTTAACCTCTTGTGTAATATCCACCAGTTCAATCCGCTCGCTTGTCCTAATGTTCACTGTAAAACCTCTTATTGAGCAAATACCAGGGAACACTAAGTGTACTGAAGCTTGTAGGAAGCGAATTTCAGTGTAACCATGCTCACAATCATACAGGCAGAGAGTGAATACAGGATCGTTCCAACAGGTATAGCTGACAAGCCACCTGTCGCCGCATAGAGTATGCCGCCGGTAATGGACGTAACAATAAATGTAACAGCTATGGACGATGCGGCACCACCTATAAGTGACCATGGATGAACAGCACCCCTGCCTTCAAAGAATGTCGTACCCAAGATGAACAATACTGCAAATATAAGGAATATTAAAGGTGCCGGCATTGGCAGACCTGTTTCAAACAGATATATTATGCCCAGCGCCACAGCGATCATGGCAAGGGACATACCTACCACAAGTACCAGTGTCCTTAAAAAGTAATTCTCAAGATTAATTTGAATGATCCATCCCTCCAATTTAATGTAACATTGGATTATATTCAAGGCAGTATTTATTAATTTCCATGTAAAACTGCCGGAATCATGCGTTATGCATCATTTCGTCTTCCTGGGTTACTATGGCGTAAAAAGAGGATCGTCCCTGATAGCTTCTATGCATTCTTCCAGGGACATGTCAGGATAGGGGATTTAGTTCAGCCTGGGAATATAAAATTTGGATCAGGGCAAAGTTAATATTGCTAAGGACGTATAATTTCATTATGCAAACCAGGATAAAACGATATAATATTTTATTAAAAGGAAATGTTCAGCATATTGGTTATCGTGGAATTATTGAAGGCACTGCAAGAAAGTTAAATTTAAAAGGTTATGTTTTTAATGATGTTGACGGTAGCGTTAAGATTGCATGTGAAGGTCTTCAGAAGTCTATAGATGTTTTCATAAATGGCCTTAGCGAATTTGCCAGGTCGGATATTGATAGTATTGAGAAAAAGGAAGTCCATGATGAACTCTATTTACCGTCTGTATTCAGCAGGTTAGCAACCGATGATTATTACGAATTTAGCAAAAAATTCGATATTGGTATAGATTTTCTTGATGGAATAAAAATAGATACTGAGGAAATGAAATAATCTCTTACTAACATGAGGCTCTGGCATTCCAGAGTATATTCGTTATTTTTTGATTTATGAGATATTTAAGGCGTGTATTTATAAAAAATTCATTTACAAATCCTTCAATTGAAATTCTAAGTAAATTCTAACTATTACAGTTGTTTAGGTACATATTATTGCTAAAAATCCAAAAATAATAAAAAATAGGATCTAATCGTAACGTATTCATTAGCACCTATCATAAATACATTTCGATACAGTTGAATTAATTCTATTGAGTTTGTGCATATATTGTATCAAAAATTGCCTGAAATACCCTCAATCCAAACCCATATAATGAAATTTTAGAAAAACTGACACATTCTAGGTGTTTATTGGCATTTTAAAGCTGTTATATCCATTTTGCCAGAGGCTCACATAAATACAAAGCTTGAAGCATTTGTAATAAAGCAAGATGGACACAACCAGCGTATGGACGAACACAACCAGTGGATGAAAGAATATAACCAGCGCATGGATGAACGCAACAAACGCCTTGATGACATCCTTGTAAAACTAGCTGAGAAATAGCCGTATTTTCTTAACGTTTCAGTAGCACTGTTCCAAAATCCAGTTATTTTAAATGACCATATCTCATCTATTTGCACTTGGCCAAGCTTAAGCTCTTGAAAATAGTAATCGGTAACTTCCTGGCAATGTGCTCCAAAAATGTCAAGCCATCTGCAACTTGAGGACACGACCCGGCAGAACTGGTCTGCGCAATCAGGTCATGGACGATTGGGACTAATTTGCATGTAATCTTCTTAAGCAGTTTCGTCTTCGGCAACGGCTTCTTCGTCGGTCTGGTTCTCATAATGCGTTAAAACACGCTGCACCTGCTCTTCATTCCATCCTAGTAGGAGTTTATTCTGTTTCATTTTCTCTTTTTGATACGTCTTCAGTGAGCTATCAGTGCTTTTCCTGAGAATTCGTATGCTGTTATCATAAATATACTCTCTATTCAAGCCCCATGCTTTCACGTCTTCTGCGGCGGCATCGGATGCGGTACAGACGCTGGAGATTGGATGGGCGCCACAATTTCGAGGGCGGCGGCGGGGGTTTTCGGGCGAACCGTAGTCAAGTACGGCGACCGTGCCGTGCGGTATGTGTATATCGCCGCCGCCCGGTCGGCATGCTGAATCACAGGGGTGGTGCTGCCGTCGCAGCTTTGCGTCCGCGGGCTTGGGTCGTGTACACCGGGCGGATGGCTGTTAGGGGCGGGCAGAGAGTCTAGTTCGATGGTTTTTAGTGGGAGCGGGCGCATAAGGGTGATCAGGTGCAGGACGAATGGTCGATCAGGCTGAGATTCACAGGAAAGTTGCGAGCGGCGATGTTGGGGAACGCAGAGATGGGGTGGAGCAACTACGCAGTAATTTTGCAGATTTGCCTGATAAGGATGAGGCATGGAAGGACCTGCATCGGCTGACCGGGGATGAGGACAGTAATGTGCGGTGGCGTGCAGCATATGCGCTCAGCTCTACTTTTCAGCACGTCTCCGATAAGGATGTGGCATGGGACGACCTGATTCAGCTGACCGAGGATGTGGACAGTGATGTGCGGTGGCGTGCAGTAGAAGCGCTCAGCTCTACTTTTCAGCACGTCTCCGATAAGGATGTGGCATGGAAGGACCTAATTCAGCTGACAGGGGATGAGGACGCTTTTATGTGGCGGCTTGCAGTAGATGCGCTCGGCTTTGCCTTTCAGCACGTTTTGGACACGGATGCGGCATGGAAAGACCTGATTCGGCTGACAAAGGATAAGGACCGTCATGTGCGGCGGCATGCTACAGTTGCGCTCGGCTCTGTCTTTCAATACGTTCCCGATAAGGATGAGGCATGGAAAGACCTGATTCGGCTGACAAAGGATAAGGACAGTTTTGTGCGGTCGAATTCAACAGATGCGCTCGGCTCTGCCTTTCAATACGTTCCCGATAAGGATGCGGCATGGAAAGACCTGATTCGGCTGACAAAGGACGAGGACATTTTTGTGCGGGTATCAGCAAACCATTCATTAGGCAGGGCGTCCATATTTAGGGCAACCGAGGCAGAAAGTGACGATGATTTTGAGAGCGAACTGAAAAATGCTATTGAATTTTTTGAACAATCATCAAAGGAGGAGATTTCTTACAATCCCTCCGAATTCTGCCTTCTGTTTTACAGGTCGTTCTACACAGTAACGTTCGAGAAGGAGAGAGCAAAAGATGAGGTTCAGAGATATCTTGCCGAGGCAAAGAGCGCGTCGAAAGGATCGGAAAATAAAGAGACGCTCCTCGAAGCCGTAGAGAATCTTGCAAACGCGCTATCAGAAGCCCAGAAGGTAAAAGATTTCGACACCACGAAATCCGACCTCAAAACCTACATGCAATACTGTAACCGCGTCGCAGACCTGATCGGCAGCGCGGAGGATGGGGCGCCGGGTGCAGCGGGGATTTTGAGGCGTGGGATGCCAATCATTGGTGAGCAGATACGCGAAATCCAAGAGAAGGCAGAAGCATTGTGCAGAGAGACACGGGGCACAGGTACGCCGTATGAGCCGCTCGGGAGGAATATTAACAAGTGGACGCGTGAGCTCTCGGATCGCGGCTATCTATGGGATGAAAAGGATGTTCCCCGGATTAAAGACCTCTTGGGGCAGCTTTGCATCCTTCTTCATGAGGATTATCAGGATTATCCGTGCAAGATTGTAGAAGGGATACGCGAGGGACGCAAGGCTGAAGATACTTTAAGCGACATTACCGCAGCTCTCTCGTATCTGGTGCCCAGTATCAGGTTACAACCCCCGATAGACAAAACGAAATCCGATGGGCAGCCAGAGGAACACCGGACCGATCATCGGAAAAAAACTGCTATCGAGATTATTGCCGCTATTGCGGTCAGTGTGCTTGTAGGCATCGTTTCGTCTCGTTATTTGGAAGACTTAACACCAACATCTTCAACGGTTATAGCGTTCATCGCTTTTATAATTCTCCTCATAATAATCCTGACGCAAAATCGAGATAGATCAAGTTGATTTTAGGCGATACCCATTCAAAAATAATTCACCCGACGACCCGCCCCCTGAACATAGAGTACGTAAAAAACGCATAGTAATCCGAAAGATCCAAAATAAACTCCGGCGACTCAGCCAAACACAGCCGCTGAAACTCAGCCCAATCCCCTTCCGACAGCTCATCCTCTACATCCACCCATCGCATCTCAATAAGCGCAGCAAGAGCATCACGCATCTCCCCGGATAGCGGGGCACAAGCATCACCCGCAAATGTCCGGACATTAACATCCTCCATGCCAGCACTACGAAACCACCCCATCATGCGCGGGAAATGCAGCTCAGGCGCCGCTCCCTCAACAAACGGAAGGATCCCTGAAGACGTTGCGTTCAGATGTGCCTCAAGCAAGGGATAGCCAGGGAGCAGTTGTTGAGAAGACCATGCGAGGATGATCACACTTCCGCCTGGCTTTACCACCCGTACAAGCTCCTTTAGTAGCGACAGGCGCTCTCCTGGGGCGTATCCTGCGCAGTTTGCACTCCACACCCAGTCGAAAGTATCATCGTCGAACGGGAGGTTGTTCATGTCCCCCTCCTGAAAGGAGATCTGGTCAGATATGCCTGCCTTCTCTGCAATGTCTCTCGCATAAACCAGGAATTCCGGGGATATATCGATGCCTGTGACATGCCCGCCAGGTCCCACTGCCTCTGCAAGCAACAAGGCTTGCAAGCCGATCCCGCATCCCACGTCCAGCCCCCGGCTTCCCGGTGGGAGATCGAGTGCATGGATTGCACGGCGAAATATGGGTTCTTGTAGGGGATTTGTTACCAATAGGCCCTGCAGGTAAGTGTCTGTGTCAGGTACAGTGCTTTCGGTGCTATTCTTTTTTCCCATTCCTATACTCTCCTCTTTATTATTGGTCGGTTCTACTTCATCTTCTGGTGAGAAACTTTTTATTATTTCCTGGAACGGTTTATAACCACAGAGTGCACAGAGAACACAGAGAAAACAATAACGCTCTGTGCTCTCTGTGTTCTCTGTGGTTGATCTTCTTTGCCATGATCCATTTATCATATTTGATCAGAATAAATTAAAAATTCTCTGGAAACAGCACTACCCACGCCCAATTCACGCCAAGAATCCGCCAGCCACCCAGGGACACACAGCACCCGGGACAGCCAGCGGTAATCGGTGTAACGGTTCATTGGCAGCTACTCAGCTATCGCCTCCGCGAGCCCAGGCACTTCTTCAGCGCCAGACTGGACTATGATGCTCGATCCCTCGAAATCATCACCGATAGGCTCGTACCGCCCGCCCAGATGCTCGGCCAGGAACGCATCTGTTACAGCGAAAAACGAGAGTTTATTCTCAGGTCTGGCAAAGCCGTGTCCTTCGTCAGTGTACAGTAGATATATCACAGGGATGTTTACATCCTGCATTGCCTGGACGATCTGGTCGGACTCTGCCTGCTTGACACGCGGGTCATTTGCACCCTGACCGATCAGGAGCGGCTTTTCGATCCTGTCCACGTAGGTCAGCGGGGATCGCCCGGCAAGGAACGCCCTACCCTCTTCTGTTCGATGATCCCCC
>Ga0255429_1011_pt1 | contig 38400 bp, 31 predicted proteins | sample ANMaggSeSYBR02H9_FD_182636 | JGI IMG/M metagenome (GOLD analysis project Ga0255429, IMG submission 182636) | Sediment cell enrichment communities from methane seep in Santa Monica Basin, California, United Staets - ANME aggregate JGI... | ecosystem: Environmental > Aquatic > Marine > Cold seeps >... | reverse complement strand
TGGCTTGATCTGCACTGATCTCTTGCGCATCAAGGATTCGCGAAAATCCTCGACATATCCACGGGTATGCCTGCGGTTTTCGCAAACCCTTATGCATCAAGATCTCAGCACATCTCTTCCCCAAAAATCGCTCAACTTAGGTTTAATAAAACTATTGGCTTCCGGGAGTCTTTCCCCTAAAAGCCTTCTACCTTCAGTCTGTTAACCTTAGTAGTTATTATTTTATTATCATATGTACCGAAATTTTAAAAGAAATTATTGACATATTGAATATTTTCAAAGCAAAATAAAAATCTGTTTTAATCACTGTCAATACGAAATTGGTAAAAGTTCACCACGGAACGACACGGAATTTCACTGAAAATTGTAAACATAACAACTCGCTCCCGCCTGTGCCGTAAGCACGGCAGACAGGTGAGAGTGGGTCTATTGTTTAATCCTTGAGCAGAGGCGTTCGTAATGTTGAGGAGAGTATTTTTATAATTCAGTGTAATTCCATGAAAATCCGTGGTGAACTATCCTTTTGGCTAATAATAACCCTTATGGAGAATACTGCCAATGAAAAGCTTTATTGTTTTTTTTATAGTCTTATTTTCTACAGTAGTGCAGTCTGAAACCATGTATATCGCTGATACTATTAAAATAACTTTCAGAACGGGGCCGGGAATTAATCACAAAATAGTGGCAATGATCAAATCAGGCGAAAAAGTTGAGTTGCTTAAACCAGAGGAGCCAGCGGAGGAATGGTCTTTTGTTCGACTTACAGACGGAAAGGAAGGATGGGTTCTCAGCCGTTTCCTCAAATCTAAAGAGCCAGATGGGCTGGTACTTGACAGATTGAAAAAAAAACATAACGTGCTTAAGAATCAAGCTGCCTCTACGATTGAAGAAAACAAGGTCTATAAGAAAGAAAATAAGAAACTGAATTCAGAACTTAAAACAAACAAAGAAATATCAAAAAAAATTAAATCATCTTATGAAACCTTGAAAAAAGAGTCAGCCGAATTTCTTGAACTAAAGTCCAATTATGCAAAGACTTCATCAAATTTTATCGAACAGACAAAAAAAGCTGAAAAATTGGAAGAAGAATTAACAAGCCTGTTGTTACACCAGAATATCAAGTGGTTTTTAAGCGGCGCCGGAGTACTCCTTTTGGGTTTCGTGATAGGATTTAGCACCAAACGTCAGCGCAGGCGATCATCTTTACTGTAACCTGAATTAAAAAAACAACTATTCCAATCCCGCTACAAAATGTTTCAATGCTTTGTAGCCGTTCACGGCTTGAAACTTGAAATTGGAAAGTAGAAATTGGGAAAAACAGTACAAAAGCATGAAGGCCAAATTTCCAATTTCAATGTTCCGTGAACGCTTACAATGCTTTTCTTGCCGATTAGAGACCCTTGAAAATACAATATTAATTTCAAGAAAATATTACATAAAGAACTCGGAAAAAATAAAATGGAATTTGAAACTGATTTCTTGATTATAGGAAGCGGTGTGGCTGGGCTGACGTTCGCCCTTAAAGTAGCAAAATTCGGCAATGTTGCACTTGTAACTAAAAAAGGAATCATGGACAGCAATACAGCTCAGGCACAGGGCGGAATTGCTTCTGTTTTTGATAAAGTCGATTCATTTGATCTCCATATCCGTGACACTCTTGCATCAGGAGACGGTCTCTGCGACGAGGAAGTTGTTGAGATGGTAGTAAAAAACGGACCTGATAGAATTCTGGAATTGATCGATTTTGGTGTAAATTTCAACTTAAAGGAAAATAGTTCAAAAAAGAAATCTTTTGACTTTGATCTTGGACGCGAAGGGGGACACTCAAAAAAACGTATCGTGCATGCTCAGGATATGACGGGGCTGGAAATAGAAACCGTGCTGGTACGGCACGTCAAAAAGCATGAACGCATTACACTGTTTGAGAATCATATCGCAATTGATCTTATCACCTGTTCAACTCTTTTAAAAAGCGGTCAGGTAACAACCAACCACGAGGAATCCTGCTGTGGAGCATATATTCTTGAAAGAGATACAAAACAAGTCAAAACCTTTCGCTCTAAAATAACTCTGCTTGCCACAGGTGGCGCCGGCAAGGTGTATATTTACACAAGCAACCCCGACATTGCGACCGGAGATGGAATTGCAATGGGATACAGAGCAGGCGCTACATTAGCCAACCTTGAGTTTGTCCAGTTTCATCCAACCTGCCTTTACCATCCTGAAGCTAAAAACTTTCTTATTTCAGAAGCTGTCAGGGGTGAAGGAGGAATTCTTATTGACTCTGCCGGAAATCCTTTCATGGAGAGATATGATCCCCAAAAAGATCTGGCCTGCCGTGATGTTGTTGCCAGAGCTATAGATGCAGAGCTCAAAAAAAGCGGAGATGATTCGGTATTTCTCGATATATCTCATAAAAATCCCGAATTTGTTAAAAATCGTTTTCCTAATCTTTATGAAAAATGTCTAACTTTCGGTATCGACATGACAGCCGAACCTGTTCCTGTTGTTCCGGCAGCTCATTATATGTGTGGCGGCGTAAAAACAGATATTCACGGCAGAACAAATATCCTCGGGCTTTACGCCATTGGGGAAACAGCCTGTACAGGGCTTCACGGGGCTAATAGACTGGCAAGCAATTCTCTGATAGAAGCGCTGGTCTATGCTCATATGGCAGCAAAACATGCAGTAAAAAACCTCGAAATTTTAGATTGCAAATCCACGCCCGATCTTCCCCAGTGGGACGAATCCGGCACAACCGACAGTGATGAAGTCATCATGGTTTCACATAACTGGGATGAAATAAGACGGTCTATGTGGAATTATGTAGGAATAGTTAGATCGAATAAACGTCTTGAAAGAGCAAAAAGAAGGATAGAGAACATTCAAAACGAAATTCATGAGTATTACTGGAATTTCAAAATTGCCGGAGATCTTATTGAGCTCCGAAATATCGCTACAGTTGCTGAACTGATTATTAAATGCGCCATGCTCAGAAAAGAAAGCCGCGGACTTCACTACAATATAGAATATCCTTATCGAGATGACAAATTATGGGAAAAAGATACTATTATAAGAAAAACCTTTGAAGGATAGAGTTGTTCAACTTAGATAATAATTTTTCCTTGCATGAAAATAGTTACTAAGATAATAATTATATTTTTATTTTAGATAGCTTCTAAACAGAGAGATGGTAGAAAATTCTACAGTTCTATAGAGGAAAATACGATGATACACAAAATTAAGCAGCTCATTTTATTGGCTATTTTGGTATCTGTTGGATATTTTTTGTTATCAAATCATATAATTTATTTTGGCAATGGGATTAAGTTATTAAAAAAATCAAGGCCTACTTCAGCTTATACCTTCGTCAGCATTGAAAATAAAAAAGTTGAGGATATTCTAAAAATTGAAGACTTGCGAAATGACGGGATAGGAGATCTTCTTGTTGAGATTGGAAAGCTGAATCACGAAGAAAAAGAACGGTTGGAATATATTATTACGAAATCTCCATGATCGGCATTAATATCCAAAGCCACTCTATAAAAGCTAACCGGGCTGGCTAACCTTTCATTATTTTATTGGTGGAGCTGAGGGGGCTCGAACCCCTGACCTCATGACTGCCAGTCATGCGCTCTCCCAACTGAGCTACAGCCCCAATATAGATTGGGCATTTAACAAAAAGCTATAAATGTGTCAATATTTATTTCATATCAGGTTGGTTAGGCTGAAGACTGAAGACTTTTAGGGAAAAGATTCCCCTAAGCCAATATTTTTTTTAAAGCGGCCGGAAATCTTGTCATAAACATAGAGAATAACGCTCAGGAATCATGTGTTTCCTTCAGCCTATAGCCTTCAGTCTAAACACCTGAGTAGTTACGAATTATTTAAACAGGTCAAAAATGCATCCTAATGAATTTGCAAAACAATCCAGAACCGTTAACATAGAAACAAACCGAACAAAAATGTTCAAAGAGTTTGATGCGACAGAATTATATTGCCCTCATTGCAAACGCGCAGTCCCTGTCAGGAAACGCCTTCTCCTGATACTTCAAGAAGGTGATAAATATGAATATCTATGTGCGTTCTGTTCCGAGTCTGTTGGAACAAAAATGGATAAAAACAAACGACCATCTACAATAATTATTTAAAAGAGCCGGTTTCAAAACGTTTCAGTTTGTTCAAGGTCAAGGAAGGCGAAAATTTTAACCACAGGAATACATTGAGTATTTCGAGGCTTAAAATTTGAGTCTGACGCAGAGATTGGGCAAAATGGGACATTTTGAAATTGGCTCAAAGGTTAAAAATAATGCTCAGATTCCTACGGCAAAGTGCCACTAGCTGGTTAATCAAAATGATATTAGGTGCAATTGTTATTGTATTTGTTTTCTGGGGAGTTGGAAGCTTCCGCTCACAACGGAAAGACAGAGTAGCATTGGTCAATGGTGAAACTATTACTTCAAAAGAATATGGAGAAGCATACAACAACATTATTGAGCGGTTACGTCAGCGATTAGGCAATAATTTAAATGACGATATGATAAAAATGCTTGATGTAAAAAGCCAGGCTCTAAATATGCTGATAGATAAGAAACTGATGTTTCAGGAAGCAGCAAAGCTTAATTTAAGGGTTACAAATGACGAGCTTGCAGATACAATAAGACAAATAGAAGCATTTCAGATAAATGGTAATTTTGACAGCCAAATTTACAAGAATGTCTTAAATCAAAACAGACTAACTCCCGAAGAATTTGAATTCATTCAAAAAGAGTCGATAATTATTGAAAAAACAAGATCATTTATATTAAGCAATGTTAAAATTTCGGAGCAGGAAGCGATTGAATGGTTCAAGTGGGAGAATACATCAGTAAGTGTTGATTTTGTACTTTTTGAGCCTGGGAGATATGATGATATTAATCCGACCTCTGATGAAATAAATTCCTTTTTTGAAAATCATAAAGAATCTTATAAAACTGATGCAATGATTAAAGTACGTTTTCTGCGCTTTGATCCTGATGCATATAGCTCAGTGGTAAAAATAACAAATGAAGAGATTCAGGATTATTATGAAAGCAACACAGAAAAGTTTAAAAGTCAAAAAACCGTTGAAGCACGACATATTCTGATAAAACTTGACCAGAGTTCCAACCCTGAAACAGTCGAAAAGAAAAGGAAAACAGCACTTGATATACTTAAACTGGCCAGGGATGGTATAGATTTCGCGGAACTGGCTAAACAGTACTCTGAAGGTCCAAGCAAAGACAGGGGCGGCTATCTGGGAGAATTCAAAAAGAATGCAATGGTAAAACCCTTTGCTGAAAAGGCTTTCCAAATGAAAGCCGGTGAAATAAGCGAACCCGTCAGGACTCAGTATGGATGGCACATTATCAAGGTTGAAAAGGTAAATGAGGAAACCGGTGTTTCATTTAAAAATGCAGAGGACAAAATACGGAAAAAACTTGTAGAAGAAAGAGCAAAAAATCTGGCATATGAAGAAGCCGAAGCAGTTTATGATGCTTCTTTTGAAGGCGATGATCTGACAAAAAATGCAGAAGCCTGGGGCCTTAACATAGTTACCACTGACTTCTTTACAAAAAATAAGGGTCCTGATGTAAAAAAGGCTACAGGAATAAAAAATAGTTCAGCATTTGCATCATATGCATTTAATCTTGCACTTATGGAAATCGGCGATATACAGGACTTTGAAGATGGATATTATATTATCCAGCTCATCGAAAAAATACTTGAAAAAATACCTGAACTAAAGGATGTTGAAGAAAAAGTCAGATTTGATTTAATAAAACAAATGCGGGACAAGAAAGCAAATAAAGATGCCAACGAACTTCTGGTCGCTTTAAAAGATAACAAGCCTTTGGATAAAGAATGCGAGAAGCTTAATTTAACCGCAACTGCCACCGGTTTTTTTAAGCGGAACAGCTCCGTACCATATATTGGATTTGACCAAAACATCTCCAATGCGGCATTTAAGCTTTCAAATGAAAATATGCTCCCGGAAGCCTCGGTAAAAGGGAAAAAAGGATATTACATTATCAGATTCAGGGATAGGAAAGAACCCGGACTTAATGGATTTGAAGAAGAAAAAGAGAAGATAAAAGAAAAACAGCTTAAGCAAAAGATGCTTAAAACTTTTGATGCATGGCTTTCAAGCATACGAAACAAAAGTGTCATTTCAATTGAAAAGAGTTTTTGGGAATAATTTGAAATCTATCTTGCTATCATCGCCCGCATCATATCACCGGCATTTTCAGCATGATCTGCAATGGATCCAAATCCATATTAAAGCTTAAACGTTAACTTTGTTTCTGCCTTCCATGCATTGTCAGGGTCTTTAATTCCTATTCCCTCACTGGCAAATAAATACCCCTGTACAAACTTAAAACAGATATACTTGTTAATCCTGTATATTATACTAAGGTCTATTTCTGTACCGATTCTGTCGGATGAACCGACCACTATTCGGTTCTTGTCTTTTACGTCAATCTCCTTAACATGCCTGTAGTAACCTATACCGGGGATAATGCTAAGCTTGTCACCGACCTTAATACGGACGTCCAATCTCATAAACATGAGGTTGGAGATAGTATCCCTGGAACCTGAGGCAAGACCGTTATCTATCACAATGTTATCCGGCTCGTAATCAGATTTATATCCTACAAAGGCATCATCTTTTGTGCGGTGAGTACGATCACCCGAGCCGTAACCCAATGTAATTGCCGGATTAATGCTTCCTATCTTCATGCCCCCCTTTGCCATCAAGGCATATCCTTTATAATTAATTTTTTTTATGCGTTTTTTTTCATTTACATAGTCTCTGCATGACCCAAACTGTTTGTTACCTTCCAACTCAAGTTCAAAGTTGTCTATCTTGTCCTTGAAATTAATACCGAAGTTATAAAGCCTAACGTCATGTGTTCTTTTAGGATGGTTTGCATCATAGCCGATATCTTCCCTCACATATACAAGAAAGGCCGAAAGATTGTTTTCCTTGTCAAGCTCAGCGTCAGTCTTTATAAATGATATATTATGATTCCGTTTGGACTCTTTATTGGTAAGACAACCAATACTAAACATAAAATTATCGCTTATCTCGTATCCAAACATCAGCCCTGTATTGCTTTCATCACCATAGAACATTTCTGTACCAAATGACTGTTCCCATAGACCCGCCTTAAAAAAAAACGGGAGGTTTAGAAATCTATAGTCAAGGAATGCCTCTTCTATCTCAACCTCATCGTTTCCATCATCCTCTGTAACCGAGCTGTCATCATTAGGTATATCTTCCGAAAACAGCTTTAATCTTGCCTTCCAGCCCATTCCTTTGGCGGTAACACCGAAATCGATGTAATTGTACCAATAGTCGTAGCTCTCAGTGTTATAAAGGCTCTTAACATCATCAAAGTTTTTTGTAGTATTTTTACTGTATATTTTGGTATCTATCTTGATTTCCAAATCGTTTCTTTTGTACACACCTATTTCGGCTTTTGCTGCGTTATTTATTAGCAGGATCAAACACAAAACAAAAAAAATAATTTTTTTCATCCTTTTTTTTCTCTTTGCTTCAGTTATCTATTCTATCATCTGAATATTTTTTTATCCGTTCACGGGGATCATGGCCGAAAAGAAAATTGAAAACCAGACTTCCCATTCTGCCTCGATGCATACATTTCATAAAACAGTGATTACACGCGGGGATCTTCTTGAAGATATAGGCTGTATCAAGGTGATATGACCTGGCGGCATCTGCCATGGCCTCAGTCCAGGCCTTGCCTCTTTCAAAACGGTTGACGCCCTGCTGACGGTCTATTCGGCCTGACTTATTTAGTTCCTGATCCCTGTGGATATCTCTTTTCCCTACTACAACACATGTTGGTACGGAGAGGAACCCGACAGGATCGAAACGAATATTGTCCAAACCTTTGGCTTTTTTTACCCCCCGGGGATAGTTTATATCAAAATCAGGAAAAGTATACCAACCCGCGGCCGCCACCACGATCCTGGCCGTTCGCTCGGGATAGGCAAGGGAATATCTGTGAACAAACTGCCCTCCTCCAGAGTAGCCAAACATATAAAGCTTATCGATATTAGCCCGCGTCAGAGAGCCGACTTCGGCAATGATGCTGTTCAACGCGTGATCAGCCCGCTTGCCTCTTCCCTTGCGTCCCAGACGTTGGTAATCACGAAAACGGTCTTTGGAAAACAATGGCGCAACAAGGACAACACCATAATGCTCGGCAAAAGACGCAAATTCGGCTGCATGTTCTTTTGCCATACGTTTCACACCGTGGACAGTAACGAAGACTGGTTTGTCCCTGCCTCCTCCGCTGGGTATATACAGAAAATACTTCTGTTTTTTGTCCTCCACAACGTTGCGGGTCAAAACCCTTGCGACGCATAGCAATGTATGATCTGGTGTATCAGGCATCTCTCTTCCTGTGTCAGTGTTTTCCGTGTTTGCGAACAACAGATAATCCTTTCACTTTACGGACGTGTGTAAAATATCTTGAATCCCCCGGATGGGACACCTCAACAAGACGGCCATCCTCAATGTGCCAGACAAGATCAGCCGCGACTACCTGGTCAAGATTATGCGTAACCCACAGAACCGTGCCGCTGTACTCGTCCAGTATCCGTTTCAGCATAGCAGCGGCATCAACATCAAGATGGGCATCAGCCTCATCAAGAAGAAGAATTGATGGACTGCCGAGAAGGGCTCGAGCCAGTTCAATACGTTGGCGCTGACCTAGTGACAGATTGCCTCCCGCTTCGGTCACACGCGTTTGATCGCCTTCCGGCAGTTCTGCCAGTACTTTGTCGATTCCACACAACGTCCCGATACGGCTGATTTCCTCAACCGGCGCCTTGGGCCAGCGATAGCGCAAATTTTTGCTCACTGTTCCACGCAGCAGGGGAAGGTCAGGACTCACCATGCCGATGGCATGTCGTACCGACTCCAGACTATGTTTGGCGAGATCCCGGCCATCGAGCAGGAGCCTGCCCTTGTCCGGATCAATAAGGCGTGCGGCCAGCGACAAAAGCGTCGATTTTCCCGCTCCGTTTGGGCCTACCAGCGCGATTAACCTCCCTGGTTCCGCTACAACGGTAACATTCTCTACTATTCCCGACAGACTCACGCTCACAAATTCCAAACGACCTGGGCCGGGTTTCAGATCGGGCGCATCAGGCAGATCTTCAACCAATACAGGTGTGTCAAGAAATTCGATAATTTTTTCTGAGGATACCCTGGCTCCTTGCCAGTATTCGTACACTCTGCTCAGATCACGCAATGACGGAACCAGAAGTCCCACAATAGTCATCGCGGCTACCACCGTGCCCGGTGTTGCACGTCCTGAAACGACCTCGTTTGCACCCATTAACAAGGCGGCACCGCTTGCGACAGCGGTCACGCTTTGTGTAATGCCACGCATCAGACCAATCTTTTTTGCCCGTGCAACAAGGGACTTTGTCAGGCGAAGGCTCTGACGCGAAACACGCCTGCGCTCACGGTCGGATTGACCAAAAATCTGTACAACCGACATTGCTGCAACCTTCTCGTTGACATTTGCAGCAAGGTACGACCGATAGCGGCGACTTTCCTTCACTGTTTTGCGAATTTGCTTGCCCAACCTAATGGCATAAAGAGCGCCTACGCTAAGCACCGCGGTAACAGCAATAGCCAGCCTGAAATTGATTACCGAAAGCGCTAACAGGGAGAAAAGTGTGGTAACGCCGGCCACGCTGATCCTGACCAATCCGAGACTCACCCATCTCATCAAGGCGCCGAGGTCGCCTATGAAACGAAGCACAATCGCGCCCCTGCTTCGCCTTTGCAGAGCACGGGGGGCAAGAGCGCTTAAATGCTCAAAAAGCATCATCCGTACCTGATGAATATAACTCTGCCCCATCCGTTCTGCATCAACACGCTCCATCATTCGTAACCAGCCTATGCAGACAGCGGAAGCCATCAGTCCGGACCCAACACTGAGGGCTATATGGGGCTGACTGACATCAGGCGTTGTTATCAGGCGGTCAAAGGCCAACCGGACCAGTAGGACTGTGATGATCATAGTCAATGCCTGGGTAAGGCCGTTTCCAACCAGTCGGAAAAAAATCTTGAGGCGACGGCCTTTTATGATAGAAGGAAGCTTCATGTGAATTTCTTTCTCCCAAAATGCTCAAAAATACACTCAAAAGACTCTCTGCAGGACTTTCAATGGATTGAAGGATTTTTCTTGTCAGGGAACCAGTTCTTTATCCGATCTGCAACAGCGGCGCTGCTCAGTGCCTCTTTCGTGAGTACTTCCATGTCAACCGCTTCCCTTGCCTCACGAATGGCGAGGGGAGATCTGGTAAGAGCACCGCTGATGGCAAGTATAGGCACATCGAACTGGTGCAGCCATTCGATGCCGGCCTTTGCTCCCATGGCATCACTTGCGGCAAAGATGATACCGTCCACGTTTCTTCTGAAGACATTTGAAGACATGAGTTTTGCTGTCTCTCTCTGGTACAATCCGTCAGCCACTTCAAGGACTATCGCTTCCACACCGGCAGCGTATAAATTACTGACAAGTGTTGTTACGATTCTCTCCACGTCGCTGAAATCAATATTGTACGTGGAGGGAAAACCTGCATCCACAAAGTCCAGGACCGGCTCAGCGCCTGAATCCTTCATGAACCAGATGTCACCTCCCGAACCCGTTCCCGAAATCTTGGCAGCGCCCGTCCTGATTCCTGCCTTTCTCAATCCCTTGATCAGGCTGGCGGCGGTTGTTGTCTTCCCTGCATTCATCGTAGTGCCCACAACTGCAAGTGTGAGGGGGCGTGACTGCTTACAATTAATTGTTTTCATAGCAAAATCTGCCAGATTGATTGGGCGCCCCTGTGCATTACCGAGTAGCCCGATCGGGGCAATGACTGTGGGATCTTTCATCGCCGAATGCTTAGTCAAAAACTGCGAGGCTATTCCGCCTGCGGCTACTAGATGACACGTAGTCAATCTGTCAGGGATCATGGCCTCAAACTGGTCAGGAGCATAGCGATTTCCGTATGCAACCACGATCTCGTCTCCAACGAACATGCGTGCTCTGCGACCGTTTGCCAGCTCGATCCTCTGGTGTTGACCGATTTTTTCCACGCGGGCAAGGATGAGATCTCCGATCTTTGGCCCGGCACCATTGTTAAGAAGTTGTTCCACGTTACCGAAATCTGCGCGCCGTGTGGTATAGGCAGCCTTGGCTTGCTCAATACGTTTTTTGACCAGTTCCTTAGAGTCTAAATTAACTTCGCTTCTCATGTTGACTTCCTCCTTATTGGATCATCTGTAAGATTGTATGTTTTTTGTAAAATAGATAATATCATTTTTTTGCCCCTTTTCTTGTAAATACGTTAGTGAAACGATTTTGTTGCAAAAAAAAGGCAGTATACCTCGGAAGGTCATAACTTGCGGTTTTTTCGGTGAGCAATGAGCATCAAGAGCAAGTCGCCAAGCTATTTCAAGCCTGAGCAACGCAGCTACTGAACTCTAAACTTAAAGGTTATGAGGCGTTACACTATTTGATTCTTAACACCATTTCTTATTTACTTAATCTGTTGCTAATTGCACAAAGAATTGATATGAAATTAGCACGCCAAAGGCGTACCACCAATTTTCAATTTTAATCCTAAACCATTAAAATTATAGTACAATGATTCATTGGGGAAACTTTTAATGGAAAATACCCTTACAGGATTTTGTGTGTACTGATGCATAAAAATCGATCTAAAAAGACACATATTTTGCTGATTCCGCTGGTCCTGCTTCAGCTTTTGTGGCTGTATGCTTGTGCGGTTCCGCAGGGACCCGTTTTTGAAAAGGATGGAAAAAGATTTGGCGTGGTCCGCGGAAATTTTACAGGTCGTTGGTATGATTACTATGAACGTGCGCTTTCCTATATAGATGGGGGGTTTTATGAGGAAGCTCTTTTGGACCTGGATGCGGCCATAAAAAACCGTTCTGAGGAAAAAAGGTGGGCAAATACCTATGGAATGCGTTTCATGGATTATTTTCCCCATCGAGAAACAGGGATTATACATTACTTTTTGGGTAATTATGATGTTGCCGAATCAGAATTGGAACTTTCCCGGGCGCAGGAGCCGTCTGCAAAAGCCAGGTTTTATCTGGACGAAGTTCGAAGGCATATTATGCTGCGTGGGAAAAAAGATATATCAAAACCCAGTCTTGCGCTTAAATATCCGCAAAAGACCAGTGATGATCCTGTTACTATTTCAGGAGTCGCAAAAGATGAGCAGTATGTTGCGGAAATTATCCTGTTTGGCGAAAAGATTCTTATGGATTCTTCTGAGCAGATGATTTCATTTGAGAAAGCTTTATCATTGATGCAGGGCCGGCATAAAATTGAAGTGATTGTTCGAAACCTTTTGGGTGGTGAAGAAAAACAGACTATCTTCATACATGTTGACAGGTCGGGGCCGGTTATTGTTATAAATAAATTTGTTCCAGGTGTTGTGATACAGGGGTATCTTTACGATGAATCCGGCATAAAATCTTTTATTGTAAACGGAAAAGAAAATAATGTCTCGGTAGATAATGATGCTTTTAACGTATTCCTGAAACCCGACATGAAAGATATTACGCTTTCGGCCATAGATACATTGGGGAATAAAACCAGAGCAAGTATATCCTCGGAAACGCTAATAAGCAGAAAACGATTTAAAACCGTTTCCCGCAACCGGCTGCTTGTACAGAATTTTTCAGATGTCGCAGATGATTCCGGTTCGCAACTCTTTTCAATATCAAAGGACCGTCCTGAGATTATATTAAAAGGATGGCCTGAAAAAGAAACAGTTTTTAAAAAAAATGTAGATATTGAGGGACAGGTAAAAGGCAAAAGCACGATCAAAGAACTGACAATCCAGGTAAAAAACAAAACCAGGAAATATCCGGCAATAAACAAACTGCGTGACAATCACAAAACAGGCAGACTTGTCTCTTTCAATCAATCAGTAAGCCTGGAACAAGGAAAGAATACAATCATTGTCAGAGCAAAGGATATATCCGGCAGAGAAAGCATCAGGAAAATTGTCATCATCCGGCAGATTCCGGAAGTATTGCAGCTAAAGCATCGCTATGCTATTAAAATGTGTCCTTTTGACAGCAAGACATGGAAAAAAGAGGTTGGGGTTTTTCAACGTCTTTTTTCAAGGATTCCTATCTTTTCGGGGAGCTCTCGTTTTATGAAAACAGAAAACAGGGCAAGGTTACAGCAGTTACTGTTGGAAAGTTTTATAAGCAAAAATCGTTTTCAGGTCATGGTACAAAAAGAATTGCAGAGCTATCTAAATGAATACAATCTTGAGAGAATAATGGTTACACCTTATGAACGGAAAGGATTAAAGAATCCTCACGCATTGCTTTTAGGAAATAGTTTTACTGATAGAAACGGAATTGAGATTACAGCACGCCTTGTCAGTCTTAAAACATTTGAAGAAATTGTAACAAAAGATGTTTATGTGAAATTCCCAAGTTGTTCTGCATTAAGGTCTATGGCAGAAAAACTTTCCGAAAAATTCCACAACGCACTCCCCTTGATGGATGGAAAAATCGCTAAAATCACAAAAAAGAAGATTGATGCGATTTTTGAAAGCGGAAAAACCAAACAAGGATGGCCGATCATCTTGTATCGTGAAGAAGCACCAAGGTATAATCCTGTTACCGGCATATCGCTGGGATCTGACACAAAAATTATCGGAAATGCCAGCATGGGAAAAAATGAAACAATATGTGTAAACACCCAAAACTCCGGTATCAGAAAAGGGGATAAGGTGATAAACAGGTGAAAAGCGATATGCTTGAAAAGCAACAGCAAATCCTTGATGAATGTCTTCTTGAAAACAAAAAGGAAAGACTGGTCATAGAATACGGCGATCTGATCTATTACACTGTTCGGAAAACCTTATTATTTTATAACCTGCACTTCACTAAAGAAGATATTGAGGATCTTCGCATCGAAGTATTTATCAGGCTTTTTGAAAATAATTGTCGGAAATTGAAGCAGTTTGATTCGAAAAAACTCAATCTTATGGGATGGATTAAGTTGATTGCAAATCAAACCACATTGGATGAAATCAGAAAAAAAGACCCGTATGCGCTCTCAAAACAAAAAGGCCGGGTGTTAATTGAAGATGTTCAAGAAACATTTAATTTTGATGAAAAAAGCAGGCTTGATGCCAGGCAAATGCTGATGCTGATTCATGAGACCATAGAAGACATGTCTTTGCAGGATAAAACAATATTAAAACTCTTTTATTATCAGCAGCTCTCATTGTCGCAAGTTGCTTCTATCATCGGAAAAAATAACAGGAGCACACAGGTGGCCAAGAGCAGGGCGAAAAAAAGGTTAAAGGAAAAAATAGAGAAAAAATAAAATTCCCAATCTACCATCTCCTCTTTGTGCCATATTTGCCCGATCCTCAATTTCAAAGTCCTTAGGTTTTCAGATAATTCATTTCGCAAGTCTGTAAAAATGGCAGATTTTGTGTATGAAAATTATGTTTCTTACGTATAAAAATATAAAGGGTGCTTTTAAGTCGTAATGATTTACCCAAAAGCTTTAGGAATGAATTATATTAAGGGCTCGGTAAAAAATAACTTGGTAGAATTTGCGCCCGAATTTGCCGTAGATTTAATCGATCTGATTGAGCAAAACCGCAGGAATAGCGAGCTATTTCGAGGACTTTTGCGATTGAAGATCGGTTAAAGATATGGTGAAGTCGGGATGCAAAAATGCCAAATTATTTTTTACCGAGCCCTAAGCATGTGTGTGTTTGCATGAGCAGGCTTCTCCATGAAAGGAAAAAAATATGGGAATAGGATGTATAGATTTTGATATACTCGTCGATTATATAACAGGCAATCTTCCTAAGAAAAAAAGAGACCGGGTGATGGAACATATTTCAAGATGCGATAACTGTCTTGAAAATATAGCAAGTGCAACAAGAATTATGGGAGATAACGACCTGGACAGATGGGAAGCCATGCCTGAGAAAGAGGCGCTGGTTGTTCTGGAAAAAGTAAATATGAATCTTTTGAGATTTTCTCCAAAACAGCCATGCCCCAAACCAGAAACCGTAAAGAAAAAGTTTTTAGAATGGGTACAAGGATTAACTCCTGATTTTTCTTTGCAATACGGTTTTGCACGAGCCCCTGGTTTCAGCGACGCGTCATTTACAGATCATATTTGCATAAAAAAAATCTTTGGCGATCTCCGGGCAGATATATTTATGGAGAAATGTGACGACAAATTTTGTGTACAGATCAAGGTGTACAAAGATAATAAAATGGCAAAGAACGCCAGAGTTACTCTGACAAGAGAGGGAGGTGGTTCTGTATCGCGTCTTGCAAGTGAGGGTTATAAACTTTTTGAGGATTTACCCTTTGGTAGTTATCAGTTGGTTCTGGCACAAAAGCTGTTGAAGAAGGGATCTTATCTTTTTGCAATAAATAAAGAAGGTATTCATGAAAAATAATACGATTTACCTTGAAGTCACACGAGAGAAAAACTCTCTGAAAATCGGCATCCGAAAAAAACCGGATTTCTCTTTAGAACCATCAATTGATCCGTATGAGATAAAAGATGTCTCTATGGAAACAATAGGCATGGTCGAAAAATACTGTGTGGAAACGGCAGATTTTTTAAACAAAGAAGAAAAAAAAGGAAGAGATCATTCAGGGATATCGAAACGACTCAAGCAGATGGGGGATATGCTGTGCGACGAGCTGTTAACGTCCGATATTAAGGAAAAACTGACAAATACAGACGCTGAATATTTAATTTTGAGAATTGATGACCGTATGGTTCATATCCCATGGGAACTGATCCGCCTTGATCATGAGTTTTTATGTCAACGTTTTAATATGGGGCGCTTGGTCAAGACCCGTCAGAAAATTACAGAATCAGATCATCAAACCATGTCTTTACCGTTAAATATGTGGATATTAGCCAATCCGAGCCGTGATCTTCCAAGCGCAGACCTGGAAGCAGACCGGATTTTACAGGTTACAGATGCGGTGAATCTCAAAGATAGCGCAATTGTTAATGCTTCTCTTGATTCTTCCGACATTATGCTTGATGGAATCAAATCAAAAATAAAAAACTCCGATTTTGTTCATTTTGCAGGTCATGCTGATTATAGTCCGCAAAATTCTGTACAAAGCGGTTGGAAATTAGCAGACAGCACTTTCACTGCTCATGATATTGATAAGATGGCAGGAAGTTCAAAGATGCCTGTCCTTGTTTTTTCCAACGCATGCCAATCCGCGCGTACAGAAGAATGGCAGCCTGAAAATGATTCTTTTGGAATGGCAAACGCTTTTTTACGCGCAGGAGTAAAGTACTATATAGGATCATTCTGGGAGATAATGGATACACCGAGCAGTCTTTTTGCCTGTGAATTTTACAGCCACTTTTTTTCCGGAAAAACAATCGGCGAATCCGTACGACAGGCAAGATTAATGCTAATAAAGGAATATGGCCATGATTTTATTGGCTGGACAAGTTATCTTTTGTATGGAGACCCGCGATTCAGATGTTGTGACAGGAGGAAAACAGAGAATGACGATAAAAAACAGGTAAAACTTGAGTCGACTGTCCATGATGATATAAGAACAAGAAGCTCCTCTGATACCACTACTTCCCACCGTCTGTTATCTTCTCAGTCAAACCCGAAATGGATTCCCATTTTTTTGTTGATTGCTGTATTAGTGTCTGCCGTAATTTTAGGTTATACGTATATGACCAAGGATTTTGAGTTGAAAAACGCAAAATTTAAGATAATGACAACTGATAAAGAAAAACAGCGAAACGATAAACTGATTGACAGTATTAATAAAACATTTTCAACTCCACATTATAAAACTCCATCTGATAATTTAAATTCTGCCCAGTTTTTGACCATAGCAATAGTGCATGACCCTTTTCAGCCAAAAGCAAGCATTGTTTCATCAGAGATTAAAAATGAAATAAAAGATAAATATCCAAACATTAAATTTGTGGAACGTCAGGAGCTTAATACGCTTTTAGAAGAAGCAAACCTGGCGCTGTCATTGCCGTCCGAAGACAAATTGCGGTTAAACATACTTCATTCAAAACTGATTCTAAAATTAAAGGTGGATAAATCTGATATCGAAGTTCAACTGCTTGATACAAAGAATATGGAAAACATTTTTCATGCAGCCGGAAAGCTGGAAAACGGCAAAAAGATGCCCAGAAATATTTTCGAAAACCTCTTGAAAACACTTGAAAGTCGATCTTAAGGGACTTGGAAATAAAGAATATTATTTTAACAATACTGTATTAAAGTCACAATTTTTACGTAATAGTAAATATAAACAGGAAATCAAAGATAATGAACAAATCAACTCATATAAGAAGAAACGTATTTTTGAGTCTTTCCAGTATACTATTTTGTCTGGTTCAATTGAATTCCGTTTTTGCATTTGATTTTGCTTCGTCGCCAAATCCTGTAGGGTCAGGGGCAAGGGCGCTGGGTATGGGAGGAGCGTTTATTGCCGTGGCCGACGATGCCACTGCAGCCTCATGGAACCCGGGCGGACTTGTACAATTAAAAACACCCGAAATATCTGTTGTGGGCAACTGGTTTCATAGAACTGAAGATATAGATTTTGCAAATCATCCCGAAGCCAGTGGATCACAAAGTGTTTCCAAAGGAGACCTTAACTATCTCAGCATGGTTTACCCTTTCAATTTTTTTAACAGGAATATGGTTGTTTCTCTGAACTATCAGAAACTCTACGATTTTGCACGAGAGTGGGATTTTCAACTCACAACAGATGAAACAACAGATCCGATTGACAGTCCTATTCCAGGTCTTCCACCAATCATTATTCATACTACTACAAAAGAAAAAATTCATCATGAGCAATCAGGCGGGCTTTCAGCCTTGGGAATTGCTTACTCAATCCAGATTGTTCCTCAACTCTCATTTGGTTTTACCCTGAATATTTGGGATAATGATTTAACGCCAAATAAATGGGAAAAGATTAACCATGTTGTAGGCACAAACACAATTACAGTCCCAATTAATACCACCATGTCAAAAGATATCTATAACGCGGAAAAAAATAAATATTTATTTAAAGGTTTGAATTTTAATATAGGTATGTTGTGGCAAATTACTGATAAATTAACAACAGGCATTGTGCTTAAAACACCTTTTACCGCTGATATCAAGCGTGAAAACTGTTTAATAGATCAAAATCAACTGAATGAACGCACTTATTACGACGAAAAATTAGATATGCCAATGTCTTGCGGCATTGGGCTCTTATATAAAATTTTAGATGAATTTAGAATATCAGCAGATGTGTATAGAACCGAATGGCAGGATTATATTTATACGAAGTCGGACGGCACAAAAATATCTCTTATAACTAACAAATCAAAGGATAAATCAAATATTGATCCTACCTATCAAGTTCGATTTGGAATGGAATATCTGCTTGTTAATCCTAAATCACACTATGTTATTCCTTTGAGGGCAGGTGTGTTTTACGATCCTGTTCCGGCTCAGGCAAGTTCTGACGATTACTATGGCTTAAGCCTCGGATCAGGTTTCAGCATGGAAAGATACGCTTTTGATATAGCCTACCAGTATAAGTTTGGTAATGATGTCGGCGATTCCATGACCGATGAGTCAATTCCTCAGAATCAGGATGTTGAAGAACATATGGTGTATTCATCATTCATCATTTATTTTTGAAAAAATATTTATTAAAAACATTTTTTAACAAGGAGGAAATTTATCATGAAAAAAATTACTATTATTTTTGTCAGTCTCGTTACATGTTTTATAATGGCTCAAAGTTCAGGATATGCGGCGGTATCCGGTCTTTATCCGAATATTAATACCGGTACCATGAATTGGAAAGATGGTTCTGTACCCGGCGCTAATCCTGCAGCTTTTATCTGGAATGATAGTATGTGTTCTTTGGGTAATGGCGAGGACTATACTTTATTTTTCTATGCAGACTCTGAATGTGAAGATGATGATAAAGTCGGCGAAATGAAAATCCAGAATAGTTGCTATGCCGTGCTCCACCCCTGTAATGCAAGAGCCATTTTTGAATCAAACACAACTTATTATTATATAGTAGCAAGCGATATAGATGATGATATAGATGAGGACGATGACTTCTCTGATCCGATTGGGTTTACCATTGACTATAGCGATATTGATTTTGCGTCCTTAGGATGTGAGCCGATTTTAAAATGTGCCACCTGTTTTGCTCAAAATGATTTATCTTTAAGCAAACGATTAAAAAATCTGTTGGCAAAAACCTCAAATTTTCTTTTTTCTCCCTCTACAGCGCATGCAGTCATTAATTTTCCAGGCTATGTTATACTTATGGTGACCGATATAATGGGTACTCCGATAGATAATGTTGTTGTTAAATTGAACAGCAATATTACGTGTACACGTACTTTGACGAGTATGACAAACGGTCTTGATATTAACATGGTCAGCGGAGGAACTTACCAGGTTACAGTTGACAACCCTTATTATGATGTTTCTTATTTTGAATCCCCTATCTACGTTAAACCCAGTTTTCAGATAACTGTAATAAGAGTCATTGCTCAATAAGTTATATAGAATGGGCATTGGAAATGTCCATTCTATTTGGCATCCTTCACGACAAGTCAAAAGTAGTTTACACTTTGTTGATCTTGTATTTTGGCAGTGAAAAATGAAGGATGCCAAACTTTTGATGCGTGGCTTTCAAGCATACGAAACAAAAGTGTCATTTCAATCGAAAAGAGTTTTTGGGAATAATTTGAAATCTATCTTGCTATCATCGCTCTCATCATATCACCGGCATTTTCAGCATGATCTGCAATGGATCCAATTATTTCAGCCAACCTTATCATATGAAATATTGTAACAGGATCAATATCCATATTAAGTATCTTGGCTTTTATCATTGCTTCGACTTTATCTGCTTCATGCTCCTGCCGGCGAAGATTTCGGATAATATCCTTGACAAGAGTCCTTTGTTTTTCTGAAAAATTTTTAAAATACTTTCTCGCCTCTAATACCATAATGCTCAATTCTTCGATAGGATCAATATTTGCATCCACAAGAAGAAAAAACTCCTTTTGAAGTCCTTCCGGAATACCTGGTTCGCTTCTATATGATAACCAGTTCAGAGAATCCTCCACTGCATCAAGAACCCTATCTTGTTCTCTCAAGTACCTGAAAAGCTGGAACTTATCTACCGGCATCAAAGTGCCCTTCGGCAGATGCCCTCTAATGCGCCGCTTAATGGCATCTGCCTCACTTTCCATTCTAACAACATTCTGCCTGAATTCTTCAAACGTTTTGCATTTATCTGAAATATGGCATTCCATTGCCTGTTGAAAAGCCCATGCACATTCTTTTACTTTCTCCGCATGTTCCTGCAATCCGTCAAATGGAGATGCTATAAACATAGACATAAATGGTATACGCATAACTCTATCCTTTATAAAACGAGTTGAAGTATTTTAAAAATAACCATACTGGTGAGAGCCGCAGCAGGTACCGTTAAAACCCAGTATAACATAATTTTAAATATTATACGAAAATTAACTGCTTCAATACCTCTCGCAAGCCCAACACCAAGCACCCCGCCTACTGTTGCATGAGTCGTAGAAACCGGAAGTCCCATTTTTGAAGCAACAAGCACTGTGGTTGCAGCAGCAAAATCGATAGCAAAACCTCGGGTATTAGTTAACGTAGTGATCTTCGAACCTATAGTATCCATTACACGATGACCGGCCATTGCTATGCCGCAGGCTATGCCTATTCCGCCAAAAAAAAGGAGAAAAAAAGGTACAGGCACGGTGGCTCCAACATTTCCTGTTTTTACAATAAAATATATTACTGCAAGAGGCCCTATTGCATTGGCCACATCATTTGAGCCCTGCGCCAAAGCAACATAGCAGGATGTTCCGATCTGAATACGTTTAAAAATAGTTTCTGCGGTATTTGTCGATTTTTTCTTAATAAAACGGGACAAGAGGTTTTTACATATTATACCGAAAATAATTGACAGAATTAGTGAAACAGCTAATGCATCCGGAGTTTCAATGGAAAGCTTTTTGCCAAGAGGGGTCTTAAAAAGAAACGATAAAATAATGACAAATAAAGTTATACCGACAAAATAAGGTGATAAATTAACTGCTTTAGTAAATTGATTCTTCTTGGAAATTATCAGTCTGACAATAATCTTAAACATTATAAAGGCAATAACAATGCTGAAAAAAGGAGAAATTATCCAGCTTATTACAACTGCTGCCAGTTTGCCCCATTTAATTACTGAAAAACCACCTGCCATTATTCCAAAACCGATCATAGCTCCGACAATTGCATGGGTTGTTGAAACAGGCAGGGACTTCCAGGTAGCGAAACTAACCCACAAAGCTGCGGCAAGCAAAGCTGAAAGAGCTCCAATCAAAGCCACCTGAGGATCTGCAAGAATTTCGGCTGAAACAATACCTTTACGAATTGTATTTGTAACATGCGATCCTATGAAAATTGCACCAAGAACATTCAATATGCCGGCGATAAATACTGCCTGGCGTATTGTTATAGCCTTGGCCCCCACAGCAGAAGCCATAGAGTTGGCCACATCGTTTGCACCTATATTCCAGGCCATGTAAAAACCAAAAATATAGCCGACAATGAGGATACAATAATTTGAAGTCATATAAAAAACTCATATTATCTTAGGGCTCGGTCAAAAATAACTTGGCATTTTTGCATCCCGACTTTACCATATCTTTAAGCGATCTTCAATCGCAAAAGTCCTCAAAATAACTCGCTATTCCTGCGGTTTTGCTCAATCAGATCGATGAAATCTACGGCAAATTCGGGCGCAAATTCTACTAAATTATTTTTGACCGAGCCCTTAATGTTGCAAACACTCAAATATTCCAAACGGGACATATCATTACCTAAGGGTCAAATCAATTTAAAAAATGCTTTTATGGGGTTTTTGTTCAGGCAATAGTTGCTCTCTATTCACAAGAGATTTTGTTGACTTTTAAAAAAGTATATATTACTAAATCAAAATAGTATAAGTATTAAAGAGACTTATTGAACAATCAAGGAGGAATATTTAAATGAAGAAATTACAAGATCTGTTAAATTCAATATCCAAATCTCTTGCAGCTCTTTCTAAACAGGTGGAGAAAATTTCAAAACATGCAGGCGGGTTGCAACCAGCCAAACCAGCTAAAAAAAAGGCTCCCGCAAAAAAAGTAAAGACTTCATCTAATAAAAATAGTAAAAAAGCAGTTGGCGGAAAGCGCGCGACAGTTATTGATTCTATTTTTGAAGTCATTAAAAGGAGCAGAAAAGGAGCAACAATCGTAACTCTGAAGGAAAAAACCGGCTTTGATTCACGACAGCTCAGCAACGCACTTTATAAACTATCAAAGAGAGGTATGATTGTATCTAAAACACGCGGTATTTATATGAAAAAATAATATTTTTGACGGAACCCTTAACACATTAATGGATAGATCTCGATTCAAAATCGCTTGAAGCTGTTGCAAAAAGTCTTCAGAAAGCCTATAATATTAGTATAGGTGCCCTGAAGACTTTTTGTTTTATAATCTGAAGTAGGAAAGGATCAAATGATGTCAACCGACATCCAAACTCTCAAATCATTAGATCTTTTTGCTGATCTAAATTTTGGCGAGCTGGAACAGATAGCCCCATTAATGCACCTGATGAAGGTCACTGAGGGAGAAGTCTTGACGCGAAGGGGAGAGTCTGCCCGTACTTTTTTCATTATTCTATCAGGCAATTTTATGCTTTCGTTTAACGAAGAACGCTCGTTTACCCTGCACAATAAAGGTAATATTATCGGCCTGTCAACAGTTGTTACTCCTTTCCGCTATACAGCCACGGCAGTTGCCCTTACGGATGGCTTGGTGCTGTTGATGCAGGGCCAGGAGTTTTTGCGTCTTGTTCAAAGCAATTCGGCTCTTGGCGACACAATCATGCGAAAAATCAATGAAATAGTTTCGGAAAGAATGCCTTATATGACAGGGGATTGGGAGGAAAGGAGACATTAATTGTTTGGCCTTGAAGCAATAATAGCCCATGATGGACTTGGTATTTCTGTTATCGGGATCTCGATAGTCTTTGTAAGTCTTGTACTTCTATCTTTTGCAGTTTCCCAGATTCACAAGTTAATCGAACTGTGGGATAAAAAAAAGATATCTTATCAACGTGTAAAGAAATTACAACAAAAAGATCAAAAGACACCGTCAGTCTCAGTTCCGACCGTACCTCAAGACGTTCAAAGGGCTTCACGTCAGTTCAAGCTTTTAATTGAATGGATGGGTGAACCATTTCCGCTTCCAAAACTTCTTGATCTTTCGGAAAAGTGCGGGCTTTCCCATCCACATTCAACTATTAATGAATTTATTAAGTGCGAATTAATTATACCGGATGAAAACGGTTATTATGTATGGAACAAACAATTATAGACTTTCAGATAATTCATTTCACAAGGCTAGTGTCATGCGTAAAATATCGTATCAGGCACTCGTCATTCCCGCGAAGGCGGGAATCCATTCCCCGATCAGGTCGAGGACAAGCATTTCTGACTACTTCGGTGCTTCTGGATTCCCGCCTTCGCGGGAATGACGGCCATATTTGCGACACTACATAGATGACAGAACACTAGAAGGAAAAATCTGAGTAAGTCGTGCTGATGTGTACGTCGTCGAAGATTTTGACTGATAACGCAGTGAAATGAATTATCTGAAAGTCTATAGAAGAAAAAAGGAGTAATGCTTAATCAATGACTGATCTATTAATGGAATTTTTATCTAATACCGGCTTTGCGTTAGTCGATTACCGTAATATAATAATGCTTCTGGTTGGTATAATAATTATTTATCTCGGAGTAGCGAAACAGTATGAGCCCCTTTTGCTTGTGCCCATAGGCTTTGGCATATTGATTGGCAATATTCCCATAATCAAGGATTTTGGTCTTGGAATCTATGAAAGCGGAAGTTTTCTGAACTATGTATATTATGGCGTAACGCATGATATTTATCCTCCATTAATTTTTTTAGGCATTGGTGCATTAACAGACTTTTCTACAATGCTTGCGCGACCTGTATTAATGCTCTTAGGGGCTGCTGCCCAGATAGGTATTTTTACTACTTTTCTGGGAGCGCTTGCAATCGGATTTCCCCCCAACGAAGCTGCATCCATCGGTATTATTGGGGGAGCCGACGGGCCCACTGCGATTTTTCTTACCGCCATGCTTGCTCCAAGGCTGATAGGGCCGATAGCTGTAGCGGCATATTCCTATATGGCCCTGGTACCGGTAATCCAGCCTCCTATCATGAGACTTCTTACAACTCGTAAAGAACGGCTTATCAGGATGGAAGAGCCCCGTGAAGTATCAAGGACAGAAAAAATTATTTTTCCCATTATCGGTTTTTTGCTTTGCTGTTTTTTGGCGCCGGCAGCATTGCCCTTGCTTGGGATGCTGTTTTTTGGAAACCTCCTAAAGGAATGTGTTGTTGTGGAACGTCTTGCCAAAACCGCCCGGACCTCTTTAATTGATATTGTTACAATATTGCTTGGCGTAACTGTGGGCGCCAGCACACAGGCCGATGTATTTTTGACTCGTCAATCTATCGGCATTTTTGCGCTGGGCGCATTTTCCTTTGCTATTGCAACAGCATCAGGGGTTATATTCGCAAAGACTATGAATCTTTTTTTACGAAAAAAAATCAACCCCCTTATAGGTGCTGCAGGAGTATCCGCTGTGCCTAATTCCGCACGGGTTGTTCAGATGGTTGGACAAAAAGAGGACCCAACAAATTTTCTCCTTATGCATGCTATGGCGCCTAACATATCCGGTGTTATAGGCTCAGCAATTGCGGCAGCAATTTTATGGAGCTTTATGAGCCTTTAACCTAAGAAACATAGAAAAGACAGTGCCTAAAATGCCTAAAGTCGTGGTACGCCTTCGGCGTGCTATAGATTTTTAGGGTGTGGTTATAAGTTCATATATAAACAAAATTAGCAAAGTTGTATGGTGAAAAAAATAAAATGGCAGCGCTGAAAGGCGCATTCCTCAACTTTAGGCACTTTAATATACTTTAGCTCACTTTAGGCACTTCTTTTTTTTAGGCACTTAATTTAATAGTATAGGAATTTCCATTTTATGGTCAATTTTATCAATAGGTTAGTAGGGCGATCCTTGTGATCGCCCTAATCGAATCAGGGCGATCACAAGGATCGCCTCTACGAAAAAAACAATATAATTACAACCTGAAAGTTCGCACCGAAGGTGCGCTAATTTAAAAATATTCGTTTTTTAAGAAGGATGGAGGAAATATTATGCTGGTTCAAGGATGGATAGCAAGTCAGGTAATTTCAGTTGACGAGGAAACTTCTATGATGAAAGCTTATACTCTCATGAAAGAAAACAATATCCGTCGTCTTCCTGTAGTCCGAAAGGGAAAATTGGTAGGAATCGTTACTGATACTGATTTAAAAGAAGCCTGTCCATCAACAGCGACCACATTAGATATATATGAAATAAATTATCTTTTATCTGAGGTTAAAGTCAAAGAATCGATGTCAAAGGACGTTGTTTATGTTAAACCGGATGAAACCGTAGAATTCGCAGCCGTCCTGATGCTCGAAAACAAAATTTCAGGGCTTCCGGTAGTAAACGATCAGCACAATCTAATAGGAGTTATTACCCAAACAGATATATTTAAAGCGCTGATACATATTTCAGGAGTTTACAAAGGCAATGTTCAACTTGCTTTTTGCCTGGAAGATAAAGCAGGATCAGTGAAAGAGGTAGGCGATGTAATTCGAAGCTTTGGCGGTCGTATGGTCAGCATTGTAACCAGCTATGACCTTGCAGATGAAGGTTACAGAAATGTTTACATTCGCATTAAGCCTATGGAACATGAAAAACTGGCTCAACTGGTCAAAATGCTGGAAGAAAAATTCACAGTACTGTATACTGTTAAAGAGTCACTTGATCAGATAAAGAGCAGAATACTTCCTAAATTATAACGCTTCCCCATTACCACACTGCTAAGGGCTTGCTCAAAAGCCGACTGCACGCAAATTTTTTTTATGTTTCGCCATTGCCCCATTTTTCATCAGGTGATTGACTTATAAACCATATCTGGCATGATGACCGGAATTTACAGTATACTTCAGGATCACGGCATACAAAACATTCATCGCACAAATATATACTATGCTTAGAACACATAATTTCTGTTTCGCGGTCAGGATGATTTATACATTTTCCCATATCTAACTCCGGCATCTTTCAAAATAGGTCAAACCTAAGTTGAGCGATTTTTGGGGAAGAAATGTGCTGAGATCTTGATGCATAAGGGTTTGCGAAAACCGCAGGCATACCAATGGATATGTCGAGGATTTTCGCGAATCCTTGATGCGCAAGAGATCAGTGCAGATCAAGCTAAAAATCGCTCAATTTAGGTCAAAAGTAGTTGAAACTTTTTTCAACCTGTACGATTACACAACATAGAAGTGCCTAAAGTGAACTAAAGTGCCTAAAGTTGTGGTACGCCTTCGGCGTGCTAATTGATATCCGAAAGCTACTTAGAATTTGCTTTTTCGTGTATTTATGTCTTAAGAAATATATGAAATGGTAGCATTCCTTAACTTTAGGCACTTTAATATACTTTAGCTCACTTTAGGCACTTGTAATATTCAGGCACTTTAGCTCACTATTTTTTATTAATCTAATATAAAAAAACATATTATGAAAGAGTTTTTCAAAGTAACCGATTTAGAGCATACGCTCAAATATTCTGCCGTCTTTCCCAGTGTCGGGGCTGAATTTATTGAGCTGCATGAAGCGTTTGAAAGAATCCTTGCTGTTGACATTGTTTCCGACATTAACCTGCCGGCTTTTGCTCGTTCTACTATGGATGGCTATGCAGTTAAAGCTTTATCTACCTTTGGCGCAACTGAAGAAAATCCCGCATATCTGACAGTCAAAGGTACAATTGATATGGGTAAACCTGCCGGCTTTTCAATAGGTTCCGGCGAGGCTGCTAAAATTTCTACGGGAGGAATGTTGCCCGATGGTTCAGACAGCGTTATAATGGTTGAATATACGGAAATTATAGATAAAATAACTATTGAAATATACAAAAGCGTTGCCCCTGGCCGGCATGTATTAGCAACAGGAGAAGATATTAAAAAAAGTGATAATGTACTCTCGTGTGGCCAGAGGCTAAGGCCTCAGGAAATAGGATTACTTGCCGCTTTAGGCAAGGATTCAGTAAAAGTATATAAAAAACCGGTTATAGGTATTATTTCTACTGGAGATGAAATAGTACCAATAAATAATATACCTGACAAAGGCCGGATTCGCGATATAAATACTTATACTCTATCAAGCCTGGTACGTGAAGCGGGTGGCATTCCTGTCACTTATGGAATTGTAGGAGATGATTTTGACGCTCTTTTAGAGAAGTGTTCTATTGCAATTGCTCATTCGGATATGGTTTTGATTTCAGGAGGCAGTTCTGTTGGAACACGGGATTTGACAGTAGAAGTACTTTCCTCTTTGCCGGGCTCAGATATTATGGTCCACGGAATTTCCATAAGCCCCGGCAAACCGACAATTCTGGCCAAGGCCAGTGGTAAAGCCATATGGGGATTACCTGGCCATGTTGTATCAGCTATGATAGTATTTAAAATTGTCATCCAGCCATTTATTGAAAAAATAAGCGGTCTTTCCTCAAAGTATAAAAAGGAATTAAGAATACCCGCACTGCTTAGCAGAAATATATCATCCGCTCAGGGACGTATAGATTATATGCGTGTCAGGCTGATTGAAAAAAACGGTGTTAAGTGGGCTGAACCGGTTCTTGGCAAGTCAGGTCTCATAAGCAATCTGACAAAGGCTGACGGCCTCATCGAAATAGGTATAAATACAGAGGGACTGGATAAAGGCTCAAAAGTCTGGGTTATTCCGGTATAAAAAACTGAAAATTGAAAATTGGTGGTACGCCTTCGGCGTGCTAATTTAAACAATTACAAGATGTTAAGTGGTTTGAAAAACTTTTATGAGTAATGGCCGTAATATATATTTAAAGATGAAAACTCTAAAAGAGGCACGTGAAATCCTTTTTGATCTTTTTCCTTCAGATAAAGTTCTTTCGAGTGAGTTTGTTCAGGTCCCTGATTCAGCAGGAAGGGCGCTCGCAGAGGCGGTAACGGCAAAGCTTTCATCACCTCATTTTCACGCATCCGCTATGGATGGAATTGCAGTCAAAGCTGAAAATACATTTGGAGCAAACGAATTAAGTCCAATGGAGCTCACAGTCGGGGAAAATGCATTCCTTGTCAATACCGGGAATATGCTTCCTGAAAATACAAATGCAGTTATTATGGTTGAATATATAAATGTTATAGATGAAAACCGTCTAGAAATCGAAGCACCGGCATACCCCTGGCAAAACGTTCGCAAAATGGGAGAAGATATAGTAGCAACAGAACTGTTGTTCCCCAGGAACCATGTTATTACCCCCTATTGCTTGGGGGCGCTGTTATCCGGAGGCATATTTTCAGTTTTAGTAAAGAAAAAACCAAAAGTGCTTATTATACCGACAGGATCAGAACTTGTTGACTGGCAAAATGCTGTAATTGAAGACATTAAGCCAGGTCAGGCTCTTGAAACAAATTCGTTTGTCTTGGGCAAACTTATTGAATCCTGCGGCGGTTCTTTTATAAGGCATGAGATAATCAAAGATGACATGAAAAAAATAAAGGCGGCTGTTCATGACGCCATAAACAGCGACTTTGACATTGTTCTTATTATGGGAGGATCATCCGCGGGATCAGAAGATTATGCAAAAAACATAATCAGCGATCTGGGCGAAGTACATATCCATGGCGTAACAATAATGCCCGGAAAACCGGTAATAATAGGCTCAGTAAATAATAAGCCTGTATTTGGCATGCCGGGATATCAGGTATCATCAATCGTGGCATTTGAACAATTTGTTAAACCTTTGATTTGCAGGATGCTCGAACAACCTGACAATGAACGAAAAAAAGTGGAAGTAGAACTTACACGAAAAATTGCCTCAAAGCTTGGGGTAGAAGAATTCCTGCGCGTAAAGCTTGGTGTTGTTGGTGACAGGATCGTGGCAACTCCTTTGCCAAGAGGTGCGGGTTGCATAACCACCTTAACCAGGGCAGATGGGATTATTCGGATTCCAAATCATATAGAAGGATTAAATACTTATGAAAAGGTTGATGCAGAACTTCTGCGTCCCTTGTCGTTTATAAAAAATACAATTGTCGCAGTTGGAAGTCATGACAACTCACTTGACGTTCTCGCTGATCAGATAAGGTCAAAACACAGCAACATTACATTTTCTTCAAGCAACGTCGGCAGCATGGGCGGATTGATGGCGATAAAAAAGGGAGTGTGTCACCTGGCCGGCTCACATCTTTTAGACACTGAAGACGGCTCTTATAACATATCATACATAAAGAAATATCTACCGAATATCAGTATAAAGCTTGTCAATTTTGTATTCAGGGACCAGGGGTTGATTGTACCTCCCGGCAATCCCAAAAAAATAAAAGGGATAGAAGATCTTGGCCGGGACGATATTGTGTTCATAAACAGACAAGCTGGATCGGGAACAAGGATCCTTCTTGATTACAGGTTGCAACAGTTAGGCATTGAACCCCAGGCAATAAGGGGATATGAAAATGAGGAATATACTCACATGTCGGTAGCGGTTGCAGTGCTCAGCAGGGTAGCAGATGTGGGTTTGGGGATTTATGCTGCTGCAAAAGCGCTTAATCTGAATTTTATACCTGTTGTCACAGAACAGTATGATCTTGTAATTCCAAAAGAACATTTCGAGTCAAAAAATATCCGGATTCTGCTTGAAACCATAAACACTGCAAAATTTAAAAAGCGGGTTGAAGCATTAGGCGGATATAATACTGAACGAACAGGCGAAATTATTGCGATCCCGGACTAACACAATATACCTAAACGAAAATCCCGTTCAGGCACGGTTTTGAGTTTTTGGTTTTGCCCCCCTCTGGTTTGCTGCGGTTAATTTCCGTCAATTTTTTTTAAATTTAAGCCTGAGCCTCGCTATTGCGGGGCATGGATTTAGAATTTCTGACCGAAAAACATGAGTTTTTCGGTCATCCGTTACATAGAAAGGAAAATTAACTTTATGTCTAAATCAATAGGAATCGACCTTGGTACAACTAACTCAGTTGCTGCAATTAAGAAAGTACAAACAGAGGTGTTGAAAAACGCTGAAGGAGAGTTTATTACTCCTTCCTGTGTTACTGTGAAAAAAAAGAAGCTGCCATTCTCCAAGCCTGTTTTTGTTGTGGGAAAACACGCCCTGGAATGGATGAAACAAGACCCTGAAAACACCATCGTAGCTATCAAACGGCTGATGGGCAGAAGTTACCGAAATGAACATGTTCAACAGATCATAGCGGATCGTGAACTGCACTACCAGATCAAGCGCCACTCTAAAGGAACAGAAAAAAGTCTGGCCGTTATTCTTAACGGCAAGGAATACACCCCGGAAATGATATCGTCCAAGATACTTGAGAAAATTCGAGTTGATGCGACAAAATCCCAGGGCGACGAGGTAGATTATGCTGTAATCACCGTGCCCGCTTATTTCAACGACAAGCAAAAACATGCTACCAGGACTGCTGCTGCCCTGGCAGGCTTAAAAGTCCGCAGATTACTCCCCGAACCTACAGCCGCCGCCATATCCTTTGGAGTGGACAATGTCAATAAGAATGAGGCTAAAACAGTCCTTGTATTTGATTTTGGAGGCGGCACCTTTGACCTGTCTGTCCTTACCATCAGCGGCGGGCAGTTTATCGAGCAGGGCAAGGGCGGTGACATGTGGCTTGGAGGCGAGGATATTGATCGTTTTATAACTGATTACGTTCTGGCGGAAACCGGCAAGGAAAATCAGATCGACAACATGAAGAAATTTGTAGAAAACCAGGATGAAAAACAAAAAAATCTCTTTTTCGGAGAACTGAAAACAAAAGTAGAAAAGGCCAAAATCAGATTAAGCGACGAGGATGAAGCATATATTGAAATATTGGGTATTCTGAAAGATAGTGACGGTGACAGCATTGACGTGGACGTGGAATTGACACGGGAACAATTTAACAAAATAATAGATCCTGTTGTTGATACCACCATCAGACTTACCCGAAAAATACTCGAAGACATTCATTTTACCCCTGACCTTATCGACAATGTTCTCCTGGTTGGGGGAAGTTCGCGGATTCCAAAAGTAGTCGAAGCAATGAAACAGGAGTTTGGAGATGAAAAGGTGCTGGTGCATGAACGCCCAATGCTTGCTATTGCAGAGGGTGCGGCCATCTTGAGCCACCGGCTGGCCGATACCTATGAGTGTCCCAATTGCGGACAGACAGTTTCCCAGTCGGATAAGGTGTGCAAAAAATGCGAATTTGATCTGGATAAATATATTATTGAACAAGGAGTTATTGATATTGTCCACTCCTCTGCTCATGATTACTACATTTATCTTGAAAACAACGAAAAACACTTGTTTGTTGAAAAGAATACACCCCTTCCTTTTGAAAAGACCGAGGTATTCAAACTGGTACATCCAAAACAAAAACTGGTGCACATGAAATTTATTAATGTTGTAAACGAAGCAGATGAGCCAATTGGTGATCTCTGGCTTGGAATTGATATAGATAATAAGCAAGATAAAAAAAAGAAAAAGGATGCTCTCCATGTGGCGATTACCCTAAAGATTGATGAAAACAATCTTATCGAAGTTACAGCGGCTCTGCAAGAATATCCTGATATCCAGTTATCAAAGACGCTCTCCAGAGGAAAGTCTGATGAAAAGCTCTTTCTTTCCCTGGAAAAGACAATTGCCGAGGCCAACCGCAAGGGGTATTCCGAGTACACAATAATAGACTTCCTCTATCGGTCTCTGTCAATTATCAAAAATATTCATACAGTAGTCAATCAAAAAACAGGAGAAGTGGATGAACCGATGTACAAGCTATCTGCCATGAAGATTGAAAAGGCAGATAGAATGGCTACCGAGGGGCACAACAGCAAAACTTCTATTTATTATGCCAATGCAGTTCTTCACAGTTTCGGTCCGGCGATTCCTCCCAAAGATCAAGCAGATATCCGCAAAAAGATGAAGCGCCTGGAGGAGATGGATGAACATGGAACATATGATGAGAATGTTCAAGCTCTCAGGAATTTTGAAAAATCAGTTGACAAGCTCGGAGGGGTCAATACTCTGATGCAGATTCAAAAGGCTGGAGATATCTGTATGCATACGCAACCGTCAAAGGCCCCTAAATTTTATCGATGTATAGACGATATTATGGAGGAATTCAAGAATGGTAATGAGAAAAAAGCCTCTGAGCTGCTAATAGGGATAGCGCCGGAAGTTTCCGCTATCATAAATAAGTACGAGGCAAAAACAGGTGTGATTCACAAGGATATTGCCAAATAAATGACTTCTGAAACTGTCTGTCCTGTATGCGGTCTTTCATCCATACCATCTGACAGGGCTCAATGTCCCCAGTGTGACGCGGATCTGACCTGTTTCATGGTTCTGGATTCACTTCATGATGAACCTGTCAGAAAAAATATTGGATCAAGAAAACAGGTCATTTTACTTGTTGCAGCCAGCCTTGTTCTTGGCTTGATCTGCGTTTTGTCTGCTTCTCAGCTCTATTTTTTAAAGCAGCTTGAAAACCGTATTTTAGATGAAAAAACATCTTTCATTGATTCTGGTCAGGATGCCGGATTGAAGCGCTTTGTGATAGATCAATCAAGGCCGCGTACAAACGGCGCTATCGAAAACAAGGCCATAATAGAAACAAAAGAGGATATTAAAGAGCTGTCGGTTCCGGTAAAACCTTTGGAAAAGGCGGACATCGGAACCGGCCTTGCTGAGGATAGTAGATTTTGGACATATTGGGCGACTGAAAAAGATACTCTGTGGGATATTTCAAAAAAACATTATGGCTCAGGAGCCTATTATCCTGTTCTTCTTGAGCATAATTCCCACCTTGAAATTTACGACATAGGAGACGGAATACAGATAAAAATTCTCAAAGATACTGCTATGGCGCGAGACACATATAAAAAAATTACTAAAAAAAAGGGAAACAGCATATACTGGTATTATACCGTGGCCGAAGGCGACACTATACAGTCAATCGCCGGCAAATTTTACAAAACAAAAAACATGATAAAACTGATCACAGATAATAATCCTGAAGTTGATTTGAAGTCTGGGGAGAAAATCAGGATACTGCTGAAGTAGATAGGTTATGAAAAAAAAGAACAAAAGTTTTGAATCAATACTGGCAAGGGCTGAGAAATTATTTGACAAAGAAAACTATCTGTTGGCCAAAAAAGAGTTTGAAAAGGCAGAGAAGCTGGAAAAGCAAAACAATATTACTGAAAAACTCAAAATATGCAAACAAGAGATAGAAAAGCTCAAAGTAAAAGATCTAATAAAAAAAGCAAGAAAGCACACCAAAAAAAAGAAGCTCAGAAATGCTCTTGAGTGTTTTGAGGAAGCTTATAAGATTTCCAAAGAGGATAGTATTCGTGAAAGAATAGAAGCTCTAAACAGAATATTGCGTGACAGCGACATAGAAAAAGCTGCAAGAAACGCTGAAACTGCCGGCCAATATCTGAAGGCGGCCGAGCTTTACGAAAAAGCGTTTGCCAGCTCAAAACAAGATGCTCATCTCTTAAAAAGAGCGCTTTGCCTTGTTAAGGCGGAAAAATACAAGGATGCAGTATCGGTATTCAAAGATATGAATTTCTCTGATACTTGCTCTCTCTACAACTACGGTTTTGCCCTTGCCAAGGTGGGTCAACATTATAAATGTCTTAAAACCTGGGATGATATCACCGCAAAAGACAATGATTTTCTTGAACAAAAAGAAATCGTCAGGTCTATATTGGCAAAAGACATATATAACCGGTTTACCAGCGCTGAAGATTTCGTCAGGCTCTATAAAGAAGGAAAATATCTTCTTGATTCGACTGGCCGGCAAGATCTGGCTGAATTGGTGGAATACTGCAAGTATGCCTGGATCAAAGAACTCTGGACAGATGAACAGTATGAAACAATATGGGAATTGGTTTTTGATTTTCCTGCTACGGTAGAACCAGCTCTTATTGCGCTTTATGCAAAAACTTGCTTTAAACTGGCGCAAAGTTCAGGAACCCGTCTAACCGACCTTGCGATGTTTTGGCTCACAGCAGTATATAATAGCGAGTTATCCGGAAAATTTTCTTCAGAGGCAAAAGAAAGAGAGATCATACGACAAAAATTGATCCGGATGGCAGAGGCTGTGATAAAACAAGATATTAATTCCAAAGACAAAACTGCTCAGTTAGCGTTAACATATTGGGATATTGATAAAAAGTTGATTAAGTATATCGTTGCTCTGACAAAGGATCGCAAAGAAATGTTCCACCTGGTATGCACACCACGATTTGCCAATCTTTTTGGCAAATCAGCGCAGATTTTACGATTAATCAAGAAAAATAAGAACTTTTTTGAAAATACAGAGCACTATCTGATGACAGGTTGTTACTATTCATCGGCATGGCAAAGCATGTATCACCTTGAAACCGGGCAATACAAAAAAGCCTTTGACAGCCTGCCGGAGGTAATTGATGAAGATGAATTTGCAACTTACGGCATGCTGAAGGTAAAGTTTTTCTGCGGACTTTATTGTTTGGAAATTGGAGACAGGCAGCTCAAACAATGTTTTGATGCACTTCCGGCTCTGTTTGATATTTCATCTGATTATGAGAAAAAACTTATCGAAAAAGCAATTGAGTCTTATGAATTGGATGAATTGAACCGCTATGAGGAAATTCTTAATATTATCCACATTAAAAGGCCATCAAAGGAAATAAAGAATGCTCTCTCCCTTGTGATGAGCAGGCGGGCTATCCAGATGTATAATAAGAATCAGGTTAATGATAAAACTTTGAACATGATTTTACAAAAGGCATTGGCGCTTAATCCCAAAAACGAACATGCCCGCGTCAGCCTGGATGACTCCAAAATTGAGCTTAAAATTATAGCTCTTGATAAGGCTATCAGCAAATATAAAATGAACAAGGCCTGTAAGATAGCAGTAGAATCCAAATCCGAAAAGGTGCGTTCCTGTTTTTTCGAGTTCATGGATTATAATATTAAAGCCCTGTATGAAATGAACGCTGAATACGAGGAAAAACTCTTTTTTCTGAAAGATAGTTATAAATGGTGCGCCATAGTGGATAAATCTCATCCCATGCTATACGAACTCAATGAAATGATCAGGCATCTGGAGGTGAAATGAATGAATCCATATAAAATATTGAATATTGATTATCGTGCCGACAAACGAGGAATAATCGAAGCAGTGGCTTTAGCCATGCGGGAGAGAAAATTTTCCGTTCAGGAAGTGGCTATTGCCCAGAAAGAGCTTCTCAATCCGATTGACAGGGCTGCCCATGACTTCCTTCAATTTGTTGACGTAAAGCCCTTACAGGAACAATTAATTCTGAGTAAGCCGCAGGAGCAAACAGTATTTGATTTAAATCGCCTGTCCATTTTTGATGAAAATTCATGAGAAAAAAGAAGGAATTTCTAAAAGAAAAATTTATTGGGTTTCAGGTGAAAATAGCTGAATTGACCCACGCCCTTCAGGAACAGGAAAATTCCTTTCAGGCAAAGGAAAAAGACCTCTATCTCAATCTTTTTGAAATACTCGACGCTTTCGAAAATCTGGATCAAACCATGCTGGCGAAAGAGAACCAGTTTGACAAAACTACACGGCGGCTGGCTAAAAACATTCGCTCTATCCGGAAGAAGCTTATCAGGTTGCTAAAAACCTGCCACATCGTTCAGATTGAATTTTCAAACAACATTGCCGATATGAACTATTGCAAGGTGGTGGACACGCAGGAGGCTGCAGATATCCCAAACGAAACAATCCTTTCCGTGGTGAAAAACGGCTACATTGACAAAAACAAAAAAACAGTGCTGAGAAAAGCCGAAGTGCTCACTGTCCTGAATGGTTAAAACGACATGATTTTATTGGGCAATCCTCAACGTAAACCGGAACAGTTGCTCCTTTGCCTGACTTTCGCGCTTGTCGCAAGCAGACTTTTTTCGGGAATTGCAATTGCCGATTGACGCAGGAAAAAACACTTGATCTTTTTGCTTTGCGTCATGTGAACTTAACGGTCAAGAGTCAAACGTAGACCTGACCCAATGCGGCCTTGACCCCAATTCGACCCTAACCGGATGACAGCGGGCCTGGATCTCCCTGGCAGATGAATGCACCCCAATAGAATGGATGAGGGTGTTTGGACCTTATGGACATCTGGGCATTCTTAAGGGCTTTGGCACGTGGTTCTCTGGCTAATATGCGGCTGTAGAACTCCTCCATTAGTTCCCGGGTCTGCTGATCCGGTACCTTCCACAGACTCATCACCAGTGTGTCGGCTCCGGCCAGAACAAAGGATCGCCTCAATCCAAAAACACCTTCACCGGTGCGGACTTCTCCCAGGCCGGTTTTACAGGCTGAAAGTACTACCAGCTCCGTATCCAGGAGGTCCAAGCCGGTCACGTCTTCGGCAGTAAGCAGGCCGTCTTCGGCATCAGATGGGGGGCTTTGGCCTTTGAGCCAGGTATTGACACCTGCTGATGCCAGACCTGAACGGAGAAGGGGATTCTCAAGATCCAGTCCGGACAATCGTCCCATGCCGCCTGATTCAGCAAAGCCCAAGGCATCAAGCTCACGCTTTTCCTTATTGGGATCTCGCTCTTGATCCTTTAGAAAGAAACCATGCGTGGCAAAATGGAGGATGCGTGGTGAACGGTATTTCTTGATCCAGCCTTCAAGGGCATTTTCTTTAACGCATGGACTTACACCCAGCATATTGCTGACATTAATGCCCTCCTCTCGTGTGCCCGGCAAACGGCCAAAATATAAGCTGGATCGATCCAGGTCACGGGAATGGCGGCCATAGGGTCTGACTTTCTGTGGCAGTCGCCTTGATTTTTTTAAGCCGAGGTCGAAATCAGGATCAGCAATTATTAGTGATCCAGCGGGTTGACCCGTGGATTCTGTCCCGAAACGCAGGATGTCCCGGCCTGCGCCAAGATAACTGATGTGATAATCATCAATAAGAAAACGGCCTGTTTCATTTGGCAAGACCTCAAAAGGAATCCGGCTCAGTTCTCCGTCAGGTGAGATAAAAAGATGTTTGCATCTGCTCAGGGCAGGTTTTAGCTTGTCAAAGATGGCTTCACGCAGCTTAACGCCGTCTTCGTTGTCTGGTACCTGGACAGATTTCTCAGAAACAACCCCCAGATCGCGCCTGGTCTCTGCCTGCTCCGGTCTTTTAAAATATCCAAGCATGCGTGAAAACACGCCTGTGGGCCTGGTTGATTGATCAGTCATGAACTCATCTGCCGGCAAAGACCCGGTTGCCGCCCGGTCATAATAGACATCTTCATGCCCACCTGTAACCGAGTCCCTAAACCGTGCTATGCTTTTGTCTGTAAATCTTGCCTCTCCCAAGTCAACCATCTGCACATTATCAGGTTCTCCGGCCAAAATGACAAACGCCAGGTAACGGGCCGGTTTCCATTCAGATTCTCCTTTAGCAGGCACTGCCTTGAAATCCAAAACATCAAAATAGACAAACTCAATCAAGGCTGCCCCTTCAGGCAGGGTAGATGCTATTGCCTGCCGATCTATTTGTTTGAGTTTCTGCTCTAGGTTCATTTCAGGTATCTGTCTGGCCAGCTCTGCTTCCAGATTTTCCTTTTGTTTGTTCCAAATAGACAAGGTTTTCTGATGCTCTGCCAGGCCTTCCTGTCCCGGTCCTGCCAGGGTCTTTTGGGCAATTTGCATTCGCAGGTTGATCAAATTTTTGAGTTCTGGTTCCAGTTCAGGATATCTACCGCCAAGAACAGCATCCCGCTGGGCAGCCAATGCCTCTGCGCCAATGGCCTTGCGTCGTAAAACAAGCTCAATAGCCGAATTTATAGCTGCCCGCGATGAAGAAAGATGTTGTGAGACCAGAGAGATAAAGCATTCAAGATTAACCCGCACTTTTTTGAGATATGCCGTCCGCTGGCTCTCAGAACCGATTGAAAATACCTGTCCGATCATCAGGTCATCTATGGAAGCAGCCTGTTCCATTAAAGGCAGGGCCTCAGTTTCCAGGTCAGTGGCAAT
>Ga0255429_1010_pt1 | contig 38442 bp, 44 predicted proteins | sample ANMaggSeSYBR02H9_FD_182636 | JGI IMG/M metagenome (GOLD analysis project Ga0255429, IMG submission 182636) | Sediment cell enrichment communities from methane seep in Santa Monica Basin, California, United Staets - ANME aggregate JGI... | ecosystem: Environmental > Aquatic > Marine > Cold seeps >... | reverse complement strand
ATCGATGAACTGACAGAGATCGACTCCTTCCACCCTCCGGCGGCCAATGATCCGAGAAACATGATGTATAACGAATGGCACTACTTCAATGTGATCGATGAAGAAGAGGGGCTTTCCTTGATGACCACATTGAAACTAAGCGGTGATATCTACGATCCCTATAATAGTTTGGCTACGATTGTATTTAGTTATTCCACACCGGATGGTGAAAAATTTATCGGGGATATTTACCCGATAACTCCGGATCAAGTGGAATTTTCAAGTGAAACACCCGATCTTAGAATCTACAGCAGTACGGTCACGCTGACCGATGAAGGATACCATGTACATGTCGAATCCGCTGATAGCCAGACGGTTTTTAATGCCATGTTTAAGCCATTTACCGAGCCAGCCCCGTTTTTTATTGCACCATATAAGCAGCCTCATGAGCCGGACAGGATTATCAACTGGCTGGTTGCATCGCCAAAGATGAAAGTAAATGGTACACTTACTACCAGTAAAGGAACGGCGCAGGAAAAGACATACACTCTGAAAAATGCAAGAGGTTACCATGATCACAACTGGGGCTACTGGCTGTGGCAGGACGATATCGGATGGGACTGGGGACAGGCGAGCGAGAGCAAGAATCACCTGGATGGAAATGATGTGGGTAAATATGCGTTTTGCTTTGGGAACGTTACCGATAATAAGCATACCGAATCAAGAGGGGCTGTCCTGAATATATGGGAGAATGAAAAGATAATTGCAGGATTCGAGAATGAGACGATCCAAATCCAGCACTATAATATGACCACACTACCTCAAATACCTGAACTCCAGAACAATTCGTTCCCACTGGTTACAGTCCTCAATGCCAATGATGGTGAGAACACCATGAGTATCAGCTTTATCACCGAAGACGTCACCCCGCTTCCAGTACTGGTCGGAGTTGACAAATATTTGGTAATATGGGAATTGACCGGGACCTATGTGGTTAGTGGATATATAGATGGAAAACCTGTTTCGTACACATCGAAAGGATTTATGGAATATGTGGCATGAGGAATAGAACCGATAGAAGGAACCCTTAATACTTACTTGGAGGAATTGGTCTTTGAGGGTCTTCTTGATCATAGCACTACTGGTGTTATTTTCAGGATGTATATCCAACTAATCTGATAAAGAGACCCTGATAGAAGGGGAGACCATAATGAAACAAATCTCAATATCTTCAGATGCCTTTAAAGCCGGTACCAGCCTGCCAGTCGAACACACCTGCGATGGGGAGGACCGCTCCCCTGCATTATCATGGGACACCGTCCCCGCAGGCACTCGGTCCATCGCCCTGATAGTTGACGACCCGGACGCCCCCGGCAAAACCTGGGTCCACTGGGTGATCTACAATATACCTGCCGACAGCACGGGACTGACCCTGGGTGTGCCCAAGAACAAAAGCCTGGACGACGGCAGCCTGCAGGGTAATAACGACTTTGGCAGGATTGGCTATAACGGACCCTGCCCGCCGCCGGGCAAGGTACACAGGTATTTCTTCAAGGTATATGCCCTGGATACTACGCTCAGCTTAAAGAGCGGTGCTACCAAATCCCAGCTTGAGGCTGCCATGTCAGGGCATATCCTGGCACAGGGAGAGATGATAGGGAAATACGGGCGTTGACCAGCATTAGTGAATTCAGTAATTCCCAGTAAAAAAAACTATTATTTCACCAATGCATTGTAATTACAATGCTAAAACCCATACATGCAATGATATATAGTGCAGAAGACCAAATGTTTAACAGTAATAAAAATGCCTGAAATGATTGCATTGCCTGCAACAATTGAAATGGAAATGAAGGCATTGGTCAGGGATGGACATTATGCGAATCTCAATGAAGCAATAAAAGACGCATTCAGGACTTTATTGAATGTCAGACCTGAACTGAAAACCTCAGCGGTGATTGAACTTTACAAAGAAGGTAAAATATCCATAAGTAAAGCTGCTGAAATGGTAGGTGTATCAACCATCGAATTCAAAGACATTCTTGTAAATAGGGGCATTCGCCGAGAGGTGGGCTCAAGAAGTAAAAAAGAGCTTGACGAAGGCGTTGAACTGATTAATAAGTTGAGAAAATGACATCGTTAGTTTTTGATACTAATGTTTTAACACTTTGATCTTCAGATAATTATTTTTTAAACACAGAGGATACAGAGAAACACAGAGCTTGTAACTGATTTTACTCTCTGTGTCCTTTGTGATCTCTGTGGTTTATTGCTTATCACTTGTTGAAATTTGCATTTTATTAGTCAATATTGTTTGGTTTTTAACTGTATATCAGTATGATGATGTAATTCATTATAATTTACTTTATCATATTGATATAATTTGATAAAAAATATATCAGTATAATGACAAAACTTATATAATTTGGTTGCTATGTGATATTGATGCTCGAAAAAAGCCTGATATTTGAAATCCTGAGAGACCAGAATTACTGGTTCAAAGATTTTACTCATGAGGAGTATATCGAACGAGAGCATTACATGGGCAAGATGAAAGAATTGCTCCATTCAAAATCAATAACCATCATAACAGGTCCGAGAAGGACTGGAAAGACAGTACTATTAAAACAGACAATTAATGAAATGCTGGAAGATGGGGTTGATAGAGAACAGATATTGTACCTGAATCTCGAGGATTACAGGTTGTATTCTCACCATTCACTTGAACTTTTAAGTGCAGTCCATGAAACGTATAAAGAGAACATAAACCCCAAAAAAAATGTCTACTTTTTCATAGACGAGATACAGAACATAGAGGGTTTTGAACATTTTTTGCGAACAGAATATGACAGGGACGCAAAAGAGAAAATAAAATTCATCATAACCGGCTCAAATTCAAAACTGTTGTCAAAAGAACTTGGGACACTGCTGACAGGCAGGACCTCAACATTAACTGTATATCCGTTTTCCTTTGGGGAATATCTCCTCTATCATAATGTGAAAATAAACACGAGTTCATATTTCACTCTTGAATCTCAGAAAAATGAAATAAAACAGATGTTCAATAAGTATGTAGATTTTGGTTCAATACCCGAGTTCCTTGATGAAACAAAACCATACGACAGGCTGAATGAATATATTGAAAATATAATCTTTAAGGATATAGTTGTGCGTTTTAACATAAGAAATGCCAGATTGGTAAAAGAACTGGCAATATTTTTTGCAACAAACACTGCAAAAACGTATTCCATAAACAAGTTGGCAAAGACGTTCAAATGCTCTGTAAACACTATACAGGAATACGTCTTTGACCTTGAACAGGCGTATCTGTTCTTCTATTTGAGGCAGTACTCATATTCCTATAAAGAGCATATCAAAACCAAGTCAAAAGCATACTGCATAGACACAGGACTTGCCTGTGCAACAGGATTCCATTTTTCAAGGAATCATGGTCGTCTTCTGGAGAATGCTGTGTTTATTGAACTTAAAAGAAGGAACAGCGATATCTATTATCACAAAGGTGCCAGAACAGGAGTCGAATGTGATTTTTTAATAAAGGAAGGAATGCACCTGACCAATGCAATACAGGTGACAGAATCACTTGCAAACCCGGAAACTCAAAAAAGAGAGATCAACGGTCTGGTAGATGCAGCTCAACAATATGGACTTAAAGATGGTTTGATACTGACCGATAATGAATATAATGATATGATACAGGACGGGATATGCATACATGTGCGCCCAATATGGTTCTGGATGCTAAGTATGTGATGCCTATGTTATTATGAATTTAGTATTGTGTGCCCGGCTACCTACGAATGGCTGGCAGATAAGGACGGCATACCTGCCAGTTACAGGCAAGATGTACGAGGAACTGGCAGCCAATGAAGTGGGGCTGGATATTTCAGGCTGTTCATATGTGAATCCGGCAGGCAAGAGCAGCCAGCCCCAGAAGGGCAAGAACGACTTTGTCAGGATCGGCTATAACGGACCCTGCCCGCCGCCTGGCAAGGCACACAAGTATTTCTTCAAGGTATATGCCCTGGATATCACACTCGACCTGAAGAGCGGCGCCACCAAATCCCAGCTTGAGGCTGCCATGTCAAGGCACATCCTGGCACAGGGAGAGATGATAGGGAAATACGGGCGCTGATGAGCATTGATGAATTCAGGAATTCCCCGGAAAATAGCTCTTATTTCAGTGAGGTAGCCTCTGTGCCCATTCTTCATGTCTATCACGTTGGGTTCAAGATTTACGGTGAACTCATCCAGAACAAGTATTCTCCATGTGTCATCGGTTAAGAGTAATATTGTAATGGAACACGGATTGCAAGGATAATAAATAAATCCGTGAAAATCCGTCAAATCAGTGTCATCCGTGTTCGATTTAAATTAAATTGGAGAATCGTATTAAATTATTGGTATTTTGGAACATAATACATGCCGACTCTGTCAAACTCCTTAACAGATGACCAATGAAGTATTTTCATGTACAGGAGATTAACAAACCTTTTTTGTTACAAATACAACAGTATTATTAACAGGCGGTTCAGGCCGGACCCGAAGATATTCTTCAAACTGTTCCGGTAATTCAAAAACAGAAAATGTGTCTAACAACCTTCTTAATCCTTTTTCATAGATGCGGTAGGATAGTTTGGTCCCTACAGGGAGCACTTTTGCCAGATGATTAAATATCTCTTTTTTAGGTTCAGCTTGAGCAGCTATCATGATTAGATCGGATCTGGTTTTCAAAGGCAATGTTAATTGATCACCATTAATTATTTCAATCTGATCAGAAATACCAAGTTTTTCCAGCACTTTTCTTGACAGTTCTGATCTATCTGGGTCCCGTTCAATCCCGATTCCTTTAAGTCCATGCCAATGGCAAAGAGCTATAAGTGTTAAAGGTAGCGGTCCGCTCCCAAGAAAAATAACAGTATCGCCTGGTTTAAGTTCAGATCCATGATATTCGGTCTGGGCGAGTTGAAGATAATTGGGGAAGTGAGTGAAATTCTTCAGAACTTCCCATGGATCTTCACTGGCAAGTATGGCTTTTGCATTTTCAATTTCAAGTCTCAAACTATATAGATTCCTGAACCTGACAATAGCTTCAAGTACTGAATTATATTCAGGATTACAGATTGTTTCTTCTGCCAATTTATCATCAATATCCATTGCAGCCAGATAATCCAATCTGTGAAAATAGGTTCCAAGATGATTCGAAGTACTGTGAAGGATATCTTGATCCTTCAGATCTTTTATAGTTGAATTTATATTTAATAGTTCTGCAATTATAATCTTTATTGACTGTTCAGTAATATTACTCACAACCTAATACGTATTATATAATTATACTTTTTATAAGTTGTTATTATACTGTAAAGCCTTTGTGAGTTCACTGGTAATTTGAAATAAAACAACTATCCAATTAGGCCAACTACTATCTAATTATCTGCTAATGCTGCGTTATTATTTATAACTTTATGATAAATCAATCATAACTGGTTTTACTACAAATAACTAAAATTGTAGAATTAATTCATATTTAATTGGTGAGATTTATGACAAATAAAATTGTTCACGACGTATTGAGCCTTTCCACGTACCTTTATTCCTGGCTCACGGTGTACATACTACTGAAGATATCCCCCCGATTCTGGGTATAAGCCGGGAAGAACGCAAGAGGAACGTCAAAGTTGATGGCAACGACATGACCTTGATCTATACTGAACCATTGGCCTCCGATCCAGTGATAGCAGACCTTGCATACAGGAGGGGTATTGAAGCCCTGGAATAAAAAGAACCAACAAGAAGATAAAAGCTGATCTCACCTCTAACGTGGTGGGATTAGCCATATGATCTGGTTCACAGAAAATTAACAAACATCTTTTGTTACAAACACAACAGTATTATTGACAGGTGGTTCTGGCTGGACCCGAAGATATTCTTCAAACTGTTCAGGTAATTCAAATAGATAAAATGTGTCCAACAACCTTCTTAATCCCTTTTCATAGATGCGGTAGGATAATTTAGTCCCTACAGGGAGCACCTTTGCCAGATGATTAAATATCTCTTTTTTAGGTTCAGCTTGAGCAGCTATCATGATTAGCTCGGACCTGGTTTTCAAAGGTAATGTTAATTGATCACCGTTAATTATTTCAATCTGATCAGAAAGCCCAAGTTTTTCCAGCACTTTTCTTGACAGTTCTGCTCTATCAGGGTCCTGTTCAATTCCGATTCCTTTAAGTCCATACCAATGGCAGAGAACTATAAGAGTTAAAGGTAGCGGTCCACTCCCGAGAAATACAACATTGTCACCAGGTTTGAGCCTGGCTCCCTGAAATTCAGTAAGGGACAATTTGAGATAATTAGAGATATAATTGAAATTTGTAAGCATTTCCCAGGGATCTCTGCTTTCCAGTATGGAATGTGCATGTTCAGTTTCCAATTTTGCAGTATATAAGCTTCTGAATCTGGTAATAGCATCAAATGCTAAATTAAATACATAATCAAAGAGGATAGCTTCTCCAGATTTATCATATACATTTAGTGCTATCAAATGATCCAGTCTTTGAAAAATAGGTATAAGATGATTTGAAGGATCCTGAAGTATCTCTTCATCCTTGAGATCCTTGATCGATGAATATATCTCAAAGACCTCTTCAATTATTTTTTCTGTGAAATCCCCTGTACTATAGGTCACATCGGAAATGTGCTTTCCATATATGTCTGTACCGTAAACAGAAGTAGTTGGTTTGTATATCTGTATTGAACTCATGATTATCACAGCCAAACAGGATTCAGTAAATTGACAACCCATCGACAAGATGTGATTAATACACTATTTTTTCAGATGTTGTCACAATTCTCCAAAATAACAAAATCCTTAATTCACCACAATAGAAAAAGACTAAATACATTACTTAACTCTTTCGAGGCATACTGGTTTAGTAACAAATAATCTCTTCTGTCTATGTACGATTTCTGATGACCAGCATATAATTTAGGAATTAGTATTACAATCATGCAATTTATGATATTTGTTGCTGGAAATATCTTCAAACATACCCTCTAAAAAAAGGAAAATGCCCTACACCCCATCTTCGTCAGTTTCTCACCTGAATCCTGCTTTATCTTTCTGTAATTGTAGAAGGAGACACCGACGCAACATCAGCACTCCACGTTGATCATATAAAAGACTCCCGGATTTTCAAAGTTACACTACTTAGACAAGAATAAGTAAATTTTTTAGAAAAACTGCGTGATGAACGGCGAAAGTTGGGACTTGGTGAATTGGAATGTATATCCATTTGCAAACACGGGGACAGCATTTTGTTTACAAATGATACGGCTGCCAAGGAAGTTTGTGACCATTATGATATTAGATTCATTGATTTGAGCATGCTTCTTAAGTCTTTGATAGTAACTGACATCCTCACATCAAAGGAAGTGGAAGCATTGATAGATAAAATAGAAAACAAAGATAAAGTAATAATCTCAAATGTAGATTACATTTTGAACAGTAATGACCTGTAATATTGTGCTATTACCATTAGCTAGTCCACAATTAAATATTGTACTTGTTGCACCTGTCCTATCTTTCAGTGAATAAGCGATAGTTACAAGTGGGATACAGTAATATCCATTAAACATGCCAGACCTACTGGAAAAATCCCTGAAAGCCGCTCCTATTGTGAACCGCGGCGAGTACAATTATTTTATACATCCCATTACTGACGGAGTTCCGTATCTGGAACCTGCCCTGCTAAATGAAGTGACTGACAGAATAATGGCTGTTGCCGAACCAGGCTTTGATAAAATACTTACCATCGAGGCTATGGGCATACATATCGGAACAGCCCTGGCCCTCAGGACAGGGAAACCCATGTCCATAGTCCGGAAACGTCCGTATGAGCTTCCAAATGAGGTAAAGATACACCAGGCTACTGGCTATTCGAAAGGCGAACTGTACCTGAACGGGATATCCGCAGGTGAACGTTTGATCATAATCGATGATGTGGTCAGCACAGGCGGGACGCTGGAAGCCGTCTGGCAGGCCGTGGGGATCGCGGGTGGAATTATCGTGGATACTGTCGTAGTTATCGAGCGGGGAGATGGCGCAAAGCGGCTCAGAGAGGCGGGTTTACCAGTGAAGACCCTGGTAAGGGTCGATGTTGGTCCAAAGGGCGTGGAGATATTAGGATAATATTTTTATCGCAGCAATGAACAATTCATCCTTTCTTGATGTCTTTGACTTTGACCTGGACATGGTAATTGACCTTATAAACCGATCAGAAGCAAGGACTGTGGGTCTTCAATTCCCGGAAGGCTTTAAGAGGCAGGCATTTTCCATAGCAAGGGAACTGGAAGATAAGACCGGGGCTTTTATGATTGTATCCGGCAACCCATGTTTCGGGGCCTGTGATATCGATATAGTACTTAAAGGTTCTGTGGATATCATGTTCCATTTCGGGCATTCCGAACTTGTGGACGGGCTGGATAATGTAATTTACATGGAAACACCTGCCAGGGTGGATATCGGGCCTGTCGTTGAAAAGGCAGCCGTTGAACTGGATGCAGGCACAGTAGGTCTTGTGACCACAGTACAGCATGTCCATCAACTTGACAAGGCCAGGAATATCCTGGGGTCAAGTGGTATGTCGTGTGTGGTAGGTACCGGTGATTCACGGATCAAATATCCGGGACAGTTGCTGGGGTGTAACTTTTCGGCTGCTGAGGTCAAATGCGACAGCTACCTGTATATCGGAAGCGGGAAGTTCCATCCATTGGGTGTGGCTGTGGCAACAAGACGAAAAGTACTGGCGGCCGACCCCATGTTGAACACTGTTGAATGGGTGGACCCTGAAAGGATATTGAGGCAAAGGGGCGGGGTGATCGCCAGGTGTCTTGGTGCCACTTCTTTTGGCATAATCGTATCCACCAAAATAGGGCAGGAAAGAATGGGACTGGCAAGGCGGCTGGCTGGACTTGCTAAAAAGCATTGTAAAGAACATATAATTATTTCACTGGACAATATCACTCCCGACGCTTTATTGCAGTTCAAGTTGGATGCTTTTGTAAATACGGCATGTCCGCGCATTGCCATAGATGAGGGGAGACGGTTCAATGCGCCTGTGCTTACGCCAGTGGAGTTTGAGATTGTGCTAGGCGAGCGGGAATGGACTGACCTGGTGTTCGATGAGATAAGAGATGATGCATACAGTAAGGTTATTAAATATTGAACTAAATGGGTACCTGAGGTGACCTGTATGTCTAAATTTAAAAAAAGAGACTTGGAACGTAAAGGTGAAAAAAAACAGCAGATTCTTGAAAAAAAATTGATTAAGAACAATCTTGAGTCTTTGACAGGGTCAGAAGGGGAAATCGCAAAATTACCCGACGAGGAGTAGTTCCTGTTGCAGGTAAGGATAAAAATACTTGCCGGAGGCATCCTTGAAAAAACAATTGAAGTAGAAGAAGGAAGTGTCTATAGTGATATCCTTGCCGAACTGGGGATCAATCCTGAGACTGTTGTGTTGATGGTCGACGGCGGGCCAGTACCTATAGATGATATTGTGGATTCCGGTCGAATTGATATCCTGAAGATCGTTTCAGGAGGATGATCAACTACGGATAATCCTCCACCCTGACCGCAGTACCAGGGGGTTGGTAGCAAACCTTGTTATTGGTGGTACGACCATAATTGGAGTAAAAGCCGTGGCAAGGTCCAAGTCCCAGTACAGTACAGGCTGCGTGAAATCAGGTGTAAAGGAAATATTGTACTTACCAGGCAGGGCGTGCATATATCCTGTCAACATGCCTGTGTAGGCGGGATCCTCCAGGCCGTAGACGGTATCCAGTTCAAAATGCCTGAATTTAAAAATGGATATCAAATCCCTGATAAGCTGCATTAACGGTCTTATCAGAGGGATAAAATTCTTTACTGGCGGAATGGATCGGGATTTGACGGATTTTTTTATGTCCTTGGTTTCTGGTGGTTTTTCTTTATACTGCCGATGGATCAACGTGCGGCCCAGGAAGAGTATATCTGTTTGTTTATCCTTTAATTCATATTGAATAGCAAGTATCAACCAGCTTATGCTAATACTACCGTCCATTATTCCTTCTGACCCGGAAGATCGGGCACGGATAGTAATAGGGAATAGCAGCACAACTATGATCATTACTATTACTATTCCCATCAGGAGCCAAATCATTTCAATTATGATTGGTTTTAGTTGGTCTCGGTTTCACCAGTTTTCGCCTTATTTTTCTCTTCCATCATCGATTTGCACTTTTCCATCATTTCAGGCATTATCTCGGTAAGCTGGGCCAAAGCACCTTTTCCTTTTATGCTAAATACCTGGACATCTTCTGCCGTCACCACAAGGAAAGCCACGGGTTGAATTGAAGCACCACCGCCCCCGCCACCGCCGGTACCTTCCTCGCCTGCTTTCTTTTTACCTTCACCACCACCACTGCCAAAACCAAAGCTGACCTTGGTAACTGGTATGATGGTCTTACCTTCCACGATAATATGTTCTCCAATCACGGTCTTGGTGGAGACCATGTCGGCAATCTCTTCTGTAATAGTCTTTAATAAATCTTCCACTATCAAAATTCAAACCTCCACAATTCGATATTAATTTGGTTGTGTGTTAAAGTATATGTATCTATCCATGAGAATAGTACTTCTGAATAGCCCGCTGACGTATGACCTGCTCTACTCTCACATAGAGTGTAGATTTGACTGATTTGAGTTGCTAAAAGGGTTAAGGCAATTGTTTTCATTAGGAACTACCTATAATCGGAGATACTGGTTGAAGCCATAATTATTATATAGAAGTACAAACACTTACAAGTGCTCTAATTATATTATTAATATTACAGGGATCATAATTACCGGAGGAAGAAGATCAATGGCAGGATTAGGCGGACAGCCTATAATTATTATTGACCCGGAAAAAAGCAGGACGACAGGCCGGGATGCACAGTCAGCGAATATCATGGCAGCAAGAACAATTGCAAATGCTGTTAAAACCACATTGGGACCCAAAGGCATGGATAAGATGCTGGTCAATGCTGTGGGTGACATAACAGTTACCAACGATGGCGCAGCTATTTTACAGGATATTGATATCCAGCACCCTGCAGCCATGATGATGGTCGAGATATCAAAGACCCAGGAAAAAGAAGTGGGAGATGGTACTACCAGTGCCGTGGTCCTTGCAGGAGAACTGCTGGGTCAGGCTGAAAAACTGATCGAACTTGATGTTCATCCAACAGTTATCATCAAGGGTTTCAGGCTTGCAGCTGAAAAGGCACAGGAAATCCTGGAATCCAATGCGATCGAGATCACAGATGAAGATACCGAAACACTCAGAAAGGTTGCACTCACTGCACTTTCAGGCAAGGGCAGCGAGATGGCACTGGACGATCTGGCAGATCTGACGATAAATGCTATCCAGTCCATTGCAGATGATGATGAGATAGATATCCAGCACAATATACAGATCATCCACCAGAGAGGGGGTTCTATCAAGGATACACATCTTCTCAAGGGTATGGTGATCGATAAGGCCCGGGCCCACAAGAATATGCCAAAAAGTATAAAAAATGCAAAAATTGCGATTCTGGATGTAGGTATAGAGGTACAAAAAACTACTATGAGTGCCAAGATCAAGATATCAACCCCTGATGAACTTGACGAAGCATATAGTGACGAATACCAGACTGTAAAAGAACAGGTGGACAGCCTGATAGCCAGCGGGGCCAATGTAGTGGTCACTGAGAAAGGGATTGACGATATATCCCTGCATTACCTTGCCAAGAATAACATCCTGGCAATCAGGCGGGTCAAGGAGGACGACCTGAAAAAGATCGTTCGTGCCACCAGTGCTTTGATCCGGTCCAATGCTATGGATGTATCCCCTGAAGACCTGGGTAATGCCGAACTGGTCGAAGAGAGAGGAATTGGCAATTACAAGATGATCTATTTCGAGGGATGCGATAATCCCAAAGCTGTGACTATACTAGTCCACAGTGGTGCTGATTTTATCACAGATGAGGTTGACAGGGCGCTGGATGATGCACTGAATGTAGTAAAGGTGGTCTTAAACGAAGACAAGATCATGTTCGGTGGCGGTGCACCTGAAATTGAGGTTGCAATGCAGCTTAAGGAATATGCCTCCTCATTAAGCGGACGTGAGCAGCTGGCCGTAGTTGCATTTGCCGATGCAATGGAAGGTCTGCCAAGGAGCCTTACAGAAAATTCCGGTCTTGACTCTGTAGATATCCTGGTACAATTAAGGGCCGAACATAAGGATGGTAGCAATACTGTGGGTCTAAACGTGCTGACCGGTGAAGTCATGGATATGAAAGATACCAGTGTGATCGAGCCGTTGAAGGTCAAGATCCAGTCAATAAAATCAGCGACCGATGCTGTTGCAATGATACTGAGGGTGGATGATGTGTTTGCATCCAAATATACCGGCCTGATGGATGTAAAACCCGAACACAGAATGGATAGCTATGATGGTATTGAGGCTCCTGATATTGGAGAAGATTATTAGATTAGACGTGCAATAGTACGGAAGGATCAACACTGTATTACATAGAGGTTTGATATGGGGAAGAATAAGGACGTTGAGGTAGACCTATCATCGAATGACACAGTTGAAGATTCTGAAGAGCAAATGGTTGAAACTGAAGAAATAACAGTGGAAGAACCTATTAGTGTACTGGAGGAATCCGGCAGATTAGCGTCAGAGTATCTGGACCATTTGCAGCGGCTTCAGGCAGAGTTCGATAATTACAAAAAGAGAGTGGACAGGGAAAAGGCAGAACTTATTAAATATGCCAGCGCAGAACTGGTATCAGAGTTAATTGACATAATGGAGAACCTTGAACGGGGTGTGGTAAGTGCAAAAGGATCTGATGACATTGACTCCATTGTTAAAGGAATGGAGATGGTCAGCACCCGGTTAAAGGATATTCTTGGATCCAGGGGTCTTAGACCCATAGAAGCTGTGGGTAAAAAGTTCGACCCCCATTACCATGAAGCAATGATGATGACCCCAACTGATGAGTACCCTTACAATACAGTGATCGAAGAGTTCCAGCAGGGATACATGATAAAGGATAAAGTGATACGGTATTCCAAGGTAAGGGTATCGGTAAATGAAAATAATAATGAGAATAGCGAATAATACAAGTTTGTGAATTATTATAGTAAGATGAGGTGAATTGAATGGCAAAGATTATTGGAATTGATCTGGGAACAAGCAATTCTGCGGCTGCTGCACTTGTTGGAGGCAGGCCGACAATAATTCCCAGTGCTGAGGGAGCAAGTGTAGCTGGAAAGGCATTCCCGTCAGTTGTGGCTTTTACTGAAGATGGGCAAAGACTGGTTGGTGAACCGGCACGAAGACAGGCCGTTACCAATCCTGAAGGTACTGTAATGGCTATCAAGCGAAAGATGGGAACCGGAGAAAAGGTTAAGATCAAGGATAAGGAGTTTACTCCACAGGATATATCGGCTTTTATCCTGCAGAAAATAAAACAGGATGCTGAAGCTTTCCTGGGTGATACGGTAGAAAAAGCTGTTATTACTGTCCCTGCATATTTTAACGATAACCAGAGGCAGGCGACTAAGGATGCGGGAGAGATCGCAGGTCTTGAAGTGGTACGGATAATCAACGAGCCCACCGCCGCATCACTGGCATATGGTCTGGATAAAAAATCCGACCAGAAGATACTGGTATATGATTTTGGTGGCGGTACACTGGATGTTAGTCTCATGGAAGTTGGTGACGGTGTATTCGAAGTCAAATCCACATCGGGAGATACACTACTTGGTGGTACTGATATGGACAATTTGCTGATCGACTATATTGCCGAAGATTTCATGAACAAAGAGGGAATCGATCTCAGGTCTGACAAAACAGCAAACCAGCGTCTGCGGGAAGCTGCGGAAAAGGCAAAGATCGAGCTTTCAACTACAATGCAGACATCGATCAACCTGCCCTTTATTACTGCCAACCAGGCAGGCCCAAAACATATGGAGATGACACTTACCAGGTCCAAACTGGAAGAACTGGTCATGCCAGTTATTGTAAAGACCCGCCAGCCCATGGAACAAGCAATTAAGGATGGGGGAATAAGCACATCTGATATTACTACTATTATTTTGGTAGGCGGGCCTACAAGGATGCCTGTGGTACAAAAGTTTGTAAGTGATATTGTCGGTAAGGAAGCAGAGCGGGGCGTGGACCCAATGGAATGCGTGGCAATGGGTGCTGCTATCCAGGCCGGTGTGCTGGAAGGTGAGGTCAAGGATGTGCTGCTGCTGGATGTTACACCTCTGTCCCTTGGTATTGAGACCCTGGGAAGTGTGTCCACAAAGCTCATTGAGCGCAATACTACAATACCAACCAAAAAGAGCCAGATATTTAGCACAGCTGCGGACAACCAGCCGTCTGTGGATATACATGTGCTGCAGGGCGAGCGTGCCATGGCCCACGATAACACCACACTGGGACAGTTCACACTGGTTGGTATTCCACCGGCACCCAGGGGTATTCCCCAGATCGAAGTGACTTTTGATATCGATGCCAACGGCATCATCCATGTAACAGCCAAGGACCTTGGTACCAATAAGGAGCAGAAGATCACAATCACGGCACCACATAAACTTTCAGAGGACGAGATCAAGTCAAAGGTCAACGATGCCGACGAGTATGAAGAGGCTGACAAAAGAGCAAAGGAACTTATCGAGCTTAAGAATCAGGCTGATACTCTTGTCTATACTACGGAAAAAGCCTTAACCGATCTTGGTGATAAGGTCACAGAGGAACAACGCAATACCATTGCCGAGAAGGTAGAGAAGACAAGGGAAGCTATTGGTACGGATGATAAGGACCAGATACAGTCTGCCATTGATGATCTGACCAAGGAGATGCAGGCCGTTAGCACCATGATATATGAACAGTCTGCCCAGGAACAGCAGGCGGCTGGTGACGCGGGGGCCGAAGCCGAAGCCGGGACCGATGAAGCTACTGACGAAAATGTAGTGGATGCAGAATATGAAGTAGTGGACGAGGAAAAGGATAACTGATTCTTTTCCTTAAATTTTTTTTATTAATTACACTGAATAATGGCTGATAAGCGCGATTACTATGAGATTCTGGGCGTTAATAAAGACGTCAAAGAAGATGAACTGAAAAAAGCCTACAGGAAACTGGCATTAAAGTACCATCCTGACCGCAATAAAGAGGCTGGTGCTGAAGAGACGTTCAAGGAGATCAGCGAAGCCTATGCAGTGCTTAGCGACCAGGAGAAACGTACTAAGTACGACCAGTTCGGGCATGCCGGAGTTGATGGGCGCTGGAGCAAGGAGGATATCTTCAGGGGTGCGAACTTCGAGGATATGTTTGGGGGTTCCGGTGGCGGTGGTCCCGGGGATAGTATATTTGATATTATTTTTGGCGGCAGGGGTCGCAGGCGCGGTGGTCCACAGAGGGGGTCTGACCTTAGATATAGTATGACCATATCCTTTGAGGATGCTTACCATGGACTGGAGCAGAAGATAAGTATACCCAGGACAGAGAACTGTACCGTGTGCAAGGGGAGCGGTGCAAAACCGGGCACTGAACCCAAGACCTGCATTACATGCGGGGGGAGCGGCCAGACCACCCGTGCACAGAATACCCCTTTCGGGCAGTTCATGACCACAAGTACCTGTCCAACATGCAGGGGCAGGGGTAAGGTGGTCGATGTTCCATGTACTAAATGTCATGGCAGCGGCAGGATACAAAAGAAGCGGAAGATCAAGATTAAAGTGCCTGCCGGTATTGAAAGTGATTCGAGGATGAGGGTGACTGGTGAAGGTGAGCATGGAACTGCTGGCGGGCCGCCTGGTGACCTTTTCGTTGATATTTTCGTGAAGCCGCATAAGACTTTTAAGCGCGTAGGGAACGATATACTGGTGGAGAATGATATCAGTTTTACCCAGGCTTCTTTGGGTGATGAGATTATAGTGTCTACTGTGGATGGGAAAGTGAAGTTAAAGGTTCCTGCCGGGACACAGACTGGAGCTACTTTCAGGGTGAGGGGTAAGGGTCTGCCTTATATTCACGGGCACGGGCAGGGGGACCTGCATGTGAGGATGAATGTGAAAGTGCCTAAAAAGTTATCCCTGAAGCAGAAGGAGGTTTTGCGGGAGTTTGCCAGGCTTAGTGGGGAGAAGCCTGCTAAGGAGAATGAGAAGGGGTTGTTCGAGAAGGTTGTTGATGGAGTTAAGGATAAGATATAGGGTGGGGATTGTTCTTTTCGAGAAGGACTTACTCACAAAATGAATGAAAATAATCAATTGTAGTAGTGCAAGAAAGAACAGTTATGCGACTATTGCTTCTGATTATTTAGTTCTTCTTACATCTGCCAGGTTTACTCTTTCTTCCTCATGCCTCATTTCAACTACATGACCCTTAACAGGCTCTCCCCACTCTTCATCTATTTGTGAATTGTTCTCTATCTATTTTACAAGATCCCTTTCGTTTTTGGCTGTATATTTTCTCAATATCCTTCCATAATTTGCCCCATCTGCCTCAAGGCGACATCACTCTTTTCAGGAAAGACTTGCTTACTCAGGTTTGCCTAAACTGAAGTCATGCGACATGCCAAGGAGATTTCTAAAAATATGAATAAATTGAAAACGTACTTAAATAATTGAGATAAACAAGTAAATGAATAATATGGATGGATCTATAAATCAATTTCCTGAACAGGAGGCAAGAGACAATATTGATAAACAGCTCAATGCCGCTGGATGGGCAGTTCAGGATAAAGATAAAATTGACTGGAATGAAAGTATCGGTATAGCCATCCGTGAATATCAAACCGATGTTGGGCCTACTGATTATGTATTATTTGTTGAAAGAAGACCTGTTGGAATAATAGAGGCAAAAAAAGGAGACGAGGGACACAAACTCATTTCTCATGAACCTCAATCGGAATTTTATGCAAAAAGTAAGCTTAAATACCTTGATAATGACCCGCTTCCGTTTGTTTATGAAAGTACAGGAACTATTACCCGATTTACTGATTACAGAGATCCAAAACCGCGTTCAAGGACTGTATTTACTTTTCATAGACCTGAAACTTTCAAAGAATGGCTGAAGGAGGGTACTTCATTACGGGCAAGAGTGTTGGATATTCCCGAACTTCCGGAATCCGTTTTAAGAAGCTGCCAGATAAATGCAATTAAAAATCTTGAAATATCCTTCAAGGAAAACAAGCCGCGATCTTTGATACAGATGGCTACAGGCTCTGGTAAAACCTACACAGCAATTACATCTATCTACCGTTTACTAAAGTTTGCTGATGCAAAACGGATATTATTTTTGGTTGATACCAGAAACCTCGGAGAACAGGCAGAACAGGAATTTATGGCATATCAGCCATCTGACGATAACCACAAATTTACTGAACTATATAACATTCAGCGGTTGCGCTCAAACTATATTTCACCAGACAGCCAGGTATGTATCAGTACTATTCAAAGGCTTTATTCTATTTTAAAAGGCGAAGAACTTGATGAGGGGGCAGAGGAAGCAAATCCGAATGAGAGTAAATGGGATCCGAAAGAACCGATGCCGGTTGTTTATGATGGAAGTATAGCGATAGAATTCTTTGATTTTATTGTAATAGATGAGTGTCACCGTTCAATATACAATCTGTGGAAACAGGTGCTTGAATATTTTGATGCTTTTCTTATTGGGTTAACTGCCACACCCGATAAAAGGACATTCGGTTTTTTCAATGAAAATGTTGTTAGTGAATATTCCCACGAGGAAGCTGTAGTAGACGGTGTGAATGTTGGATATGATGTTTACATAATTGAGACTGAAATTTCACAATACGGGGCAACTATAAAAGCAAATGAGTATGTGGATAAACGCGAAAGGCTAAGCAGAAGGAAACGGTGGGAACAACTGGATGAAGATGTATCTTACTCCAAAAAGGATCTGGATAAAGATATTGTGAATCCCAGCCAGATTAGAAATATCATCCGGGCTTTTAAAAACAAATTGCCTGAGATATTTCCGGGTAGAAAAGAAGTCCCAAAGACTCTGATTTTTGCAAAAACAGACAGCCATGCTGATGATATTATTCAGATAGTCAGAGAAGAATTTAATGAGGGTAATGAGTTTTGTAAGAAAATCACTTATAAAACCGAAGAAGACCCGAAATCTATACTTACACAATTCAGGAATGCTTATAATCCGAGAATTGCCGTTACCGTGGCTATGATCTCTGTGGGCACTGATGTTAAACCCCTTGAATGTCTGCTTTTTATGCGTGATGTGAAAAGCAAAAACTACTTTGAGCAGATGAAAGGGCGAGGAACTCGCATATTAGGTTATGATGATTTAAAAAAGGTTACTCCCTCAGCGTTTTCAGCAAAAACACATTTTGTTGTTGTGGATGCTGTAGGGGTTACAAAATCAATTAAGACAGACAGCCGCCCTCTGGAGCGGAAACGCGCCATTCCGATGAAAGATTTACTGGCCGCTGTAACTATGGGGGCCAAGGATGAAGACCTGTTCACTTCACTTGCAAGCCGCCTTACCAGACTGGAAAAACAACTTACTGATAAGGAAAAAGAAACATTTGAAGAAAAGGCAAACGGCAAGACTATTAATCAAACTGTAAAAGACCTGTTGAATGCTTATAACCCGGATAAGATTGAAGAAAAGGCTGATGATCTGAAGCAGGCAAATCTTGAGATTACAAAAACCCAGGCTCACGAGATGGCAAAGGAAAACTTAAGCAAAACAGCAAGTTCAACTTTTAGTGGAGAACTTAACGGATACATTGAAAATGTCCGAAGGGTTCATGAACAGATCATTGATACTGTGAATATTGATGAAGTCACAAAAGCTGAATGGGGAGATGATGCCGCAGATAAAGCCAGAGAAATTATAGATGATTTTTCTGAGTATATGGAAGAGCATAAGGATGAGATAATGGCACTCAGCATTTTTTATGATCAGCCATATAGGCTCAGAGAGTTGACTTCCAGTATGGTTAAAGATATTCTTGAAAAATTGAAAATGGATAAACCCTTGCTTGCACCATTGCACGTATGGCAGGCATACGAGCAACTTGAAAAGGTGAACGGGAAAAGCCCGAAAAGTGAGTTGGTAGCACTTGTTTCTCTTATCCGCAGGGTAACAGGTATTGATGATAAACTGACAGCCTATGATAAAACAGTGGATAGGAACTTCCAGAAATGGGTATTTGAAAAACAAGCCGGAGCATTAAAGTTTAATGAAGAGCAGATGAACTGGCTGAGAATGATGAAAGAACATATTGCTACAAGTTTTCATATTGAAGTGGAAGACCTGGACTACACACCATTTGACGCACACGGAGGCCGTGGTATGATGTTTCAGCTCTTTGGGAGTGGTATGAATACGGTTATTAATGAAATGAATGAGGCACTGGCAGTATGAAAAAGAAAATTGACCGGATTATCATGAAGCTTCGGGAAAATAAGCCTGTTCTTGAAGAGAAATATAAAGTCAAAACGCTCGGAGTTTTTGGCTCATACGTAAGAGGAGAACAACAAGAGGGTAGTGATCTGGATATTCTTGTGGAATTTCAGGAACCGGTAGGTCTTTTCAAATTTATGGAACTTGAAGAATTCCTTGGGAAAAATACAGGGGTTAAAGTTGATCTTGTATCCAGGAAGGCTTTAAAACCAAGAATTGGCAAGTATATCCTTGAAGAGGTAATTAACGTATGAAGAAACGGGATTATGGAGATTTTGTTCAAGACATACTTGATTCTATAAACGATGTCGAAAATTTCATTGATGGAATGGAGTTTGAGGATTTTATAAAGGATAAAAAGACTATTTATAGCGTGGTTCGCGCCATCGAAATAATCGGGGAAGCTGCCAAAAATGTTCCTGAGCAAATAAGAACGAAATATCCGGATGTCCCATGGAAACAGATGGCAGGTATGAGGGACAAGCTTATTCATGAATATTTTGGGGTTGATCTAGAAATTATATGGGAAACTGCAAAGGACGATGTGCCTCGATTGAAAACTGCGGTTTCAAAAGTTTTTGAAGATATGGGGCAAAGTGAATGATCTTCTTGCTTATGGAAATCATGCAAAACGCCCAAAAACAAAATAGAACACGAATGACGCAGGGGGAGCTGGCATTATGATACAGAAAATTAATGTGAACGAAGTTGAAAGTATAATGAAGAAACTCAAAGAGAGTATGGCAATCCTTAGAGATAAATACAATGTTAAAAATCTGGAAATCTTTGGTTCTTATGTTCGGGGCGAACAGAAAATGAGAAGCGATTTAGATATTTTAGTTGAGTTCACTGAAACTATTGATCTATTCAAGTATATAGAACTTGAGAATTATATGGGTGAAATACTTGGCTTTAAAGTTGATCTTGTGATGAAAGATACACTGAAGCCACGCATAAAAGATAGAATATTGAATGAGGCTATACCAGTATGAAAAAGGATAGAGATATCAGGCTTTACCTTGACGATATTCTTGAAGCAATCGGGAAGATAGAAAAATACACAGAGGGTTTGGATTTTGAAAAATTCAGAACGGATGATAAAACAGGCGATGCAGTCATAAGGAATTTTTTAGTTATCGGGGAGGCTGTCAAGAAAATTCCCCCTGGCATAAGGAAGAAAAATCCTGATGTCCCCTGGAAAATAATTGCCGGAATGCGTGATAAGCTGGTCCATAAATACTTTGGAATCAGGTATGATGTGGTTTGGGAATAAAAAGCTTATAAATTACAGAATCATATTATAAACTAGGTGATAGGATGAGTACAAATGTCAAGGAAATATTTAATGAAATCTTTCCGTTATCTTTAAAAGAAAAAACAGAACTCATTGGCTGGATAGCAAAATCCATAGAAGAAGATAGTCTGAAACTTCATAAACAGGATATTCGTAGATACAGTGGTGTTTTAAAAAGTAAGAGGGATGCTCTGAAATTTGAAAGGGATATTAGAAATGAATGGGACAGACAAATATCTAATTGATACTAATATTCTGATATATTTCTTGCAGGGAGAGGAAGTAGCCTCATCTTTTTTCAAGAATATTATGGATAAAGAGCTTTGCATTTCTTTGATTAATAAAATCGAAGTATTAGCCTTTCCAGACCTTTCTGAGAATGAAGAAATGGAGATCAAACAGTTTTTATTGAATTTTGTCACTCTTAATGTTGATGATCCGGTAGCAGAAGAAACCATACGGATAAGAAAGATGTATAAATTGAAATTGGGTGATGCCCTTATTTCTGCAACATCTATAATGCATGATGCTGTACTTGTTTCAAGAAATGAGAAGGATTTTGGCAAAGTTGATGGGCTGAAGTTTTTGAATCCTTATAGCGCTGAAATGAAATGATAGAGCAACAAAAAGGATTTAAAGGAACTGAATAGGGTCGCTGTATGAACTGTCGGGAAGATGGGTGTGGATGAGGTTGGTGGATGCATTGTATCGAGAATTTGGGAAACCGCAGATAAACGCAGATGAACGCAGATTTGTTAATTTTAATTTAGAGCATTTGTCTGGGGTTTTTTCAAGAAAATATTGTGTTAATTCACCGCAAAGTTCGCAAAGAACGCAAAGTACAGCAATCCTGGCGACATTATTTGAAAATGTGCAACAACAGAGAATTAAAACACGGATTACACGGCTCAGACAGATTTTTACGAATAATCAGCGCTCATTTGCATCATCTGCGCAATCTATGTTCCATAGCAATCCATCTGCGTTTATTTACGTTCATCTGCGGTTAAAATTTGATAAAAAAATGAATGAGGTGTGAGCGGCGTAGGATGATAAATAGACGAATACCTAATGATTGGATTGGACTAACAATTGGAGATGCGGCAGACTATATTAATGGAAGAGGATTTAAACCTTCAGAATGGGAAGTGAAAGGTTTACCTATTATTAGAATTCAAAACCTTAACAACCCTAAAGCCCCATATAATTACACATCTGAAGAGTTTAAGCAATGTTATAAAATTGAAAATGGAGATTTGTTATTCTCTTGGTCTGCCTCTTTAGGTGTATATATTTGGAAAGAAGATGAAGCTTGGCTAAATCAACACATTTTCAAAGTCATACCTAAGGAGTATGTTACCAAGAAATATCTATATTACAGTCTCCAAAATACAATTGCTGAATTCTATAATAAAACACATGGTTCAGGAATGGTGCATATAACAAAGAAAAAATTTGAAGCAACACGTTTTTTATTGCCCCCTCTCCCCGAACAACGAGCCATAGTCTCTAAAATCGAACAGTTTTTCAGCGATCTGGATAACGGCATAGAAAACTTTAAAAAAGCGCAGGAGCAGCTTAAAATATACCGCCAGGCTGTTTTGAAAAAGGCGTTTGAGGGGGAATTAACCAAAAAGTGGCGGGAAGAACAGGCCGACCTACCTTCAGCAGAAGAACTGCTTCAGCAGATAAAAGAAGAACGGGAGAAACATTATCAAAAGCAACTGGATGGGTGGGAACAAGATGTAAATGAGTGGGAATATGAGGAAAATAAAGGGAAGAAACCCACGAAGCCGAAGAAGACGAAAGAATTGTTTCCTTTGACAGAAAAAGAGTTGGCGGAGTTGCTGGAATTGCCAGAGGGAAAATTCTGGGTTAAACTAGGAATGTTAACTTTAAATGTTGAATATGGCACTTCTGCAAAATCTAAAAAAGAAGGAAAAGTACCGGTTTTAAGAATGGGCAATATCCAAAACAATTGTTTTGTATGGAATGATTTAGTGTATACTGATGACGAAGATGAAATAAATAAATATCTCCTTAAAAAAGGAGATGTTCTTTTTAATAGAACTAATAGTCCCGAATTAGTAGGTAAAACAGCAATATACAATGGAGAAAAAACAGCAATTTTTGCTGGATATTTAATCAGAATTAATCAAATACATAGTCTGGTTAATCCAAATTATTTGAATTATTTCTTAAATTCTTATACTGCAAAAGTTCACGGCAATACTGTAAAAACGGATGGAGTAAATCAATCAAATATTAATGGTGAAAAATTAAAAAACTATCCATTCCCATATTTTTCTTTATTGGAACAACATCAAATCGTCTACGAAATCGAAACCCGCTTCTCAATCTGCGACAAAATGGAAGAAACCATAGCAGAATCACTTAAAAAAGCAGAAGCCCTGCGACAGAGCATTCTGAAAAAAGCCTTCGAAGGAAAACTGCTTAACGAAAAAGAGCTGGAAGAAGCCCGTAATGCTCCAGAATGGGAGCCTGCCGAGAAACTACTGGAGAGGATTAAGGCGCAGAAAAAAAATTGAAAAAAAACCGACGGAGTAAAACAAATAATGACCAACACAGGACCCATAGTATCAAAAGTATGGAGTTTCGCAGACGTACTCAGGGATGATGGTGTCGGCTACGGCGACTATCTGGAACAGTTGACATATCTGCTTTTTCTGAAAATGGCAGATGAATATTCAAAACCACCGTATGACCGTAAACTCCCGATTCCAGAAAAATACAAATGGGAAAGCCTGGTGTCAAAAAAAGGCGCTGAACTGAAATCCCATTATACAGAACTGCTCCGTGAATTAAGTCAAGCCAAAGGCATCCTTGGACAGATATTTACAAAATCACAGAACAAGATACAGGACCCTGCCAAGCTCTATCGCATCATAGGCATGATCGATAAAGAAAACTGGAGCATGATGGGTGCTGACCTTAAAGGGAAAATCTATGAAGGTCTGCTGGAAAAAAACGCAGAGGACGTGAAAAGTGGGGCAGGTCAGTATTTCACTCCCCGTGTGCTTATCATGGCAATGGTTGAGTGCATTCATCCAGAACCTGAAAAAACGATCTGTGACCCCGCATGTGGAACCGGTGGCTTCTTCCTTGCATCGTATGATTTTATCAGCAACCCGGAAAATTACAGTTTGGATAAAGAGCAGAAAGAATTTCTCAAAGACAGGACATTTTCAGGAAATGAGATTGTTGCAAGCGCAAGAAGAATGTGCCTCATGAATATGTTCCTTCATAACATTGGCGAGATTGATGGTGAATCTTACATATCATCAGTGGATTCACTCATATCCGATCCGGGCGACCGTTATGATTACGTGCTGACCAATCCTCCTTTTGGTAAAAAAAGCAGCATGACTTTTACAAATGAAGAGGGAAAGCAGGAAAAAGAAGACCTTGTTTACAATCGCCAGGATTTCTGGGCAACCACTTCCAACAAGCAGTTGAACTTTTTACAGCATATCAATACTCTCCTGAAATCAGACGGACGTGCTACAGTTGTCCTGCCTGATAATGTACTGTTTGAAGGAGGCGCCGGGGAGATAGTCCGAAAAAACCTGCTTGCAACAACAGATTTACACACAGTTTTAAGACTTCCGACAGGTATTTTTTACAAGCAGGGTGTAAAAGCAAATGTGCTGTTTTTTGATAATAAGCCAGCAAGTAAAGACCCCTGGACAAAAGAGGTATGGATTTATGATTTCCGTACCAATGTTCATTTCACACTGAAAAAGAATCCGATGAATTTTGAGGATTTACAGGATTTTATTAGCTGTTACAATCCTGAAAACAGACATGGTAGAAAAGAAACATGGTCTGAAGATAATCCAAATGGACGCTGGAGAAAATTCTCTTATGATGATATAGTATCACGAGATAAAACAAATCTTGACATTTTCTGGGTAAAAGATGAAAGTCTGGCTGATCTGGATAACTTGCCAGACCCGGATATACTAGCAAATGAGATTATTGAAAATGTGGAAGCCGGACTTGAAAGTTTTAGGGAAATAGTTGAAACGATAAATGGTGGGTAATGTAATTGGTAGCAGTCACGATATACTCCATACAATATATCGCACCTGCATATAGCAATACCAAACCACCACCCTCACAGAAACCATATCCCTCCAGGCAGCCCACCTCCACTCTCTCTGAACACCCCAGGCCACGCATCCGGGTCCACCCCCTCCTGCACATAAAAAGCACTCGTCCAGCACTCACCCCCAATCCCTGCACCCCGACCACAACCACACACCTATCCCGACAGCCACATCAATATTTACTCACACATCCGGATAACACCTACACCTCAATATCTTCAACATTAAATACTAACAAAGAAATGTACCTCTCATGAACACACCCGCTATTGAGACATTCAACCTGACCCGCAGATTTGATGACATAGTGGCAGTAGACAACATCAATATCCAGGTAAACAATGGAGAACTATTCGGCCTGTTAGGACCAAACGGCGCAGGCAAGACCACACTCATCAACATGCTCTCCACCATGATAACACCAAGTAACGGCAGTGCAAAAGTATGGGGAGCCGACATCACCAAACAGCCCTCAGAGGTCAGGAAAAATATCGGTATGGTGTTCCAGGGTACCACCCTTGACGACAGGCTCACAGGCAAGGAAAACCTGGACCTCCACGGGCGGCTGTACGGCCTGCCAAAACAACTGCGAAAACAAAGGATCGCAGACGTATTGGAACTGGTCGAACTCAATGATAAAGCCGATGTGATCGTCAAAACATATAGCGGCGGGATGATGAGACGCCTCGAAATAGCCAGGGGACTCATGCACCACCCAAAAGTACTGTTCCTTGATGAACCCACCCTCGGACTTGATCCCCAGACCCGCAACCATATATGGGACTACATACGGCAACTGAACAAGGAAAAAAACGTCACCATCATGCTGACAACACACTATATGGAAGAGGCCGACCACCTGTGCAACCGCATAGCCATAATCGACTTTGGCCAGGTAAAAGCCCTGGACACGCCAGAGAACCTGAAGAATGCACTGGGTGGGGATGTGATCATACTTACCGTGGAAACCGGGGAGCTTGCTTCAAGACTACTCGACCTTTACAACAAGAACGGTTCTGCAGGAAGCGTCCAGCAGAAGGACAGCAGCATATTTATTACTATCAAGGACGGGGCGGGGCGGATACCACATGTCTTGAAGATCGCATCTGATGCCGGTATCAACGTCCTGTCCGTTGACCTGCACCGCCCCACACTGGACGATGTATTCCTATCCTACACAGGCAGGGCCATCAGGGAAGAAGAGACCAGCAGTGTTGACAGGATAAACTATAATCTCCAGGCAAGGAGGCGCTGATATGGCAGACCACGCGTCTGTTTTGTCTGAAAATATCGTCATTGCACTGAACACAGTATATACCATGTGGCTACGTGAAATGCTCAGGTTCAAGAGGTCAAAGAGCAGGATCATTGGCTCCCTGGCCACACCCCTGTTCTTCCTGGTAATCCTGGGTACAGCATTCAATTCATCATTTGAGATGCGCAGCGGCGGACAGACTAATATCGGTTTTTTAGCCCCCGGTATCATCGGTATGACCATCCTGTTCTCATCACTTATAGGAGGTGTCAGCATCATCTGGGATCGGGAATTCGGATTCTTAAAGGAAATACTCATTGCCCCGGTGCCCAGGTTCTTTGTGGCACTGGGAAAGGCACTGGGAGGTGTGACCACAGCTATGATACAGGGCACATTGATCATGCTGATAGCATTTGTCATCGGGGTAGAATTCCAGTCCTATCTTGGGATGGCTGCCAGTGTGGGTGTGATGCTTCTCATAGGCCTTGGTTTTATAGGGCTGGGCATTGCCCTGGCCTCACAGACCGAGAGCCATGAAGGGTTCCAGATGATAATGACTTTCATCACCATGCCTGTACTACTGCTAAGCGGTGCATTTTTCAGGATAGGCGACCTGCCTTCATGGCTGAAAACGCTGGTCTATCTTGACCCGCTTACATATGGTATCATGGCACTGCGATATACCCTGATGGGCGAGACCGAGATTCCAATACACATTTGCATTGCAGTTTTATTCCTATTTGCTGCTGCCACCATCGGTCTGGGTGGTTACATGTTCCAAAAGGCAAAGGCCTGAAAAATATCGTCCTTAGAATTGGTTGAGGGTCAACTGGCGCCTCTTGCATTCCTCACCCGGTATCTCCACCGGATACACCCCTGTCAGGCAGCCAAGGCACAGGTCATCCGCGGGTATTCCGACAGCTTCCACCAGTCCTTCCACACTCACATATCCCAGGCTGTCAGCATTGATGACCGCTTCCACACCTGCCACGGTCTTATGGGCCGCTACCAGTTCTTCCCTGGTTGCCATATCGATACCGAGATAACAGGGTGACACAATAGGCGGGCTGCCTATACGCATATGCACCTCCTCAGCACCTGCCTTGCGCACCATATCCACAATACGCCGGGAAGTTGTACCCCTGACAATGCTGTCATCCAACAATATAACCTTCTTACCTTCAAGATTCTGCCTGATGGTATTGAGCTTCAGCCTGACCGCAGTCTCCCGCATTTTCTGGTCCGGCATGATAAAGGTCCTGCCAATATACCTGTTCTTCATCAGGCCTTCTATATAATCAATACCCGATTTCTTACTGTACCCGATGGCGAAAGTTATACCGCTATCCGGGACCGGTGAAATAATATCGGCATCAATGGCATGTTCATCCAGCAGCCTCTCACCAATGCGGATCCTGGTCTGGTAGACAAGCTGCCCGTCAATAATAGAATCAGCACGGGCAAAATAGATGTATTCGAACACACAATGGGCAGTGTTCTTTGTCTTGAACAAATGGTGGCTGGAATATCTACCGTCCTTGAATATCAGGACCTCTCCGGGCCGTACATCACGAATAAGCTTACCGCCAATGGTATCAATAGCAGCACTTTCAGATGTGACCACATATCCCCCGTCCAACTCACCCAGACATAATGGTTTGAAACCAAGGGGATCCCTTACGACCACTAACGTATCATCCACAAGGATGGTAAGGCTGTATGAACCCACCAGTCTCCTCATGACTTCCTCGACCGCACCCAGAATATCAGTTTTAAGAAGTTCCTTGACCAGCAGGCGGGCTATAACTTCGGTATCCGATGAAGTGAGGAATACCTGGCCTTCAGCCTCGAACTCTGCCACAAGGTCCGCACTATTGACCAGATTACCATTATGGGCTATGGCAATGGTCCGGTCCATGAAATTCACTATAAGGGGCTGGCTGTTTTCTATAGTGGAATCACCGGTTGTAGAATACCTTACATGCCCGATGCCCACAAAACCTTTCAGGTCGCTAAGGTTATACTTCTTAAAAACATCAGGCACAAGCCCCATACCTTTGAGGGTTCCGGCACTTTTACCATCATGAACCGTAATACCTGTGGATTCCTGGCCCCTATGCTGCAGGGCATATAATGCATAATAGATCGGTAATGCAGCGTTATCCGATTCCCTATCATTTAATGCGAGACCGACAATTCCACAGGATTCACGCAATAAGGTTCACCTGATAATTTGATTGTTAATAATGTAATTAGACAATGGAAAGTTCAGTCGCCATTTAATCCTGATTTCCTCTGCCATTTATAACTTCTCATACGAGTTGTTTTTTTGAATCCGCATGCAACACAAACCTTCTTATGAATATTCAATGAAACTCTGCCGCACCGCCTGCACTTGATATGGAGGCGCTTCTGCCTCTTTCCCATTGATGGAGTACCTTTCGACATATTATTCTACCTTTTATGATTATAATTTTTGATTATGACTGTATGATAATTACTGCTCAAGGGCAATTCCCTATGTGTCCAGAGTAAATATATATTGTGGAGATCACACCGGTCTATGGTGAGATATATACCACATTGTCACCCCTGATCACCACTGTACCCAGTGTTTTTTCGTTTTCGCTGTCTGATAATTCTTTTGCATTGTCCAGTACCAGGTTCATGTGAATATCATAACCTTCAAGTGTACCCCTGAAAATGCGTTCACCTTTTAATTTAATAATGACAGGCTTGCCCAGTGTATTATTTAGAATGTCAAGAGGTCTTTTCCCCATATTTATTGCTCCTCGTATTATAATCTGAGTTATACTTTATTTATCTATCTCGTGTTTTAATTGCGTATTTCTTTTACATACAAGTGACATACCATTTTCATTGGTAAATGCGGATAATGTAACCATTTCCATATCCAATAGCATTGCAAAAGATTAAATGCCAAACTATGAATAGTGGTTCAAGTAGTTATACGCCTACTTAAAATTATCGAAGACTTCTAATGAAGACTTCTATCGAGGATTTTTTTTGCGGGGATTTTCATCGAGGATTTTTATCGAAATCCTCTATCGAAATCCTTTATCGAAATCTTCTATCGAATAATTAGGAATGCGATACGTGAAAGCAAAACCCAGGCATCAACTCCGGAAAAGCCAGCAAAAAGAAATGATCAATACGATCAGGAATATTCTTGAGGATGCCGACACTGTTATTGGAAATAAGCGCATTGAGTTAGCCCAGGCAGAGGATCAAAAACTGATACTTGTGGATGGAAAACCGCTCTTTTTCATTACAGATGGTGAGCCATTCTTTACTGTCCAGGGCGCATTGGAACTCCAACCTCAAAAAAGACTGGTAATAGTAGATGCAGGTGCCGTTTCATTTATTGCCAAAGGTGCGGATATCATGCGCCCGGGCATTGTCTCTGCCGATCCTGGTATTGATGAAGGGGATCTGGTCATAATTGTAGAGCAGACGCATGGTAAACCCCTGGCCATTGGCAGGGCGCTGGTGTCCGGTGAACAGATGATCGGGGATAGTGGAAAGGTCATCAAGACAATACATTATGTGGGTGACAGGATATGGAAGATCGAACTGTAACAGGGGTTCAATATGATGCTTTCAGTTGCAGGAAAACAAAAACATATATGTGATGGCAATCGTATAAGTTAGTTAGGTTATCCTGTTTAGATTATTATAAGGGTGAATATTAATGGCAGCACTCAAAGAACTATTTAAGGGCGCAGCGAAGTCCAAATCCAATGTTGACGAATATGTGGATCTTGATCTAAGTGATTATGAAGAGGTAATAGAGAACGAACCGGCAGAGATGTATATCCGTATTGCAGAGCTTAATAATTTGAATGAGTTACCTGACCTCAAGAAGGAAGTATATGATGGCAATCTGCTTCTCGTTGACATTTCTTTGTTAAAAAGGGACAAATTCAATCTCGACCGTGCTATCAAGGAACTTAAACAAGTAGTGGAAGATGTCCACGGTGATATTGCCGGTGTGGGTGAAGAGCAGGTGATCGTTGCCCCTATGGGTGTCAGGATCGACCGTTCCAAGATTTTCGGTGGCAAATAGTGAATAAGGACCCTGAACCTTTTATTACTAAAACCAACTGTCCGCTGTGCCAAAACTCCATTATAATTACTTGGCAGCCGGATAATATCCCGTTTTTTGGCGATGTTATGCATACCTGCTCCCAATGTGACTGTGGGTTCAAGTATGCTGATACAATGATCTTAACCCAGCGCGAGCCTATGAGGTTCACCCTGGGAGTGGAATCACCCGGGGACCTGGATATAAGGGTGATACGCTCTATTTCCGGGACTATCAGGATTCCTGAACTGGGAATTAATATCGAACCCGGGCCTGCAAGTGAATCCTATGTATCAAATGTTGAAGGTGTGCTGTGCCGCATTGAGGATGTCGTGGGGATGGTGACACGATGGGAAGATGAGCCGCCCGGGAGTGTAAATAGGGCACATGAGATACTTGAGTTATTACGGCAGGTGAGGCTGGGTGAGCTTGGTATTACTATTATTATCGAGGATCCACTGGGTAATAGTGCAATAATATCTGATAAGGCCATAAGTGAGGTCATGATACCGGAAGAAGCAAAGGGTCTAAAAACCGGTGATATCATATTGGAAAAGGATGAACTGCCCAATCATTTTACGGAATAGAGTGCCAATTCAGTAGTTACCATTGGAAGGTGTCAATACACAGTGAATAAAACGAAGCAAAGAACTTAAGTATTTGATACAAAATATGTTATGATAAATATTCGCATTATTCTGAAAAATATATATAGCAATAAATATAATCATTTACAGGGGAGTGTTAAAAATGAAATCGTTTGCAGTAATAAGGGCTGAGAGCAACATAAAGGTAAATGTAGCACTCAGGGACCTGGTCAGGTACGGTCATTTATCCTTTGATGATAGCCCGAAAAAACTGGACCCTGAAGAGGCAGATAAAGTATTGGAGGATGTAATGCACACCAACCTAAGGAAAAACTGCAATTCAGCTGCAGTAGTTCCCCTGGGAGACCATGCAAGTTCAGCCATTGGAAGATTAAAAAAGATCCATCCCCCAGCCCATATTATAATAGTAAGCCCAAGGCATGATGTATTCTCATTACTTGCCAAGGACATTGACGAAATGCCTGAAATGGAATTGGGTGCCGAAAGCGATGAGGAATACCAGGATTTTTAATAAATCCTGAAATAGCAAATGCATCAATAATAATTAGAAAAGGTTGAGTTATATCCTTTTATTTTCGTTTAATTTTGACAATATCTCCAAGTGTTGTGCCCTGGAACCCGGTTCCATGCTCCATGGTGTCATGACTGACCCGTTCAGTGAGTTTGATCTCCAGGCTGCGTTCAAGTTTCTTTCGCAAATTATCTTCAGGTTTGATCTCAGAACGCTCGATCTTGCGTATCAGGGCTGCCTTTTCCTTGATATTCAGGCCGAGTTCCTCCAGTGTCCATCCCTTTGTTTCCCTGGCCTCACGGATGATCTTGCTATAATCTGATACGATCTCATCATCCATATCATCAAAGGTTCGGCGTTTGGTTTTTCTTATAACGGGTTTGGGTGTAGTTGCAACGGGTGCAACCTTTCTTGGAACAGGGGTCCAACCCTGGGATGCCTTACCATACTGAGAACAACTGCCGCAAACATCAAGTTCTGTTCCTTCAACAACTACTTTCCTTGCAGATCCAATAATCTCTACGCCGCATATTTCACACTGCATTATAATTCAACCTTCGAAAAGGCTATATATCGTATGGACTTAAATATTGTTCGGAGATTAAATATGACAGGAATCATTGAAGATGACAGTGTAAAAGGATTATCTGTCGACATTCCGCCAGAACTAAGAAACGATGATTTTTCACGATACCTTATTGATAGAATGCACCAGTTGGAAGAAAGAAATCATGTCCTGAGGGAGCAAAATCATAAGATCGAATCAGAGAAACGTTATGCTGAGTCCCAAAAAATAAAATTTGAACGGGATTTAAGATCACTTACCAGTGAACTGGAACGCTTGAAAACCTCACCTCTTATTGTGGGCACTATTGTTGAAGTTCTTGAAAATGGCAAACTAATAGTAAGGAGCAGTACCGGACCCCAGTTTGTGGTTGGCTTGTCAAAATTTATAAAAGGGTCTGACCTGGAACAAGGGGCCCAGGTGGCCCTGAACCAGCAAACTCTGGCAGTAGTGGGAGTGCTTCCTTCATCCTTAAGTGCCCTTCTCAAAGGTGTAGAGGTTATAGAAACGCCAGATGTGGATTATACACAAATCGGAGGACTTAATGACCAGATCAGGGAACTAAGGGAAGCTGTAGAACTGCCCCTTACCAAACCCGAAGCATTTACAAAGATAGGGATAGACCCACCCAATGGTGTATTGCTTTACGGCCCTCCCGGGACCGGGAAGACCATGCTTGCAAAGGCAGTGGCAAATCATACAAGTACCACTTTCCTGCGTATCGTTGGTTCCGAACTGGTCCAGAAATACATAGGAGAAGGTGCGCGCATGGTAAGGGAATTGTTCAAACTTGCCCAGGATAAGGCACCAAGCATAATTTTCATTGACGAACTGGATTCTATCGGGGCCAAGCGATATGATGGCGCCACAGCCGGTGATAGGGAGGTACAGCGTACCTTGATACAGTTATTGTCCGAGATGGATGGTTTTAATCCCAGGGGCGAGGTAAGGCTGCTGGCAGCCACAAACAGGCTGGATATCCTTGACCAAGCACTCTTGCGTCCGGGAAGGTTCGATAGGTTCATAGAAGTCTCTATGCCAGACCAGGAAGCCAGAGCAAAGATCCTGGGTATACATACCCGGAATATGACCCTTTCGAAGACCATTGACTTTAATTATCTGGCTAAGATCGCTGATGGGGCCAACGGCTCTGAATTAAAGGCCATTGCCACAGAGGCAGGGATGTTTGCCATTCGAAAAGAGAAGGAACAAGTTGAGGTTGAAGATATGGAAAGTGCCATATCAAAGGTCTTGCTCAATAAAAATAGCTCAAGTACAGTTTCAGAAGGCATGTTTGTGTAAAAAATCATAATTTACCAAGTAATTTCCCTGTGTAGAATAAAGAGACTGTTACATTACATGTTGGTACTATCAAAATAACCGCAGATAAACGCGGATACGCTACCTGAAAATCTGCGTTCATCTGTGTTCATCTGTGTTCATCTGCGGTTTTATAATATTCACCAACATATATTGTAACGGTCTCAGAATAAAGTAAAATATATAGCATTGAACGATAGATAAAGTGCAATATTGAACAAGAGTGTCGGTTCAGATAAGGGGAAAAATGAATGGATAATATCTTTTTTATTTTCGATGCAATTGATTTCATTGCTAGGCTGATGATCGTGGTAATCTTTTTCTTGATAGCTTCCACTATGAAAAAAATAGATCCTGATGTTATACGGTCCAGGTTATTCCTTGAATATGACCAGATTATTAAAGCTTTTAATATGATGTTTGTCGGCTCGATATTTTTCTTTATTGCAGCAGTAATTGAATATTTTATCAATCCCACACCAGGAGATGGTATGATCCTTATTATGAAAATATCTCTCACTGTATTCCAGATTACTGTAATATATTTTATTTTCATATTGAACACAGCCATAAGTGCAGTTGGGAGACGTGGGATGTAATATGGCAACATTAAAGGAAAAGCTTGAAGAAATTTTAATCAAGTTGGAATCATTGGGTGATATCAAGCTATCTGCCATCATCTCCCGTCATGGACTGTTAATGGTATCCAGGGCCACCCAGGATTCGGACTGTGAAGCCTTTGCAGCCCTGACAGCCACACTTCATATGTCTGCTGAGTCCACTATAAAGAGACTCAGCAGTGAAGCGCTTAATTCCATTATTGTGGAAACCGATGAGAACAGTCTGATCACCTATTCTGCCGGTCCCAATGCCCTGATTGTAGTAATGGCTAACAAAGAAGGGGGCTTGGGTCTTATTTTAACTGAGTTAAAAAAAGCTGCCGAAAGCGTGGAAAATCTGGTTTAACATCCTGTCGGCTATTTTCCCAACCGGGTCCCATCAAAGATTTTATCACGTAAAACTTATATCACTGATACGAATAGCCTATGAAAAACTTATATCAGGATATCCTTGAAAAGGATTCAAAATATGTCTTCCAGAACTATACCCGCCAACCCATAGCCATTACCAGCGGACAGGGTGCATTGGTCCGGGATAGTCAGGGTAAGGATTATATAGATTGTGTTGCAGGGATTGCGGTCAACAATATCGGCCACTGTCATCCGGCCGTAGTGGAAGCAGTTAGCAGGCAGGTGTCAGAACTAATTCATGTTTCAAACTTATATTATACCCGCCAGCAATCCGAACTGGCAGCCCGGCTTGTACCCAGGACAGGCATGGACCGTGTTTTTTTCTGCAATTCAGGAACAGAAGCTGTAGAAGGTGCGTTAAAACTTGCCCGCAGGGCCACCGGACGAACCGATTTTGTGGCGGCAGAACACAGTTTCCACGGCAGGACCATGGGTGCGTTGAGCGTGACCCACAAACCGCAGTACAGGGAGCCGTTCCAGCCTCTCATCCAGAAGGTGGAGTTTGTACCATACAACGATGTGGAGGCACTGAAAGGTGCCGTGAACAACGACACGGCCGCCCTGATACTGGAACCAATCCAGGGTGAAGGAGGTATCCGCGTTCCCGACGATGGTTACCTGCAAGCGGCAAGAGATATCTGCGAAGATGCCGGTGCACTGCTCATATTTGACGAGGTACAGACCGGCATGGGCCGGACCGGGAAGTGGTTCGCACGTGAACACTCAGGTGTAGTGCCCGATATCATGACAATGGCCAAGGCAATGGCAGGTGGATTACCCATGGGTGCACTGCTTGCAAAGGAGGAGACCGCTTCAAAGATGCAAAAAGGTGACCATGCAGCCACCTTTGGCGGCGGACCACTGTTATGTGCGGCTGCTCTTGCATCACTTAAAGTTATGGAAGATGAGGGATTGGTAGACAGGTCGGCCCGGATGGGACACTACTTAGTAGATAAGCTTGAAAAGCTTGAACTGGAAGTTGTCAGGGAGATCAGGGGAAAGGGATTGATGGTAGGTATGGAAATGGCAGTCAAATGCGGGCCCGTTGTTGACTATGCAAGGGAGAACGGTGTGCTGCTTAACTGTACGTCAGACTCTGTGCTACGATTCGTGCCGCCCCTGGTGATAACAACTGAGCAGATAGATAAAGTGATAGATGTTGTGGCAGAGGGCATTGAGAGGGTAGAATGACGCATGCCAAGGAATTCATAAAGGACTCCATCAAGGGAATAAAGGAATACGTCCCAGGCAGATCCATAGAGGAGATAGCGGTCGGCTACGGTATTGAACCTGGTAATATCATCAAACTGGGCTCGAATGAGAACCCGCTGGGTCCCTCACCCATGGCAGTCGAAGCTGTGCGTAACATGGCTGATACTATAAGCGTGTACCCTTCGGTAGACGCTGCCGAACTCAGGTGTGCCCTTGCAGACTACGTGGATTATCCGGAAGATAATGTGGTTCTAGGTGCAGGTATGGATGGTGTTGTTGATACACTGATGCGACTCTTCGTGCAGCCCGGTACAGATGTTATTATCCCCACTCCCACGTTCTCATATTTCGAGATCGCTGTCAGGTCAGCAGGCGGGGTGCCGGTCTATGTGAAGCGGCTGCCCGATTACAGCGTGGATACTGACTCAGTGATTTTAGCACTCAGCGATTCCACACGTTTTATCTACCTTGTCTCACCCAATAACCCATCAGGCAATACTGTACCAGAAGCCGATGTCAGGAAGATCGTAGAATCCACCCGGGCGCTGGTGTTCCTTGACGAGGCCTATGTGGAGTTCGCAGACAGGAGCCTTACTGGCCTGGTGACTGAATATGATAATCTCATAGTGGGCCGTACCATGTCCAAGGCTATGGGACTTGCAGGTCTCAGGGTTGGTTACGCCGTGGTACCGCAGTGGATAACCAGGGAATATATGAAGGTGACCACTCCATTTGCCATAAGCAGGATATCTGTAGCAGCAGGACTGGCAGCCCTGCAGGACACTGATCACAGGAAAAGGACTATCGAGAATGTGCTAACAGGCAGGCAGTTTTTAAATGATGGATTATCTGGTCATTGCAAGGTATACCCTTCTGAAGCTAACTTCATTATGATCGATGTATCTCCAAAGAAGAGCAAAGATGTCACGGAGGCGCTATTGGGAAATGGCATCATCGTACGTGACTGCACATCATTCAGGGATGCGGGGGAAAGCCTGATAAGGATAACTGTAGGCACCCCTACCCAGAATATCAGGCTTGTGGACGCACTTACCCGTATATTGCAATCATGATAATTTCATTGACAGGCACTTTCCATGATAATCACATTGGCAGGCATACCTCATGATAATCACATTAACTGGCACCCCCCTATGATAATCGCATTGACAGGCACTTCCCTATGATAATCGCATTGACTGGTACTCCATCATGATAATTGCATTGACTGGTACTCCCGGCACTGGTAAGACCACCATATGCCACATACTGGGTAAGAAGTACAGGATCATAGATATTAACCGGATGATAACTGATGAAGGACTGCATACCGGAAGGGATGAAATGCGCGGTTCCCTGGTGGCAGATATAGAAGCACTCCAGGGACGCCTGGATGAACTGGTAAAAGGTGAGACCGTAACAATAATCATTGAAGGACACTTATCCCACTACCTGGAAGGGAGCAATGCGGTCATTGTGCTACGGACCAGACCTGGCGTACTGGCCCATAGGCTTGAGGAAAGGGCATATTTCAAGGAAAAGGTCAGGGAAAATATGGAAGCTGAAGCACTGGATGTGATACTGGTTGAAACCACCCTGAAGCACGACATGGTCTATGAAGTAGAGACCACCACATCCTCACCCGAAGACGCTGCCATCCTGGTGGATTCGATAATTGAGCACTTGGCGGCAGGTAACTTTGAGCAGGTGGAAAGGTATCTGCCCGGCCGGTTCGACTGGAGCGAGGAGGTGTTCTGATGACCCTCAACACCTACAGGCCGTATATTAGCTTTATCCTGGAACCTTCAGCCTCAGCCCTTTCCCGCATGGGACTGACCCCAAACAATGTCTCTATGCTCTCGCTCATATTTGCACTGATGTCAGGTGTATCTTACTATTATTCCTTAGACAACCGGTTGTACCTTGTCGCAGCCCTGGTCTTTGTTATACTGAATTCATTCACAGACGCCGTGGACGGTGTGATGGCACGCCAGAAGAACATACAGTCAGACCGGGGCGACCTCCTGGATCATGTCATTGATCCATATGTCCATCCGGAACCTCTCATCCACTTCAAATCCGGAAAGGACTGAATCTATGGTATGGAGTGCATCATCAGCTTCCACATCCACAAGAAAACCCAGGGTTCCTAAGTTTATTGAAATAACAGGTAGGGGGTCATCCATGTGCTGGACTGTTCTTAGCACTGTGCCGTCCCCGCCGATGGTTATCACCATCTGCACACCAAGCTGGCGCATCCGGGCCACTGGGAAGCCTTCAATGCCCAGCTCACTGGCAGTACCCGGGTCAACATAGATGTCCAGTTTTTCTTTGAAATGTTCAATAATATCCCCTGCTATTTCTACAGCACCGGGCTTATCGCAGCGTGAGACCACTCCTACTTTTGTTATCATTTATTTCCCCTTTAAACACTTCCGGTTTGAGATAATAAAAGTAGTATAATCTGTTACAGTATTATAACCCTATTGTTGTGAGTGCAAGAAACTGCTTAGTGACGTTAGCAGTTACTTGAACCTGAATTTCAACCTCTTTAGTAACTATGTCATTTGGAAGAACAATTGTGAATGGTGGGAATAAATATCGACGCCTTGTAGAATCAAGATGGTAGAATGAAAAAAATACGATTCGGAATATACGTAATTGTATCCAATTCGATAATTATTCTTGCTCCATCTCACTCCAGATGCGTAAAAACCGCTGCAGTGCCGTAAAGTGGGACGTGATTGCAATCACCACTATAACCCAGCCCAGCAGTTGCATAGAATATATCTCAAAAGGGTAAACAACATTTGCAGCAGTGACCATAATTATAAGTGCCAGTCGGTCTGCCCGTCCCATGATACCGCCGTAGTCCCGCC
>Ga0255429_1009_pt1 | contig 38522 bp, 30 predicted proteins | sample ANMaggSeSYBR02H9_FD_182636 | JGI IMG/M metagenome (GOLD analysis project Ga0255429, IMG submission 182636) | Sediment cell enrichment communities from methane seep in Santa Monica Basin, California, United Staets - ANME aggregate JGI... | ecosystem: Environmental > Aquatic > Marine > Cold seeps >... | reverse complement strand
TCACAAAATTGGTTCACTTGTTAATTGTGTTTTCATAACACCCCGAAAGAACCCTTAAAAAGGATATGGTGATAAAACAAAAACACTAACTCCCTTTTAAAACCTGTAAAGGAGCATAGTACATTGCTTCGCAAATTAACTAAAGGAATCTGGTAGGAGGTAGCCGAATAGGCTACCCCCTCCCTACAGAACGGCTCGTACCGGCCAGGTAAGCCGCTCCTCGATTAGCGACTGAATGTTAATTCAAGAGATTGTTGCTTCTTTGTAAAATCATGTAGAAAGATCATTCCCTGCCTTCTAAACCATTGGAGGTTCATAACAAACCGTACCTCTTTACGCATTACCGATTGCCATCTGTTCATCTTGACCCAGACCCGACGTGCTTCGTAGGGTTTATAACCGACCCGTATCATCATTCTCTGGAATTTCCGTGGGTTCTTCTATTTCTTCAGTTGCATGGATCTGAGACGACTGCGTATCCACCCGTCAAAATCCCTGAATAAATTACGGAACTCCTGAATACGAAAATAACCAACCCAGCCCCTTAAATACACCTTCAGTTCTTGGATGGCCTGGTACATGGACAATGGATTGTTCCTGCGGGTTAAGTCCCTGACCTTGGCCTTGAATTTAAGGCGGGCTTTATTGCTCACCCTGATCTTTTCCCGCAGGATTTGAAAACCAAGAAAAGGAACATCCTTGACCAATGCCACCTGACTCTTCTCCTTATTTACAGGAAGATTCAGATTGTTCTCCAGGTGACCGGTAATTCCTTCCATTACCCGCTTTGCAGCTCTTTCCGATTTTAACAAAATCAGAAAATCGTCTGCCCAGCGACAGTACCGATGGCCTCTTTTCTCCAGTTCCTGATCCAGTTCGTTCAATACAATATTGGACAACATCGGCGAGAGCGGAGACCCTTGAGGGCAACCCTTGGTCGTCTTCTCGAATTTCCCATCAACCATTATTCCGGCTTTTAGCGCTCTTGCAACCAGCGTTACAAGCCGCTCATCCGCTATCTTCCTGCGAACGAGCTTTAAAATAAGGTTATGGGGAATTTCATCGAAAAACTTAGCCAGATCGATCGATGCACACCATTCATAGCCCTCTTTAACAATCATTTGGACATGATAGATGGCCTGACGCTGGCTGTGGCCTCTGCGAAACCCATAGTTGGACTTCGTGAAGTCCGGGTCGAATATTTCTTGAAATACCAGGTTGACACTCTGGCTGACTACCCGATCCATCACTACGGGTATGCCTAACTTCCGCATCTTTGAATCGCCTTCTTTGGGTATCAAAGACCTCCGGGCAGGTTTGAAACGGTAAATTCCTGCTTTGAGCTTCTCGTGGATAAGCGTTAAAAGCTCATCCTTTCGTTGCCCAAACGCTTCCACCGTCATTTGGTCTATTCCCGCTGCGCCGGCATTCTTCTTTACCTGTTGCCATGCCTTTCGCAGTCGTCTCGGTTCGTAGACCCGTTCTAAGACCTTCACATGTTTCACTTTTTTTCCTCCGTGACTATCCTGCATTAATGATTGCCGGGTTGCAAACTGCCCTTTGAGCTTGAGACCGGACACCGACTGCTCGGCATCCCCTTCCGGTTTTCTGATCTCTTGAAATTACTTCGCAACACTGAGTCGGTTCCTTAATGGTGTCACCATCGCCTCTCGTCCACGGCTTCCCACATCCAATGACGATGTTTGGAATGTCCTGGCTTGATAGCGTATCGTATCGGCATAGGGTAGGATCAAACGTACCATCGTCTTTGCGACAGGTTCTCCGGCCTATACATTCTTACAATACCCCTAACTTCCAGGTCTTCAGGGTTTTATCCTCCGCTCTGTTACCAGGCTTCGTCGGCCCTGAGTCATCAGTACTACCCGTGAATCTGCCACCTTCTGTGCCCTGCCCCGCTTCGGGTTCGCCTATTCGGTTCGGTTTTATGATACCTTTGGCAATAATCGATACCAGCACAGGAAGGCTTCCCTGGGTAAGACGCACTACCTCCCCATATGCCGTCCAACTTCACTTCGGTTTGGTTCACCGGATATTAGGCCTCGCTCAGCCACGCCTGCTCGACCTCCTCCCCGCTGCCATATAGTTGGTTCGCTGTTCGCTACGTACATGAGTTCTGCCTCATGCTTCCTCCGGACGCCCCATTTCTGGAAACTGCCCTTGCCTTGTTGGCGTTGCCCTTCCGTCCGGTAACGGCGGACATTTTATGACTTCCGGTTGTTACCGGAAGCTCGGTAAGTGCGCCATGCCAGGCGCACGTAAAAATCCGACCCCAGAGGGGCCGGCTTTGGCATAACCCCTGGAAGGGGATAAAATTGCCTTTGCATACAGAGGGCGTAAGGGTTGAGTTGCCCCTTAGTAATAATAATTCGTGCTGTGTTTTACCTACTTACTTATCTTGATCTTTTTGGTATTTTACATAGTTACGTATCATTCCAGCATCTAAACTTACAGTGTCAACGCAATAATCTTGAGCCCAAAAACGGTTACCCAATAGGTTGTTGGCATAATTTGCGAAATTTGCTACTCCTTGGTTAAGTTGTGGAGCAACTCAGCCTTGGAGTAACAAATATTGTTAAGATGGTAAAACCACTGAACTGTGACCTGGCCCAAAGGGCCAGGTTTTCTATGATAGAATAAACTTGAGCATAGCCGAGGAAAGTATGATACATTTATGGACAACGTGTTCTGAATTAGAGACCGACGTCCCATTGGTGTTTTATACCCGCAAAGGAGCATGGTCCGAGCAGGTGGCGGCAACCTCACTGGTGAAGCCCAAGCTATCCCGTTTGGGAGATTGCATAAAATCGACACTGCTTATCCAGAACACGTCGTTCAAAATAAAACGACGGGGGTAAGTCTAATAGAGGCAAAATTGAAGCCTTGTTAAAACAGCCGAACATTAGGAGCAAAAAGATTATATCTTTTGATCCATAGGCCTGCAAGTTTTCTCAATAAACCCGCCGCTGGATTTTTATCAATTTTGTTGAAAATTATACCTTGACAGATTACCAGTATGTTAGTATATTGCTAACATACTGGAGGTAATTAAGGTGTTGTTGACCCTGCGAAATACAGCTTTAATTGAAGAGTTTGACTATAATTTTATTAAACATGCGCTGCACAGGTACAAGAATCCGCGTGTAAAAACAAATGATCTTCTGAAAAAGGGTGAAATAATCCGGGTAAAGAAGGGGCTTTACGTGTTTGGCCCCAAATTGGCATGGGAACCTTTCTCAAAGGAAACTCTGGCAAATCTGATTTATGGCCCTTCTTATATTTCTCTTGAGTACGCCCTTTCTTTTTACGGTCTGATTCCTGAACGTGTAGAGACAGTTACCAGTGTAACAAACAAGAGAAAAAAGCTTTTTAACACACCGGTTGGCATTTTTTCTTACAGGTATATAAAATCCTCTATTTACCCTTATGGCATAACCATTTATGAAGTGGACAAACATCATTTAATTTTAATCGCAACAAAAGAAAAGGCGCTTGCAGATATACTCTATTTTTCAGATAAGATAAGCGATGAGATTCAAATGGAAAAATATCTGTTTGACGATTTGAGATTAAACAGGAACGAACTTATTGATTTCAATTTGAAGAAAGTTAAAAAGCTGGCAGGGCTCTACAGGCACAATGTTAGTATTTTTAGCAATCTTCTGAGGAGTATGAAATGAATGATGCTGTGCAGGCAATGCTTGATCGATATAATTGCCAAAGCATAAATGACTATGAAAATGCGCTAAAGGAAATTATTCAGGAGATAGCCCTGCTTGGACTGTGGCGCTCGAAATTTTTTGAGAAAGCAGCTTTTTATGGCGGGTCTGCGTTAAGAATACTGTATGGACTGGATCGATTTTCCGAAGATCTGGATTTTTCACTTTTAGAAAAAAATGAGAGTTTTTCAATTGTAAAGTATTGCAGGGCGGTTGAGGATGAATTGAAGAGTTTTGGTTTTACTGTAGAAGTCGAAGAAAAAAATAAAAAGCGCGAAACAAATATAGACTCTGCCTTTATTAAGGCAGGAACATTGAAGAATATGATCATTATCGATACCCCGCAGTCTGTCAGGAAAAAAATGTATTCGGGAAAGGTAATGAAAATAAAGCTGGAAGTTGATACAAAGCCTCCAGGGGACTTTAATACTGAAGCTAAATATCTTATTCGGCCTGTACCTTTTTCTGTTAACACCTATATCCCGCCACATCTTTTTGCCGGAAAAATGCATGCAATATTGTGCAGATCCTGGGGCAAAAGAGTTAAGGGTCGAGACTGGTATGATCTTGTCTGGTATGTAGGAAGGGAGGTGTCTGTTGGCCTGAAATATCTTGAGAGTAGAATTAAGCAGACCGGACATCTTGAAGCAAATGCATCTCTAACGAAAGATATTTTGAAGCAAATGCTTCAAGAAAGGATTATATCCACAGACTTCAATAATGCCAAGAATGATGTTAAGAATTTATTGAAAGATCCATCATCACTTGAACTCTGGTCTGACGAGTTTTTCAGTTCTGTATGCGATAAAATTAAAACAGTCTAAGAACGGGAACGAAATAACTTCCCCAAGCAGGCGCATAGATTTGGGTCAAATTTGTTCCCGAAAAACATTTTACTTTTGCTCCAGTATTTTACCCCTCGTACTGATGACCAGCTCTTTTATGGGTATATTCTTCCCTGCTGCCTCCATCCCTTTTTTGACAATCATGGGTAAGCCTGAGCAGCATGGAACTTCCATGATAACGGATAGAATACTTTTTATATCCGCAGTTTTAAAAATATCTGCAAACTTTTCGACGTATTCCTGAATGTCGTCAAATTTCGGGCATCCTATCATGACAACCCTGCCTTTGAGCAAATCCTTGTGTAAAGTCGGAATAGCGATTCCGCAGCAATCCGCCAGCACAAGAAGATCTGCGCCTTTTAAAAACGGCGCTGTTGCAGGTATCAGCCGTATCTGAATCGGCCAGTGAGAAAGGGCGGATTCACTGTCTTCAAAGCCGACCGGTATGTTTGCTTCCCGGCATGATGAAACCGGTGCAAATGTCTGGATATTAGTCGATGGACACCCGCAGGCCAATACTGGCTGCTGCTTTTGTTTTGCCGCTTCTTTTTCTGCCAGATATTTTTCTACTGCCTCTTCGTCAAACTCCTCGGCTTCACGTTCGACAATCCTGAGGGCGCCATTGGGGCATTCGCCGATACATGCCCCAAGACCATCACACAGATTATCCGAAACCATCTTTGCCTTGCCGTCAACAATCTGCAAAGATCCTTCTGCACAGCCCGGCACACACTGGCCGCAGCCGTCACATAATTCTTCATCAATTTCTATTATTTTTCGCAGTGTTTTCATAAAAAACAAACCCCATCAGCCATCAGCCATCCGTCATTAATCCTTTAGAATCTACCTTCACCTCAAGCATGCAGGATTCTTCTCTTCCTGAAAGAATAGATTCCCACTCGCTCTCCAATCCTGCGATATCTTCGATTTCGCCTATTGCCCATATGCAGCCGCCTCCTCCTGCACCGGTGAATCTTGCACCACAATTATTCTCAACTGCCGAATCGACAAGCTTTTCACCCATTGAATCAAGAACTTCAGGTGTCATCTTTTTTCTTAAAGCCACTTCTCCGTTCATTGATTCGGCCGCATATTTAAAATCGCGTCTAATTAAAGCATCAACAAATCTATGCGTATAAGCAATTATCTCTACCCAGCGTTCCCGGTATCTTCCTGAAAGAAACTGCCTTACCCACTTCCCGTTAATATCCTTTGACACATGCGGAATCCCGCAATAGGCTAATAAAAGATGTTTCTCAAAATTTCTAAAGAATTTTTTCCGGCAAACAACTTTCTTTCTGAAACAAGGACCTTTAATTCCATCAAGCCAATACCATACGTTAACTCCTCCATAAGCGGCAGCCAGTTGATCCTGAAGACCGCAAGGCACGCCTGCAACACTTCCCTCAACAGCATGTGCAAGCATGGCTGTATGCTTTCTTGACAAAAGGCTGCCCGTGCCAATTTTTTCAAAGACCCTCGAAAACGCACCAACAAGAGCGACCGCTGCTGAAGAAGATCCCCCAAGTGCGCTTCTGGGTGGTGAGGAAGATTCAATCTGAATATGAACTCCTTCAACCCCGAAATAGGCTGCAATTGCAAACATCAACCCAAGAGGATGATCAAAAGGAACTGTAGATAAAGGATATTCAACACTTTTAAAGCCTTTTGAAGATACCTTTACCATACCTTTATTATAAGCGGAAAGACAAACCCTCGTCCTTAAGTCCAATGCTATGTTAAATGTGCAAGGGGAAAAATGCCTGAGCGGATAATGGAAAGTACTGATATCCAGGGTTCCTCCCATGTCAATTCTGCATGGCGCAGATGCCTCAATATGCTCTGTTTCGAGTATATTTCTCAGATCATTATACATGATAAATAATTGTTCACGGTTCACGGTTTTTTAATGAATTCTGCAACATCTCTCATCTCTCAGTCTGTTATTTATGGATGGTATGATAATGAAGCTTTAAGATTTTTTTCTTTTGAGACACCACTTATCGATTTTGGCGTGAAGGTCTTTTGGATCAAAGGGCTTGCTGAGAAAGTCATTCATTCCAACATTAAGATAGGTGTCGATATTGTCCTGGCTTGTATTGCCGGTAAGAGGTATAATTGGAATGTCATGCATGCCCGAATTTCTTATTGCTTTTGTTGCCTTAATGCCATCCATCTCCGGCATTTGTATGTCCATTAAAATTATATCAAAATCACCTTTTGGGGAAATTTCTAAAGCAAGACGGCCATTTTTAACTACTGTAATATTATGACCTGCGCTTTGAAGTATTTTTTTTACAAGCATAATATTTATTGGATTATCTTCTGCCATCAGTATGTTGCAAGTTTTTGCATGTTCTGTTTCAACCGGGTCTGAATGTTTTTTCATTAACTCAGCATTGTTTTCCAGGGCATGAGAAACTTCTTTTTCAGCCTCAGCAGCTAATGGAAGAATGATTTCAAAACAAGTGCCCCGCCCCTTAGTACTGCTCACATTTAACCTGCCATCATGTTGTTCGACAATTTCCTTGACAATCGAAAGTCCAAGACCCGTTCCTTCTTCTCCGCTTGTTCCAGCCTGCGTTGTATTAGTGAATTTATCGAATAAATGCGGTATGATATCTTCGGAAATACCAATTCCGGAATCTATAACGGCAATTTTTATATAATTTGCAGAGTCCGGTTCAATTGCCAATTTAATTTGTCCCTTTGTCGGCGTAAATTTTATGGCATTTGACAAGAGATTGTTTATTACCCTGATCAAACCAACATGGTTTCCTAAAATCGTACTATCTGAAAAATTGTTGATCAACTCAAGTCGTTGCTGCTTATGATCAGCCAGATGTTTTAAAGCGTTAATGCTAACATTGACTACTTCGAGCACGGAAACAGGTTCCATCTTCATTTCAGACTTGCCGGACTGAATCTTGCTAACATCAAGAAGGTCGTTAATGAAGTTTAATAGAATTTCACCAGACTTCTTAATCTGGATAAGACTCTGCTGATCTTCTGCGGCAATATATTTTTTTTCAAGCAGCAATTCAGTGAATCCTAAAATACCGTTTAATGGTGAACGCAGATCATGAGAACAAACCGCCATTAAATCATCTTTCATTCGATTAAGTTTTTTAAGCTCTATAACTGTTTGTTTGAGACGCTTATTGAGCAATGTCCTCTGCAAATGAACGTTGATACGGGCAAGCAGCTCTTCTTTAACAAACGGCTTAACTATATAATCAGTCGCCCCAGCTTTAAACAGGTTCAGCAGACTTGAATGCTCATTCATGGCAGTTAATAAAATGACAGGCAAATCGCGCAAATTCAGCTCTTTTCTTATTTTGCTGCATAACTCGCTTCCATTCATCAACGGCATTAGGAAATCTGTAAGTACTATATCAATTTCCAACATACGATTGCATATAATTTCGTAAGCCTGACTGCCGTCTTTGGCCTCAATAACAGTCAGTCCTTCTCTGTGAAGAAGTTCCGATACTATTGTCCTTGCTATTTTGCTATCATCAACAACCAATGCTGTATTGCCTTTTAAAAGGTTTTCAGGCTTGAGTATTTTATTGACAATCCCAAGAATTTCACCCTTATCAAAAGGCTTTACAATGAAATCGGCGGCTCCAAGCAAAAAACCTTTTTTACGGTCTTCCATTGTGTCCTTACTTGTCACAAAAATGATTGGAACCCGACTATCTTTGTAATTTGTGAAAAAATGAGCATAGTGCTTTTCGCGAGCTTTTTGACATGTATCAAAGCCATTTAATTTTGGCATTTCAATGTCTAAGGTAATTAAATCGGGAGGTGAAGATTTGGTTATTTGAATTAAAGCTTCAATTCCATTTACAGCTTCAACAACATTATATCCGCCTTCTTCGAGTTCGCTCTTGATTATTTCGCGTATCATGGGACTGTCATCCACAACCAATATTTTCATTGGGTTGGCCATCATGTTTCCTCTCAATTTATTAAAAAGTTACTTTTTTAACTGATAATAAACTGATTTCAAATGCCTTTTAGGCTCAAATCTGGAGCAGATATTAGTTAAAGATTCAGTTGCTCCTATGATTAAATAACCGTCTTGTGCCAGAACATCTGCTATTTTATTAAAAAGTTTTTTTCGGTCTTCACTGCTGAAGTATATGCCCACATTCCTGCAAAATATTATATCAAACTTACCAATATGAGTAAAAGAGAACATTAAATTGTGTTTACTGAAACTGACCATAGCTCTTAATTCATCTTTAACTTTCCATTTATCTTTAAATGGAATAAAATATTTCTCTAATTTATCGTGCGTAAGACCGCGTTCTATTTCAAACTTATTGAATACGCCATAGCTTGCCCGAGCAATAGCCGCGTCTGATATATCTGTCCCTGATATCTTGACATTATATTTTGTTAAATCAGGCAATAGTTCCTTTATGACAATTGCAATACTGTAAATCTCTTGTCCTGTCGAGCAGGCAGCGCTCCAAATACGGATAGATACTGGAAAAAATTTTGAGGATTTGGCTGTACGCATATCAATGAGATCCGGCAAAATTTTATGTTGAAGTAATTCAAAAGGTCTGTTATCTCGAAAAAAATAAGTTTCTTTTGTGGTAATCTTATCTATAATTTTTTTTTCGAGTGATTTAGTAAGATCGGCTTTTGCCCTTTGATATAATTCGTAAAAAGATGAACAATTTTGTTCTTTAAGCAGTTCACTTAGTCTTGATTCAATAAGATATGCCTTACTTTGATCAAGTGTAATTTTCGATATATCATATATGTATCTGGAAAGAATTCTAACTTCATCCAAAGTAATTTTTTTCACAAAAAACTCTACCTTACAGTACGGCAAATCTCTTCAGCCATTGCATCAAGCGGCGCAACAACATCAACAATACCAGATTCAATTGCTTTTTTCGGCATTCCATATATAATAGATGTTTTTTCATCTTGAGCAACTATAAACGCACCGTTTTGTTTCATAAGTTTTAAGCCGTTTGCGCCATCTGAACCCATACCTGTCATAATCACTCCAGTGGCACGCCCAGCATAATGATTGGCAATTGATCTAAAAAGATAATCAGCAGATGGTTTGCAGCTATTTTCAGGAGGATCATCGGTAATTCTAATTATGTTATGCTTCCTGTCAACAGAGGGCTCAATTTTCATCTGTTTGCCTCCAGGAGCAATCAACGCTGTATTTGATTGAACGATTTCACCATCTTGAGCCTCTTTTACTTTAATAGAACATTTGGAATCAAGACTGTTTGCAAGAGATTTTGTGAAAAATGGCGGCATATGCTGAACAATTAATATGGGAACTCCAAGATTGTGAGGGATTTCCGGCATCATTTGGATCAAAGCTTTTGGCCCGCCGGTAGAAATGCCAATTGCCACAATTGCCGACTTTTTATCAGGAAAAGCGGTTATTGAATTATTGCGGTGGAATGTTCCGGCAAAGTTTTGCTGCTTTTTATTACCTATCGCATCATTTGAAGCAAAAGAGCTTTGTTCTAAAATAGACTTTATTTCTCTCATACGTACAAATGATTTGATCATAGGAGCAAGGGTGTTTTTAATGGCTTTTTTATTCTTGTTTATATCATTGTGCTGCGGCTTGCATATAAAATCAAATGCGCCAAGTTCCAGAGCTTTAATTGTCATTTCTCCGCCCTCATTTGTAAGCATGCTCACAACTATAGCTCCAACATGAGACGCCTGGCCTCTCATTTCAGCCAGAACTTCAAGACCATTCATTTCCGGCATTTCAATGTCGAGCAGTAAAAGATCCGGTTTAAGAGAAGTAATCTTTGACATTGCTATCCTGCCATTATGAGCTACACCCGCAAGTTCAGCACCGGGAAGTTCAGTTACAACATTACTAAGAATTGTACGGTAAACCACTGTATCATCGACTACTAATATTCTGAGTTTTGAATTTGCCATGTAATATCCTTTTAGCCGAAATAATAAAAAGCGGGGTTTTCGTTTAAACGCTAAGTACTTCTTCTAAATCCAATATTCCAATCAAACTTTTTTCCGTTTTAAAAACACCTTTAAGAAACTTTTCATGGACACTTTCAATGTTGGCAGGAGATGCTTCAACTTCATTCCAATCAATAATCGTTATATCCTGAATGCTGTCAACCAGAAGTCCGATATACTCATCTTGCATATTTACTATAATATTGCAGCGGTCTGCGCTTTGCTTTGATGGAGAAAGACCAAGTTTTTTGCCAAGATCTATGATGGTAACGATCTTGCCGCGCAGATTGATAATACCATTTACATAATCAGGCGATTGAGGTACAGGTGTTATATCAAATATTTTATTTATTTCCTGAACATTTAGGATATCTATACCCCAAAGATCTTTTCCAATATAAAAAGTTGCCAGCTCTGCTATTGTATTGTTATGGTTTATATTTATGGCCTCTTTCTCAGTCATTTTAAAAATTACCTTTTAACCTAAATTGAGCGATTTCTGGCTCAATCTGCACTGATCTCTTGCGCATCAAGGATTCATGAAAATCCTCGACATATCCACTGGTATGCCTGCGGTTTTCGCAAACCCTTATGCATCAAGATTTCAGCAAATTCCTCCCCCAAAAATCGCTCAACTAAGGTTTAAATCTTAAAGTTTCCGGCTATTTTCCTTAATTTTTCAGCTAATTTACTCAACTCTTCAGCGCTCAGGTTTACCTGGGAACTATTTTCAGACATTTCAATAGAAGCACGATTCACTTCAGAAATGTCTTTGGCAATTTCATTAGCTGCTGTTGAACTTTGATTTACATTCTCGTTTACTTCCTGAATTCCCTGGGAAGCCTGCACTACATTGTTGGCAATTTCCTTAGTGGTCACCGACTGTTCCTCAACTGCTGTCGCTATTGTGGCGACAATTCCATTTACATCATTAATAATTTTTGAAATCTGTTCAATCTGTTCTACAGTTCCTTTGGTGGAATTTTGTATTCCTTCAATCCTGTTTTTTATTTCTTCAGTTGCTTCCGCGGTTTGTTTTGCCAACTCTTTGATTTCATTTGCCACAACGGCAAATCCTCTTCCGGCTTCCCCAGCGCGTGCAGCCTCAATTGTAGCATTTAAGGCTAAAAGATTGGTCTGTTCTGATATCTCGGTAATCGTAGAAGTTACCTTTCCTATTTCTAAAGCCGATTTGCCTAACTTGTCTATTGTAGTTAGTGCATTTTTCGCTTCTAAAACAGCTTTGCCGGTAATCAAACGGGCTTTTTCAGAATTTTGTGCAATTTCACTGATAGTTGCGGATATTTCTTCTGCTGCCGTTGAAACCATACTGACATTTGTTGATGTCTGCTCAGATGCGGAAGCAACAGATGCCATGCTGGCGCTCATTTGTTCTGCCGCTGCTGTAACATCATTTGATTTTGCAGAAGTTTGTTTAGCTCCTAAAGCCATCTGTTGTGATATAGTGGAAAGTTCGGTTGAAGATGAAGATAATGTATCCACCCCTGAAGCTAATTCTTCAAATATTTTGCGTAAATTTACAACCATGTGATTCAGCGCCTTGGCCAAAACACCAATTTCATCTTTTTGTTTGACATCAAGAGAGTGTGTAAAATCGCCTTCAGACAGCTTCATCGCAAAATTTACACCATCTTGCACGGGCCTGGCAATTGCTCTGGTAATGACAAACGACAAGAATACGCCAATTGCAACACATAGAAAAGTTAAAATAATTATTAAAATATTTGATGAAGCAATGGTTGAATTTACATCAATTTTAGTTGCTGCCAGGAATTCTTTAGAATTTTTAATAAAATTTTGGGCAGATTCAACCATTATTTTTTCCTGTAATTCTTGTTGGTGAACAAGCTGAACCAGTTCATCAAACGCTGTTTGATATTTTTCCAGTAAATTATAAATGCCTTTATCCTGTTTTAATTTTTCTTTTATTCTGCTGATAAGTGTTTTTGTTTCAGAGCACATTGCAAAAACAGCTTCGACATATTTTTGCTCCTTACGCGACAGATAATTTTTTTCCTGGCTGCGTATTTCGAGAAAATATCTTAAAAGCAGGTTTAAATCGCTTGAAATTTTGTGTTTTTCTTTTAACTGAACAATATTATCTGAAACTTGAACTTCAGCAATAACTGTTTTTAGAAGTTCTTCCGAAAGAGAAATAGCGCTTCTGGAACAATTAATGAATATCTTTTTCTTTTCGGTTTGTTGATTTATCAGATTTACAATTTGTTCAAATGCCTTTTGATAATATGTAACTGCATTTGAAAGAGCTGTGGCTTTTTCAGATGCATCATGAATATTTTTTACTTTTAATTTTATATCATCTAATATATTAAAAACCTTGTCGGCATATTGTTGTTCTTTACGAAGGATAAAATTCTTTTCCTGCCGGCGTATTTCAAAAACATGTTCTACGAGACTGGTTTGCTCCTCATAAATCTTAATCACATTCGACAGTTTTCCCAGACTCATCCAGCTTTGTATGCCGAGGATTGCAGTTAAAAGAATAATTATGCCAAATCCCAGCCCTTGTTTTGCTCTTAATTTCATGTTGTTAAACATGTTTCCTCCTTGTGATCATCCACTAAATAAACACGAATAGTTTCTATCAGCTTTTCTTTGTCTAGTTTGATCAAGTAATTATTTATTCCAAGTTCTTTGGCTTTCTGAATATCTTTATCTTCAGCCATAGTAGTTAATGCAATGATAGGTAAATGTGAATACCGGTCATCTTCTCTAATTTTTTCTGTTAAACCCAAACCATCAAGATTCGGCATTTCTATGTCAGTAACTATTAAAGATATTTTGTCAACATGTTTCAAAAGGAGACTCCATGCAGCGGTACCATCTTCTGCTTCGATGACATTATACCCCTCGTTTTCAATAAAACCCTTTACCTGATTGCGAAAAAAATTGGAATCTTCTACCACTAAGACAGTCTTTTCTTTTTTGTCTGATATTAAAGCAGGCTTTTGTTCATAAAACCACTCAGGACTTAATGTATGAACTAACTCGAACATATCTATTAACAATGTAGTGTTTTTATCTATTATTATAGAACCGGATATTCCTGGTTGTTTTAGAGTGGTTTTATCCATTTTTATTGATATTTTTACATCTTTTACTTCTATAGGTCCAATAGCAAGCAGACCAACTTCCCTGTTTGCAAGGATAAAAATAATAACAAGCAAGTCTTTTTTTGGCGCTATGGGTTTAACATCAGCTACTGCATCAATTCTGAACACAACAAGATTTCCACCACGATATTGTATAACTTTTTTGTTCCCCACTCTTTCGATATCTGTATTTTTGATCCTTTCAATACGCACAACCTGGTTAAGAGCAACGGCAAATCGTTCTTCTTCTGCATTTCTGAAAAGGAGCAAAGATCTCTTTTTTTCAGTCCTGGTTCTTTTATTATCTTTTATGGTTGTATCTAAGGCTTTGTCGGAACTTTCAATAGAAAACAGTTCAGCCATCTTTGCGATTTCGATGACATCCAGAATAAGGGCTACCAGTCCATCACCCATAATTGCAGCGCCCAAGTATCCTTTACAGCATTTGAGATAGCGGCCTAAAGGTTTGACAACAATTTCTTCAGAGTCATAAAGTTTATCAATTATCAGACCATATTTCATTGATCCTGTTGAAATCACAGCAACATTAAGGGCGCTTTCTATGTGATACCGCCTGTCTTGTGAATCGCGTTTAATAAATTCCAATCCATTTTTTATATACTCATCTTCGGATGAATTATCAGCAAGCAGTTGATTTTTCTTTGATCTCCTGTCTGCAATATTTTGTCTTTTGTCTTTCTTCAGATTTTTATCTTCATTGTTATAGTAACTTCGTTTACCTCCAATTACATCAGCTAATCTTATCAATGGAAGCAAGTTTCCACGCAGTCTTAAAACTTCAGCTTGTCCTACAATCTCTATTTTGTGCTTAACCTGATTAGCAGGAATTCTACAGAGTTCCTCTAAATTGACTTGTGGAATGGCGTATCGGTTTCCTTGATCAAGAATGATCTGACTTGTAATAATAGCCAAAGTAAGAGGAAGTTTAATCTTGATTGTTGTACCTTTTCCAGGCAAGGACTCTATATCTATAAGTCCCCCCAACTTGTCTAAATTGGTTTTGACAACATCCATGCCGACTCCGCGTCCGGACACATCGGTTATCTTTTCAGCCATTGAAAAACCGGGCATAAATATCAAATACATCTTTTCTTTTTTTGACATTATTTTAGCTCGTTCTTCGGTTAACAAACCTTTAGAAACCGCTTTTGCTGCCAGTTTTTCGCCGTCTAAACCTTTTCCATCATCAGAAATTTCAATATTGACATGCCCAGCTTCATGATAGGCGTTTAATATAATTTTTCCTACGGTATTTTTTCCTGCCTCATGTCTTACACCGGGCATTTCTATTCCATGATCAACGGAATTCCGAATCAGATGAGTCAGCGGATCGCCTATAGCCTCTATTATGGTTTTATCTAATTCAACATCTTTCCCTTGAATCGTTAATTCGATTTCTTTTTGCAAATTTTTGGCAAAATCACGCACCAAACGAGAAAATTTGTTAAATACATTAGCTATTGGCTGCATACGGGTAAGCATGATAGCTTCCTGCAGCTCAGAAGTAATTATATCTATTCTTTGCCCTATAGCCTCTAAATTACTATAACTGCCTGATGATATAGTCTGTAAAAGTTGATTTCTGCTCAACACCATTTCTCCTGCCAAAGTCATAAGTGAATCTAAAAGTTTGACATGAATCCTAAGGCTTGTTTTTGTATCTTTTATTTGTGAAGCTGTACGCTGTTTTTCTTTTGTTCTCTTATCATCAGCGTTGTGTAAATCAATTCTCTTTTTATCATTCAGTTGGGGTTTTTTTAAAACAGGTTTTTTCGCAGTTGTTATTGCTGAAGATTTTGATTCAGGCTTTTCGCTGTCTGCATGTTCAATAGCATCGGGCTGATCAATAGGCTGGGTATTTAAATCTTTTGTGAGTTGGAAAATATATTTTTTGTCAATTTCAACTAATGCATCAATGTTACCGGGTTCTAATACACAGGCAAACAATACGGCAAATGGATGGTTATCTTTATGTTTATAGTATTCAAATGTACAAGCAGTATTTTTATCAAGATTTGTGGCTAAAATACTGCCGGAATTTTGCAGCTCTTCAAGGATGTTTTGAGGAGTTTTATCTTTTATGCTTTCATTATAAGCTTTATCAATTTCAAACAGGTAAATATATTGACCCTCATTCCAGGCATTGATAATATTATTATTCGGCACTGTAAAAACACTAATTCCATCAGGAAATGAAATGTCAATCATATTTGATGTTGTCTCGTGATCAAGCTTGTTATCTGCTGTATGAAGCAAAGTTTCATCAACAGAACTCAACACTTTAATATGTTTTGATATATCTATTTCATCACTGTTGCTGACGTTATTAACAAGATCTTTAAGCGCATCTGAGGCTGACAGCAGGATGTTAATGATCTCTGCGTTTGGAGCAATTTGCTGATTCCTGATCATACCTAATACATTTTCCATTTTATGAGAAAGTTCTTTAATGTTACTAAGACCTAAAAAACCAGCTCCCCCTTTTATGGAATGTGCGGCACGAAATACTTTATCTACCAGTTCTTTATTTGTTTTTGTTCCTTCATCTTCAATAGCCAATATGTCATTTTCAATGTCAGATAAATGTTCTAATGATTCATCAATATAACTTTGCAAAAGCGCATCATTTTGGCTATTCATGATTTTTTCCTCAAACAGGCTTATATAGAATTGCTGATAAGATATAAAAATCAATTCCGTTGATATTTTTACCGGCTTTTCAATCCATTACCTCTTATCTGCCTCAGGAATTTCAAGCTCCGGGGCTCCATCCCCAGATGGTAAGGCACAAAAGCCTCTAAAAATTTCAACCCCTCACTTAAAGCTGTTTTTGTAAATCTGATTCTTCCCGCCTTTTTTAAATCACCGCTTTCGACCCATAGTAACTGTTTTATCGTTCCCACAGAAAGATATATTTTGCCTGACTTGGCAGAAGAACATCTGTCACAAACAAGACAGCCTTTAACAATATCAAAAGCGATCTTACCTTTCCTGATCTCTTCTACCTCAATTAGGCAGTTGCCGCATCGAGTCAAATCAGGACAAAAACCGGATAGTTTCATAAATCTGATCTGAAAAATTATACTCAGGGCATCCTGGGATATGTAACCAAGATCTAATTCTCCAAGAACGTGCTGAAAAAGTTGATATGTTTGAACCTGTTTTTTACCATCTTCCATCCACACATTAATCAATTCAGCCCAGTAACTGGCATATGCGATTTTATTTATATCTGTTCTGATTTTTGAAAACGGCTGTTTTAATGCTGCCTCCTGTAGAACAGGTAATCCTTTGCCGCGACCGGAACTGCAAACTACTTCCAAAACAGAAAATGGTTCGAGGACTCCTGAAAATCTTTTAACACTCTTTTTTGCCGACTTTGCAATTGCTGAAATTTTTCCTCTATCTAACGTAAAAAAATTAACTATTAAATCATAGTCGCCAAAATCAATACGACGGAGAACAATAGCGGGCGTAGAAAAACTTGACATTTATTAAATACCAAGAAGGGTTGTGGCTATCTGAAAATAGAAAAATACGCTGATAATGTCGACAGATGTTGTTACAAAAGGACTGGAAGCTACGGCAGGATCTATATTTATCCTTGCAAAAGCCATCGGTACCATAGAGCCTAACAGGGCGGCAACAGACATGGAACAGATGACGGAAAGCCCAACCGACAGCGCAAGTGCCCCGGTATCATAACGAAATTGAGCCACCATACCAATAAGAAAGCCATATATCACGCCCAGGATCAAACCGACGGATAGTTCTTTAAAAACAACAGACCATATATCTCTTACATTGAGCTGCCCTGTTGCAAGACCACGTACAACAATAGAGGAAGACTGGGTGCCGATGTTTCCACCCATATTCATTATTACCGGTATAAAAGCCGCAAGATAAGCGATCTCATTCAAACCATCTTCAAAACGACAAATAATAAAAAATGCAACTATACCACCAATACAGCTTGCAAATAACCAGGGCAAACGAGTCTTCGTGCTTTTAAAAACAGACTGGGTTTCGATAAATTCCTCACCAGCCCCGGCCATTTTCAATATATCCTTTGTGGCCTCATCTCTGATAATATCAATAATATCATCGACGGTAACTATACCAACCAGCGTGTTTGTTCCATCTACAACGGGAACAGCCAGGATATCATAACGGGCAACTATCTTAGCCACTTCCTCCTGATCCATTCCTGTCTCAACGGAAAAAACATCAGTTGTCATAAATTGTTTAAGAGGAGTTTCAGGATGGACTACGACTAACTGTCTTAATGAACTCACACCGACAAGCCTGCCATATTCATCCACAACATAAAGATAAAAAGGCATCTCAACATCCAGATGTTCTTTCTGCAGCGACTCGATTGCCTGTTTTGCGGTTGTGTCCTCCTTTAAGGCAATAAAATCCGGAACCATTATACCGCCGGCAGTATCATCACCATATCGCAGTAAGTCTTCAACCTCTTCAGATCCCTCTTTTTTCATCTTTTCGAGGATGGCATCAGACTTTTCCTCAGGCAGTCCTCCTATTATGTCGGCAACATCATCTGTGGGCATGTGGTCCAGGATCTCGACAATTTCGTCTAAATCCATGTCTTCTATGAGATTAGAGAAGATATCTTCATCAAGCTCACTGAAAAGGGCACCCTTTTGCTGTGCGTCCTTTATCATATCAAAGAGCTTGCGCTGGTTAAGAAGCGATAAAGAACGGAACACAACAGACATATCAGCCGCATGTGTCTTGTCTACAATCTTGCGGAGATGAGTTGTAGCATCTCTTCTCAACAATCTTTTGATGCTTTCAACAAGTATTTTATTGCGTTCACTCAGCATAATTCTTTACCCTGATCCTTTGAACCTTTGAACCTTTGAACCTTTGAACCCTTGAACCCTTGAACCCTATTTTATAATTTTTATATGAGACCTCTTCCGAAGTTCATCTATCCATGAAAGGAATTTCTTATCAACTATCTCTTTATAAAGCATATCTTCTATCTCAGTGGATGCCTCTTCAAGCGACTTCCCTGGAGCATCAACGATCTCCTGAATATAGAATATCTGATACCCCTGATCAGTATCAAGCACCTCCGTAAACTCACCTGTCTTCATATCTTTTATTGCTTCTTGTATTTTGGGAGAGAGTTCTTTAAGTTCAAATAAACCTAATCCGCCTTTATCACTAACGTATGATGATTCAGAGTAAGTTTCGGCTGTTATATCAAAAGGTTTTCCCGCCTTCAATTCTGTTAAAACTATCTCCATTTTTTCTAATACCCCAAGCTTCTCCTTTTCAGAAGCAAAAGAAGGCACTTTCATAATTATGTTACTGAGGCGATATTTCTTTATTCTGCTATACTTGTCACTGTGGTTTTTGTAGTAAGACTCTGTATCCTCTTTTGTAATTACGATTTTGGATTTTATCTCAAAGTTAACCAGCTTAGCCCTGAGCATCTGATCCTTTATTCGCTCCCGATACTCCTCCATGGTTAAGCCTTCTGCTTTAAGCATTCCTCTGAGATCTTCATCGGTAAATAAATTTGCTTCTTTTAAACGCTCTATTGCTTTATCTATTTCATCATCACCGACCGTAATTTTAGATTGCTTTATCTGCTGGTCAGTAAGTTTTTGATCAATCAGTTGATTAAGAATTTCCTCCCGAATGTTGAATAGCATCCGACGCTCCTCGTCAAGCGAATAACCGGACGCCATTATTCTTTCAGCATATGGGTTAAACGACTCGTCAAGTTCGGAAAGTAAAATTATATCATCGTTAACAACGGCAACAATTCGGTCAACAACTTCTGAGCTCTGCACATCAGCAGTCATGAAGAAACTAAGGGCACAAAAAAGGGAAAAGAATTGTATCCAAAAAACAATTTTACAAAATATTTGTCGTAATAGTTCAGCCACAAGGACACCAAAATTATAATATAATTCGTAAGAGTTAATGGTTAAAATGCTTCAGGCATTGCATGGATCATTGAAAAAAACCGTGAACCGTGAACCGTGAACCGTGAACCGTGACTCAGCCGTTAACATGTTGAGCTATTTCTTTCAAGATGTTTCTGGCCTGATCTAAAAGGCTTTTCATATCGCCCTTTGAAAGCCTGGCCTTAAAAACATGGTCTGGTGTAATCTTAAAACGATCTTGCTTTGAAACTATCATGTCAACGATTCCAAATGAATTTTTTTGGTGAGCTGGTGAAAAATAAAGTAAAAGATGCTGTCCTGCCAGGTCAAGCCTTTTTACTCCAGCTTTTATGGATAAAACTTTAAGCTTAATCTTTAAAATAAGATTGGCGGCCTCATTTGGCAAAACCCCAAATCGATCAATCAATTCCGCCTTAAAATCGGATAATTCTTTTAAATCCGTTAGCTTTGCCAGCTTTCTATAAACCGAAAGTCTCTGATCAATATCAGGAATAAAATTTTCAGGGATAAACGCAGAGAGAGTCATGTTAATCTCCGATTCCAGGCTTTCTACAACCGTCTCTCCTTTCAGCTCAGACATAGAGTTTTCCATCAGCTTGAGAAACATGTCATATCCGACCGCGGCGATATGACCTGTCTGTGAAGCGCCAAGTATTGTACCCCCTCCCCTGATTTTCAAATCACTCATGGCTATTTGAAAGCCTGCTCCAAGGTCACTATGTTCCATCAACACTTTAAGACGTTTCCTGGCATCTTTAGTCAATGCGCTTTCTTCCGGAATAAACAGATATGCATATGCCTGCTCATCAGCTCTTCCCACACGGCCGCGAAGCTGGTAAATCTGGGCCAGTCCAAACCTGTCGGCCCTGTTGATGAGTATTGAGTTGGCGGAAGGAATATCAATGCCCGACTCAATTATAGTTGTACACACCAGCATATCTATTTCTTTCTTCATAAACTTAAACATTTCTCTTTCCAGCTCATCTTCGCTTAAACGGCCATGTGCAACACCCAGCCTGACCTCAGGTACCAGCTTTTTTAAATGCTCTGCAATTAACCATATATTATGAATATTATTATGAACAAAAAATATCTGACCATCCCTTTTCAACTCCTTTCTTATAGCTTCCGTAATAATCACATCATCAAACTCCGAAATATAGGTTATAATGGAATGGCGATGTTCGGGCGGGGTCGCAATAATACTTATGTCACGTATCCCAAACAGGGACATTTGAAGGGTTCTGGGTATGGGAGTTGCTGTTAATGCTAAAACATCAACTGTTGTCCTTATTTTTTTCAACATTTCCTTTTGCTTAACACCAAAGCGCTGTTCTTCATCAATCACAAAAAGGCCCAGATCTTTAAAATCTACATCTTTCTGCAAGAGCCTGTGCGTTCCGATAACAATATCTATTTTGCCTGTCTTCAGATTCTTGATAATGTCGCGTTGCTCCCTTATAGTTCTAAACCTGTTCAGGCATGCCACATTAAAGGGATAATTCTTAACTCGTTCAGAAAAGGTCAAAAAATGCTGCTCTGCAAGAACTGTAGTTGGAACCAGTATAGCGACCTGTTTCCCATTATTTACAGCCATAAACGATGCGCGAAGCGCAACCTCTGTCTTGCCGTAACCCACATCACCACACACCAGTCTGTCCATTGGGCTTGGGAGCTTCATATCATGCAGCACGTCCTCTATTGCTCTAAGCTGGTCAACTGTCTCCTCATATGAAAAATCCGACTCAAAATCTTTGGTATAGCTGTCTATATGTTTATAAGCGTAGCCTTTATTAAATTTACGCGCCGCATAGAGTTTAAGAAGTTCCCCTGCAATTTTCTCTACTGATTTCTTAACCCTCTTTTTAATTCGATCCCATGATTTCCCGCCCATTTTGTCAAGAACCGGCTGCATTCCATCAACCCCAACGTATTTCTGCGCCATGTTCATACGTTCTACAGGAAGATAGAGTTTATCATCATCCCTGTAATAAATAAGAAGAAAATCATTTGTTGCTCCGTCTATCTTCAACTTTACTAAACCATCGTATTTGCCTATGCCGTGTTCTGTGTGAACAATAAAGTCTCCTTTTTTCAGATCTTCGAATAAAAGCTGTTCAATTTGTATTGGCTGTTTTGGCTTTACTTTTCTATGCTGCTTTCCAAATATTTCATCTTCCGTGATAATGGCCAGAGACAAGTCGGGCAAAACAAAACCGGAAGAAAGAGCGCCATAGCATATATAAACACAATTCGTGCTGAGTTTAACATGGTGGAAACTATCAACAAACATAGCCTGAATACCATATGGCGAAAGAATGGATTCCAGTTTGCCGGCACGTGCCCTGTTGCTGCAAACAATAACTGTGGTATGGCCGAAACGCTTCTTATCATTAATCCAGTCAGCTAAAGGCAAATACTGTTTCTCATCCCCGCGACGGCACTTGAGCTGATCGTTTATAGAAGTGTTGTTTATCACTGAAAAATTATACTGCGGAAAAGCCATCTCCCTGTCCCAGCTCTCGCTTAATACAGGAAGCATCTTTAATGATAACGGCTTCTTTTGTAAAAGCATCTCTTTAACCTCTAACCATCTCAGGTAAAGAGAATCAGGCTCAACGCACAGTCTTTTTTCCATGCAGGCATTCTGGTAGTTTATTTTTGCCTGCTCTTGTGATTCAATAGCAATGTTTTCAAGATTTTTTGGCTCTATCATAACAAAATTCGCATTATCGGGAACATAATCAAAAAAAGTGTCGAGTTTTGGATAAATCAGCGGAGTTAAGCCTTCAATTCCCGAGAAAAAACCCTCCTTCTTGATAATATCAACGATACTTCTAACCTTGGTTACGGGCATATCAAGATCTGATGCCTGCTGTCTCATCCTGCCGATTATCTGAACTATGGACTCTTTTCTCAAAATCACTTCTCTGGCAGGAAGAATAACTGCTTCCTTGATAACTTTCACAGTTCTCTGAGTTGTTGCTGAAAAAAACCTCAATGAATCTACTGTATCTCCAAACAGCTCTATCCTGAGCGGATCAGGATAGAGCGGAGAAAATATATCAAGAATGCCTCCTCTTATACAAAAATCACCATGTTCCTCCACAATCGCTGACCTGACATACCCGCCGGAAATCAATTTTTCGATCAAATGATCACGTTCTATATCCTCGCCAACCATAATAAGCTCAGCATAGTTGCAAATTTCTTGTTTAGGAATAAGCTTTTGTAAAAGAGCACTGACAGTAGTAACAATAATTAACAGCACCTCATCATTAATAATCCGGTAAAGTGCGCTGATCCTTTTTGCTGCTGTTTCATTGTGGTAAGATAGTTTCTTAAAAGGTAATATATTGTAAGAAGGAAAGTGTATTACATGCAGCTCGGATTCATTTATAAAAAAAGACAGGTCATTTATAAACATTTCGCCTTGTTTTTGCGAAGGCACTATCACAATAAAAGGCGTTCTATGTTCCAAATACAACCTTGATACAAAAAATGCCGTATCAGATCCGGACAATCCAATGCAATCTATTCCACAATCCCTGTGGAGAATTTGATTAATCAAGGATTTAAATGTAATATTTTCTTGATTTTGGCTCATAAAAAAAGTAGTCCATTTTAAAAATGGTAACAATTTAGCCTTTTGAAAAAGAATCTGACAGGATAACAGGATAAACAAGATTTATAAGCGTTCACGGAACATTGAAATTAGAAATTTGGCCTTCATACTTTTGTACTGTTCTTCCCAATTTCTAATTTCAAGTTTCAAGCCGTGAACGGCTATAATAATTTACATCCTGAATATCTTGTAAATTCTGTCAAAAAATAATATTTAAAAGCGCTAAAGTGTTACAAAAAATGTTCAATTTTCAAAGGTCTCAATATGCCGGCGTAGCTCAGATGGCAGAGCAGCTGATTCGTAATCAGCAGGTCAGCGGTTCAAGTCCGCTCGCCGGCTTCATTGAACTTTAGGGCTCGAAAAAAAATCAACATAACTTTAAAACCTAAAACCTGCAAGTGCCAAGTTCGCTCTTTGGGTTGACAAAAATATAACCTGTAAAAATCTAATTTTTACTTCAAAGAATCTTGACATACAGTTAATATCAGTATATTATTAAATAATTACAGGGTTTTTTGTGTTTTATAAATTTTTAAACAAATCTCTAAATATTTTAAATTGTGCCATGAAGTGTATAGATGCTATTGAAGGTACGATAAAATATATTATATCCGAGTTTCATCAAATATATATTGAAGAAGGGCTTGATGATACTGAATATATAAGAAACATCAAGGCGATAATTGATGGGATTGACATGTTCATCCAGAACAACAAAGAAATTATCAGTGAAGCCAAAATGCTTAAAAAGGTTCTCTATTCTTTTTCAAAAGAATTATGGCTGGCAAATTTAGAAAAATCTTACACTGAAAATGTTACATCCCATGATGAAGATAAGGGATACTACGACTATTATTTCGACTATATATACAATCATGGGGTTTATCCCCGTTAGGGCTCGGTCAAAAATAACTTGGCATTTTTGCATCCCGACTTCACCATATCTTTAACCGATCTTCAATCGCAAAAGTCCTCGAAATAGCTCGCTATTCCTGCGGTTTTGCTCAATCAGATCGATTAAATCTACGGCAAATTCGGGCGCAAATTCTACCAGGTTATTTTTGACCGAGCCCTTAAGATTTTAATATATGAAGTTTTTTGAGGAGGTACCATGTCATTAACTAAAAACAATATTGTTGAAAACATTCACAGGCTGGGTTTCACCAAGCAAAAATCAGTTGAAGTTATCGAATCCCTGTTGGAAATTATTAAAAGTACGCTTGAAAAAGGTAATGATGTTCTGATCTCTGGATTTGGTAAATTCTGTGTCAAAAACAAGAAAAAAAGAAGGGGCCGGAATCCTGCAACAGGAGCTGACTTGATGCTTAAGGAAAGAAAAGTGGTTACTTTTAAATGTTCTGGAAAGTTAAGAGATAAAATTAACGAGCCGGAATAAAAATTAATGCATTTCCGGGCATCCTTCATTTTGTGGTTTACACTTTTTCAACATTGACGGATGATAGCCATTAGGCAAAACTTTTGTATAAAAAGGGACTGTTAAGCTAAAAGCTAACGGCTGACAGCTATGCGCCTACTTGGGGAAGTTATTTAGTCCCCGTTCCTAAGCCATACATACTGGTAGGGATTTAACAGTAATGAATCCGTGTTGAATATTTTACCGGTTAAAAGATCTTTCATCTCATACGGCACCCCTTTTCCCGATAAAGACAAAGAAACATGTTTGGATGAAATATTTGTAAGTGCATAGATAGTCTGATTTTTGCAATACCTTACGATGGCAAATATCTTAGGATCGATATCAAGCACCTCGAATGAAGCGTTTGGATGAAAAGCCTGCTGCCTTTTTCTGACTTTGATTAAATTTATATAAGAAGAAAAAATCTTGGAGCGAAAACTTCCGGGATTTTTTAATTGAGATAATACTTCTTCAATTTGAAGTTTTTCTCTATTTATAGTCCTATTCCTATTCGTATGCTCAACCCCTTCTCTCCAGTTCCGTGAACCCAGGATGCTGTGAATATACACAGCAGGCACTCCCGGAAGAGCAAACTGTATAGCCTGTGAAGCAAGGAATCTATTAATGCCCAATTTTTTTTCGTTGTTTATTAAGGCATCGACATAAGTAATATTCATCTCATAAGGACTTTCTGTTCCGTCAGGATTATTCTTAAATGAAATATATCCACCATTTCTTCTGACGATTTCTACAAGCCGGCTAATTTCCCTGTCCGGCAATATTCCCTCTAATGGCCGCACACCAATACCGTCATGCGATGCTGTAAAATTAAAAAAGGTGTTGCTTGATGATTCTAATTTAAGCCCCTTTGCCCAATATGACAGAATTTTTGAATCTCCAATTGCAAACGAATAAAAAAGCAGCGGCGGTAATGTGAAATTATAAACCATCTGCGCCTCGTCTTTACCATCTCCGAAATAGCTTATATTTTCTTCATGCGGTACGTTTGTTTCCGTAATAATTATAACTTCAGGATCAATTAAGTCTAATACCCTGCGAAAAAGTTTTACAACATCATGAGCCTGGCTTAAGTGGATACAATTTGTACCTGTCTCTTTCCACAGATACGCAATAGCATCAAGACGTATGACTTTTGCTCCGTTTTTTACATAAAAAAGCAGGACTTCAATCATTTTTTCCAGGACATCAGGACTGTTATAATTGAGATCAATCTGATCAGAGCTGAATGTTGTCCAAACATGAGTAGTCTTTCCCGAACTTTTTTTGAATTTAGTCAGTAATGGCAGAGATCGAGGCCTTACCACATCTGATAAGTCAGTTGATGGATCAACTTCTATGCAAAAATCTTCATATCCTTTCTCTTCATCTAAATATTTATTAAACCAGCTACTTTTTGAGGAAATATGATTTAAGACAAGATCAAACATAAGTTTAAAATTGCTGTCTAACTTTTTTATATCTCCCCAGGAGCCAAGCTCAGGATTAACTGAATAAAAGTCTATAACTGAAAAACCATCATCCGAGGAAAATGGGAAAAACGGCAGGATATGTATAGTAGAAAAAATCCCTTTAAAGTACTTGTCTGCAAAATTACAAAATGTGTTCAGAGGGACCTCTCCCTCTTTATTTAAAGAATCACCATAAGTTATAAGGACTACATCCTCTTGAGAAAAATAATTCTTTCCTTTTGTTTTTTGTTTAAATGGAAAATTTTCTATTAGTGTAAGGATTTTTTCAAATGCAATGTCTGCATGCTCTTCACCATATATCCTTTTCAATATGCTCCTTATAGCATCAACCTCATCCATTATTATCCGCCCTTTAAATTAGCGCACCCTTCGGTGCAGACATTCAGGTTGTAATTATATTGTTTTTTTCGTAGGGGCGATCCTTGTGATCGCCCTGATTCGATTAGGGCGACCACAAGGGTCGCCCTACTAACCTATTGATAAAATTGACCATAAAATGGAAATTCCTATACTATTAAATTAATTGGAAAAAACTCCAGGAAGCCAATATTCTCTTAAAGCGACCGCAAGTTATGGCCTTTCTATGTATAACCCTCAGGAAGCATCAGTTTCCTTCAGCCTAAATACCTGAGTAGTTACCAATTACTTTTAGTAAAAATATTGCATCGACAAGTAGTATATGATAGTTGAACCTAAATTTCAAAGTTAATTATTTATAAAATATATAGGAGGCTTTTAATGCGCGCAATTATCACGGGTGTCGGCCATTATGTTCCGGATCGCAAACTTACAAATAAAGATTTAGAACAAATGGTTGATACAAGTGATGAATGGATAACAACACGTACAGGAATAAAAGAACGAAGAATTCTTGATAACGATAAAGGCACTTCTTACATGGCAGCCAAAGCTGCAAAGACGGTTCTTGAGCAGAGAAATATATCAGCCGATGAACTTGACCTAATTATAGTTGCCACAATAACTCCTGATATGCCTTTCCCGGCCACGGCAGCTCTGGTTCAAAAAGAGCTTAATACCTCAAAAGGCTGGGGATTTGATCTAAATGGTGCGTGCACAGGATTTGTTCATGCTTTAGCTACCGGTTCTCAATTTATTGAGACAGGAAAACATGATAAAATTATGGTAATTGGAGCCGACAAGATGAGCTCCATAATTGACTATGGAGATCGAAACACATGCCCTATATTCGGAGACGGTGCAGGAGCTGTCCTGTTAGAGCCGTCAAATGATAACGACCTTGGAGTTAAGGATTTTATTCTTCATTTAGATGGCTCAGGATATAAGTACTTAGGCATGCCGGCTGGAGGAAGTTTACTGCCGGCCTCTTATGAAACTGTAAAGGGGAAAAAGCACTATCTTTATCAGGAAGGTAAAACAGTATTTAAATATGCCGTCAACGGCATGGCAGGTGTCGCAACAAAAATTATGGAAAAAAACGGACTTACCGCAAAAAATATAAAACTTCTAATCCCCCATCAGGCTAATTTAAGAATAATTGATGCTGTAGCGAATAAGCTGAAACTTAATAAAGATCAGGTAATTATAAACATAGACAAATATGGTAATACAACAGCAGGAACAATACCGATTGCCATGTCGGAAGCTTATGAGAAAAAAATGATAAGCAAGGGAGACTGGGTTATTCTCTCAACATTTGGTGCGGGTTTTACCTGGGGAAGCTTACTGCTCAAATGGGCTATGGATTAAAGTAACAGCGTTTCAAATCCATCAGTTCAATTACCACGTCAACTTATAAACTAATGTATGTCCCGAAGTCCCCCTATCAGCCTTCAGCCTATCCACCTGAGTAGTTAGTGCCTGAACGAAAACTGCTAATTTTCCCAATTTCTGCGTCAGGCTTAAATTTTAATCCTCAAAATACCCCATGTATTCCTGCGGTTAAAATTTGCGCCTTCCTTGAACTTGAAAAAATTTTCTAGTTTTCGTTCGGGCACTAGTTACTATAAATGTATTTTTCTACCACAAAATGCGTTTTTCCACGAATCCGAACAATAACAGCTTGTCGATTAAAATCCTTGCAAATAAAATGCTTTTTGCTATAATAAATACAAATTGGATACTTTTTTCTACGGTAAAACATTTTCTACAACGGTGAGTCAGTGAATAATATAAAAATCAACCAAGCTGAAGGTCTTAGGCAGGTCGGTTACAGCGAATTAGTTTGCCGGTATTCCCTTGATGTTATACCGCACTATGTTAAATCATTCATCGCCGAAAAAGGGAGACGCAAGACGGTAATAGACGACTACCGGAGAACTGAGATCTACACTAAGAGATATGATCCGGGCGACAGCTTGAAGGATCATTTGATATTTGCCCTAAAGTTTGAAGGAATAAACCTGGAAATCCTTAACGCTCTTTTTCTAATGGTAGATCACAAGGATATAGAACATTTCATTAAGGAAACCCCGGCAGGGAAGTATGCCCGAAAAATCTGGTTCCTATACGAGTATCTTATGGGCAGGAAACTCGACTTGCAGCCGTCCAAGACAACCAATTACGTTGATCTCCTCGATCAAGACAAATATTACACCTGCAAAGGTATCCCGCACCGTCGGCAAAAAGTTACTGATAATCTCTTGGGGAATCAGCGCTTCTGCCCCATGATTCGACGAACTGACAATTTGAGTAATTACATAGACCTTCAGATAGACAAGAAAGGGATGGAAGTAGTTAAAAGCTATCCGGAAGAAATCCTGTTGCGAGCAGTTTCTTATTTATACACCAGGGAAACAAAGTCTTCATTTGAGATTGAGCGCGCGACACCAGATCAGAAACGAGCGGCACGATTTGTTGAATTGCTTAGACTGGCAGAGAATCGAGAGTTTTTTGACCCCCTTCAGCCTTCAGTCTAAATAGCTTCAGCCTGAGTACGTGAGTAGTCACAATTGTTTTTTAAATATATTTTTGAGCGAGCCCTAAGGAACGGGGAAACAAAGAGGTGCTCAATGATTGTAACTGTAACCTTAAATCCCGCCTTTGATCATCTTCTATTTTTTTCCAAAATCTTTATGGGAAAACTGAATCGGGCTGTATCGACCTTGAGAATGCCTGGAGGGAAAGGCATCAATGTTGCCGGCTCCCTGGCGGTCTTAGGAGATGAAGTTGTAGCCACTGGCTTTTTAGGTGGTCAGGGCAGCCGAGCGTTCGAGGGATTTTTAAGAAAGATTGGAGTGACCACCAGCTTCACTTACATAGACCAGGAGATTAGAACGGACTTTTATATTATTGAAGATAAAAAAAATAGACAGTCTCTGTTTATAGAAAAAAGCTCTCACATAGAACTACGTTATCTTAACAGCTTCAAAGCAAATTTCAAAAGACTGCTTCACTCCGCAAAACTCGTAGAAATTGGAGGAAGCCTTCCTAAAGGGATTCCCCCAAACTTTATTAATGAACTTATTCTTTCCGCTAACAAGAAGAAAGTAAAAGTAGTTCTTAATCTTCAAGAATCGATTCTCAAAGAATGCCTGGCCGGCAGTTCCTCTTTTATTGTTTGTCCGGACTTGAGAGAAAGTTGTTATATCTTTGGAGAAGATCTATGCAATGCGGCATCGCGCCACAAAGCAGCCCAATGGTTACTTAATAAGGGAGCGGAAATAGTTATACTAAAGTACGGGGATCTATGTTATTTTGTGGCAAAAAAAGATGAAGTATGGGAAGGAGAAATTGGAATTGAAGGATCTAATGTTATCATGCTGGGAGTTCGAGATGGAATGCTCGCCGGCTTTATTCATAATTACTTAAAGACAAATGATATTGGAGAAGCCCTCAAATTTGGCTTAGGGGTTGCGCTTTCAACAGCACAAAATAAAATGAGCTATCTACATTCTAAGAAACAAGCTGAAGAGCTTTGTGTCATGGCAAAACTAAGGAAGATTGCCTAAGATGAAAAAAGTAAAGGACTTTATAACAAGAGACCTTACTTCAGTTACAGAAGATACTCCGCTAAAGGAAGTAGCAGAATTACTTTCCATCCGCGAGCTTATCGGTATCCCGGTAGTAAATAAAAAAAACGAGGTCACTGGTTGGATCTCGGAAACAGATATTATTACCTCCATCTTTCCTGAAAAAGTAAAAATCGAAAACCCGGATGTGATTCATCTCATTAACATTTCTCAAGTCGTTAAGAAGTTAACTCGGGTCGGTCAGGCGATGGTTAGAGATTATATGATCAAAGATGTATATTTCGTCGATGAAGATACCCCTGCTTCTTATGTAGTCGAGTTAATGCTTCATAAAGATTTCAAACGCGTGCCGGTTGTTAGAAATAAACGCTTGGTAGGCATAGTCGACCGGTCAAGCTTATCCCGCATATTACTTGAAGAAGGTTCTATTGATTAACTATGTGGATCGAACAGCTTTTAACAATATTTAAACAGGATGTTTTCCTTTCAGCTTCAGGCCTTCTTATAATAGGTTTTATTTTCGGCCGGCTGATAAACATGGTCAGACTTCCCAGGGTTACAGGTTATATTATAGCCGGCATCATTTTTGGCCCCTCCTTATTAAACATATTTAGTAAAAATGACCTGTCTCAATTTGATTTTATCCCTCAGCTTGCCTTGGGAATCATTGCCTTAATCATCGGAGCCGGATTAAGCTTTGGTCTTGTAAAAAGGCTTGGTTTTCGTTTTATCCTCATTACCATTTCACAGGCAGTGGGAGCATTTCTCCTGGTTTTTGTTTTTCTTTATCTTTTTAAAATGCCTCTGGGTGCCGCTCTCCCATTAGCCGCTATCGCCACTGCAACCGCACCTGCAGCTACAGTGGCAATTATAAGAGAATATCATGCTCAGGGGCCTTTAACCGAAACAACTTTAGCTGTGGTTGCTTTGGACGATGCAATCGCCATCATTCTCTTTGGCCTGATTTTGACTTTTGACCTCACGCAGCTATCAACTTTTGGCGAGACTGCTTTTCAGTCCTTAGCCGCCTCTTTCATGGAAATTTTAGCAGCACTGGTTATCGGAGTTATACTTGGTCTGGTAACCCACTTTTTTATTAAGATCACCAAAGAAGTTACTGATAGTCTTATTATTATTTTAGCAATAGTTTTATTAGGAATCGGATTAGCCTCTGTCTCGCATACTTCAGCTCTTCTGACTAATATGTTTTTTGGTTTAACCCTTGTCAATATCTCATCGAGGAACAGTGATATTGTTGCTAATCTGGAGAGGCTGACCCCGCCTATCTATTGTTTTTTCTTTGTATTGGCTGGTGCGCACTTGAACCTGAAAATATTTACGACCCTGGGACCAACCATGATTACCTGGGGAATTATTTTTGTATTAGCGCGTATTATAGGAAAAATCGTTGGAACTTATGTGGGAGGGGCGCTTTCCGGTGCATCTGAAACTATCAAGAAATACTTGGGACTGACCTTGATCCCTCAAGCAGGTGTCGCTATTGGTCTAACCCTTCTAATTACCGAGGATTCCAGCTACTTTGAATTCCAGTCAGTCATCTTGAATATCACTTTAATTGCAGTGGCTTTTAATGAGATATTTGGACCGGTCTGTACAAAATTTGCTCTCTTTAAAGCAAAAGAAATTACAGTAAAGGAATAAACGCAACATATAACATTCTCCGATAGTGGTTGAAAGGAGAAGCGGTATCCAAAATCCACCGCCTAAAAAAAGATATGGATATTTTGGTCGTTGGAAGGGATATTTTTCCTTATAAGAATAGGTCATTTCGATTGATACAGGCATTTGCATATTAAAGAAAGAGGAAAGATAGTGTTTTTCAGGGTGCAATATGAAACGAAGATTAATCAAATATGGTATCCTGTTGTCAGATATGACACGGCACATGGTTTCGCCCATAGAGATTTGTTGAACCTTAAGGAAGATGCGAAGAAAATCCCGGTGTTTAATCAAGACTTTAATGACGCATTGACGTTTGCGGAGAATGATTTGAAAACCAACTGGGAATCATACAAAAAGAGATTTCTGGAGGGAATGTATGATGAATAAAGAAATGATAGAACGTAATATTGAGATTAGCGCTGAGTTTAGCCGGTATTTATTTGAACATCCGGAATTGGAAGAAAAACTTCCCGTTGGCGCTGAAGTTATACTTTTGCCTGAGCGGTTCATAATTCAAGCTTTGACACTGCGGTTTGGTTGACCCCATTGTTGTGTGGACTCTTGAATTTTAGCTACCAATCTTCATCATCACAGGCTGGATATTGCTCTGGACTTTCCCCATGTTTTTTTACAATCTTATATCTGTCCAAATGAATTTCATTTTCAATTTCAATAAGTTCAATATCAAAATCCCACCAATCTCCAAAGTCAAATACATACAGAAAACGCTGCCCTTCATAAAAATTCAATTTTCCAATTATAGCCTCATCCGCAAATGGATAATCACCGCCTCTGGGGTCATTAAAGCTTTTTCTTGGATTTAATCTTAACTGGTCTAAAGAAAATGCATATAAATGATCGTTGTCAAAATTAAAAGCTTCTTGAATGGCTAAATGAAGTTGATCTAATGAATCTTCCCCTGAGATAGCAATTGTCCGCCAAATCCGCCCTAAACTGATTTTGAAAATGTATGTTCCAGAACTGATTTTAGGTTCCGAACATGGTAAACAATTTTTTAAAACATTTCCTTTGGACATTAATGGCTTGAATGCCTTAAAAAATGGTTCGGGAATTTTTGATTCATTTGTTTCACTGAAATTTTGCCCGGAAAAATCTATCACTCCAAGCTCAATGCGATATGGTATATTCCATAATTCAAAAGGCCGGTTATTGTGAAGCACTTCAAGAAAATTTCTTCCAAATTCTGAGATTGTTAACGACTTCAACCGTAAATAACCTTTTCGATACAGTTTTTGCTCTTTTGAAGTCAACTTTTTTAATTGATAGGTCAGTATTCCAAAAAATGCTAAAATTTGAATAACATATGTAAACTCAGTGTCAGGAGAAAAGCCAGTAACTCTATAAAATTCTCTGGAATCAATTTCTTCACATGCCGAAAAAGATAACAAAGCTTCAATAAACTGATTTTCCATTGGCAGATTATAAGCACTACCAACTTCCCTAAACATCTCCACCCAATCGCTTTTTACCCAAAATGCCTCGAACAGAGCAAAATATTTTTCAGCGGAACTGAGTTGCCGGTATTTCGAGATAAGTTCCGTTGGCTGTAAGCCTAATTTATTTTTGAGTTTTTTGAATTGAAAAAATTGAGCTGCAATTGAAATATGATAGAAAAAATTTAATAAAGGGTAAAAATGCATGTCTGTTTTAGAGTGAGTATCTGATTTATAGGTCAAAACTTTTTTATTCAAGGAGTATAGAGTAGCTCTATCTATCCAGCATTTTGCTTTTGTTAAATAAGAAGTTGGCTCTTGGACCGCGTCCAGAAACTGTTCATAATCTCGGATGATTGGTGTTGGCCATTCTTCTGTAATCCTAAAAGGCAATGAAATTATAGTCATTTATCTGATTTTCCGTCATTCATAATAAAACTCCAATCGTTAAACGGCTAAGAAGTTACTTTTCGGAAACGAGTATACGAAAATCCGGCCTTGTGTGTCAAGCCAGATTCGGTCTCAGGATAGGGCGATTGCATCAAAATTTGGTATGTTTTTTGATTCTAAACAAATCAATAGGTTACAAATATCACTTCAAAAATAAGCACTGATAAGCTGCTTGCTATATCACGTAACTATTTGATTTTTAACGGTCTGAAATTTTGATGCAATTGCCCTGGGTCTCAGGAACTTTTTGAAAAAGAGCGCATCCATCAGAAGCAGCCTTGGGCGGAAATGGGTTTGAGGAGCGTTTGGGGGAGTAAATAGGACGGCTATACGTCTCTTTCATTTCTTGGCTGGGACAAATATAAGTTAAAAAGTTAAGTGCCCAATTGCAGACATCATGCCTCTTTCAATGGGTGACGAATTCGCATCCGAGTTTCCTCAATAACCAGAATTGTTCCAGGAAAGACATCCACATCTTCACGAAAGACTTGTTTGTATACTCGTATCACATTTTGGGGTTTCAAATTTTTCCATGCAGTTTCATGCGGTGACCGATTCTAACTCCACGTAAATTTCATTCTTGCAGGAACGAGCAGCATACCTGAGACAAGCATGAATATCTTTTTTCGTGAGATGCGGGTAGTCTTCGAGAATTTCTTTCTCTGAAACCTCAGAAGCTAATCTGGTAGGAGGTAGCCGAATAGGCTACCCCCCTACAGAACGGCTCGTACCGGCCAGGTAAGCCGCTCCTCGACGAAATGGACCCTATGTTAGGCTAAACGGGACATGCGAAGGGGGACGTAGAAGGGGACTGTTAACTATTTAACTTACTAATTTCAATTGTGTATGCTACTCGGTTGTGAGCGGTTTTTCTTTCCTGTGAAATGTATAAAAAAAGAATAGTCCGGTTCCAAGGATCATTATCAGCGCCCCAAAAGAGAAGGCGTGCCTGAGCTGAAACATATCCATCATCAAGCCGGCGACAAGAGAGCCTGTAAGCATCCCGGAACTGTGAGCCATTGTAATAAGGCCCATCACAGATCCCATGGCTTTTGTTGTCTTCCCTTTTAATACGGCTATCGCCATCAGTGCCGGCATTGCAATACCGCCTCCGATTCCAATAAGCACATTGGCTATAAACAAATCCCCAAAGCCATCTGCCCAGTTAAATAATAAAATTGCAAAAGCCATTATGAATCCTCCGATTAAGATCATAATTCTTTTGTTGAATCTATCAGCCATGTAGCCCATAGGTGTCTGCATTACACCGCTGATAAAGACTCCCAGCATTACAAGAATTCCGATATAAGAGCTGGAAAGATGAAATTCCGAATCCGCCAGAACAGGCAAGAAACCCCATACTACACCTACACATGCTGCATATGCGAATCTGAAGAAGAAAAGACCTGCCAAATCTTTGTCTCTTAATAGCTTTTTCCATGATACAACCTCTTTTTTTCGTGAGACAGCTCGTTCAGACTTTGTTGGCGGAAGCAGAAAAAGGCATAAAGAAAAACCTAAAAAAGCAAGAATGCCCATACACAGGAATGATGTATTAAGGCTGAAATGTTCATTTATCATACCTCCTGCCAAAGGCCCGACGCTCAGGCCAAAAAACATAGACATGTTGAACATTCCCATGCTCAGGCCTTCACTGCCTTCAGGCGTTATATCGCCGACATATGCCTGAATAACAGGTATCAGCATTGCAGATGATATGCCTTGAATAAATCGGATTATAATAAGTGTTTCGACATTTTTTGAAAGGATAAAGCCTATTGAAATCAGGGCATAAGCTAAAAGGCCCGCAACGATTAATGGTTTGCGGCCTTTTTTGTCTGAGAGCCGTCCGAAATATGGGAGGAAAAATGTTCTTGAAAGGGAAAATGCCCCGAATACCAGCCCAATGTACAAACCACTTGCGCCAAGTTCATAAGCATAGACAGGAAGAAGAGGGACTACTATGCCGACTCCTGTGACTGAAACAAAAATTGAGAAGAACAGGACGGCAAAAATTTTCTTATCCGAAGTTGTCATAAATTAGCGCACCTTCGGTGCGGACATTTAAAGTGCCTAAAGTGAGCTAAAGTATATTAAAATGCCTAAAGTTAAGGAATGCGCCTTCGACTCTGCCAATTTTTAACTTTTTTACCATACAACTTTGCTCACTTTACATCCGGCTGAAGTTATAATCAAGGTCTGAAGATATATAGCACGCCAAAGGCGTACCACAACTTTAGGCATTTTAGGCACTTTAGCTCACTTTAGGCACTTTTTACTCATTTATCTTATGCTACCGAATTCATTAGACAAAAAATGGAAATTCCTATACTATCAAGTTACATATCATGGTTTCTGGCAGCACATAACGAAAAATCAGGTGTTTGCAATGTAATACAAGGCGGTATTCTCAAATCTGCACTGCTTTGTAAGGACTACCTCGCGGCGAAGATAGGGATGTGCCGATCTCCAATCAGTCCTCACAGCCCAATCAACTTTGACGTGGCCATGGCCAATTATTTTTTATTTTTTCTCCTGAATCCGGCAAGCCCGACTATACCGGTTCCAAGAAGCAGGATAGTACACGGTTCTGGAACAACATTAACGTTGGCAACTGTTACATCAGGCATGAAATTACCTCTAGCTATGTGTCCCTGACCCTTTTTGCCTGGTTGTTGACCTCGTGGACGGAGGGTTTTTGATGGTTTTAATCCTCCTTCATTTTTGCCGGAATTACTTTTTTCATTTGATTTACCAAATAGGCGTTTTGTTAGATCTCGAATTTCCCCTTCTTTTTCCTGTAATTCCTTCTTTAGTTTTTCCTCTCGTTCTTTTGCTCTTTTATGCAGGGATTTCCAATAATTCACTTCCCATTTAAGCTGGTGAAACTCTTGTTCTGAAATAAGAATCTGCCTATGAGACTTGGGGAAATCAATTACTTGACCAATGGTCTCTTGGCTGTATAATGACAATTGTTTTTAAGAAGCATATTTCATGCTTTTCTTTATACCTTGTATGTTTTTTGAAAAAAAGGGTTGGCCGAATATTTACTCCAAATCACAGCGATTTTCTTCTAAATTCAATATTTGTGTAATCATGCATGATTTGTTCCTAAAAGCCTTCAGTCTATCCACTTGAGTAGTTACAAAATGAGGTTGTAATTTCTGATGTAATTAAAACTGTGTTGAGTTAATACCTGATGGTCTCGTAAAAAGTCGGAAAATGGATTTCTTGCCACAACATATAGGTATAATGCAAGACGATGATGCTATATGTTGCCGTCAAAATAAAATGTTGGGACTTTTTACGAGGCCATCAATACCTTGTAATATTAAAATTCTGAATTCAAACAAACTTTTTGAGGTAGTCCATTGGATTCTCCGTTTGTATGGGTAGAAGTTGACCTTAAAGCCATAGCCCACAACATCCGTGAATTACGGCGTATCACAAACCCAAAGGCACGCATCATGGCCGTTGTAAAGGCAAATGCTTATGGGCACGGCATGATTGAAGTTGCCCGGCAGTCGCTTGAAAACGGCGCAGAGGCTCTTGGTGTTGCGAATATTGAAGAAGGTATTCAGCTCAGAAAAGCCGGCATTGATGCGCCTGTTCTGATTTTCGGATATACTTCTCCAGTGCATGCAAAAAAACTTATTGAGTTCGACATCACACAAACTGTTTATTCTTACGAAACATCCAGAGCGCTTTCCGAAGCCTTAGCCGCATACGGAAAAAAAATTAAAGTTCACATAAAAGTGGATACCGGAATGGGAAGGCTTGGGCTTTTAAGGGGAATTAAAAATAACTCTCTAAGTGAGGCTGAATCAATCTCTCGCTTACCCATGCTTGAGCTGGAGGGTATTTACACCCACTTTGCAGCAGCCGATAAATCAGACAGGTCTTATGCTGGTAAACAGTTTGAAATATTCATAGACTTTCTTAATCAGCTACGCATCGCAGGCCTGGAAATACCCGTAACTCATGCTGCAAACAGCGCAGCTATAATAAATGTGCCGGAAACCCATCTGGATATGGTTCGTGCCGGCATTTCAATTTATGGACTTTACACCTCAGAAGAAGTGGACAGAAGCATCATTAATCTAAAACCGGCAATGGAACTAAAAACAAAGATAATTCATTTAAAAAAAGTTCCGGCTGGTTTCAAAATAAGTTATGGAACAACCTATGAGACTGACAAGCCCACAACTATTGCCACAGTATCAATAGGTTACGCGGACGGACTTAACAGACTGCTGTCCTCAAAAGGCCGCATGCTTGTATGCGGTGGTCAAAGTGCCCCAATCGTGGGCCGCGTCTGCATGGACATGACCATGCTTGATGTGGGTGAAATCCCGGAAATTGTAATGGAGCAAGAAGCAGTTGTTTTCGGCAAGCAGGGCAATGCATCGATAAGTGTTGATGAAATTGCTTCAACTATAAATACAATCAACTATGAAGTTATTTCAACAATAATGGAACGTGTGCCAAGGATTTATCTGCGATAGAACTTATTAACCCGAATCCTGATACTCACAAAGCGAAAATTTACTTTTTACGAGTTTATCACTTTGACAGAGAGCATGAGAATAAAGCATCATGTTCAAAAAACCTTTGAAACTGCAGATGCTTATGCCGGAGTTGACTCTGTTGAGAAGCGTCTCATTGATAATTCATTTCTGGTCGTATTGGATGAAGGCTCATTCATAGGGATTCTCACGCCGATTGACATCATTGAATCTCCCCATAAGCTGGTGATAGATTGCTTGCATAACAAACCTCGAATAGA